>ERZ1023393.38-NODE-38-length-47671-cov-4.525475_pt1 | contig 47671 bp, 45 predicted proteins | sample MGYA00380503_ERZ1023393 | MGnify/ENA primary metagenome ERZ1023393 (study PRJEB33173, sample SAMEA4830379) | metagenome | study: EMG produced TPA metagenomics assembly of the PRJEB25223 data set... | reverse complement strand
AATTTCTATGGTATTAGTGGTGACTTTTCTGAAGATGCAGAAGATGCAGGTGTTGTTAAATTTAAAAAAGGTTTTAATGCAGATGTAGTAGAATATGTTGGTGATTTTATTAAACCGATTAATAAGCCAATGTACAAAATTTATACGACATTGAAAAAAATTAAGGATAAAAAGAAATAAACATAAATAGAAGGGAACTAAGCTAGAATGAAATTTACAGAGTTAACTGTCAAAGAATATGACAATTTTGTACAGAATCCAGCATTAGAGAGTCATTATTTTCAAGTGAAAGAAAATATTGCGACAAGGGAAGAAGATGGATTTCAAGTTGTATTATTAGGCTTAAAAGATGACGATAATCAAGTTATTGCTGCTAGTCTTTTCTCTAAAATTCCTACAATGGGAAGCTATGTTTATTATTCAAATCGCGGTCCAGTTATGGATTATAATGATTTGGGGTTAGTAGATTTCTATTTACGTGAATTAGACACTTATTTGCAACAGCATAATTGTTTATATGTCAAAATGGATCCATATTGGATTTATCAAATATATGATAAGGATATTAATCCATCACCTAATCATGATAAGAATGATGCACTCGTTAATTTATTCAAATCTCATCGTTATATACATCACGGATTTACAACATCGTATGATACATCTAGCCAAGTTAGATGGATGGGCGTATTAAACCTTGATGGTGAAACACCAGCTTCATTAAAAAAACAATTTGATAGCCAAAGAAAACGTAATATAAACAAGGCAATTAATTTTGGCGTGAAGGTAAGGTTACTAACAAGAGATGAATTTGATATTTTCTTAGAATTGTATCGTGAAACAGAAGAACGTACTGGTTTTGTTTCTAAAACGGATGAATACTTTTATAACTTTATAGACAATTACGGTGATAAAGCATTAATCCCATTGGCATACATTGATTTGGATGAATATATTAATCATACTCAAGAAAGCATTAATGAAAAAGAATCACGCCGCGATAAAATGATGCAAAATGAGAATAAATCTGATAAGCAATTGAAGAAAATTGCAGAGCTAGACAAACAGATTGAACATGATAAAAAAGAATTACTTCATGCGAGTGAGTTAAGACTAACTGACGGTGCTGTTTTAAACTTAGCCGCGGGTGTTTATTTTGCAAATGCATATGAAGTGAATTATTTCTCAGGTGGTTCATCAGAAAAATATAATCAATATATGGGACCCTATATGATGCACTGGTATATGATGAATTATTGCTTTGATCATGGCTATGGTCGTTATAATTTCTATGGTCTATCAGGTGACTTTACTGAAAATAGCGAAGATTACGGTGTATATCGCTTTAAACGAGGCTTTAACGTACAAATTGAGGAATTGATTGGTGATTTCTATAAACCAATTAAGAAATCGAAATATTGGTTATTTAATACGTTGAATAATGTTAGAAAGAAAATTAAAAAATAATATTAAAAAGAAAGCATACTGGTTGTAAGCGTATATCAGTATGCTTTCTTTTGTTTAGGATTCGTTATAAAAGGATGGCTTTCCAATATAACGGTAATCTAGTATGTGGCATATTCTATGAGGTTGATTCTAGTTGTTAGCCACATTTTTTAGTATAGCATAAAATTATATAATATCAATATAACAATAGCATAATGATTAAAAAAGTAAATATAAAAAATATATATATTTACTCGGTGTAAGTAATAAAATAGGTTAAAAAAACCATGTTGTAATTCGACAAATCACAACATGGTTTTTATGGTTTTTGATTTTTATGATTAAGCGCCCTAGTTAAAATATAAAATTTCATTTGCTATATTAAATTAATTCAAAGCATCAATAATATATGTGATACCTATGATAAAGAATACAATACACATAAATATAGCAATAATTACCGCAGCGATTAACGGGTTGAATAATAAAATAATACCAAAAACAATTTCAATTACATTTAGTAAAATTGAAAAAGTATGGAAAGCTTTATTCGACTTTTCAGCTGGTGTTACGGTGAATATATTGAAAATAGCATTAATAATAAACCAAATAGCAAATAAATAAATAATAAAGGTTGTACTCGTTACGACATTAAATAGGATTAACAAACCGATGATTATATTAATTATACCAAGTATAATCAGTAATTTGGAGCCCCTTTGTGTCGCTTTTTTCATTATACGACGGATGAAAATTTCTATAAAACCATTAATAATAAATAAAAGACCAATTAACCAAGTTATAGCAAATAAGTTTTCTTCTGGAAAACTAACGATAAATACGCCAATAACTAAGAAAATAACACCAATGATCAAACTTGACCATTTAATACCTGAAGATCGTTGCATAAATTTCACTCCTAAAATATTCTCTAAACAGTATATACCCAAAAAAAGAAAAGGAACACTAAAAGATTTTAAGATTATCATATTTATATTATGTAAACCTATAATGTAGTTTGAACTTAATAAAAACCATTTATTTAAGGATTACTGAGATTGTGATAGCGATTGGATATCTTATTTAGTAATTATTTTAGTAAGCGTTAAACATAGGCGCTGAGATTTGCATTTCTGAGCATTTTAAAATGATATTGTGGGTACTTGTTCATGTGATTGCAAATAAGTAACTTAAAATGAAATGGCCATTTGTAGTCATAACAATAAGTGTTGAAATTATCTATAACAAAGAAATGATTTACAAATAGATAACTTAAGTGAGAATCAAATTTAAAATCATGTGTATCATACGTAACATTAAACAGAACAATTAAGTATAAAAATCAGGTAATTCATTATAGTTACTAAGTTAAGGTTAAATGCTATGAAAGCATAATAATTTTCCAGTAAAAATATTTTCTGTATTTTAGTTTACATAATATATATTATAGGAAGTTATGTATATTGAGATATTTTCCAATTTCGGAACCCTTTTTCTTAGTACATGCTTGTACTATCTATATAATTTCTATGCTAATATGAATACATTACATATGCTTCACTTTGTTTTAGCTTGATTATAATTTGCTAAATCATTATTGCTCGTTGACTTTCTTTAATATGATAATTATACGTATATTGATAATCTCATATGTGTTATTTCCTGTAGACTTAATCATTAGACTTAATCATTGCATTGGTATGTTAATTCGAAATTGCTATGAACTTCACACAATCATTTAGTATTTCTAAAATCTCTAATTGATAATGATTTTCAATTAATATATAATTAACTTTTATATTAAAGGAGAGATTGTATATGAATAAGTTTATATGTATTGCATTAACCGCCCTTTGCTTTTTATTTTTAGGTGCTTGTAGTCATACCCAAAGTAATAAAGCATCTAAAGAAACAGTTAAAATTGAAACTTCTTATGAGTTTAAAGATAAAAATCAAGATCATAATAAAGGCGAAATTAAGCATGAAGTTGTAGAGGTTCCGGTTAATCCTAAACGCGTTGCAGTAATGGATTACGGTGTGTTAGATGTGATGCAACAATTAAAATTGCAAGACCATATCGTTGCTATTGCTAAGGGTCAAGGTGCTTCATTTTTACCAGACAGCCTAAAAGCATTTAAAAGCAGCCAATACAACAATATTGGCAACCCAGGTCAACCTAATTACGATAAATTAGCAAAATCTAAACCAGATGTTGTTTTTGCTTCTTTCAGGCAAGCACATACTAAAACTTTAGAAGAAATGAAAAAAGCTGTACCAAATGCTAAAATTGTTTTTATTAGTCCTCAAAACGATGATTACATAGCTTCAATTAAGAAAAATACTGAAAATATAGGTAAAATTTTTGACAAGCAAAAAGAAACAAAGGCATTAATTACAGAACTGGATGATAAGGTTGCTGAAACTAAAAAAAGAATTGAAAATGAATCTGTATTATTTCTAAATGTAGATGATAAAGGTATAAAAACCTATGGTACTACTGGTAGATTCGGTGGTTTTTTAAATGAAGATTTAGGCATTAAACATGCTGATAAAAAAATGAAACCGAACTCAAGTGGTATACTTATTTCAAATGAATATTTAAATGAAATGAATCCAGACAAATTATTTGTCATTGATCGAACTAAACATGGAAATGTAAAAAGTGAAAGTATGCCGCAAGCGTTACAGAATGATGTTATAAAAAATTCAAAGGCAATTAAAAATAATGACGTTACATTATTTGAAGCAAACAGTTGGTTTTTCGGTGAAGGTGGTATCAAATTAACCATCGACCAACTTGAACAAATACAGAAAGCATTTAAATAATCTTCCCCACTATCCTATTTAGTGGCAATAATAAAAGGCATTGTAATGTAACCCACTACAATGGCTTTTATTATATCTATCTTTTTTCTCGATAGTTCTCAATTTCATCTTTAGGAATACCACCACGTTTACGAATTTCTTTTTTCGCTTTTTTCTCGCGACGGCTTCGTCTCCAATTGCGTGTGAAATACCAAATTAAGAAACTAATAATTAAACTGATTACAGCCATAAATGCCGCAAATCCTAATAATGGTTCATATGTAATATCTTCAAAATTAGGAATCAAGAAAGCAGCTATTCCTAATACGACGATTGTTAATACAGCTGGGACAAACCATTTATTTAAAGCTAGATTACAGAAAATAGTTACTAATATCACAGCAACTACTGAAATCCATAAATAATTAGGCATATCAAATATTGTCATGTGTTGCACTCCTTACATATCTTTTGTTTATAATTTTAACTTAATGATTAAGATTATACTACAATTTACCACAATCTTATTCGGACTATAGTAGTATGTACTAATCTTTTGTTTTAAAGACAAAAGATTCCATACATTTCATCTAATTACCTTCCCTGTTTCAATGATAATTAAACTTGCAATTGTGCTTTGTTATCGTCTTTCATGTATAATCAATATGAAACCTAAATTATGTGAAGGAGTGATTAAATGACTGGAACATTACAGTTTAGAAGTGATGTCCCTAAAGACGAAACTTGGGATATTACTGAATTATTTAGTTCTGATGAAGCATTTTATCAAGTGTTAGATGAAACTTTAGAAGCAGCCAAAGCATTTAATAAACAATATACAGAACGTTTGAATCATGCTGAAATGATTGAAGTTGCACTCAATGCATATTCTGATATATTAATTCAATTGGATAGAATGGCAAATTACGCCGAATTGAATTTAAGTGTCGATACGGCTAATGAACAAGCACAAACATTGAGTGCTAAATTTTCAACTTCCTATGGAAAGATAGCAAGTGAATTATCATTTGTTGTTTCAGAGATTATCGAACTTTCAGATACGACATTAGATGAATTAATTAAAACATCACAATATCCACATTTTTTAACAAAAATTAAAGCTAAAAAAGCATATAAATTATCTCCAGAAGTTGAAAAAGTTTTAGCTAGTTTATCCCCTACTTTTGACGGTGCTTTTGATTTATATGGAACAACTAAAATGCTAGATATTGACTTTGAATCATTTGAGCACAATAATCAAAATTATCCTTTAGATTATGCAACATTTGAAAATGAATACGAAGATAATCCGGATAGAGGTTTTAGAGAAACAAGCTTTAAATATTTTAGTGATGCGCTACGTAAATATCAGCATACAACAGCAGCAACTTATAATTTACAAGTTCAACAAGAAAAAATTGAAGCTGATTTAAGGGGCTACGAGTCGGTTATTGATTACTTATTACAAGACCAAGAAGTTACACGTGATATGTTTGATCGACAAATTGATGTAATTATGAGTGATTTAGCGCCTATTATGCAAAAATATGCTAAGTTAATCAAACGCGTGCACGGTCTTGATGTTATGGGCTTTGAAGATTTAAAAGTATCTATTGATCCAAATTATGAGCCAGAGATTTCCATAGAGGACTCAAAACAATATATCTATGGTGCATTAGATGTACTTGGACAAGATTATTTGAAGATGGTCGAAGCTGCATATGAAGAAAGATGGATTGATTTTGCACAAAACAAAGGTAAAGATACAGGCGCTTATTGTGCAAGTCCTTATGCTTCACATTCTTATGTATTTATTTCTTGGACAGGTAAAATGACTGAAACATTTGTCTTAGCGCATGAGTTGGGTCATGCTGGCCATTTTACATTAGCGCAAAAACACCAAAATTATTTGGAATCAGAAGCATCAATGTATTTTGTTGAAGCACCTTCTACAATGAATGAGATGTTGATGTCTAACTATTTATTTAAAAATAGTGATGATCCGAAGTTTAAACGTTGGGTAATTGGTTCAATTATTTCTAGAACGTATTATCATAATATGGTTACACATTTACTAGAAGCAGCCTATCAAAGAGAAGTTTACACAAAAGTCGACAATGGTGAGTCGTTAACAGCACCTGTGTTAAATCAAATTATGTTAGATGTTTATAGTCAATTTTTTGGAGATAGTGTGAAATTAACTGAAGGTACAGAATTGACTTGGATGAGACAACCACACTATTATATGGGGTTATATTCTTATACTTATTCTGCAGGATTAACTATTGGTACAGTTATGTCACAACGTATTCAAACTGAAGGCCAACCTGCCGTCGATGCATGGTTAGAAACATTAAAAGCTGGTGGCAGTAAATCACCAGTTGAATTAGCTGACATTGCAGGTATTGATATTCGAACAGATGCGCCATTGAAATCAACCATTGGTTATATTGGCAAGCTTGTTGACGAATTAGAAATGCTGACAGACGAAATTGAAGCAGAACAATAAAAGAAAAGCGCAGTGAGTAGAAAATCAATTTCACACTCACTGCGCTTTTCTTTGTTATTTATTGTAAGATTCGTAACGATTACCAGTAATAAAGAAATATATATTTTCAGCAATATTCGTAATGTGATCTCCGATGCGTTCTAAATGACGTGCTGCTAGATGCGCTTGTCCGGCAACAAAAGGATCATTATCAATGAGATAGGTAGTGTTAACAATATTTTTATATAGATCATCAATATCCTCATCGCGTTCAATGATTTCTTTAATAAGTGTGATATCATTGTTTCTAACCGCATCATTTAAATCTTTTAACATTAACAATGCTAATTTACCCATTGTGTTGAGCCTTGTTAGCACATATTTATCTATAATCTTTGCTCTTAATCTAATTTCAGCAATATTAGCAGCGTTATCTCCTATACGTTCAAAATCAGAAGCAATTTTTAATGCTGCCATCATCAATCTTAAATCAGTAGCAATTGGTTGCTGTTTAGTAATCAGCATAATAACTTTTTCATTAATTTCAGTTTCAAGTTCATTAATATTTTTATCTTTTGCAATAGATTCTCTTGCATAGTTTCTATCTTCTTCACTTAACGACATTAATGCAAATTCAATATTATGATATACATGAAGACCAAGCCGACGCAGATCTTTCATTAAATCATCGAGTTGGCCTTCGTATTTTTGTCTGATTATAGCCATAGATTAATCAACCGAAACGACCTGAGATATAATCTTCAGTTTGTTTATCAGAAGGATTAGAGAAGATTTTATCTGTATCATCGTATTCGTTTACATAGCCGTTAAGGAAGAATGCTGTTTTATCTGATACACGTGCTGCTTGTTGCATGTTATGTGTAACGATAATAATTGAATATTTTTCTTTTAATTCTTGTACTAATTCTTCAACTTTTAATGTTGAAATTGGATCTAATGCAGATGTTGGCTCATCCATTAAAATAACATCTGGTTCAATTGCTAATGTACGTGCAATACATACACGTTGTTGTTGACCACCTGATAAGCTATAGGCATTTGTATCTAAGCGGTCTTTTAACTCATCCCAAATTGCAGCGCCACGTAAAGATTTTTCAACAATTTCATCTAAAACTTTTTTGTTTTTAATGCCATGGATTTTTGGACCATACGTAATATTATCGTAAATTGATTTAGGGAATGGATTTGGTTGTTGGAATACCATACCTACATTTGTTCTTAATTTTTCTACTGAATGTTTGTCGTCAAAAATATTTTTATCACGATATAAAATTTTACCTGCAGTTTTAACAGATGGTACAAGTTCTACCATACGGTTTAAAGCCTTGATATATGTTGATTTACCACAACCTGATGGTCCTATAATAGCAGTGACATTATTTTCTAGAATGTCTAGGTTAATATTTTTAAGTGCGTGATTCTCGCGATACCATAAGTCTAAATTTTTTGTAGAATAGACAATTTTCTTTTCACTATCTGGAATTTTGTTCTCTTTATGATTCGATTCAATTGTTGCAATAGGTTTATCATTGCGATCTGTATGTGCTTGTAAGTCATCATTTTTATCAATTATTTGTTTATTAGCCATAATTAAAACTCCTTTTTTATATAAGGCTAGCCAGACTATAGATTTAATATCCATAGTATATTCCCAGTAGACTAGCCTTGGTTAAATACACTTTATATTTGAGTACGATTAGAATTTTTTACTGTATTTGTTTCTTAAGAAAATAGCAATTGCGTTCATCAATAATAAGATGACGAGCAATACGATAATGCCTGCTGATGCGACGTTTTGGAATTCTGCTTGTGGTAATTTCGCCCAGTTGTATATAGCCATTGGTAAAGCTTGGAACTGATCAAAGATACTTGATGGTAATTGTAATAATACTGTCGGGATACCAATTAGAATTAAAGGTGCCGTTTCACCTAACGCACGTGATAGTGCCAAGATAAATCCAGTTAAAATACCAGGGATTGCAGCTGGTAAGACTACACGGCGTATTGTTTGCCATTTATTACCACCTAATCCATATGATGCTTCTCTTACTGAATTAGGTACTGCTCTGATTGCTTCCTGACTCGCAACAATAATTACTGGTAAGATAAGCAGTGACATCGTGAGTGCGGCAGCTAATATGGAATTACCTAGTGCTAATGATTCGATACCCATACCTCTTACAAAAATTGTTAAGCCTAGTAAACCGAATACGACTGATGGTACACCAGCTAAATTCGAGATACTTACTTTTATGAAACTTGTGAATGCATTATCTTTTGCATATTCTTCCAAATAAATTGCTGTACCTACGCCTAAAATAATAGAAATAGGAATAATTGTAATCATCAACCATACAGTACCAATCAAGGCGCCTTTGATGCCGGCCATTGATGGTGTTGAAGATGAGAAGCTCGTAAAGAATGAAGGAGTTAAATGTCCAACACCTTTAATTAAAGTATCAATAATTAATGCCGCTAAGACGAGTAAGCCGATCATTGTACATGCAAAGAATGCCCACTTATTAAGTTTATTTATCGACAATCTCCCAGAGAGTTTCTTTTCAACGGTGTTTTGATCGACAAGTGCTTTACTATTGTTGTTAACTTCAGCCATTTTAATACTCCTCTCTGAAACGTTTCGTAATCCAATGTGAAATTAAGTTAATAATTAATGTGAATAAGAATAATGTAAAACCTACTGCATAAATACTGTAATAAATATCTGAACCGAATGTCGCATCACCTGTTGCTACTTGCACGATATAACCAGTCATTGTTTGAATAGATCCTGTTAAATCTAATGATGAAGACGGTGTACTACCTGCAGCTAATGATACAATCATCGTTTCACCGATTGCACGAGAAATTGCTAATACAATTGAAGCCATGATACCTGATGTTGCAGCAGGTAAAACAACCTTAGTTGCAACTTCAAATTTAGTAGCGCCTAAGCCTAAAGCACCCTCGCGCATTTTATTTGGTACGGATGACATAGCATCTTCACTCATACTTGAAATTAAAGGTATAATCATGACACCTACTACAATTCCGGGACTGATAGAGTTGAAACTACCTAGTTCTGGAAAGACAGAACGTAGTATAGGCGTTACGAATGTAAGTGCAAAGAAACCAAATACAATTGTTGGAATACCTGATAAGATTTCTAGTATAGGTTTGATAATGCTTCTTGCTCTACTTGAAGCATATTCACTTAAGTAAAGTGCAGCACCTAAACCAATTGGTACAGCTACAATAGTCGCGATAACTGTAATTTTCAATGTACCTAGAATCAATGCCCAAATACCATATTTAGGTGTTGATGAAAATGGATTCCAGTCCATTGTTAGGAAAAAGTCTGCAAATGAAACTCGTGTAAAGAATGTAATTGTTTCAGTTAAAAGTGTCACGATAATTCCGATAGTTGCTAAAATAGAAAAAACTGCAATGATTCCTAAAATGACCGGTGCAATTTTATCGCTTGTACCATTCTTTTTAGCGTTGTTTTTTTCAATCATTTCACTTACGGAAAGATTATTATTCGCCATGTGAATTCCTTCCTTCTTGTAAATTCCCAATTATTTAAAAAAAGTTGGGTCTGGAAAAATGACAAAGTAGCGTACGAATCTAACTTTGCCCCATTCCAGAATCCCAACCCTAAACGATCTTACTATAATTATTTACTGTCTTTGTCGTCGTCTTTTTTACTATCTTTACCAATGATGTCATCTAATTTAGATTGTTGTTCTGTGTAGTCTTTCTTAGGTAATGCAACAAATCCTGCATCTTCAGCTGATTTACCTTTGTCTTCAAGAACAAATTTCATGAAGTCTTGGAATCCTTTGTTATCTTTTAATTTTTTCTCGTTAGTGTAGATATACAATGGTCTACTCAATGCATATGAACCATCTTGGATAGTTTTCTTAGTTGGTTCAGTTGTTTTACCTGAATCATCTTTAACTTTAACTTCTTTTAATTTATCTTTATTTTGTTCATAGAAGTTATAACCGAAGTAACCAATACCTTGTTCATTTTTTTGAACAGATTGTACAATTACATTTGTATCAGCATTTTTCTCTGCTTTGATATCCCCTTTGTCCATAACTTCTTCAGTGAAGAAATCGTAAGTACCATGTGATTGGTCAGGTGAGTAAGCTTTAATCTCTTTAGATGGCCATTTTGGATTTACATCTTTCCAAGTTTTAGCTTTACCTGAGTAAATTTCTTTAAGTTGTTCTTTAGTAAGTTCGTCAACGAAATCATTATCTTTATTGACTGTGATTGTTACACCGTCTTGAGCAATTTTGAATTCATCGTATTTAATACCTTTGTCATCCAATTTTTTCTTTTCTTCATCTTTTATTGGTCTAGATGCATTTGAAAAATCAGTGCTACCTGAGATGAATTTTTCAAATCCCCCACCTGTACCTGAAGTACCTGATGATACTGTTACATCTTTATTATCTTTAGCAAATTTTTCGTTAAGTTTTTCAATGATTGGACCTACTGTTGATGAGCCATCGCCTTTAACTTCTCCTTCGCCTTTACCTGAATCAGCGTTACCTCCGCCGCCACAAGCACCTAATAAAAGTGAAGCACCGATTACTGTAGTACCAAATAATTGCCATTTTTTCATTGAAACATCCTCCTAATAAGTGAATAACCCAAAAGTTATATGTATTTCTTACAGTCTCTATACTACACACCTTTTATTAAATACAAATATAGATAATGTAAATGTTTTGTTAAGGAATTATTGTTGTTGTTTACAATATTTATATTTGTAATGTTAAGTGATCACTTTGGTTCAAAAATCGCTTTAAATCAACGTTATACTCCTCTTTTAATATTACAGAAGTTTTGAATTTGTAATGTTAAAATACAAAAAAACCTAAAAATAACTACAAAAAAAGTAGTATTTTTAGGTTTTAATATTGATTGCTGTATGATGTTTTACTGAATCAATGAATAGCAATTGTAATAAAATGCTTAAATAATGAAGTATGATTTAAATTTCATTAATTCAATCGTTCACTGCTTTATAATAGAAGAAACTATTTTTCGATTCTTGCCCAACCTTTTTGGGTTAAGGCAATTTTACCACTTTCGATCGTGATAATTTTATTTTTATAAAGATGGCCTATTGCTCTCTTGAATGAGCCTTTACTCATATTAAATATTTCTTTGATTGCTTCTGGACTAGATTTGTCTGAAAAAGGTAACTCCCCATCATATTCAACTAATAAGTCAAATATATGTTGGCCATCATCATCTAATCGCTCATGTGCTAAGGGTAAGAATGAGCCATTTAGTTCCCCTTTTTCATTATGACCAATGATACGAACGCTAACATTTTCACCTAATCGAGGTTCTTCTTTACGTTCTGTTTCATGAACGAATATTTTATAACCATCTTTAGATAGTAAGAAACTGCCAATTCTTAGTAAACGATAAGGTCTTGCTTCTATCACTTGGTTTTGCTTCTCGTCATCGAACACAGGTGTATACATTTGTTCAACGATTGTTTCTGTCGCTAATCGAGCAAACATGTTGTTATCTCTGTCGATACGTAAAGTAACAAATAGTTCATCACCTTGTACTGGCCAAACATCTTTAACTTTCGGAAGATCTTCCCAAGGAATCAGTACTTCTCGTGGTAACCCAACATCTACGTGTGCACCATCTCTATCAGTTTTTAAAACTTTTACAAAATCATATTTATTCGTAGTAATGTCAGGCATATTTTGAGTAGCGAATAATGCACCTGATCTATTAGGATATACAAAAAAGCTATATTCTTCACCTATTTGTAATTCATCTTCATCATTAATTTCAGATTGGTTTAATTTAACTTCTTCACCATTGGGTCCTTTTAATTTGTAAGTGGAACCTTCTAAACCTACAACTTCAAGGAATTCTATTGAACCTACAATATCTTTTTCATCTTGGGCCATACTTTTCTCCTTAGTTCATAAAATTTATTCTTCTATATTATAACATGCTATAGGAAAACAAGCATTAGTCTAGCGCGAAAGGTCGAAAGTGCAAGATAAGTGTGTTATAATTTGTGCGGTAGATTAACGAAAAGGAGTAAATGCATGTTACAAGTTACTGATGTAAGTTTACGATTTGGCGATCGTAAGCTATTTGAAGATGTAAATATTAAATTTACAGATGGCAATTGCTATGGTTTGATAGGTGCAAATGGTGCAGGTAAATCAACGTTCTTGAAAATTTTATCTGGAGAATTAGATGCACAAACTGGTCATGTTTCAATGGGGAAAAATGAACGTTTAGCAGTATTAAAACAAGATCATTTTGCATTTGAAGATGAACGTGTTATAGATGTTGTTATTAAAGGTCACGAACGTTTGTATGCTGTTATGAAAGAAAAAGATGAGATCTATATGAAACCTGATTTCAGCGATGAAGATGGTATTAGAGCAGCAGAATTAGAAGGCGAATTTGCAGAAATGGATGGATGGAATGCAGAAGCAGATGCTGGTTCCCTACTATCTGGTCTTGGTATAAAAGCAGATTTACAAGATAAAACAATGTCAGAATTAGAAAATAATCAAAAAGTTAAAGTCTTATTGGCTCAAAGTCTTTTTGGTAAACCAGACGTATTGCTACTAGATGAGCCTACCAATGGTTTAGATATCCCTGCAATTAGTTGGTTAGAAGATTTCTTAATTAATTTTGAAAATACAGTTATTGTAGTTTCTCATGACAGACACTTTTTAAATAACGTATGTACTCACATTGCCGATTTAGATTATGGGAAAATTAAAGTTTACGTTGGTAACTATGATTTTTGGTATCAATCTAGTGAATTAGCAATGAAAATGGCACAAGATCAAAATAAGAAAAAAGAAGAAAAAATCAAAGAATTACAAGATTTCGTTGCGCGTTTCTCTGCAAATGCTTCAAAATCAAAACAAGCAACAAGTCGTAAGAAACAACTTGAAAAAATCGAACTCGATGATATTCAACCTTCATCGCGTCGTTACCCATTTGTTAAATTCACTCCAGAACGTGAAATTGGGAATGACTTATTGTTTGTAGAAAACCTTTCAAAAACAATTGATGGTGTTAAAGTTCTAGACAATATTTCATTTACAATGGATCCTAATGATAAAGCTGTATTAATTGGAGATAGTGAATTTGCTAAATCAACATTATTGAAAATCTTAGCTGGTGAGATGGAACCAGATGAAGGTTCAGTAAGATGGGGTGTCACAACTTCACGTAGTTACTTCCCTAAAGATAACTCTGACTACTTTGAAGGTGTAGACATGAATCTAGTAGATTGGTTACGTCAGTATGCACCGGAAGACGAACAAACTGAAACATTTTTACGTGGCTTCTTAGGACGTATGCTATTTAGTGGTGAAGAAGTTAAGAAAAAAGCAAGTGTGCTTTCAGGTGGAGAAAAAGTACGTTGTATGCTAAGTAAAATGATGCTATCAAGTGCAAACGTGCTATTGTTAGACGAACCGACAAACCATTTAGATTTAGAAAGTATTACTGCGGTAAATGATGGATTAAAGAACTTCAAAGGTTCAATCATCTTTACGTCATATGATTTTGAATTTATTAACACAATCGCGAACCGTGTTATTGATTTAAATCCTGCTGGTGCAGTTTCAAAAGAGATTTTTTATGAAGCCTATTTAGAAGAAACTGGTGTATTAGCTAAATAATTGTAATCATATTTAAGCGTCTAAGACATAAATAAATGTTTTAGACGTTTTTTTCATATCATCACCTAATTATTGTAGTTATGACATCACATTTTTTGAAAATAGACTTTTGTCACGTTTTTTCATTCCCCTACTTTAAAAAGAGGTATAGGCCGATTGCTTTAAAAAGCATTTTCACAATTATATAATTATAATTAATTAACTGTAGGAGGAATTTTTAAATGAAAAATTTAAATATGATTGACGGTCAAGTATTACCTCAAATTGGATTTGGTACATATAAGCTTAATGGTGCGCATGGTGCACACGCAATAACGAATGCATTAAATCAAGGATATCGCTTGTTAGATACAGCATATAATTATGAAAACGAAGGTACTGTGGGCAACGCGATTGACAATAGTCATGTGACAAGAGATCAAGTTATCATTACTTCAAAATTACCAGGTCGTTATCAAGATTATGATGCAGCTATGGTTGCGATTCAAGAATCAATCTATCGTTTAGGTGTTGAGTATTTAGATTTATACTTAATCCACTGGCCTAATCCTAAACAAGGCAAGTATGTAGAAGCATGGCAAGCAATGATAGATGCGCAAAAAGCTGGCTTGATAAAATCTATTGGTGTTTGTAATTTCTTACCAGAACATATTGAAAATTTAGAAAAAGAAACAGGTGTGTTGCCTGTAGTTAATCAAATTGAACTGCATCCCTATTTTAATCAGCAAGACATGATTGAATATCATAATCAAAAAGGCATCATTACACAAGCCTGGAGTCCTTTAGGTCGTGCATCTGAGGTGATTAAGGATAAAGATATTGCTGTTATAGCAGAAAAATATAATAAAACAATCCCTCAAATCATTTTAAAATGGCATGTACAAAATGGTATTGTCCCTATTCCTAAATCAACATCGATTGCGCGACAAATTCAAAATAAAGATATATTTAATTTTACTTTAGAACAACAAGATATTGATAAAATTAATAGTCTGACACAGCAAGATGGCCGACTAAAAGGTCAAGATCCGGCATCGTACGAGGAATTTTAAAAGAATCATCATTTTGTGTTTTAAAAAAGCAACACCTCAAAAAGATATCATTTTACACTCTTGAGGTAAAAAACACTCCTTAAATGTCATATTTTTCAGTAAATTTAAAAAATTAAAGAAAAGCGGTTTACAGTACATGTAAGCCTATGTATAATGTGAAACATAAACAAAAATTTAATAAGGTTTTGATGAGGCGCATCAATCATTAGTAAAGATTAGAAGAATCTGACTGCTAGCAGCTAATTTTGAAAGGGTGAGATGCCGAAACGGTTATAATAGCAGCTTATAACATGTTGGACTTTATGGTTAAGAGCTAAGAGTCTGTCATTATTTTAAGATAATGGAGTGCATCACTTGTATATATAATATAGAACAGGTTCGCATTTCGGACTTGTTCTTTTTTTATATAACTGTGATTCTCCCCTATTCAACGAGGAGGATATGAATTTGGAAAGAAGTGTTTTGAAATTTGGTGGTTCTTCAGTTAGTGATTTTACTAAAATTAAAAATATAGCTGAGATGTTAAGTTTGAGAATTGCACAAGGAGAACAACTTATTGTCGTAGTAAGTGCTATGGGTAAAACGACCGATGAGTTAATGGCAAATGTATCTACATTAACCACTAGTCCAAAGGATCAAGAATTAGCGCTATTACTCACAACTGGTGAACAACAAACCGTTTCATACTTATCGATGGTTTTGAATGACATTGGCGTTCGAGCTAAAGCTATGACAGGTTATCAAGCTGGTATCAAAACGGTTGGGCACCATTTGAAAAGTCGTATAGCTGAAATTAATCCTGAAACATTTGAACAAGCATTTGAAGAAAATGACGTGCTTGTTGTGGCTGGTTTCCAAGGTATTAATGATGATTTAGAAGTAACGACTTTAGGACGTGGAGGTTCTGATACGACTGCTGTTGCATTAGCTGCGAGTAATCATACGCCTTGTGAAATTTATACAGATGTGGATGGTGTTTATGCTACAGATCCTCGCCTATATAAAGATGCGAAGCGACTCGATTATGTATCGTATGAAGAAATGATGGAAATGAGTGCTTTAGGTGCAGGCGTATTAGAAACAAGAAGTGTTGAATTAGCAAATAATTATAACATTCCCCTATATTTAGGTAGAACTTTATCAAATGTGAAAGGAACATGGATTATGCCACAAACAGAAATTTTAGAAAAGAAAGCCGTCACAGGCGTTGCATTAGATACACATATGATGCATGTTACAATTAGTTACCCCTTACCAGATAATAAATTACTCACAAAATTATTCAGTCAATTAGAAGATGGTTCTGTAAATGTAGATATGATATCTCAAATTGTTAATTTAGAAGGCTTACAAATGTCTTTTACAATTAAAGATACGGATGTTGCACAAATTTCATCTATACTGGAAACTTTAAAAGAAGACTTTAGTGCCTTGGACTTCAGAATTAATGAAGAATACGTTAAAATTTCTTTAATAGGTTCAGGTATGAGAGATATGTCTGGTGTAGCTTCAAAAGCATTTATTACTTTAATTGAAAATGATATCTCATTTTATCAAACGACAACATCGGAAATTAGTATTTCATGTGTCATCGATGCTGAAAACGGTGAACGTGCTGTACAGACTTTATATCAAGCTTTTGATATCTGAATTTTCAAAACTTTTTAAAATCAACTAATAAAAAATGGAGTGTTTTGTATATGACTAGATTAGCTATTGCAGGTGCAACAGGATTAGTAGGAAGAAAAATGTTAGAAACAGTAGATAGAAAAGGCATTGCCTTTGATGAGTTAGTATTATTCTCTTCAGCGCGATCAGCGGGAGAACAAATTGAATTTCAAGGTAAAACATACACAGTACGTGAATTGACTGATGAAGCAGCTAGCGAACCTTTTGATTATGTATTAATGAGTGCGGGTGGTAGTACAAGTGAACATTATTCCCCTATTTTCGAACAAGCAGGAGCTATCGTGATTGACAACTCTAGTCAATGGAGAATGACTGAAGGTATCGATTTAATAGTACCAGAAGTGAATGAACCTAAATTAGATAGAAAAATCATTGCCAATCCAAACTGTTCTACGATTCAATCTGTTGTGCCACTTAAACCATTACAAGAAGCATTTGGATTAAAACGTGTTGCATATACAACTTATCAAGCAGTATCTGGTTCAGGAGTGAAAGGTAAACAAGATTTAGCTGAAGGAGCAAATGGTAAAGCGCCAGAGGCATACCCTCACCCTATTTATAATAATGTGTTACCACATATAGATACTTTTCTCGAAGATGGGTATACAAAAGAAGAACAAAAAATGATTGATGAAACACGTAAAATTTTACAAGATGATCATTTAAAGGTAACAGCTACTTGCGTCCGTGTACCTGTACAAGACAGTCATAGTGTACACATGAGTGTAACATTAAAAAAAGAAGCAACAGTTTCAGCCATTCAAGAGTTATTTGAAAAAGATGATCGTGTTGTACTTGTAGATAATCCTCAAAACAATGAATATCCATTAGCAATTCATTCAACTGGTAGAGATGAAATCTTTGTTGGACGCATTCGTCGTGACGATAGCTTAGACAATACTTTCCATGTATGGTGTACTTCTGACAACTTATTAAAAGGTGCAGCATTAAATGCAGTACAAATACTTGAACAAGTTATGAGCTTGAAAGGAGTAAAATAATATGGGACATATATTTGAAGGTGTAGGTGTTGCACTAGCAACGCCATTTACACACAATGAAGTTGACTTTGATGCATTGAGAAGACATGTGAAATATTTACTAGATAATAATGCCAAATCAATCGTAGTCAATGGTACTACAGCTGAGAATCCAACATTAACTGATGAAGAGAAGGATCAAATTTTAGAAGTCGTTGTCAATGTTGTTGATGGTCGTGTGCCTGTCATTGCAGGTACTGGTACGAATAATACTCAAAAGTCTATTCAAGCTTCTGTGCGTGCAAGAGAAATTGGTGCTGATGCGATTATGCTTATTACACCATACTATAACAAGACAAATCAAAGAGGTTTAATTGCCCACTTTACAACAATTGCAGATGCAGTGAAATTGCCTGTTGTATTATATAATGTACCGTCACGTACTAATATGACAATCGATGCAGAAACAGTGGAAACTTTAAGTGAAAATGAGTATATCGTTGCATTAAAAGATGCGACAAATGATTTTGATTACTTAGAAGACTTAAAACAACGCCTTAATTTAGATGAGTTTGCTTTATATAGTGGCAACGACGATAATATTGTTGATTATTTCAATCAAGGTGGTCACGGTGTTATCTCGGTGGTTGCCAATGTTATTCCAAATGCTTTCCAATCTTTATATGATGCAAAACAAAATGACGAAAACATACAGTCTCAATTCCAGCCTATTCAAACGTTATTAGATGCGTTAGCAGTAGATGTTAACCCTATTCCTGTAAAAGCATTAACAGCAGTTGAAGGATTTGGTAACTATGAAGTACGCTTACCACTTGTTACACTTGAAGACAGTGATCGCCAAAAATTAGAACAAGCTTACGAACAATTTAAAGCAGGTGGAAATTCATGAAGATTTTATTAATTGGATATGGTGCTATGAATCAACGCGTAGCAAGGTTAGCAGAAGAGAAAAATCACGAAATCGTTGGGGTTATTGTGAGAAACAGTGAAAAGCACTATCCCTACCCTACTTTTGAACATATTTCAGAGGCTACAGAAGCGGATGTTGCTATTGACTTTTCAAATCCTGAACTACTCTTACCATTATTAGAAGAAGACTTTAATTTACCAGTTGTCATTGCTACAACGGGTGAGAAAGAACAAATCATAGATAAATTAAAAGCGTTGAGTACAGATATGCCAGTGTTTTTCAGTGCGAATATGAGTTATGGTGTACATGCACTTACAAAAATCTTAGAAGCAGCTGTACCGCTCTTGCAAGATTTTGATATTGAACTTACAGAAGCACATCATAATAAAAAAGTTGATGCACCGAGTGGTACATTAGTGAAATTATATGATGCTATTGAGTCTTTACGTGAGACTACAACGCCTGTATATGATAGACATGAAACGACTGAAAAACGTACCCAAGATGAAATAGGTATTCATTCTATTCGTGGCGGCACGATTGTTGGAGAACATGATGTGCTTTTTGCAGGTACGGATGAAACAATTGAAATTACACACCGCGCACAATCTAAAGATATATTTGCCAACGGTGCGATTGGCGCAGCAGAAAAACTAGTACAAAATAAAAATGGTTATTATACATTTGATAACTTATAAACCCTAAGGAGCGAATTTAATTATGGTACAACATTTAACGGCAGAAGAAATTATTCAATATATAAGTGATGCAAAAAAATCTACACCATTAAAAGTCTACATCAATGGTGATTTTGAAAACATTACTTTCCCAAGTGATTTTAAAGTATTTGGTTCATCTGATTCCAAAGTTATTTTTTGTGAAGCAGATGATTGGAAACCATTTTATGAGTCTAATCAATCAGTTATTGATGAAATTGAAGTTGAAATGGATCGACGCAACTCAGCTATTCCATTGAAAGATTTAACAAATACGAATGCACGTATTGAACCTGGTGCATTTATTCGTGAACAAGCCATTATTGAAGATGGTGCTGTAATCATGATGGGTGCAACAATTAATATTGGTGCTGTTGTTGGAGAAGGCACAATGGTTGATATGAATGCTACATTAGGCGGACGTGCTACAACAGGTAAAAATGTACATGTCGGTGCTGGTTCAGTTTTAGCTGGTGTAATCGAACCACCAAGTGCTTCACCTGTTGTTATTGAAGATGACGTACTTATTGGTGCTAATGCAGTCATTCTTGAAGGTGTGCGTGTCGGTGCCGGTGCCATTGTCGCTGCTGGTGCCATTGTTACTCAAGATGTACCCGCAGGCGCAGTTGTAGCTGGTACGCCAGCAAAAGTGATTAAACAAACAACTGAAGTCGAAGATTCAAAACGTGAAATCGTTTCGGCACTAAGAAAATTAAACGACTAGAGTACTAAGTATATAAACTTATACAAGTTATATATTACCGTATGTATTTTACACAAAATGATACGGAATTATTTTGTTGAATATAGGAGGTTTAGACGAGACAATATTTATTTTACTATGATGTCTCCCCTTATCTATTGCTAAGTGTTAAACTACGCTTTGTTTCGATAAGTTTGTCTATCCTCCTATTTTTATAAATTAAATACATAATACATAGCAAACTAACAATTATGCTTATTTAGTGTAATTAATATAATAATTTAAAGGATTTGATATCGATGACTGAGTTGGAATTTGTAACAGAACATAGACGTTATTTACATAAGCATCCAGAATTAAGTTTACATGAATATGAAACAACAAAGTATATTGCGCATTTTTTAGATGATTTAGGTGTGCCATATGAGCGTCCATTAGATACAGGCGTTATCGCCTATTTATCTGGAAATAGTACACATACGATTGCATATCGTGCTGATATAGATGCATTACCGATTTACGAAGAAAATGACGTATCCTACCGAAGTGAAGTAGATCATGTTATGCATGCTTGTGGACATGATGGCCATACAACTGCCCTTATGCTATTTGTTAAACGATGTAAAAATTTAGCTGATAAGGGCGAACTTCCTCAAAATATCGTCTTCATATTTCAACCTGCAGAAGAAACTGGAGGTGGCGCGAATCGTTTAATACGTGCTGGTGCATTTGAAAAATATCCTATTGAAGCAGTTTTTGGTATACATGTCATGCCATTTGAAAATGAAGGCCGTGTTGTGATTAGAGATGAAGAAATTACAGCAAGTGCTACAGAGTATAGATTCTATTTGCATGGTCTTTCAAGTCATGTTGCTGATAAAGAGCAAGGGCATTCATGCGGTGAGGCATTACAACATGTATTGACTCAAGTAGGACAGATACAGCAATATCATTTAAATGGATTGAAACGAAACATTGTCCATATGGGACATTTTGAAGCTGGTGAAGCCATAAATACGGTTCCAAGTAACGGCTATTTAGAAGGTACTATTAGAACATATGATGTGAAAGATTTAGAGATTGTAAAACAGCAAATGACGAAAATTAGCGAAAGCGTTAAATTATTATTTAATGTCGAGTGTGAAGTGAAATTTGAAGAAGGTTACCCTCCTACTTTTAATGATCCTCAATTACGCAAACATGTTGAAAATGGATTAGTAAATGCTGAGTTTGAAGTGATTGATAAACCTACACCTTACTTATTTGGTGAAGACTTTAGTTTCTATAGTCAAATTGCACCAAGCTATTTTGTATTTGTTGGAGTTCGAGATGAAGCAAAAGGATACGTGACTGGTTTACACACTTCTCATTTAAACTTTAATGAATCTATATTAATACGTATTGCAGATTACTATGAACAAATACTCAAATCTTATAGTGAGGTGCAATCGCAATGACAGCCACATGGTCAGTAAACCGACAATTATTTAAAGAAAACGCTAAAAATGTTAAACAAGATAACCAAATAATGGCAGTAGTAAAAAATAATGCGTACCATTATGGACTTGAATTTGCAGTAGAACAGTTTTTAGATATAGGGATAAATACATTTAGTACCACATCACTTAAAGAAGCAATTCGAATTCGCAAATTAGCGCCAAATGCTACTATATTTTTGATGAATGCAGTTTATGAATTTGATAAGATACGTGAGAATCAGATTCAAATGACTTTGCCTTCCCTTTCTTTTTATTATGAAAATATTAACGAATTATATGACATACAAGTTCACTTGGAATATGAAAATTTATTGCATCGTTCAGGTTTAAAGACACTTGATGAAATTAAAGAAGTCATTCACCATCATAATCAGAATAAAAATGAACATAAAATGCACATTAGTGGTTTGTGGACGCATTTTGGATACGCAGATGAATTTGATGTTCCAGATTATAATATAGAGCGTGCCGCGTGGTTAGAGATTGTAGATACGCTACTTGATGAAGGATATGAATTTGAGATGATACATGCACAGAATAGTGCAAGCTACTATCGTGAGCAAGGTGTATTACCTAACCATACGCATGCGCGTATTGGTATTGCATTGTATGGTTCTAGACCCTATAGTACAATCAATGAATCAGACATACAGCAATCGCTAACAGTTAAAGGTAATGTCATACAAGTTCGTGAAGTCAATGCGGGAGAATTTTGTGGTTACAGTTTTGCTTTTGAAGCGACAGAAAATAACACAAAATTGGCAGTCGTTGATGTTGGTTATGGTGATGGTATACTCAAAGCAAGAGCACAACATGAGGCTTTGATAAATCATAAACGCTACCCTATTCGTGCGCTTATGATGAGTCATATGTTTGTAGAAGTTGATGACAGTGTCAATGCACAAGATGAAGTGATACTATATAATAACCATATACGTGTCGATGAATTTACTTTTAAAGGCGTTGGCGCTAATTCAGAACAATTAAGTGCAATGAATCATGACTCATTAATAAAGGAGTATAGATAAATTATGGTAGTAGAATATAATAGCAATGGCGAACTTACAATGGGAGGCACAAGTCTAAAAACGATAGCGCAAAGTTTTGGAACCCCTACTTTTGTATATGATGAAGTACAAATTAGAAACCAAATGAGACGTTATCATGAAGCGTTCAAACAAAGTGGATTAGCATACAATATTTCATATGCATCAAAAGCATTCACATGTTTACAAATGGTTAAATTAGTACAAGAAGAAGGACTTGAATTAGATGTAGTGTCTGAAGGAGAATTATATACAGCATTAGAAGCTGGTTTCGATCCAAAACATATTCATTTTCACGGTAACAACAAAACAAAACATGAAATTCAATATGCTTTAGAAAGCAAAGTTGGTTACATTGTTATTGATTCATTAGAGGAAATCGATCTGATTGAGCGATATGCAAGTGAAGAAATTGATGTTGTTTTAAGATTGAATCCTGGCGTTGAAGCCCATACGCATGAATTTATACAAACAGGCCAAGAAGATAGTAAATTTGGCTTATCAATTAAGCACGGCTTAGCTATTCAAGGTATTGAAAAAGTGCGAGTTACTCAAAAATTAAACCTCAAAGGTGTTCATTTCCATGTTGGATCTCAAATTGAAGGCACAGAGGCTATGATTGAAACTGCTAATATTGTGATTAATTGGTTGAAAGCAAATGATATCAAAGTTGATTTAATTAACTTAGGCGGTGGCTTTAGCATTAAATATGTTGAGGGTGATGTAAGTTTCCCTATCGAAGAAGGCATCGCAGAGATTACTGCTGCTATTAAATCAATTGCCGAAGATGCAGATTATCCGGTACCAGAGATTGGTATCGAACCAGGTCGTTCAATTGTTGGTGAAGCAGGTATTACTTTATATGAAGTTGGAACAATCAAGGAAATTCCTCAGGTCAATAAGTATGTTTCCATTGATGGTGGTATGAGCGACCATATTAGAACAGCGCTTTATGATGCAAAATACGAGGCCTTATTAGTTAATAGAAATGATCCTAAAGACGAAACAGTAACAATCGCTGGTAAGTTATGTGAATCTGGCGATATTATCATAAAAGATGCCCAATTACCAAGCACAGTGAAGCGTGGAGATTACCTAGCGATACTTTCAACTGGTGCATACCATTATTCTATGGCATCTAATTATAATCAAATGCAGAAACCGTCTGTGTTTTTCTTAAAAGATGGTAAAGCAAGAGAAGTTATTAAACGTCAATCATTACGTCAATTAATTATCAATGATACTAAATAATCCAAAGGTGGCTGTGTCTCTGAAAAGGAGCTCAGTCACCTTTTATTGTCCTATAGTGTAGATACATGCATTAAGATATTAGATAAAGTATATAGTGGTATACATGCGGTTTCGCATGCATTAAGAGCCCCTAATCTCATAAAGAGATAAGGGATAAAGTGGTATACATGCGGTTTCGCATGCATTAAGAGCCCCTAATCTCATAAAGAGATAAGGGGCTCTATAAAAAAAAGAACCTTTAACAAGGTTCTTTAGATAAGTCAATATTGCATCTATATTATAGTTTTACAACGTTTGCAGCTTGAGGACCGCGGTCGCCTTCAACTACTTCAAATTCAACTGATTGACCTTCTTCTAATGATTTATAACCTTCTTGGTTAATTGCTGAGAAGTGTACGAATACGTCGTTTTCTCCTTCAACTTCGATAAAACCAAAACCTTTTTCAGCGTTAAACCATTTTACTGTACCTTGTTTCATAAATGTGAAACCTCCAAGACTAATATTCATTCAATATGCGTTATTCGCATATTACAAAAAATACAATGACACAGTATTATAAAAAATTACTCGTACAATATTCTTTGCAATATGGAATAAAACAATTGCTTGACTAATATTATAAAGCATTTTTTAGTAAATTGCAAGACTAATATGAATAAACTGTTTATTCAATATTAGGTAAATTATAATAAACTTCATTATTATTTAAAACAATATAACTATAGAATATTTGTAAATCTTCATCACAATCTTCACAAAATCCTAATTCACAATTATTATAAAATGCATGTATATTGTATTTGCCGACTAAGTAATTATCATAGTGTCGTTTACTTTTTAAAATTAAAGCATTATAAAAAGCCATCATAGCTTCATAAGTCTCGAAATTGTGCTGTTCCACGATTTGATCAGTCCAGTCACTAAATAACCACCAGCCTTCATAATCAGCTCGAATTTTTGCAACTGTCCACATTTTATTTCACCCTTTCACAATTAGTCTAAAATGAATTTTTGGTATTATAATGCATACCTTTTAGACTTATAGTGCAAATTGGATATACATATGTATGTTGTATGATACATTCACTCTAAATAAAAATCCCCCATGTTTATAAATAGAATATGAATAAGACTAAATATAGAATTCATTATTTAAATTCAGAGACGTACAATTTTTGCCTATGTGTAATATTCTAACGAGTTAAGCGACAAAATCAAATTATCTGTCTCATACTTTTGGCCTATATACAACTGGATTATAAACGTAAATATTAGTTTTGTAGAGTGAAATTTCGTATAATGTTATTAAGAGGTGATTTTATGCAACGTAAACATATTAAAGTATTTGGAATGGTACAAGGCGTAGGTTTTCGTTATTATACAGAAAAAATAGCACAAAAACACAATATAGTTGGTACTGTTGAAAATATTGATAATTATGTTGATATTTATGCTCAAGGTAATGAGCCATCCTTAACTGAATTTATTAACGCTGTTACAGAAGGTGCCTCTCCAGCATCACATGTTGAAGATTACACAATAGAAGCATTAGATTATGATCAATCATTGAAAAAATTTAGAACGATATAAAGGAAGATGAATTTTGAGATATAATATTTCTCGTATTTTTGGGACAATTATTGCTTTACCAGCAGCAGTTATTGCTTGGTTTGCTAGTATCTTTGCATTAGATATATATTTTATTTTCGATGTGTTAGTAGCTGCTGCAACATTTATTGTATTTTACTTTCCTACCCAACGTTTAACTTCTAGAAAGTATCTAAGAGAAATTGGTTTGTCTCGTCGAGATTATCATTTTGTAAATGGTCAATTAAATAATGCTCAGGATAAAATTAGAAGAATATTTAAAACATTTGTGAATGTTAGATCGATTAAAGATTTTAAACAAGTCAACGAGATATATCGTTTATCCCGTGCAATATATTTTGCTGTTAAACAGCGACCAGGGTCATTTTTCAAGGTGGAGAGTTTCTTTTACTCTCATATAGATAATGCTTTAAATTTAATTGAAGCTTATACGAGATTATCTAAATCACCTAAAAAATCTAAAGAAGAAAAACAAAAATTAGAACAAACGCGCATCACATTAGATGAAGTGAAACGAACTTTGGTTGCTGATTTAAGAAGGATTAATGACGAAGATTATAGCCAGCTAGATATTGAAATGGAATTGAATAAAATTGAGCAGAAACGCAACAAATAAATAGATAATTAAAGGCAGAATGGAGTGGAATTTTATGGCTAGAGAGCAAGACTCAATTAATTCGCATCCATTGGATAAGTATATTGATGAAAACTCAGCAAATGGGTCTGAAATTATAAAAAGTTCAAGTCAGTTTTCTCATGAAGATCAACAAAAAATTGATAAATTGAGCAAACAAATTAAACCAATGGATAATGATGGTTTGTTAAATTATGGTACCGAAGCGCAATCGAATATGTCACAATTCTCACACCGAATTTTAAATGAAGTCAAAACTACAGATGTGGGACCTGTAGGTGACTCATTAAACGGATTAATGAGTAAATTAAAATCGGTCAATCCAGAAGAATTAAATCCGGAAAACCAATCCAAGCTGAAGCGTATTTTTAAACGAACAAAGGCATCAGTTAATGAGATATTTTCAAAAATGCAATCTGTCGGTTCACAAATTGATCGTATCTCAATTGAACTAGATAAACATAAAAACAATTTAAAAAAAGATATAGATATGTTGGATGAATTGTATGATATGAATAAAGACTATTTTGATGAGTTATCATTATATATAGAAGCTGCTAAACACAAGCAATACGTTTTGCAACAAGATGAAATCCCTAAATTGAGAGAACAAGCGAAATCTACGGGAAATCAAATGGATGTGCAAGCTGCTTCTGATATGGAACAATTTGTTGATCGTTTAGATAAGCGTATTTATGATTTACAACTATCAAGACAAATTGCTATACAAACTGCCCCACAAATACGAATGATACAAAATGTGAATCAAGCACTTGCAGAAAAAATTCAAAGTTCAATATTAACGAGTATTCCATTATGGAAGAATCAAATGTCTATCGCACTGACATTAATGAGACAACGTAATGCGGTTTCTGCTCAAAAAGCAGTTACGGATACTACAAATGATTTATTACTAAAAAATTCCGAGCTGTTGAAACAAAATGCTCTAGCAACTGCTACTGAAAATGAGCGCGGAGTTGTGGATATTGAAACATTGAAAACAACGCAAAAAGATATCATTGAAACGATTGAACAAACGTTACAAATTCAAGAACAAGGCCGTACGAAACGTAAACAGGCTGAATCAGAATTAAATGAACTTGAAACAGAATTACAAAATCAATTGTTAGATATGAAAGAAAATAAATAATTAAGTATATAAAAACACGGAATTACTGTGATAAGTAATTCCGTGTTTTTTAGTGCTTATTATCTGAAGATCTTTCTTCTAAAATGTTATCTTTAGTATGATCTTGTTTATTTTCAGTAGTGATTTTTTGTTCAACAGCTAATTTATGCGCAATTTTTGGTGCTGTCCATATAGCCGGTAACATAATGATTGATATGGGAACGGCGGTGATGATGATAAATGATTGAATAGCGTTAATACTACCCTCACCAATATTTATCAAGATAATAGAAATAACACCCATAATGACTACCCAGAAGAGCCTAATCATTTTAGGTGGATCTCCCTCTCCAGTTACTGACATAGATATTGAGAATGACATCGTATCCGCAGTTGTGATTACGAAAATTAAAGTTAGTAATAATAATACAATGACCAGTGCAGTACCTAATGGTAGATGTGATGCGATTGATATAACTGCTGCTGGCAGTCCATTATCAGCTAATGGGTTACTAATCGACCCACTATCTTTAGTTTCGTAAAAGAGGCCACTACCACCAAGTATGGAGAACCATAAGTGCGACACAACAGCAGCTACTATAGAAACGAGTAAGAATATCTCTCTGATTGTACGCCCTTTTGAAACACGTGCAACTAACATGCCCATTAATGGCCCGTAACCAATAAACCAGCCGAAAAAGAATAACATCCATGCTCCAGCCCATTTGTCATCTCCTCTGAATGTACTAATTTCTAAAAAGTGAGTAAGATATACGCCGTAAGAAGAAATGAATGTATCAATAATAAAACGGCCAGGCCCTATTAATAAAATAAATACGGCAAGTGCTAAAGCAAGCCATACATTAAGTTTACTTAAAAACTGTATCCCTTTATCAATACCTGTCGTGGCAGAAATTGTAACAACGACCATTAAACCAACTACAGATAAAATTTGGGTGATAATATTATCTGGGATACCAAATATACTATGTAACCAATAACTAAATTGGAAACCAAAGAAGCCGATTGTGCCAATTGTACCTGCAACTGCACCTAAAATACAAAATACATCGATCATCCATCCAATTTTATTCTTTTCAATTTTACTTCCAAAGATTGGATACAACAGCGTACGTGGACGCATTTTCATGTTTTTATTGTAGTGTGCATACATAATAATAATGCCACTGACTGCACCATAAACTGCCCATGCTGTGAATCCCCAGGATGTAAAGCTTTGTGCCATGGCAGCCGGAATGGCTTGAGTACTGCTATTTTTAATATTTGGATCCATTGTTGGCGGTACATCTATAAAATAATACATTGGTTCCGCTGCTGCCCAAAAAATCGCACCAGCTCCTAAACCAGATGTTATTACAATAGCAGCCCATCTGAAATAACCCATTTCAGGTTTAGAGGCATTACCTAATCTTACGCGTCCGTATTTGGAAAAAGCTAAAAATGCTCCAACAGCAAAAGTAGCTAGCAGTAAAACTTGCCAAAAAGCACCAAAATATGTAATTGAAAGCTGAAATCCTTTTTGAACTAATGTTGATGTTGTCTTAGTGAATATTGATGACATCAGTACAAATAAGACAAGTATGCCCCCGCTTATTAAAAATACTGGCCAATCTAGTTTTTCTTTCCATTGAGAATATTTAATATTATTCGACTCCTCTATGTTACGTGTTTTCTTTTTCAAACGATTTACATTGCTTTAGACCAAAATGTTAAAAAGTTTAATTATGACGAAACACTTGAAGTAAAGAGTATAGCTTACTTTTGAAAAGTAATCAATTGGGCATTTAAAATAATTTGATTCTATAATTATAAAAATATTTAAAAATAGCTTTATAATAGTAAAAGAAGATTCCGAAAATAATTGGAATCTTCTTTGAAAATTTATATTTTGTTTTAGAGATGATTATAGTTATTCTTTTTCATACACAATCGGTTTTTGTTTTTTAACCATTGTCGCTACAATATATCCAATAATTGTAGTTACAATCGCGATTGGGAACCATTCTAATGAATATGATTTTAACGGTAAACTATCAATGAAGCTTAATTTTATCCAACCTTGTGTATGGATTACACTGAGGATTGATACAATAGAAACGATAGCGACTGGTATTTGTTGTGCAATGGGTTTTGTTGGTACAAAACGAGCTAATAAAATAAGTAGTACGGATGTAATCGCAATAGGATAAACAATACTCAATACAGGTACAGACATTGTAATGACAGAGTTTAAGCCTTGATTAGCTAAGATAAAACTAATTAATGTGAAAATAATTACGTAAATTTTGTATGAAATTCTTGGGAAAATTCTATGGAAATACTCTGATACTGCTACGACTAAACCACAAGCTGTAGTTAAACAAGCAAGAGCAACAATAATGCCTAATAAATATTTACCAAAAGTTCCAAATCCAACACTTGCCATTGTAGTTAATAAATAGGTACCGATATTTTGATCATTTGCAGTCAAACTCGCGATTTTTTCTTGAGAAACTGCCATATGATTGCCGATGTAGCCTAATGATATGTAAATAAACATAAGTGCTACGGCAGCAATAATACCAGCCATCAATGTTTGTTTGAATATTTTATTTGCATGTGTGACACCCGTTGCTTTTACTGCATTTACAACAATCATTGAAAAAGCAATCGCAGCAATCGCATCCATTGTTAAATATCCGTTCGTAAATCCTTGTGAAAAACCACTGAAGTTTGATGTGAAAGCATCAGTTGCTTGGCTATGTGAATTACTACCGTAATCAACGAATCCTTTAACAATCATTGCTAAGATAGTGATCAATAGTAACGGTGTTAATAATGATCCAATTCGATCAACCATTCTGCTAGGATTAATACATAAATATAAAACAATTAAGAAATAAATAACTGTGAAAATAAATAGTGCTAAATTACTATTCGTATTTGCTATTGGCGTAACTGTCATTTCGAATGAAGTAGATGCAGTACGTGGAATTGCAAATAGTGGTCCGATTGTAAGATATATAATAATTAAAAATATGATTGAAAATTTAGGTGAAATTTTATTTAATGAACCAATGTAACCTTGTTTATCCAATGCACCTACAATAACACCTAACAGAGGTAATCCAATACCTGTTAATGCAAATGCGAGTATGGATGGCCAGAAATATTGCCCACTGTCTAAGCCTAAGTTTGGTGGAAAAATGAGGTTCCCTGCACCAAAAAACATTGCAAATAGTGTGAAACCTATAATCCATGTATTTTTATTCATATGTCGTTCTCCTTCTAACCAATAAAATAATATTATCTATTCTATCATGTTTGATTAGATAACGTCTATATAAATTTCAGAATATTTAAAAATATAAAAGCCATTTATAACTATTTGTTTTATTAAAAAGACTTTAACAACAGTTTTTTTAATAATGGTGACAATTGTGCAGGTAAATTTTCAACACCTTCAACAAATAAAGCATATTGACCATAGATATTATGGATTGTTTGTTCAATGTCTTCTGTAATAGGTTCTTGACTAAGGAAAACATTAAACACTTCGATACCCATTTTACGAGACATCTCAACAGCTTCATAAGTATCTAAGATACCATCTTGACTATAATTATAGGCAGACGGTTCACCATCTGAAAATACAATTAAAAATCTTTGATTATGTGAGCGACGCATTAGACGCTCACTTCCAACTCTAATAGCGACACCGTCCCTATTATCATCTTGCGGTTCAAGCGCCATAATTCTTGGCCCATCTTTTTCTAATGTTGAATGATCATAAGAAATGATTTCATCAATAATATTTGGTTGGTTAGCATCGTCAGCATCAAAGGCATCTTCATTAAAGGCTAGAATCTCGTGTTTGACATTTAAAGATTTTAAGGTTTCATGAAAAAGGACAACCCCTTTGATTGTTTCTTCCATTTTATCTTGCATACTTGCTGAAGCATCAATAAGTAGCGTGAAAGTAGCATCGAAAGATTGACTTAAGTCTTGTTTTTTATAGAATAATTTGTATTGGTCATCAATGAACCAATTTAATAAATTCTTTTGCAGTCTGCCTTTAGTTAAATTATGTCGCTCATCAACATGTTCTCTGTCTATGGTCTTCTGGATGATTTGTATTAAATCTTTTATTTCAAATTGAACATCTGATTCAACGTTTTTGTATGCTTGTACATATTGTGGTTCAATATCTGGTATATTCCATTTAATTTCAACTCGCTCATTGATGCCTTTTAATGCAAAAGCTTGATTTTGTCCGGCTGAACCGCCCTCATCGTCATCGATTTGATTATTGGTTAGGCCTTTCCCTTTTTTGGTTTGCATGTCAGTCATATCATCGCTTGCATCACCTTCGCGTGCGTTATCATTGTCCCCCATGACTTCACTATTTTCACCTTCATGTAATTCCATTTCTAAATAGGCACCACCTTGAGAAGCACTATCTTGATGGTTAGATTCCATGTCTTCACTAACTGTATTGTCATCACTTTGCTCTTCTGATTTGCCATCTGAATTACTGGCATCAGTTCTTGTTAAGTCTTCGAATTTGAGTGCCTCAATCGATTCCTATCCTTTTTTAGGTAAGTGTTAATACTCATTTACTATATCTTCTTTTAATATGTCATCAATTTGATACATGATTCTTTCTGCTAAATACATATTGTCTTCAGACGATTGATTATAGAAAAAATTATGCAAATACATATACATATTGTTTAAAATATCGTCAATATGTGGATGGATTTGAGGAATATCATAAAAATTTTCAGTTATAAAAGATGCTTCTAAATGTAAAAATAGTAAGTCAGTGAAAGTGGTTTTAGTTTTATATACTTTAATTTGTGTTTTCGTATAATTTAACCGTACCTCTTTACGCATTTGAATAGCGGGTTGAATCGATGGACGTTGTCTTGCAATGGCATTTAAAATACGTTGATCTTCAAGTAATTTGAATAGTTGTTGGAAAAATTTTGGATGTTGAAATGTTGTATTATGAATCACTTCATTAACGATTTGTTCATCCATCATTTGATAACCATAAGCAGCAAGCATGACATCGGTCTTCAATCCTGTAGTTTCTATTGCTATATCTCTATGTGACCAAAATGAACTTGTAATTAGGGTATTGTTTATTGGATCATAATATGGAAATTTTTGTATTTTTACTTGTGTTTGATCATTTTTTAATAAAAGTCGGGCTAAATCTTGAAGCATCATGACTTGCTTAGCGTCTAATTGTTCATCATTAAATTTTATAAAACGATCACTCATGATTATCCCTCACTAAAAATTTAATTCTACTGCATTTAAAATAGCTTGTTGCTCACGTTCATCTTCTAGTTTGTCTATAATTGTACGTTGTATTGCACGTTCGATAGGCATAATCGTAGCTAAATCACTTAGATCTATTAATGCTCTTATACTTGCCGCTTCTTCAGAAATTTGACCTTGTTTTGTCATTGTACGCAAATCTTCATTGAATTTAATGATTTTTTGAATCATTATGTCATCACTGAGTTGGCTTTGTTGTTTGATTACATCACTCAAAATATCTCCATCAATATAATCTACTTGAATAACAACGAAACGGTTTTTTAATGCTTCATTCATTGGTAATGTACCAATATAACCTACGTTGATAGCTGCGATCACATTAAATCCAGGTGCTGCATTAACGATTTCACCTGTAAATGGATTAGTTAATTTTCTACGATAATCTAATACACCATTTAATATAGGTAACGTTTCGGGTTTGGCCATATTAATTTCATCTATATAAAGAATATGACCTTCCTTCATAGCTTTTATGACGGGCCCATCAATAAATACTATTTCTTGTGACCCATTTTCGTTTGTTTGTATTGTTTTAAACCCGAGAAGACTTTCTGCATCTAAATCAACGGAACAATTAATTTGGTGCATAGGTCTATTCATTGTCTCACTTAATGTTTCAGCTAATTTTGTTTTTCCTGATCCAGTCGGTCCTTTTAGTAATATATTTTTATTAAGTTGCATTAATGATTGCGCATCATTGAATACAGTTTCATCTCTATTAATATAATTGGTATTTGCCATCACTTTATAATCTCCTTTTTAAAATGGATAAAATAGTTAGTTTTTCAATCAATAAAAATAGACTGGGGCATGAATCGTTAATCGTTCGTTTGCCCTAGTCTTATTAGAAAAGTATTATAAATACGCAAACAGTGTTCTGCGTACAGTATTCAGTTTAAACTTCTTTAAAATAATCTTTATAATAACCACCGACAAGTCCAGAGTTATCTATAATTTGATAATATTCTTCAGTTTCATTGATAACATCATACTGCTTACCAATTGTTAACATATCAGAAACAGTAAATTTTTGTGCATCTGTATGTACGACTTCTACTTTCTTTATAGGTGTATTATTTTTCCAAGTTTCATGTAACATAATATATACCTCGCTTATTCTTTGATTTCTAATGTTAATATGAAAGTGATACCACTTTTTTCACTAATTCTAAGAGATTTTTCGCCATCTTGATCTAATGATTGATAAGGAATGCCTATAGATTCTAGTTGTTGTAATGCATTCTGGAACTGTGCCTTAGACTCTGTAGCGAATTCAATTTGTTCAACGATACCATGTTCAGGCATTTTAATCTCTTCGGAGGAAGCATATAAATGCAATTCTCCACCTAAACCACCTTCTCCTATACGAAATACTTGTACTTTATAATCCGCATCTGGATGTGGTGCATATTCAGCAAAGTGTGTTAAACCGAATACTTTATCTAAAATAGATTGAGTTAATAATAATTCATTGACCTTAAGTAAAACAGGACCTAACCCTTGAATTTGATGTAGTGGGTTAACAGTGCTATCAAATGTAGGCATACCTAAAGGTGCACCTATATTATGTTCATTTGAATAAATATTAAAAGACTGTTTATTTTGATCTTGAAATTCAAAATAGTTATGTCCATTCAAATCTGTTACTTCACTATGCTCAATATGATGCTGATCTAATATGGTTTTATACTCATCTAGACCTTCATCACTTGGAATTCTCAAACCAATATTTTCAATATGATTATAATCATTTTGATATTTTGGAATTTCTACAAAATGAATACGTGTCCCAGAAGTGAGTTCAGCGTCTCCAAAACGTAAAGCATTGCCTTTATCAGCAACATTTAATCCAAGTATGTCTTTAAATAAAGTCTTAGTTTTTTCTAAATTATCTGTCCCGGTTGTTACACTTCTTAGACCATTCATTATATTAACCCCTTTATTTATCACTTTTCAATTTATTATAACGTATTTTTAATGTGATTAATATGATGATGTTTGTTAGTAAAGAACGTTTTATGAATTTTTAAGATTATACATTGGACGTTTTTAAAATATGTATTAATATAGATATATAACGTATTTAAAATTTTTAATGAAAGATTAAAAAATAGATGGAATATGATATATAGGAGGTAGAAATATGACTGGTGTATGGATTGTTTTTGCAATAACGGTACTTATTGTTGTTTATTCTGGCATCACTATCTTTTCTAATTTAAGTAGTAAAGCGAAAGAAAACAATACCAACGCTAAAAGTGTTGTTAAGAAGAATAATATATATGGCATAGTATTCTTGGTCTTTTTAATTATTGCCATTATAGAATTATTTGTATATATAGCGTAAATACTTAAATTTCATATTGTTAAATTAAGGCTTAGCTTTATGAAATTGATTAAGCATGAAAATAGCCCATCGATTACTTGTTTAAGTGAGCGATGGGCTATTTTCATTCTAGTATTTTTTTTATATAAATATATTAAGGGGCAAAAAGCAATAAATTGGTAAGCAAATGAAATTAACACTAGTACAAGAAAGTTAAGGTCATATATTTGTATTGAATCCTCTGTTAAATAAGATAATAAATTATTGATCGGTGGTAGTATCCATAATATCCATTTTGTAAAAGGAAGGTTATTAACAATTATTATTTTGATTAATGAAAAAAAAAAAAAAAATACAGTAATCAGCCACCAGTAAGGTTTAAAAATAATATTTGTATTTGTTATGTAAGTACCTAACAAAATACCAAATCCCCCCATAAGTATGTGGATGATTAATCCTATGAAAAATAAATTGAGTGTCATTGATTTATCAAAATTACCAAGTAATATTGGATAAAATAGAGATATGATGTTTAGCGTAAATACTATAAGAAATATGTAAGTCATTTTAAAAATTAAATACTTGAGTTTTGAAGATAATTGAATATAAAATACATACCGTTCATTAATAGAATCAGTTTTGAAATTAGTTATAGTCAGCCAAGTTGAAATGATATATAGGCCTACTGAAGTCGATCCATAACTAGATAAAATAGGAATGTCTGTGTATATATAAATACCAACGACCCAGATTAAATATAAAAATATAGGTGCAATGAATTGAAATGATTTAATAAATTTAATATTTTCATATTTTAAAAATGTTAGTAATATACTACTCGTCCTTCACTTCTAGTATTTTATAATTATGCTTGATTAAGTTATTCAAAATAATATTTGTATCATTTCTATCTATGTATATTTTTATTGAATTATTATTAATATTAATTTGATTATGTATTTTCTGAACTAATACTTGAGGAAAATTGATAGATGCATTTTTAGAAGTCAAAAATGTAATAGCTTTAAATTTAGGGTTTGTATTTATTGTCTTAAATTTGCCGTTATGCAAATTTAATTCATGTGTTGCAAATGATTGAACGATATTGCTTTCATGAGAAGTCAAAATAATTGTTTTTGTTTTTGACAGTTTTTTTAATTAAGAAATAAAGTTACTCTCTGTTTTTTTATCCAAGCCATTAAATGGTTCATCAAAAATAAGTATTTCTCCATTTGATAACAATGCTTGTATGATATTTATTTTTTGCAATGTCCCTTTTGAAATTTGGTTTAATTTATCTTTTTCAAATGAAGATAAATTAAATGATTTACTATAATATTTCCAATTATGGTCATAGTTATTATTTAAGTTTTGTATCGTTTCTAAAAATGTATGGACTTTTATTTTTAAATTATTTGGAAATTTATCAGGCGCATAGGCAATACGACCGTTAGTCTGAATCTTACCTTTTGTTGGTCGTATTAATTGTGCTATTAATTTTAATGTAACACTTTTTCCTATACCATTGTCGCCCTTGATTAACATAATGGAACCTTTTGGTATTTCAAAAGAAAGATTAGAAACAATATATTTATTATTAAGCTTTAAGGAAACATTTTTCGCATTGACTGCTACATTCAAACTTATCATTCCTTTTTATATTAATCTTTACTATATATCAATTGAACAACACCACTTTTAAATGTGTTTGTTTGTATGTGTGATAGATTAAGTTGTTTATGGATATTTTCAAAGAGTGGTTTACCTGTCCCTAGTACAACGGGATGGATGGATAGCCGATATTCATCTATGAGGTCGTGTTTAATAAATGACGTAATGAGCTCCGAACCACCATACAACCATATATCTTTTTGTTGTTGTGATTTGATGTCATTCACTGTTGTATACATGTCCTTAGGTTTAATAAATTGTGTTTGGTCATGGTTGAAACGTGTTTGGTTGGTAAATACATATTTATTTTTGCTATGAATTAATTGCCACATCAATTGATCATCGTTTTCTTGTTCATCATCAGGCGTATACGATCCCCATAAGTCATAGCTTTTACGACCATAAATGATAGCGTCAATTTAGTTTAAAAATGCAGTGAAATTCATCTCAGACTCCATGATACACCAATCAATTTCTCCATTTGGTCCTTCAATTAAACCATCTAAAGTAACAGCTAAATCTAATATGATTTTGGAGTTGTTATTCATGTAAACACCCTCATTTCGATAAGATTATATCAAGTGTAATGGAAGTGCTTTTCAAATATCAATTAAAGTGTGTACATTTAATTGCAACGTTTTAAATATATTAAACCAACATCGATGAATAAAAAATGGTAGCATCGTCACTTAAGGACGATACTACCATAGAAAATTTTGAGGTATTAAATACTGTCGAATTGTACTGTTTTAAGTGATTCTGATGATTTCTGTATGGCATCAATCATAGCGATAGAAGTTAATGCATCCTTTGGATGAACGTAGTTATTACTATCATTATTGATGCAGTCATAAAAGGCATTAATTAATTTTCCGTGACTTGGCCCGTAATACGTTTTGTTACCGGTCATTTTTTCATCTTCAGCAATTTTTATCTTTTCGCCCGCTTCATTAACACGAGTAAGTATATTATCTTTGATTGTAAATTTTTCATTTTCAAAGATAATCTGTAATTCAACACTTGAATTTCCGAAATTCGCATTTGTAGCAAAGAACATACCATTTGCTTTGTTTTCAAACTTGATATGTGCAGAGGCAGTATCTTCTACTTCAATATCGTAGTCCAGTAACTGAGAAACAGTGCCTTTGATTGATGCAATTTTTCCACATAAAAGTTGCATTAAATCTAATGCATGAGTGGTTTTAGTGATTATTCTAATTTCTACAGAAGATTTAAAACATCTTATGGTTGTAGTTCAAGAAAATATTATCAGCGACATTTAACGTCATGATGCTTAAAAGCATTATGACGATATCTGTCACCTGTAATTAGAATGGTATTTATTGTGGTGATAAAAGACTAACAATTTAAGGAGATGTGATGAAAGCAAATGCATTACACATCTCAGTTTCCGTAAATTAATGTAGAACAATGCTAAAAGCTACATAAATTAACAGGCATGACATAATAATATTAAATAGTAATTCATGTTTGGTAATCCATTCTTTTAAGAGCGTACCTATTGCAGCCCAACTTAAAGTACCTAGAAAGCCAATAAAAGCCAATAAAATTACTAAATTCAATTGCACTATCCAAGTGGAATAATTAGGTGTCACAAAAGTTGAGATAACTGTTAATGCATAAATTACACCTTTTGGATTAATAAATTGAAGTATCATTGCATATTTTATATTACTATATTTTTCATCAAAGGATTTTTTTGGCCCACCGATTGAACTTATTAATACTTTATAAGCTAAATATAAAAGATAAATAAAAGCAAAAATTTTCATGTATATTTCAATTTTAGGAAAAACTGTATTGAGTGATTCATTAAAAATGTTGGATAAACACAGTAAAGCTAAAAAACCAAATCCAACACCTAATGAAAAACGAAATGCTTTTTTAAAGGTTAAATTTTGCGAGAAAAACAAGGCCATAATATTGTTTGGACCTGGTGTAAAGCTTGCTACAACAGCATAAATCAGCATGTTGAGTAGTAACAACGCACTCCCCCCTATCGTGAAAAACGTTATAAAGTTTTTAAATGCGTTATAGCGTTTTTACTTTAAAGTATACTTTATGTACGTTATATTGTAAATAGAGGTGTTTAAAGAATGAAAGAAATCAATGATATTATTGCTGAAAATTTAAAACTCTATAGAAAACAAAATGGATATTCACTGGAACATTTATCGTATCTTACTGAAGTAAGTAAAACGATGCTAGGACAAATTGAACGTAAAGAATCTATACCATCCATTACGACACTTTGGAAAATAGCTAATGGTCTAAAAGTGTCATTTACTGAGCTTACTCAAGAAAATGATGAAATCATTAGAAAGATCACTTTGAATGATATTCAACCTTTAGCATCAGAAGATAATAAATATCAAATTTATCCGTATTTTAAATTTGATATTGAGAAAAAATTCGAAAGCTATATGGTGCTTATTGAGCCTGGAGGGACTATGAGCGGCGAACCACATGGATCTGGCACTATGGAATACATAACCGTATTTGATGGCACATTGACGCTAACATTAGCAGATGAGCAATTTATCATTAAAGAAAATGAATCAATAAAGTTTAATGCGAATATGTTTCACAATTATGCTAATAACCATGATGCAACGATTCGTATAAATATGGTTATACATTATTAATAATAAAGGCATCGACACCACTAAAATGTGGAATCGAGGCCTTTGTTTTATAGAATATAAAAATGTACTCTTAAGATTAATGATTCTCATATCGACGTGTTTATAATGCTGATATTTAATTTATTAAACGATTAAAAATCATTTCTTTTTCATATTCTCTTTTCCTAATATAAAATACGATAGTAATAAACCAACACCAACTATTATCAGACAAAGTACTATTCTCCCTACTAATGTTTCAGGCATCGGGAAAATATAAAACATTGTACACATAACTAATGCCATAATTATACCGAACCTCAATGAATTTTTAAGAGTCATAAAATCACCTCTTTTTTATTGATAACCCCAATTAGTACCTTGAAACACGTAATTACCAGCGGCATTTTTTACAGATTTCATATTTATATAAACACCCTTACTTATGTCTAAGGCTGAACTAGCCATAGCACCTAGGAGACTATCAATAGATCCACCTAAAGGATCGCTTGTAGCCAAAGTTGCGAATAATAATTTTTTCAAAATCATTCCATCTTCTCTACTTAATTATTTATATCAAATATATTATATCATTTTATAATGTAAGCGATTTATTTTTTGCTAAGTGTTTGATTTTATTTCATAACTGTTGTAATATGCCTGTTTTTTGTCACAAAATACAAGCTAGTAAATCAAAGGACTCATAATTTAGGAGAGATCCCGTGTGTATTTCAAAAATGCATAAATACATAAAAAATACAACGACGTTAAACGCCGCTGTATTAGTGTTAGTAAACTATTTTGTGTTGTGGATTAAGATTCTAATAGTAAATCTTCTGGGTTTTCAATTAATTCTTTGATTGTTTTTAAGAATCCTACTGCTTCTTTACCATCGATAATTCTATGATCATAGCTTAATGCAATATACATCATTGGGCGATTTTCAATTGTATCTGCATCGATAGCAATTGGACGCGTAATAATTGAGTGCATACCTAGAATTGCAGCTTGGCTACCATTGATAATTGGTGTAGACATCATTGAACCAAAGATACCGCCGTTGGTAATCGTGAATGATCCATTAACCATGTCGTCTAAACCAAGTTTTTTGTCGCGTGCTTTCTTCGCTAAGTTGCCAATTTCATCTTCGATTTCAGCAAAGTTTTTCTTATCGCAATCTCTGACGAAAGGTACAAGTAAACCATCTTCTGTAGATACGGCAACTCCAATATCATAATATTGTTTAGTAATCATATCGTCTCCATCAATTTCAGCATTGACTTCAGGATATTTCTTCAATGCAGCAACTGCAGCTTTTGTGAAGAATGACATGAAACCAAGTTTAGTACCGTCGTGATCTTTAATAAATTGTTCTTTTTTACGTTTACGTAAATCCATAACATTTGTCATGTCAATTTCATTAAATGTAGTTAACATAGCTGTGTTATTAGAAACTTCTAATAATTTTTTCGCTGCTGTTTTCTTACGACGAGACATTTTTTCTCTGATTACAGGTTTTGATGGATTTTGTTGTGTTGGTTTTTTCATTTCTTCTTTAGGAGCCGGTTGTGCTTGTTGTTGAGTGCTTGTTTGAGTTTGGCTTTGATCAACATGTTCTTTTCTAACTACATCATTTGAAGCTGCAGCTATTTCAGATAAATCAATACCTTTTTCGCGTGCGTATTTACGTGCAGATGGTGTTGCATTAACGCGTTGGTTATTATCTTGTGATTTATCATCTGCATCATTGCTAGTTGATTCAGCTGGTTGCGCTGATTTGTCGTCTGTAGATGTTTCAGTTTCTTGTTTAGGTGCTTCTTGTTTCGCAGGTGCTTCTGAAGTGTTATTACCACTGCCTTCACCTACAACTGCAATAGCTTGGCCTACTTCAACCGTATCGCCTTCATTTGCTAATAATTCTTGAAGTACACCAGCTTCTTCTGAAACGACTTCAACGTTAACTTTGTCCGTTTCTAATTCAACGATAGCTTCGCCTTTATCAACGCTATCACCGACTTGTTTTAACCATTCTGCAATGGTACCTTCTGTTATGGATTCTGCTAATTCTGGAACTTTTACCTCTGGCATGCTTAACTTCCCCCTAGTTAATGTTTGTACTTTGTTCTATTATCATATTTTGTACGAGTTTGTGAATTTCACCGTCACCTTCAGCTGGCGCTGAACGTTGTATACGACCATGATAACTCAAATCGTATTTGTCTGTTGTTAACTCTTTTAGATAAGGATATACGAATGACCAAGCCCCTTGATTTTTAGGTTCTTCTTGTACCCAAGCTGCATGTTCTAAATTAGGTAACTCGCTTAACAATGCATCGATTTCATCTGCAGGGAAAGGATACAATCTCTCTACTGCTACAAGTAAAATTGACTCATTTGGATTTTTTGTCAGATACTCTTTTAAATCAATAAACATTTTTCCTGATGCTAAAATAACTTTTTTAACAGATGCTTTATCATGTGCTTCTGGTAAAATAGGTTCGAATTTACCTGAAGTGAATTTGCTGATAGGATCTGCAACTGTTTTATTACGTAATAAACTCTTAGGCGACATCACAACTAAAGGTCTCATAGATTGTGTACCTAAGTTAGCAGCTTGTGCACGTAATAAATGGAAATAGTTACTAGAGCTAGATAAATTAACAATTGTTGAATTATTTTCACCGGCAAGTTGTAAAAATCTCTCTAAACGTGCTGATGAGTGTTCAGGACCTTGTCCTTCAAATGAATGTGGTAAGAATAGTGTTAGCCCAGAACGTTCGCCCCATTTGGCACGAGAACTAAATAAGAAATTATCAAAAATCATTTGAGCCATATTTGAAAAGTCACCATATTGGGCTTCCCAAATTGTCATACATGATTTATTTTGAACATTATAACCATATTCAAAGCCCACTACTGCGGCTTCAGACAATGGTGAATTACGCACTTCAAACGTTGCTTTTTGGTCAGGCACATTGTGTAATGGAACATATTGTGCGCCTGTGTCTGGGTCATGTAATACAGCATGACGATGACTAAATGTACCACGTTCACTGTCTTGGCCAGTTAAGCGTATAGGTGTACCATTTTGAGTTATTGTAGCAAATGCTAATTGTTCTGCTTGAGCCCAATCAACTAATCCGTCTTCACTTTCAAATGGTTCTCTACGTTTTTCTAATACTTTGTTAAGTTTTTTCAGTACATTGAAATCTGATGGGTACGATAGCATTGCATCGTTGATTTCTTTAAGTTGTTCATAGCTTACTTCTTCATCTTTAGTTTGGATTGGTTCTGCCAGACTATCTGGTTTTTGCATATCTGGATTATCCATTTTATCGTTTTTATCGATTTTGTCATGAGCTGCACGTAATGTATTTTGAACATCATCAAAAATTTGATTCATTTGATCTTCAGAGATAATGTTTTCATTTACGAGTTGTTTACCGTATAGGATATCAACAGACTCATGCTTACGTATTTCATGATATTGTAGTGGGTTTGTGATGGATGGTTCGTCCATTTCATTATGACCGTAACGACGATAGCCGACTAAGTCAATCACGACGTCTTTGTTAAATTCTTTTCTAAATGCCATTGCAATTTCTATTGCTTCGATTGTAGCTTCAACGTTATCTGCATTGACATGCATGATTGGCACATCATAACCTTTAGCAACATCTGAAGAATATGTTGTTGAACGGCCATCTTCAGGTTCAGTCGTAAAACCAATGCGGTTATTAGTAATGATGTGAAGTGAACCACCTGTTGAATAACCTTCTAGATTACCTAAATTCATTGCTTCAAAGTTAATACCTTGACCTGGGTAGGCAGCATCACCATGTATTAAAATCGGCATTGATTTTTTAAATTCAGTAGTAACTGCACCTGGTTTATCTGTTGTATCTTGATTTGCACGAGTCTTACCTAATACTACTGGTGCGACGATTTCCAAATGACTTGGGTTATTTGCTAATGAAATGCGTTGTTCACTACCGTAAGATTGCGTAGTTTTAACACCACCAAGATGATATTTAACGTCTCCAGTCCATCCTGAAGTTAATTGTAGGCTACCGTCTTCAGGTAAGAATTTCATAGGATCTGTGTGCATAAATTCAGAAATCATCATTTCATAAGGCTTTTCTAATACGTGGGTTAATACATTTAATCTACCACGGTGTGCCATACCTATTTGAATATTTTGTATGCCTTCATCGCTCGCAATTCTTAATGTCTGTTGAAGCATTGGTACTAAAGTATCTACACCTTCAATAGAAAAACGTTTTGCGCCTACGAAGTTTTTATGAAGATACTTTTCAAAACCTTCAACATGAGCTAAATTTTTAAATAATTCAATTTTTTGATTGTCATTCAATGTTGCTTTGTATGGAGTTTCAATTCTGCGTTTTAACCATACACGTTCACGATTATTGTTAATGTGCGTATATTCAAAAGCGATAGGACCTTTGTAGCGTTTTTCCATACGCACAATCGCTTCATAAGCATTATCGTATATGTCTTTAAAATGTTCAGACACAATACCTGCTGAAATAGATTCTAATGTTTCTTGATCTAAGTTGAAGTCTTCGATGTTTAATTTCGGTACGTTTTCTCTTTGAGGTCGGTTTACAGGATAAATATCTGCCAATAAATGCCCATATTGACGAATGTTATCGATTAGGCGCATAACACGTTTGATTGTGCTATCTCCTTTAGTCACATTTGATTGACCTTCTGTGTTTGTTGCGATGTTTGCTTCACCGTTTTTAATTGTACTAAATAGGACTTGTAAATCTTCTGGAACTGCACTAGGATCGTCTAGATATATGTCATATAAGTCTAAAACATATCCAAGATTTGCTCCGAAATTTACAGGTGCCTCGGAAACCTGACTTTCGTTGCTCATATTACACCCTCCACAAAATAGTTGAAACGCTTACAAATCAATAATAGCACTTATTATATACAAATTAAAGTACCAATAGCGCACTTATTACTAAAAAAGCAGAACCTTTTTTACTTTGGTTCTGCTCATAAGTTTTATATATAATAGGGTGACATATATGTTGTTAGAAAAAACATTTTGCACCAATTAGTTTTGAATGTTAAAAAGTAATCTTAAACGTTGTATATTTACCAACTTCACTATCGACATGTATAGTACCATTATTTAGTTCTATGATTTTTTTAGCGATAGATAATCCCAATCCATTACCACCTAATTTGCGAGAACGTGATTTATCAACTCTATAAAATCTATCAAAAATAAATTCTATATCTTCTTTAGGTATACCCACACCGTGATCAGTAATTTCAATAGAAATTTGTTTGTTTCTCAACTTTGTTTGTATCTGAATGTATTTATTTATCTGATCATATTTCATAGCATTATCAATAAAGATGATCAGCATTTGTTCAAATTGATAACGATCAATTCTTATGTTTAATGGTTTAGGAAACGCATCGAATTCAAATGTATAATCACTGTGCAATTGTGATAAAGATTTAATTCGAGATGCAATCTCTTGATTTATCTCAACATTTTCAATTTCACCGTCTCTACTGTTATTATTGTCTTTTGTAAGTAATAATAGTTCTTCTACAAGTTTTGTAATTCTTGTCATTTCTTCTAATGAAATATCTAAAGACTCTTCTAATATAGCAGCATCTTTTTTACCCCAGCGATTGATGAGATTAAGATGGCCTTGAATGATCTGTAAGGGAGTACGTAATTCATGTGACGCATCTTCGACAAATTGTCGCTGTTGATTAAAAGATTCTTCCAATTGGAGCATCATCTCATTAAATGTCACAATTAAGTTGTCTGTTTCTTCGTAATTTGTACTTAATTCTACTTTTTCTTGGAAACCATCTCTCCGAATTTGTTGCATCTTATTCGACATCAATATTAACGGTTTTGTAATTTGCGAAGAAAAGAAATAACTAATAATTGCAGTTATAAACGTTGCTATCACACCAAATATTAGAGCGATAAAATATAAAGAGTTTACAAGTGCTTTATAGTCTTCTAAAGAATGCACTATCACACTGTAACCATTAAATTTTGGTGACTCAATATGATCTGTGATGATGAGATAATCTTTTTTGTGATCACTTTTAACTGCTATACGATTTACATTTGTCGGTGCGATATTCGGAGAAAACGTAATGGAGTTATCATTTGATGTTTCCATTAATTTGTGACCATCTTCATTAAATAACATGACTTTTTGAAAATTACCTAAGGATGCATTTAAATCAAGTGGTGTGACGTGTTCAATTTGTTTAGATTCAAATAATTTAACTATATCTTCTGAACTACGTTCAGCCTCATCTACTTCATTATGTCTTAATGAATTACTGAGGAAGAAAATGATTATGATGCTAAAAAGAAAAATGGTTAAAAACGTAATCGTCGTAGTAATCAACATCCATTTAGTTTTAAGTTTACGTTGTTTCATTGTCTTACCACGTACCCTACACCGCGTACTGTTTCGATACACTTATCTTTACCAAAGGGTTTTAATTTGTTTCTTAAATATCGAATGTAAACATCTACTACATTTGTTTCTACTTCTGTATCGTATCCCCATACGTCCGTAATGATTTGTTCCCTTTGCAGAACGTGGTTTCTGTTTTCAGCTAGTAAAAATAACAAATCATATTCTGTTTTTGTTAAATCAAGTGGTTGTCCATCCACAGTGACTTTAAAAGCATCTTTATCTATAATGATGCCTTTGATATCGATTAGATTCTTTTTTGGTTGTCTTCGTAACATAGCTCTGATTCTTGCTAATAATTCTTCTATATCAAACGGTTTAACGATATAATCATCCGCACCGTAATCCAAACCAGCCACCTTATCGTAAGTATCACTTTTAGCAGTGATGATAATGATAGGTGTAGTTTGATTTTGACGAATCTGACGACAAATTTCTAAACCATTTATATTCGGAAGCATTAAGTCTAAAAGAATTAAATCATAAGTATTTGATAATGCTTTTTCTAAACCAGGCTTCCCATCATATTCAATATCTACGTCATAATTTTCATGTTCAAGTTCAAGCTCTATAAAACGCGCAAGGTTTTGCTCGTCTTCTACTATTAAGATTTTTGTCATATGTAGCACCTCAAATTATATATTATAATAAATGCTTGTTTGTAGAAAGTTATTGCATAAAAATTTCAAAATGTTTTTAAAATACTTCATGATTTTAATCACTTTTATTGTAATATATAGGTATTTCATAAAATTTGAAAAAATTATTCGAATTCAATTGACAATCATTCTCAGTGTTGTATAATGTAATTGAAAATGATTATCAATACCAAAAATAAGACATTCCCCCCCACATATTTCGTTCTTATTTGGATTGTTCATTTTCAAAAATATCCCCTTTTATATGCCCGTAAAAGACTAACGTTGCGAGACAACGTGAATATAAAAACCGGTTTTACATTGTGAAATCGGTTTTTATAATAAATTTTGACACATAAAAGCAGTTAGATGAATTTATTCACCTAACTGCTTTTTTACTGTGTTTTTAAATAAATTATAAGTTACATCAGACACTATGGATGCACATAAGTTGAATTGAATGGAATTATACTTGCAATTTATGGCGTAATATTAATGTTGATAATACGACACAGAATGCGCCACCAATAATACCTGCTATAATATCTGTAGGATAGTGTACACCAAGATAAACTCTTGATGACGATATCATAATGATAAATAAAGCTGAGAGACCAATCATAAAGGCTTTAGATTTACCCTTCATAACTCGATTGGCGATATATATCGTACTTCCAAAGAATGCTGTAGAACCCATCGCATGACCACTTGGGAAACTAAATCCTGAGATATCAATAAGTCGAAGTAGCGTTGGACGTTCTCTATCAAAGATATTTTTAAGTAATGGGTTTAATGTACTCGATAAACTCATTGCAATTGCGAAAAATAAAGCCTCAATATTTA
>ERZ1023393.35-NODE-35-length-48957-cov-6.539692_pt1 | contig 48957 bp, 54 predicted proteins | sample MGYA00380503_ERZ1023393 | MGnify/ENA primary metagenome ERZ1023393 (study PRJEB33173, sample SAMEA4830379) | metagenome | study: EMG produced TPA metagenomics assembly of the PRJEB25223 data set... | reverse complement strand
CATCTCCATCCTATTTTGGTGGCAAGTTTCTCTCTTGGTTTTCTCGTAACAACCTATCTTGTAGGTGGCTATTTCTTTGAACGTGACCTTAAATTATTGGAAGTGAATTGGCAGGAAGTCACTCAGCTCTTCAATCGGGGTGGCGGACAGTGGCTCTATATGGGTATCTTTATTCTTACAATTTTCATCGCTGCCTTGCTAGGAGGTATTGTCTTCTTTGCAAGTAAGTTCTGGATTGCCTTAGTAGTCAATGCTATAGTATCTGGGCTTATAGCTTTAGTTGTCCTAATCGTTTATCTCTTTGTTGATCGCAGACGTTGGAAACGTATTAGAGCCATGTTTTTTGCCTAGAACAAACTGTTTAAAGAGTCTCTCCGATTGGAGGGATTCTTTTTTACTGAAAATCTTTAATATGTAAACTTATGCATTATATATGTTAAAATACATGGATTTAGTGTATAATCATAAACATGAAACGAAATTTTGACTCAGTAAAACGCCTGGTTATCAAAATCGGGACTAGCTCTCTGGTTTTACCATCAGGGAAAATTAATCTTGAAAAAATCGATCAATTAGCTTTTGTCATTTCTAGCCTGCATAATAAAGGGATTGAGGTTGTCCTCGTATCCTCTGGTGCCATGGGCTTCGGGCTCAATGTCCTAGACCTAGACAAGCGACCGGCTGAAGTCGGTAAGCAACAAGCCGTCTCAAGTGTAGGGCAGGTAGCCATGATGAGCCTCTATTCTCAGGTCTTTTCACATTACCAAACCAAGGTATCTCAGCTTCTTTTGACCCGTGATGTGGTCGAGTATCCTGAGAGTTTGGCTAATGCCATCAATGCCTTCGAGAGCCTCTTCAAGCTTGGAGTTGTTCCAGTTGTTAATGAAAATGATGCTGTTAGCGTAGATGAAATGGACCATGCGACTAAGTTTGGGGACAACGACCGCTTGTCAGCTATCGTAGCTAAGATTGTTGGTGCTGACCTACTCATTATGTTGTCAGATATTGATGGGCTCTTCGATAAGAACCCAAATGTCTATGAGGATGCGACTCTTCGTAGCTATGTCCCAGAGATTACCGAGGAAATTCTGGCCTCAGCTGGTGGTGCCGGTAGTAAATTTGGTACGGGTGGTATGATGAGTAAGATTAAATCTGCCCAGATGGTTTTTGAAAATCATAGCCAAATGGTTTTGATGAATGGTGAAAATCCACGTGACATCCTTCGTGTCCTAGAAGGAGCCAAGATTGGTACACTCTTTAAACAGGAGGACTAAGATGACATATATCGATACACTGGGCCAACAGGCCAAGGTGGCAGGTCGTCAGATTGCTAAATTATCAACAGCAGCTAAAAACGACCTTCTAAATCAGGTAGCTAAAGCTCTAGTAGCTGAGAGTGCCTATATTATCACTGAAAATGCTAAGGATATGGCAAATGCCAAGGAAAATGGTATTTCAGAGATTATGCAAGATCGTTTGCTCTTAACGGAAGACCGTATCGCAGGAATTGCTGAGGGTGTTCGTCAGGTGGCAGACCTTCAGGACCCAATCGGTCAAGTGGTTCGTGGCTATACGAATCTGGATGGTCTCAAAATCGTTCAAAAGCGTGTCCCTATGGGTGTTATCGCTATGATTTTTGAGAGCCGTCCCAATGTCTCAATCGATGCCTTTAGCCTTGCCTTTAAAACCAATAATGCTATCATTCTTCGTGGAGGACGTGATGCCATCAATTCCAACAAGGCCTTGGTTACGGTAGCTCGTAAGGCTTTGGAAAATGCGGGTATCACAGCAGATGCCGTTCAGCTGGTTGAAGATATCTCTCATGAGGTAGCAGAAGAACTCATGGCGGCGACTAAGTATGTAGACTTGCTCATCCCTCGTGGTGGAGCTCGTCTCATCCAAACGGTTAAAGAAAAAGCCAAAGTTCCAGTCATTGAAACGGGTGTTGGTAACTGTCATATTTATGTGGATAAATATGCTAACTTAGATATGGCGACACAGATTGTCATCAATGCCAAGACTCAACGACCAAGTGTGTGTAATGCGGCAGAATCTCTCGTCGTTCATGCTGATATTGTAGAAGAGTTCCTGCCTAACTTGGAAAAAGCTATTTCAAAAATTCAGTCTGTTGAGTTCCGTGCGGATGAAAGGGCTTTGAAACTTATGGAAAAAGCTGTACCCGCTTCACCTGAAGATTTTGCGACAGAGTTTCTTGATTATATCATGTCAGTTAAAGTGGTAGACAGCCTTGATGAGGCCATTGATTGGATTAATACCTACACAACATCGCATTCAGAGGCTATCGTAACTCAGGATATCAGTCGTGCGGAGCAATTCCAAGATGATGTAGACGCTGCAGCTGTCTATGTTAATGCCTCAACCCGCTTCACAGACGGCTTTGTCTTTGGATTGGGTGCTGAAATCGGAATCTCAACCCAAAAAATGCACGCCCGTGGCCCAATGGGACTTGAGGCCCTAACCTCAACCAAGTTCTATATTAATGGCCAAGGTCAAATTAGAGAATAAACAAAAAGCTCCTCATGGGGCTTTTTTGGTCTATTTGCTAGAGTATAAAGCTTTTGCTATACTGGGGGTATCAAAAATGAGGAGCTTTTGTGATATTTAGAGCTTATAAAAAGTATTGGATGGGCTATGTCGATTTCACGGGACGTTCAACTCGCTCAGACTATTGGTTGGCAGTTTTAGCGAATACTATTGTAAGTATTATTTTATTTACCGTGATTATAGTTGTTATTGTATTTGATAGTCCAGGTAGTGATTATCATGTTATTCTCAACTTACTGTATGGGCTTGCAATGGTATATTTCTTTGCTACCTATATTCCATCCATTGCCCTTCAGGTGCGTCGCTTGCGTGATGCCGGTTTTCATTGGGCCTTGATTTTCTTACGCTTTGCGTCTGTCATAGGTGATATCGTACTGTTGGTTTTGTCTTGTCAACCCACAAAAGTAGAATTTCCTTTCAACCAGTTCAATAATTCACAACAATAATAATGACTTAACAGCCTTGCTAGGCTGTTTTTTAGTTGATTTGTCAATCTTCCCTTCTCTTGCTACACTGGGAGTATCATAAAAAAGGGGGATTTTATTATGATTGAAGCCTACAAAAAATTTTGGAAGGGCTATGTAGATTTTAAGGGACGTTCAACGCGTTCAGATTATTGGCTTAATGTTCTTGCGCAATGCTTGGTTTATTTATTGTTTAGTTTCTTACTCATACTAATCATGATTTTAGGAGGAGACTCCTCTACGTATACATCTGATCCATATAGTTTTCAAATGATTTTGGTCTATATTGTAGTGTTAGGAATTGGAGTCTATGCGTTAGCCTCACTTGTACCATACATTGCAATCATAGTACGTCGTTTACGAGATGCAGGTTACCACTGGGTCTTGATATTCCTATCGCTAATTCCATATCTTGGTGGTTTTATTATTTTTATCTTAACCTTACAACCAACAAAGGTAGAAGTAGCGTTTAATAATTTCAATAACCCACAGCAATAAAAAGTTTTTATAGTTTCCTGTTTTAGATGGTTTTAACATTGAACTTGGTATAGGTGAAAGTTATGTTTAGAACAGGCCTTTATAGAGAGACCAGGAGATTGCTATTCTCCATAGTGAGCAGGGATGGCAATATTCTCAACAGTATCATTATCAATTTATAGAGGATAAAGGATTCAACTATCCATGTCACGCAAGGGGAATGGCCCAGACAATGGTATGGTGGAGTCCTTTTTTGGAATTTTGAAATCGAAAATGTTTTATTGTTATGAGAAGGTGTCTAAGTCACTTGAGCAATTGAAACAAGTTATTGTAGAATACATTGATTATTATGATAATAAGCGCATTAAGGTAAAAATAAAACTTTCTAGCCAAGGAACATTTCATCAAATGTGGGAATCCCTCTGCCAGAAAGATTCTCTTTAAGTGCATTCTTAACATAACTTCAGATAGCTACACCAATCCTTGGCATATCGCAGACTTCTGTGAGAAACGGAAAAGACAATCGCAAGTGACTTCAACCAAACCACACACGATTGCCTCTATACATCGTCTTATTATTACCTCATAATGCACAACAAACTTTACGATTATACTTCTACCCAAAATCGGTAAAATTGTTTATACCATATTATTGTAACGCCTTATCAAAAAAATCACCAGATAAGGTGTTGATTAGTGTACATTTTTTACACTAAACTTTAGTTCAAAAAAGATAATTTCCTTAGTTTGACTATGGCACTCAAACTATTTTTCATCAAATACCTTGATAAACTTAACAAATGGTAGAAAATGACTTAGTCCTGTACAATACAGAACTAAGTCATTTATTTAAATATTTTTGTCATGTAAAAATTGTGAATTGTGGGAGATGAGACATCAGCTAATACTTATCTATAGACAATATATATAAAGGAATTAACAAAGCAATAATAACTAACGTAATAATACATCAAATATCTATTTTATATGATTTTGTTAGATTTTGTTCGATTGCATTTCCAACACAATGTTTGTAAGTTGTCTTTAGTAGATAAGCCACCTTTTGAAATAGGGATGATATGGTCAACTTCTAAAAGTAAAAGGTTTTGCTGAGCGACAGAGGCATAACAATTCTGGCAGGTATAATTATCGCGACGTTTAATAAATTCACGTAATTTTTTTGTCATTAAAGAACGCTGCGCTTTTGCAGTCTTGCTACGCTTAATATTATCATCAATATATTCTATAAGTGCTTCGATAGTAAGGTCGTCAAGTTTGATAGTTGTTCGTTGTGAGCTGTTTCCCCCCGCACTAACATATTCGAAAATATATTGTGGAAAATAAAAATGAATTTTTGGAATATTTACTTCTAAATGTTTAAGTAATTCATCACGATAGTATTTTTTTATAAATTTAGGAGGATTGAAATCTGCTTCAATTTGAGCTAGACGCATGTCTAAGTTACTTTTCGCATTTGTAAAACGTGATACTACTTCACCGATATACTGAATGCGTTGGAGATTCTCTTCATTAGGTTTGAAATCAAAATATTTACACAAATACTTTAAAGGCTCTTCAGACGCTTTTCGAACTACTGCTAACGAAGCGTGGTGAACATTACTAGACAGCGTTTTCTGATGTCGATTACGATTCATATTATGCACGCTAGTATTTTGATAAGTAGCTAGGTTAGAATATTTATATCGATCTGCTTGACTTGCTCTAAGACTGATTTGATCAAATGAGTTTACATAATTAGATATTTCATTATATTCAGAGATTGTATCAGCAAGTGCCAGTTTATGGGCTAAAAAATTCGGACTCTTAAAATATCGAACTTTCCTAATATATCTAATCAATCGATAAAGACTATAAATTAAAGCCCCAATGAAAATATACGGAAATGCTGAAATTACTAAGAATAGCATTATAAAAGAAAGCATGATGTATCCTAAAACCTTCATTATATCTCCTAATTAAAATTATTTTTACGTTGAGATTTACCAAGAACAATTATGAAAACTAATGGTATATCAATTATTATAGTTATGCAATTATTCTAATCTATTTTATATTATCTGTCAAATTTATTTTAAATAACAAAAAGTTAAAAAGCCTTATAGGCTGCTCCCTAGTCAATTTGCCAGAAGGCCGGTCTTTTGGTATAGTAGTAGTATCAAAAAATGAGGAGATTTTATTATGATCGAAGCTTATAAGAAGTTTTGGAAGGGCTACGTAGATTTTGAGGGACGTTCAACACGTTCAGATTATTGGTTTGCATATTTGGCAAATATGTTAACTTTCGCTGCTTTTTATGTGTTGCTATTTGTATTTGGAGTAATTGCAGGTTCAACTGGTTCAGACTTTTTAACTGTTATTTCAGTTATTTTATCACTTATCTTTTTTGCCTATAGTGTTGCTCTGTGTTTACCCGGTATTGCTGTAACTGTTCGTCGTTTGCGTGATGCTGGCTACAATTGGCCGTATATTTTTGTTGCATTTATCCCATTTGTAGGTGGTATTATCTTAATTGTGTTGTTGTGTAAACCAACTAAAGTGGAATACCCATTCAACAACTTCAATAATCCACAGCAATAATAATGACTTAACAGCCTCGCCAGGCTGTTTTTTAGTTGATTTGTCAAGCTTCTCTTCTCTTGTTATATTGGAAGTAACATAAAAAAAGGGGGATTTTATTATGATTGAAGCCTACAAAAAATTTTGGAAGGGCTATGTTGATTTTACGGGCCGTTCAACACCTTCAGATTACTGGTTTGCATTTTCGGCACATGTATTGATTTTCTTTGCTTATTTATTGCTCGATGGAGTGTTTGAAAGAATACTATCTACAACAGGATCAAGAGCGGTATTTACTATTTCACTTTACCTCCTACTTATCTTTTTTGCCTATGGTGTGGCTGCGATTTTACCTGGTATTGCTATAACGGTTCGTCGTTTGCGTGATGCTGGCTATCATTGGGCATATATTTTTATTCCTTTAATCCCATTTGTCGGTATTTTTATCCTTATTTTTCTACTATGTCAACCAACAAAAGTAGAAGTGCCATTGAACAACGTCGATAACCCACAGCAATAATGCAAATCATCCAACTCTTAGAGTTGGTTTTTCTAATGTCAAAAAAGTTTTATGTCAATGTTGCACATTTTAATATTTCTGATATAATCTTATCTGAGACTAATTGATACTAAAAATATATTTAAGAAATGTGAATATTCTATGAAACTACTTCGTCAATTAAAAGAAAAACGTTACCTTATTTTGGCATTTACCCTACCGGCTATCCTATTGGCTCTGGCTATCGTCTTTTTGCAGCCCGCACACAATCATGCAAAAGTTCAAGTTAAGGTGGGGACTAAGCAGTCATCATCAAGCAAACCTAAGTCTTCATCCAAGTCATCGAGCTCAAGTTCATCGTCATCTTCTTCAACCTCGAGTGAATCTTCAAGCGAATCGTCGTCATCAAGCTCAACGGTAGAAGCAGCTAGTCAGACAGAAGCAAGCTCAACTCCTGCGGTAGCATCGGCGCCAACGCCTTCTTCAGCACAAGAGACTTATCAAGCTCCTCAGTATAACTATGTGCCACCAACAACTTATACCGAGTCACATAGTGAGGCTTCAAGCTATACAGCCCCTGCCTACAGCGCAGATGTTAGCTCTGGAACAGCAGAATAAGAGTCAAAGAGAAGGAAAGTTAGACTAAAAATGAAAAGTAAAGTTTTAGTGTTAGTGACGGCTTTGTCTAGTTTAGTCCTCTTGACAGCTTGTTCAAACCTGCAGAATGGCTTAACAGCGTCGACTTCATTTTCATCAGTAGAGCAGTCACAATCAAGTAGTAGTGAAAGCTCTAGCACGAGTACTAGCTCAAGCTCTAGTCAAGAGAAAAAGGTAGATACATCTGCCTATGATAGCATCATTAGTAAGTACCAAACGGCTGTAGCTGACAATCAAACGGATGCCTCACTTAATTCTCTCATTGTGACCTATGCTAATTCTCAAACAAGTCCTGCCTCAACGGTCTATACTTACCGTGATTTGGATGGTAATGGTGTTGATGAGTTGATTCTTGCTTTTAAGCCAGGTAAACTCTTTAAAGAACATGTGATTACGGATATTTACACTATCTCTAAGGATAGTGGTCAGGTCATTCGTCTGACAGAAGGTCCACAACTGGGCATGTTGGGTGAGCGTATGACATTGGCCTACCTCATGGATAACACCTTCAGCTACTATGGTAGTGCTGGTGCTATGGCTGGTGGAGGTTCTGGTTACCACTTTAGTAGTGATGGCCAGTCTCTTGTAAAAGATGACAGTGATTCGGGTGCAGACAAGGTTGATCTCTCTAATTGGGGTTGGAAGGACCTGAGCAGCGCCTCTACTAGTAACTCTAGCACAGCGTCACAAACGCAAACAAGTTCATCAGCTCTTAAGTCTGATGAGCTCAAAAATGGCAATTACAAATCAGCTGTAGGAACATGGAAATCTTCAAATGGAAAGACCATCACCATTACTTCGGATGGACAGTTGGATTTCTGGGGCTATACTTATCCTATCGATAAAGTCTCACCGAATCAGTATGTGTCTGGTATATATACCTTAACTTATGTTGATTCTAGTCCAGTTGGGAATACTCCAATTCAGCTTTGTCCTAAGGGAGTTAATGATGCAAGTGATGCGGGAGATAACAGTAAGGACCGTATTCTAGCGACGAATGGAGTGCCATCTGAGGAAAGCTATTTTTACAGAGTGGATTAATCTTATCAGATGATATAGTAACTAAAGAGTTAGGCCTCGGGTCTGGCTCTTTTACTATCCTGTCAACTTACAGAACGAGACAATTTCTCTATTCTTGTGCTATAATAAAAGTTATGACTAATGAATTTCACCATGTAACCGTTCTTTTACACGAAACTGTTGATATGCTTGATATCAAGCCCGATGGCATCTATGTTGATGCGACCTTGGGTGGCGCAGGACATTCGTCTTATCTTTTGTCGCAATTATCTGAAAAGGGTCATTTGTACTGCTTTGATCAGGACCAAAAGGCTATTGATAATGCTCAAGTGCGTCTCAAGGACTATATTGATAAGGGTATGGTGACTTTCATCAAGGATAATTTCCGTAATCTCAAGTCCAACCTTGAAGCCATGGGGGTGTCTGAAATTGATGGCATTCTCTATGACTTGGGTGTCTCTAGCCCACAGTTGGATGAGCGTGAGCGTGGTTTCTCCTATAAACAGGATGCCAAGCTAGATATGCGTATGAATGAGGAGGCGAGTCTGACCGCTTATGATGTGGTCAATACCTATCCTTACAACGATTTGGTGCGCATTTTCTTCAAGTATGGTGAGGACAAGTTCTCTAAACAAATTGCACGTAAGATTGAACAGGCCCGTCAGGTTAAACCAATTGAGACCACGACGGAACTGGCGGAAATCATTAAATCAGCTAAGCCTGCTAAGGAATTGAAGAAGAAGGGCCATCCAGCCAAGCAAATTTTCCAGGCTATTCGTATCGAAGTGAACGATGAGCTTGGTGCTGCGGATGAGTCTATTCAAGAGGCCTTGGATTTACTTGCTGTGGATGGTCGTATTTCGGTCATTACTTTCCATTCCTTGGAGGATCGATTGACTAAACAGCTTTTCAAGGAAGCCAGTACGGTAGATGTGCCTAAAGGTCTACCTTTTATTCCTGAAGACCTCCAACCTAAGGTAGCCTTAGTTAATCGCAAGCCAATCCTACCTAGTCAGGAAGAATTAGAAGCTAATAACCGCTCGCATTCTGCTAAATTGCGTGTGGCTAAAAAAATTAGGAAATAACTATGGAAAATAAGGAACATCAGATTGTTAATAGGGCCATTAGAAACCATATTCGTTTTATGACGCGTATGGAAAAGGCCTTCTATTCGGCAATTGTTTTGACAGCTATTGTGATGAGTATTGCAGTTGTATTTTTACAAGGGCGTAATCAGGCTATCAAGCAACAAATCACAGACCTTAATAGCAAGATAAGTGATGAAAAGACAGAGCTCAATAATGCTAAACAGGCGGTTAATGAGTTGACTAACTCTGACCGTATCAAAGAGATTGCCAATAAGGCAGGCCTGTCTATTAATAACGATAGTATTAGGAGTGTGAAATAGCCAATGAACAGACTAAGAAAACTTAAACATTTATTTCTAAACTATGTCGTTAGGGATAGGCGAAAGCCAGCCCAGAATCGACAGCACGTTGGTCAGAACCTTATGGTTCTCAGCATCTTTATCTTTTTCGTCTTTATTATCAACTTTGTGGTGATTATCGGGGCAGACAGTAAGTTTGGTGTTGATTTGTCGACCCAGGCTGCTAAATCTTATAACACTAAGACCACAGTGGCTGCCAAGCGTGGGACGATTTACGACCGAAATGGAAATGTTTTGGCTGAAGATTCAACCAGTTATGCCATTTACGCAATCGTGTCGACTAGCTATGTGTCAGCGACTCAAGAAAAACTCTATGTCCAAGATAGTCAGTTTGACAAGGTTGCTGATATTCTAAAGGATAAGCTAGGAATTGAAAAGAGTGATTCCTTGGCCCAATTGCGTACTAAGGGTGCCTACCAGGTTTCCTTTGGACTAAAGGGGAAGGGAATTACCTACTCTGTTAAAGAAGAACTAGAAAAAGCCTTTAAAGATGCGGGAATTAAGGGGATGGCCTTTGAAGCAACAACGTCACGAATGTATCCTAATGGAACCTTCGCGTCAGAGTTTCTTGGTCGTGCCGAAGCTGTTGAAAATAAAAAAGACGGCTCATATTCTTTAATTGGTCAAACTGGTTTGGAGCGTTCGCTCAATAGCCTCTTGACTGGAACAGATGGTGAGGCCATCTATGAGAAGGATAAAAACGGTAATACGCTTCTAGGTACGGAAACCATTACCAAGGAAGCTATCGATGGTAAGAACATCTATACAACCTTGTCAGCGCCTCTCCAAACCTTCTTAGAAACGCAGATGGATACCTTTATGGAGCAGACGCAAGGTGTCAATGCTTCAGCGACAGTTGTTAATGCTAAGACAGGTGAGATTCTTGCAACGACACAACGTCCGACCTATAATTCTGATACTCTTGAGGGACAGGCTAAGAAAAACTATGACTGGGTTAACCGTCTTTACGAAGCTCAGTATGAGCCTGGATCAACCATGAAGGTCATGCTCTTGTCAGCTGCTATTAACAATGGAAGCTTCAATCCCAATGCGACCTACAGTAATGCCAACGGTATTAAGGTCGCTGACGTTGAAATCAATGACTGGTCAATCAATGAGGGTATCTCAACAGGTCGTACCATGTCATTTGCCCAAGGGTTCTCTTATTCAAGTAACGTTGGTGTGACCATGCTGGAACAAGAGATGGGAGACAAAGTTTGGTCTAACTACTTATCTCTTTACAAATTTGGTCTTCCTACCCGTTTTGGGATGGTCGGTGAATCTTCAGGGGTTGTCTCTCGAAACTCTGTTAATATAGCTCAATCGTCCTTCGGACAAGGGATTTCGGTGACTCAGGTGCAGATGCTTCGAGCCTTTACCGCTATTTCAAACAATGGTATAATGCTAGAACCTCAATTTATCAAACAAGTTGCCGATACTAACCAAGGCACAGTTCGTACAGCGAAGAAGGAAGTTATCGGTAAGCCAGTTTCTAAGCAGGCTGCCTCTGAAACGCGTAACTATATGATTTCCGTTGGTACGGATCCAGAGTTCGGTACCCTTTACAATAAATCTGAAGGGTCACCTATTATCCAAGTTGGCAATTATGATGTTTCAGTTAAGTCTGGAACGGCTCAGATTGCTGATGAGAAGACTGGGACCTACAAAGTTGATTCCAAAGAAACCTTCGATTCAGTTGTAGCCATGGTACCTACAGATAATCCAGAATACATCATGTATGTGACTGTACAGGAGCCTAAGACTTGGGATGATAATTTTTATGCAACTGTGGTTAACCCGGTTTTGGAAGAAGCCATGTCTATGGGAGACACCCTAGATACTTCTGTGTCTGAAGGTAGTGAAAAGACCGAGGAAACGAGCTATCAAACCGGCGATATTATCGGTAAGAGTACGGGCGAGACAGCTAACACCCTTCGTCAAAACTTGATTCATCCGATTGTTCTGGGTGTTGGTGATAAGATTGAGAAGGTTTCTGTAGATGCCAAAGCCAATATCAAGGCTAATGAACAGATTCTTATCATGACCAATGATTTCACAGAACTTCCAGACATGTATGGGTGGACCAAGAAGAACGTTGAAACCTTTGCCAAATGGAAAGGCATTAAAGTTACTTATAAGGGTGGCAAGTCAGGGACTGTTACCAAACAAAGTGTTGCGGCAGGAAAAGCCCTGTCTAAAACCAAGAAGATTACCATTACTTTAGGAGACTAAGATGACTATGAGTCTGATAGCAGGTGTGGCCGCCTTTGTGTTGACGGTGCTCGCCATGCCTCACTTTATTACTTACTACAAAATCAAGAAAATCGGTGGCCAACAAATGCATGAAGATGTGAAGCAGCATTTGGCTAAGGCTGGAACACCAACTATGGGAGGGACAGTCTTCCTAGTGGTTGCCATCTTGGTTAGCTTGATTTTTAACTTCCACGTCTTTAGCGAGGGCCACCAAGCCTATGGTGCTACAGTAGGGATTCTCTTTGTAATTTTGATTTATGGAATTATAGGCTTCCTTGATGATTTCCTTAAGATTTTCCGTCAAATCAATGAGGGACTTAAACCTTGGCAAAAGATGGCCTTGCAGATTATTGCGGGTTTGCTTTTCTACTTTATCCACGTACTCCCTAGTGGGACAGATAGCCTAGCTATTGGTGGATTAACCATTCATCTCGGTGTCTTTTATGTTCTATTTGTTTTATTCTGGATTGTCGGTTTCTCAAATGCTGTAAACTTGACAGACGGTATTGATGGTTTAGCTTCTATCTCTGTGGTTATCAGCTTGATTGCCTATGGGATTATCGCTTTTGTCAAGGGTGAGTTCGCTATCTTGACTATCATTATCACTATGATTGGGGCACTTCTTGGCTTCTTCGTCTTTAACCACAAGCCAGCCAAGGTCTTTATGGGAGATGTCGGTTCCTTGTCACTTGGAGCTATGCTTGCGGTTATCTCTATTGCCCTACGTGTAGAGTGGACCCTACTCTTGATTGGTGTGGTTTATGTCTTTGAGACAGCTTCTGTCATGCTACAGGTCAGCTATTTTAAATACACTAAGCGTAAGTATGGTGAAGGTCGTCGTATTTTCCGTATGACACCATTCCACCATCACCTCGAATTGGGTGGCCTTTCAGGTAAGGGTGACAAATGGTCAGAGTGGAAGGTTGATGCTTTCCTTTGGACAGTTGGAGCACTTGCAAGTGCCATTACCCTTTGGATGGTTCTTGGAAACGTTATGAAATAAATGAAAAGAGCAGAAATGCTCTTTTTTTGTTATAATGATAAGGATAGACTAGATAGAAAAGAAGTAAGTAAACATGTCATTTAAAGATTTTAATTTTAAAACATTTATTCAGGAGGCTCTTGATGAGATTAAGTTTAAGGAGCCAACACCTGTTCAGCAGAAATTGATTCCAGTGGTTCGTTCAGGTCGTGATTTAGTGGGTGAATCAAAGACGGGTTCAGGGAAAACACATACCTTCCTCTTGCCAATTTTTGAGAAACTCAATCCAAAGAGTGGCGATGTTCAAGTTGTTATTACAGCACCATCACGTGAATTGGCGACACAAATTTACCAAGCGACAAAACAAATTGCCAAACACTCTGAGACTGAAATTCGTGTGGTTAACTATGTGGGTGGTACAGACAAGCAACGTCAGATTGAGAAACTAAAGGTAGCCCAACCTCATATTGTTATCGGGACACCAGGGCGTATCTATGACTTAGTTAAGTCTGGTGACTTGGCTATCCACAAGGCCCATACCTTTGTTGTTGACGAAGCTGATATGACCATGGACATGGGATTCTTGGATACTGTGGACAAGATTGCGGCAAGTCTGCCTAAAGAAGTTCAAATTTTGGTCTTCTCAGCAACCATTCCTCAAAAATTACAGCCATTCTTGAAGAAGTATTTGACCAATCCAGTCATGGAACAAATCAAAACTTCAACAGTTATTGCAGATACCATTGATAACTGGTTGGTATCTACTAAGGGGCGCAATAAGAATGAGCAGATTCTTGAGATGCTTAAGGGAATGCAGCCATATTTGGCAATGATTTTCGTTAATACCAAGGAACGTGCTGACGATTTGCACAGCTACCTAGTGTCAAATGGTCTTAAAGTTGCAAAAATTCATGGAGGTATTCCACCACGTGAGCGTAAGCGTATCATGAATCAAGTCAAGAAGCTTGATTTTGAGTACATTGTAGCGACTGATCTTGCAGCGCGTGGGATTGATATTGAAGGGGTTAGTCATGTTATCAACGATGCTATCCCTCAGGATTTGTCTTTCTTTGTTCACCGTGTAGGACGTACAGGACGTAATGGTTTGTCAGGAACAGCTATTACCCTTTATCAACCAAGTGACGACTCAGATATTCGTGAGCTTGAAAAGATGGGGATTACCTTTGACCCTAAAGTCTATAAGGACGGCGAGTTTCAAGATACTTATGACCGTGACCGTCGTGCCAACCGTGAAAAAGCCTATCAAAAACTTGATACGGAAATGATCGGTTTGGTTAAGAAGAAAAAGAAAAAAATCAAGCCTGGCTACAAGAAGAAAATTCAGTGGAAGGTTGACGAGAAACGCAAACGTGAACGTCGTGCGGCTAACCGTGCTAAGGGACGTGCTGAGCGTAAAGCTAAGAAGCAAAGCTTCTAGGCTCAGACTTTTAGGTAAAAGCAAAGTTTAATATAAAAATTCAAGAGGTTGAAACTATAAAGTTTCAGCCTCTTTACTTATTATTCATCTTTTGAGCCTAAGGTCTCAAAACTTCCCAAGGTTTATGACTACAAAGTTTTAGGCGTTTTTATCACAATGGAAAGTCTTATTTTTAAGCAGTTTTCCCTTAAAAGTAAAAGAAGTTGAAAGTCCTAAGTCCTAAGTTGAAGTAACTCTCAAAATCAAGTGGTGACATTGATGTCACTACTTTTTTGTTGGTTTCCCACTTATAATAAAATCATAGCTTTTGAGAAAAGGCTAAAACAAAATAGTTTAAAGGAGGTTGTTACTATGACAACAAAAATCATTAACAATTTTAATTCACTTAATTCCAAAGAGCTTTCTACTATTAAGGGTGGAGCATGTAGTTTTTGGGGAGCTACAGCTGCCGTAGGTGTCGGGGCTGTTGGAGGAGCCGTTAAAGGTGGTATTCAAACAGGTACTTGGCAAGGTGCAGCCTTAAAGGGTATTGGTTATGGTATTAAAGGTGGGATTACTTATGGCCTTACTTGTCGTTATTAGGCGATTACTGAGTCAATTTTTTGGCCAAATAGTACTCGCTCTCCTCATTTATGGACTCATCTTCCTTGCTTGGCAACACTTTAGAGGAGAAATTTTCTCAATTGTGTGCATCTATGTCAGTATATCCCTAGCAGATGACGTCTATCATCTCGCAGAAGAATATGTTAAAAAGAAAGTTAACTAGGAATACGTTCCTGTTTGAAAAATAGCATGTAAAAACTTGGCAGAATGATTGTCAAGTTTTTTTATAGCAAAAGTGCTACAATAGGAGTCATGAAAGACACGATTCGAATTCTTCATATCAATGATTTACACTCTCATTTTGAACAGTATCCACAACTCAAGCGAGCTGTGGATGATTTGAGTCAGACAGATAGAGAGTTGATTAAGGTAGATCTTGGGGACAATGTGGATAAGTCCCATCCCTTATCTGATGCGACCGCTGGGCGTTTTAATGTCGCCCTGATGAATGAGTTGGGGATAGACTATGCGACTATTGGAAATAATGAGGGGATAGGTCTGGCCAAGGAGGAGCTAGACTGTCTTTATGAGCAGGCTAAGTTTCAGCCAATCATAGGAAATCTCAAGGATGAGGGGCGACAACCTGAATGGGCCAAGCCCTATCTTATCCACAGAACTAAAGCAGGTACAAACATTGCATTCTTAGCCTATACCTTCCCATATTACATCACCTATGCTCCCAACGGTTGGCAGGTGTTAGAGCCTATGGCTAGGTTGGAAGAGGATTTGGGTCGTCCTGAGGTAAGGGATGCAGATATAGTCGTCGTTCTTAGCCATCTGGGTGTACGTTATGATGAGCAGATTGCAGAGACTTATCCACAGGTAAATCTTGTCATCGGGAGCCACACACATCACCTTTTTGAAGAAGGCAAATTAGTCAATGAAACCTATTTAGCAGCTGCTGACAGATATGGCTATTATCTTGGTTGTATTGATCTTACTGTGGAAAATGGGCAATTGATAGCGTGTCAGATTGAGGCTATTCCCACCAAGTCCTACATCTTGGATTTAGACAAGGAGGACGAAGCCTTTATCAAGGCTATGCGTGAGGAAGGCCATCGCCGTTTAGCTCAGAAAAAAGTAGCTAATCTAGGTCGAGAACTAGATTTTGATGAGACCTGTCAATTGGTTTTACAGGCTGTTTGTCAGGAGACTCATAGCCAATTAACTCTTTTAAATACTGGACTTATCATGAAAACACTAGGTCCTCAAGTGACCATGGCAGACCTGCAAGAAGCCCTTCCTCACCAGATGCGGATGGCACGTCTAGTTGTGACAGGACAAGAGCTCGAAGAAATCTGTCAGGAAGTTTTTACTAAGGCTGAACTCCTTAAAAATCAAGCTATTAAAGGTATGGGATTTAGAGGGAAGACATTTGGTGAAGTAATCACGGGGAATTTTGCTTACAAAAACGGTAATTTGTTGTATAATAGAAGGGTTGTAGATTCCAATGAGAAGTTTAGTTTGGTCCTTGTGGACCAGTACTACTTTGCTTCTTACTTCCCTACAATTAAGGAAAAGGAAGTTACTCTTCTTTTTCCAGATTTGTTAAGGGAACTTGTGGCCAAGTATTTAGGAAAAAATGGTGCCAATTGGGATAAGATATAGAGACATTATTACAGCATCAGGATAGAAAATAAGAGAGAGCAGAAAGGATGGCACATGCGTAAAGAAATCTTGCCAGAAATGTTTAATTATAATAAATATCCAGGGCCAGACTTTGTGTATGTGGCTGATCTTCTGAAATCAGATGCCTGTCAGTTTACAGTTCTTGAAAATCACAAGGATGCTTTAGACGCTACCCGCTTTGGGCAACGTTTTTCTGAAATCATGCTCAAGTATGATTATATCGTTGGGGACTGGTCTAATGATCAGCTTCGTCTTAAGGGATTTTACGAGGACGAGCGCCCTAATACGCGTAAGACAGACCGCATTAGCCGATTGTCGGAGTATTTGCGTGAATACTGTGCCTTTGGCTGTGCCTACTTTATTTTGAAAAATGAAGAGCCGCAGTTAATCGTCTTTGAAGAGGAGACGGAGCCTCGTCGCAAGCGCCGTCGTTCTAATAATCGTCGTAATGCTTCTCAGGAATCTAGAGAGCGCAATGCTTCTCAAAAGAATAAGGGGCAAAAAGCTTCTGCTAAGCAAAAGCCAGACAAGTCCAAACGAAGAGATAGGGATCAAGAGGGTCCAAGCTTTGAGAAAATCAAGCGTCGTCCTAAGTTCAAATCTAGATCCGAGGACGGTGGTCGTGAGCGTAAGCCTAACTTTAAGAAGAGTCAGAAGCAAGCTCCAAAATCTAAAGGTCAAAACGCCCCATCGAAGAAACAAAGCCAGACCAAGTCAGATGGTCAGCATTTCACAATCAGAAAAAAAGGAAATTAAACTATGTCAGAAGTAACAACACAAGCAAAACCAGAACGTCGTAAACGTCAGAAGTTAGAGGATATGGAAGGCTACAAACCTTCTATTTATGGTCTTACTCGTGACGAGTTGATTGATTGGGCTATGGAACACGGTGAAAAGAAATTCCGTGCTACTCAAATTTGGGATTGGCTCTACAAGAAGCGTGTGCAATCTTTCGAAGAAATGACCAACATTTCTAAGGATTTCATTGCTAAATTGAATGAGAATTTCTGTGTGAACCCATTGAAACAACGTATCGTTCAAGAATCTAAAGATGGTACTGTTAAATATCTTTTTGAATTGCCAGATGGTATGTTGATTGAGACGGTTTTGATGCGTCAACACTATGGTTTGTCTGTCTGTGTGACAACTCAGGTTGGATGTAACATCGGTTGTACTTTCTGTGCCAGTGGTTTGATTAAGAAACAACGTGACTTGACTGCTGGTGAGATTGTGGCGCAAATCATGTTGGTACAAAAATACTTTGACGATCGTGGCGACGGTGAACGTGTCAGCCACGTGGTTGTTATGGGTATCGGTGAGCCATTTGATAACTATGACAATGTGCTTCGCTTCTTGCGTACCATTAACAATGACAATGGTCTTGCTATCGGAGCGCGTCACATTACCGTGTCAACATCTGGTTTGGCACCAAAAATTAAGGAATTTGCTAATGAAGGTGTTCAAGTTAACCTTGCCGTATCACTTCACGCGCCTAACAATGACCTTCGTTCAAGCATTATGCGTATCAACCGCTCGTTCCCACTTGAAAAACTCTTTGAAGCTATCGAGTATTACATCCAAACAACCAACCGTCGTGTAACTTTTGAGTATATCATGCTTAATGAGGTCAATGACCATCCTGAAAATGCACAAGAGTTGGCTGATTTGACTAAGAAAATCCGTAAGTTGTCATACATCAACTTGATTCCATATAACCCAGTATCAGAGCACGACCAATATAGCCGTTCAACGAAAGAACGTGTGGCTGCCTTCTACGATGTGCTCAAGAAAAATGGGGTTAACTGCGTGGTTCGTCAAGAGCACGGTACAGATATCGATGCTGCTTGTGGACAATTGCGTTCAAACACTATGAAACGCGACCGTCAAAAAGCAGTGGCAGATGCTTCTGGTAAATCAGAAGGTAAGTAAGATGTTTCAGCTTAAGACTTGGGTAGATAAGGACGGAGAACTAACACCAAAAGGAAGAAAGGTAAGCCAAGTTTTGGTCTGTGCTTATCTCCTTTGTTTAGTGCTCCTATGTTGGACACCCCAGTACGGGCTAGTTGAAGGTGTTGAAACCCCTGGTATTCAACATTTTGGTCGTGTAGTGGTCCTATTAACCCCATTCAATAGTTTGACCAACTTTTATCAGCTGGATAGTCTTAAAGAGATTGTCTTTGTGCTTGGGCAAAATGTGACCAACATTTTCTTGCTGAGTCCGCTGATTTTAGGGCTTTTAGCCTTGTATCCAAGATTCAGGTCTTGGAAAAAGGTCCTTTTAGCGACCTTTGTCATGTCTTTGACGATTGAGGTTGGACAAGTCATTCTAGACCTTCTCATTGATGCTAATCGTGTCTTTGAGTTAGATGATTTATGGACCAATACTTTAGGAGGTTTGCTGGCACTAGGTGTCTACCGACTTCTTGTAAAACTGATTCAAACGCATTTTAAAGAGTAAAAAACCTGGGAGCTTACGCGTCTCAGGTTTCACTTATTTTCTATCATACAAATACAATATATTCAAAAGAGGGAAAAATGAATAAACACGTTTGGAGAAATAATGAAACACTTAATGATGACAGTAGTCACCGTATTAACGTTAGGAGTAACAATGACGATGGTTAAGGCAGATACTTATCAAAGTGGCCGTGATGCCGATATCATGCGAGAAAGAGGACAGGTTTGGAATTATTCTGAGGCTAAGAGAGAGCCTCAATTAGCTAACTACAACACCGATGGTCGCTATCTCAGTGAGGCAACTAACTTTGAATTGTACAATTTTGTCAGAGAGTATAAGACATCTGATGAAATCAGACGCATTTGGAACCCTAAGAAGGATGAATCCGTTATCCATGATAAGGATAGCTACTCTATGGATGATGGAAATAAGGTATATAATTTTGATTCCTTTGCTTATCAATTGCCAGAGTCTACTGATTTTGGAAAGTTATCTTATATTGGTCACTTTCAGTTAGAAGATGGCACAATCTATCGCTATTGGAAGTAACCTTAGCATACGAGACTTATACGACGTCTATTATTAACCATTTGTAAGGATAGGAGGAGTAACTTGTCTTTTAAAGAATCAATCATTGCAAAACTTTGGTGGTTTTTCAAGTTGGAAAAACGTCGTTATATTGTCGGGATTTTGGCACTGAGTCTGGTTTCGGTTCTCAATCTGATTCCTCCTATGGTTATGGGACGGATCATTGATGCTATCACATCGGGAAAATTGACCAATCAGATCTTGCTTCTGAATCTCGTTTATTTGCTTTTGGCAGCTCTGGGGATGTACTATTTGCGCTATGTTTGGCGCATGTATATCTTGGCGACTTCTTATCGCTTAGGCCAGATTATGCGTTCACGCCTTTTTGAGCATTTTACCAAGATGTCGCCTTCTTTTTACCAAAAGTACCGAACTGGGGACCTCATGGCTCATGCAACTAATGATATCAACTCCTTAACCCGCTTGGCTGGTGGGGGGGTCATGTCAGCCGTGGATGCGTCTATCACAGCTTTGGTAACTCTAATCACCATGTTCTTCAGCATTTCCTGGCAGATGACCCTGGTGGCTGTCTTACCCCTACCCTTCATGGCTTTTGCGACTAGTCGTTTGGGACGCAAGACCCATAAAGCTTTTGGAGAATCCCAGGCAGCCTTTTCAGAACTTAATAATAAGGTTCAAGAGTCGGTATCAGGAATCAAGGTAACCAAGTCTTTTGGCTACCAGGAGGCTGAGCTTCAGTCCTTCCAAGAGACCAATAAGATGACCTTTAAAAAGAATATGCATACCATGAAGTATGATAGCCTTTTTGATCCTTTGGTCTTACTCTTTGTTGGCTCATCCTATGTTTTGACCCTTCTTGTCGGTGCCTTTATGATTCAGGCTGGTCAGATAACGGTCGGAAATTTGGTAACCTTCATTACCTATTTGGACATGCTGGTTTGGCCTCTGATGGCCATTGGCTTCCTCTTTAATATCACACAGAGGGGAAATGTGTCCTACCAACGTATTGAAAATCTTCTGGAACAGGAATCAGATGTTCAAGATCCTGCGCATCCTCTCCCAAGTATCGAAAATGGTCGCTTAGAGTATGCGATTGACCGCTTTGCTTTTGCGGATGAGGATACTTTGCGAGATATTCATTTCACCTTGGACAAGGGCCAAACCCTTGGTTTGGTTGGACAGACTGGTTCAGGAAAGACGGCCCTTGTCAAGTTACTCTTGCGGGAGCACGATGTCAATCAAGGAGCTATCTATTTGAATGGCCATGACATCCGAGACTATCGTCTATCAGACTTGCGTAGCTTGATGGGGTATGTTCCTCAAGACCAGTTTCTCTTTGCCAGTTCCATTTTAGACAATGTTCGTTTTGGTAATCCTGACCTCGCCTTTGAAAAGGTGGAAGAAGCGACTAAGTTGGCTCAAGTTTATGATGATATTAAGGCTATGCCTGAAGGCTTTGAAACAATCATTGGTGAAAAGGGTGTCAGCCTATCAGGCGGTCAAAAACAACGTCTGGCCATGAGCCGTGCCATGATTTTGGTTCCAGATATTTTGATTTTGGACGACTCCTTATCTGCGGTTGATGCCAAGACAGAACATGCCATTATTGACAATCTTAAACATACCCGCAAGGATAAGACGACGATCATTACTGCCCATCGTCTTAGTGCAGTGGTGCACGCTGACCTCATCTTAGTCTTGCAAAATGGTCGTATCATTGAACGGGGCCGTCATGAGGACTTACTAGCTCAGGGTGGTTGGTATGCCAAGACCTATGAGTCTCAACAGTTAGAAATGGAAGGAGGAGAAGTTGATGCCTAATCAAAACCAATGGTCTGTGTTTAAGCGTCTCTTGACCTATCTCAAGCCTTACAAATTCTTGACCTTTCTAGCTTTGGCCTTTCTCTTGTCCACAACGGTTATCAAGAGTATCATTCCCCTTGTGGCTTCTTATTTTATCGACCACTATCTTCATGATATGAATCAGGCAGCAAGCTTGATTCTGATTGGTTACTATGGGCTTTATCTCTTGCAGACGCTAGTCCAGTATTTGGGAAATCTCTTTTTTGCGCGTGTATCCTACAGTATTGTCAGGGATATTCGCCGAGATGCCTTTGCCAATATGGAGAAACTAGGTATGTCTTACTTTGACAAAACTCCAGCAGGCTCTATCGTTTCCCGCTTGACCAATGATACAGAGACTATTAGTGAGATGTTCTCAGGGATTCTGTCTAGCTTTATTTCGGCTATCTTTATCTTTGTTACCACCCTTTACACTATGATGATGTTGGACATTCGTCTAACCGGGCTTATTGTGCTCTTTCTTCCTCTGATTGTCCTTTTGGTTAACCTTTACCGCAAAAAATCAGTGGTTATCATTGAAAAGACCAGAGCCTTACTTTCAGATATAAATGCTAAATTGTCAGAGAGTATCGAAGGGATTCGCATTATTCAGGCTTTTAACCAAGAGAAACGCCTCAAAAAAGAGTTTGATGCTATTAATGAGGAACACCTAGTTTACGCTAGCCGTTCCATGTCACTGGATTCTCTCTTTCTACGCCCAGCCATGAGTTTACTTAAGCTCCTGGGCTATGCTGTTCTCATGGCCTATTTTGGCTATCGTGGCATCTATCTGGGTATCACAGCGGGGACCATGTATGCCTTTATCCAGTACATTAACCGTCTCTTTGATCCCTTGATTGAAGTGACACAAAACTTCTCAACCTTGCAAACTTCTATGGTCTCAGCCGGTCGGGTCTTCGCCTTGATTGACGAGCGTACCTATGAGCCTGAGCAGAGAGACACAGATGCCAAGGTTACAGAGGGGAATATTCGCTTTGAAAATGTCTCCTTCTCCTATGATGGCAAGCACCAGATTTTGGATAATATTTCCTTCTCTGTCAATAAAGGTGAAACCATCGCCTTTGTCGGTTCTACAGGTTCCGGGAAATCCTCTATTATCAACGTGTTTATGCGTTTCTATGAGTTCCAATCAGGCCGAGTTCTTCTTGACGGTGTGGATATTCGCGATTATAGTCAGGCAGAGCTGCGTAAGAACATTGGTCTTGTTCTTCAGGAACCCTTTCTCTATCATGGGACAGTCAAATCCAATATTGCCATGTATCAGGATTTAACTGATGAAGAGATTAAAGCGGCCGCTGAGTTTGTGGATGCCAATCACTTTATCGACAAACTTCCAGAAGGATATGATGCTCCAGTTTCTGAACGAGGTTCAAGTTTTTCAACTGGCCAACGCCAACTTCTAGCCTTTGCTAGGACCGTTGCTAGCCAGCCTAAGATTTTGATTCTAGATGAAGCGACAGCCAATATTGATTCAGAGACAGAGGCTATTGTCCAAAATTCTCTAGCAAAAATGCGTCAAGGACGCACAACTATTGCCATTGCCCACCGCCTATCGACAATCCAAGATGCCAACTGCATCTATGTCTTAGACAAGGGCCGCATCATCGAACACGGTAGCCATGAGGATCTCCTAGCCCTCGGTGGCACCTACCATAAGATGTACAGCCTACAAGCAGGTGCAATGGAAGGAGAGTAAGATAATCTAGACCATAGATTCTATATTCGAAAAGATTTCTTAAAAATCAAAATCGAGTGGTGACATACATGTCACTACTTTTTTGTTGGTTTGCAACCTATAATAAAACCATAGCTTGAGAGAAAAAGCTAAAAAATAATATTTTAGGAGGTTGTTAAAATGACAACACAAACAATTAACACTTTTGAAACACTTGATCTCGAGTCACTTGCAAACGTTGAAGGTGGCGGATGTAGCTGGGGAGGTTTTGCTAAACAAGGAGTAGCTACAGGAGTTGGTAATGGTTTACGATTAGGTATCAAAACACGTACTTGGCAAGGTGCTGTCGCAGGAGCAGCTGGAGGTGCTATCGTAGGGGGTGTTGGTTATGGAGCAACATGCTGGTGGTGATGGATTATGTTTGATTTGAAAAGTTATATTTTAGGGATGGTTTGCATGGCCTTGATGACTTTTTTGGATAAGCCTATTATGTCATTGCTTGAAAAACACAAATCTACCAATTCCATTAAAAAGAAATCTTAATTGAGATACCTTGTCAATTGCTAGTCTGTGAATAGCTTGTGAATAGTGGTTGAAAACTTCGATATAAAAGAAGAGGTATTTGTACTTATGACTAAAAAACGTCTAGTGTCTCTAATGATGTCTATGGGCTTCATCCTTGTTGCCTTACATAACTTGGGAGAAAAACTGAGTTTTGGACTTCAATGCCTAAATCTTATTGGGTTATGTCTTTTTCTCTTTCTTATGTGTACGATTATCAAGGATATAAAATCAGACAAGTAGTGACATTTATGTCACTACTTTTTTATCGGCTTCCAATCTATAATAAAATTCATAGCTTGTGCACAGATAGCTAAAAACACTTTAAGGAGAAAAGTATGTTTAAAAACTCAAAACCGTATTTACTGGCTACCATTCTCATAGGAATGGGCCTTGCTAATCTATTTAGAAGTTTGGATGCTGTTCACCATACCATTAACTTGTTTGGGCTAACCTTGCTTCTTTATAGTCTGCTTTTAAAAAAATGGGCACAGTTTAAAAAGTAACTTGTGGCCCCTTTGAACGTGAGGTGCTTGCAAATGCTTATTTTTGATGTTCCCGAAGTAAAATTATTCTTGCTAATGATAGCGGAGATTATATTATATTTGATTGCATATCTTTGTAATAGAAAAAACAAAGATATGTATATTCGCCTATTTAAAGTATCAGTACTAATGACGCTATTGTATTACATCTCCAGTAGAATTTAATCGCTAAGGGCTTATTCTCAAGCCTACTAAAGATAGCAATGGATAAACGAAATATGAAATACAGAAAGGAATAGAGTTAAATGTAATAGCTTATTCGGTTTACAAGACTGACTGAGGTTATTCATAGCTTAATTGTTTTATCATGAAGTTAAAGAATATTAGTTCGAGAGTGTTGCGATTTTCTAGGGTCGTCACTGCTGTACTGGCAGTTTTCCTTATAAGTACCAGTATTTCTCTCTACAAAAGCAAGACCTCTCCAGAGATTTGGTTAGCAGTCGTAGCACTAGCTTTAGTAGTCATTTTTGTAAATGGTCTGAGTTACCGTATTCTTAAGAAGCGTTCAGATTCAGTGAATCCGTTAACAATACGGCAGTCCTTCATTGTCTTTCTGGTCATCTCATTTCTTGTGCTTTGTGTAGAGTTTTACACATTACTAACATTCAGTGATACCACAGACCGTATAGTACTAGCCGTATTAATGCTTTTGTTAATTCTCTGTGATTTTCTATCTTACTTGCAAGTCAAAAACTATTTTAAACAATAAATGATTTTGCTTGATTATTCTGTAGGTAATCTAGAAGATACTTTCATAAATAGTAAGATGGAGCAACAGAAAAAGCTTGAAACTAGTCAAGCTTTTTTCGATATATTAAGTTCCTGTGTAAATGCAAAAGTCATACTTTCAGTTTTTAAAGAAATATTTTGATAGTTGTCTAATATATTCCTAACGTTGGCCAAACCTATACCGCGATGATCCCCTTTACTGGAGACACCTCTCTCAAAAAGTGATGAGATAGGAATAAATTCTTTCTGGGTTGAGTTTTGGACAATAAAGATTTGCTTATTACCATGATTGAAGTAGCCAATATGCATTTTTGGTATGTCAGACTGAATCGATGCTTCCATCGCATTGTCTAGAAAGATAGATATTACAGTAATAAAATCGACCATCTCCATACCCTCGAGTTTGATAGTTTCAGGAATATCTAAGGAGATATCAATGTTATTTTCTTCTGCCTCTAGGAACTTAGCTGCAAGTAGGCTTTTGATAGTGTTATCTTCTATGTTTATTAAGCGAGTTAAATCAAATGTTTTCGATTTTAAATGCTTATCGGAATCTTTTAGAACTGAGTCGTAGACTTCTTTTACAATAGCCATATCATTTTGATCGATACCAAGTTTGAGTGTTGTTAAAATATTGGCATAATCATGACGAAAACTTCGAACCGACTGATAGAGGTTTTCAATCTGTTTGTTATAATTCGTAAGATGCGATAGTTGAATATCTTTTTGAAAATCCAACTGACTTTGTATTGTTGCTCGGATATTTCTATCTAAGAAGATAAGCATGATAAAGAACAAGACTAGATAAATAACCACAATTAACTTCCTGATTATCAGAGTGGATATATGAGTAGTGTTTTCGAGGTAGACGAGATATTGCTGGGTAAATGTATAAACAATCATAATGAAATCAGCAACAATAATACTCTTTGATATGAGAGGGGCTAATCGTCTTTTTTGTATAGCTCCAAAGCTTTCTTTGAATAATTTTATTAAAAGAAAGGATAGTAAAATAGTTAGGAAAGAAGATGAGACAGCTATAAGATAATTAACTTTTATTGTTTCAACACTGATTCCAAACAAAGGAAATATAAAGAAAATGATTACTCTAAAACTGATATTATTAAGAGTTGTGAGGAGAAGAGCATTGAATATTTTAAGCTTTGATTGTAAGTAGGGCTTTCGTGATATAAAAAAAGATAATAAAAGATAGAATATTTCTTCGTTAAAGTAGAATAAGAATTTCCAGGATAGACTGTTACATATTTTGGTATATGCTATGCGACAAAATAAGATAATAAGAAAATGCCTAATTGAAACTCTTTTGTTTATTAAGTAAAGAAACAGGCAAATATTGAAACATTCAGAGACAACAGTAAGCAAAAATAAAAAAATAATCATTGAAGGTTCCTTCTTTTAAAAGTATCCATCAGCATTTTAGCTTTGGTACGTGAAAAAGGACAGATACTACCATCAGTCATTTCGACTTCACGTTTTAATTTGTTGATTCTTATAATGTTGTTAGGGTTAATGAGATACGAACGATGGCAAGATACGAGTGAAGGACTAGCTTTTTCAAGGTCCTTTAGATTTGCACGAAAGGTCATTTGATTGTTTGTACCATGGAGTATCACATAATGCTTTTGCGGAGAAGTTTCAATATAGATAACTTGGTTTAAAGGGATGTGAATAGCTGTATGTTGTGTTTGAAAATCAAAAATCTCGTCATTCTCTATTCCAAGTGGTTTCATAGTTATAGCTAAAGCTCTGGTTATCTTTTTCCTAAATTCTATTTCAGAGAGACTTTTATCGATATAGTCTAGGGCAGATACTTGGTAATCAAAAACTAGTGGCATAAACTCTGAGTGGGTAGTGACAAAGATAATAGTAGCGTAGGGATTTTTTTCCCTAATGATTTTAGCAATATCGAGCCCTTTTAATTTTTCTCCCTTAATTTCGATATCAAGAAAAAAGAGCTGGTCAGAAGTTGTTGAATCAAACGCTTCTATAAGTTGCTTAGGCTTATCAAACGTGTGGACAATAGATAAGTCTTTGTTGTATTTTTTTAACTCTTGAGACAATACCATCTCCAGTCTTCCTTGTTGAATGAGATTGTCCTCTAAGATATATATATCCAATTGTAGTTCCCTCCAAATTTTTGTATGCTGTTATTTTTATACTCATAAATATGTAATATTATATCATAATATGACTTAGTTATACAATGAGATGAAAAGAAGATTAAAATTTCATGTGATATTTATAGTATGAATTTACCATTCGGGACATATAGCCACTTTTTGGGACGCTAGCTCTGATAGAGACACTTGAATGCTATACTAAAGATGTGATTGAGAGATCACACGATAAAAATTTTAGGAGGTAGTTGCCATGGCAACTCAAACAATTGAAAACTTTAACACCCTCGACCTTGAAACACTTGCTAGTGTTGAAGGAGGTGGATGTAGTTGGAGAAATGCAGGTGGTGCTGTTGCCTATGGAGCAACCTGCTGGTGGATCTAATCTATGGTATATTTTATTATTGGTTTTGTTGTTGCTTTGTTAGGTAATATCTTTTTCAAAAAGGTCAATAAAAATAAACATAAAAAATCATCTTGAACATATACGGGTATTTTCATAACAATTTTTAATAATTTGTTTATAAGATAGTGTTATTTTCAAGGAGAACAACAATGACACATAGAGTTTCAAAAAGGGATATAGTGCTATTTGTCATTGCCCAAGTAGTTAGCATATCCTTACTGGTACTTTTTTTTAGTCAATTACTTCATAACTTATCATCCGTATTCCAATTGGTCTACATCGTAGCAGCCCTCTTAGTGGTTGTGGTTGATATATTGCTTATTCGAAAAATAATGACAAGAAGAGAAGAACCAACTGTGTTAAATCAATTAAAAGCTTCCCTAGCTTGTTTCTTGTTACTGACACTTAGTTGCCTTCGTTTTTTGACAACAGATTTCTATTATCAAAAAGTTATCGCTATATTTGTAGGTTTTTTTTCATTATTGGGTTTCGTACTATTTTTATGGGGCATCAAGTATATCAACCATAATATAGAGAAGTAAGTAATTGACAAAATAAGGAGTATAAGCAATGTTTATAAAATTAACTCATAACGACCTTGAAGTAATTCAAGGTGGTGCTGTTTGTCTTATGCCAAATGTGAATAACAAGGAGGGTGACCCCCTTGAGATAGGTGATACAAATGAAGAAATACCTAATCATTTTTTCGACTATTGCGATGATATATTTATATAGCAAAGTACTATTGTCATCAGGAAATATCTATCAACTTTTGTTAGCATCAATAGGATTCTTTTTCTTTTTATTTGGAGTCTATAGGCAGTATAGAAAGAATTAGTTAAAGCTTTTTCAATAAGATATGGACTGAATCAAAAATGATATTCAGTCTTTTTTTTACTACTCGGGACGTATAGCCACTTTTTGGGACGCTAGCTCTGATAGAGACACTTGAATGCTATACTAAAGATGTGATTGAGAGATCACACGATAAAAATTTTAGGAGGTAGTTGCCATGGCAACTCAAACAATTGAAAACTTTAACACCCTCGACCTTGAAACACTTGCTAGTGTTGAAGGAGGAGGGAAAAGAACAGCAGATGTCTTTTTAAGTTCTGTTGGGGGTGCTGCTGAAGGAGTTTACTATTGTGCTGGCGTTGGAGCTCTCACACCGTATACTGTTGTTGGTTGTGCTGGCATTGGAGCGGTGGTCGGAGCCTTCTTTCCACACTAGAGCAAGCTAAATTTATTTAAGGAGAAAAAATAATGAAAACTGAAGAACTTGAAAAATTCTTGAACTTGAACGATACAACTCTTTCTAATATTGAAGGAGGTAATCTTTCTGCAGGTGAGGTAGGGAATGCATTTGGAATATGTGCCACAGCAGGTGCTATTATTGGAGGTGCCTTTGGTGCTGTACCGGGAGCGCTTGGTGGAGCAGTATTAGGTGCACAATATTGTGGGGGCACATGGGTGATTATTAGAACTCACTAATAGTTACCGTGATTCTAGAAACGTATGATTGACTTTGAGGTATAATGAAATGTTGCATCTTAACCGACTTCGTTCAAGTACTTTACGTTATTTACGATTAATAATTGTCACTTTAGGATTACTAGGTGGGAATATTTGTCTTGAGTTATTTTCTAATGGTTATTCATTCCTTTTTTGGTTGCCGTTAGGTCTGGTTTCGTTACTTTTCCTGATTTATCTACCACTGCTTATTAAACGAGAACTGAGCCTTCGTCCAGTAGAGGAACGACAGTTTACTCCTAAACAAATTTACTCTGGTATGGGCTTGGCACATTTGGCTATTATTTTAGCTGGTGTTTATCGTTTGCTGACGGTGAGAGATGCCGAATGGCGCCTAATCATTATTGTTGTGATTGTTTTGGATATTTGTTTACTAGCTTTTCTGACACCTAGAGTGCTTAAAATCATTAAAGAAAGTGAACGAGGTTAGAATCGCAGTTTATGATAGACGTGCTTATAAAGATAGCGAGGCTGTAAGTGCTTATCTATGCTTTGGTAACTTTCTAGGTATTGTAAAAACTTTCTGTTTGAGAGAAGTGTGAGGTTTAAGTTTTATGTCAAAAAATCTACGTGCCCTTACGGCCATTGTTTTGTCCCAATTGCTTATTGAGTGGATGGGATTCTTTTTAGGTATTCCTCTAAGTAAGATTCTGGTTTTAACAGTACTTAGCAGTCTAGTAGAGATCTTGATGCATCTTTTCCTAAGTAAAAAATCTAAAGTTACTTTGAGTGATGAAGAGATATGGCATCAATATTTGTTATTCGTTAAGAAGACGCTGTGGTTCTCTATTTTATTAGTTGCCATTTTTCTTTTTTATACGTTGACTAAATCTGACAGCTTAATGCCTTATTTTTACTGGCATATCTTTGTGTTGTTCCACTGTCTTGGCTACATCATTTGTTTAAATAACATTAAAATGAATCGTAAAAATTGAAGATTAAATCTTGTTTATTTTCACACAATAAAAAAATCCCATGGGAGTTCTCATCCTATGGGATTTTTTGCGATAAATACTAATAAGGCAATGTCATCTGACTTTGGCTTAGGTCCACGGTTAATTCGTAGTCACTATTGTCACGAATAGTGTGTTCAAAGTCTGTGGTATAGAGAACAAGTCGGAGTTTGTCGCCCTTGTTGAGTTTGTAGATGGTTGGTTGCAAGTCCAGGCCGATAGTCATCCATTCATTTGGAGTGACATTCTCAATGGTGAGGAGGTCTTTACGATTTTGCAGGTTAAGGTGTCCCTTGGTAATGACACGGTATTTTGCCTGCTTGAATGGCAATTCACGTAAGGCTTCTTCCTTGAAGAGACGGCCATTATCTAAATTCATGCGTTTGAGTGCAGGAATAGGTGCGAGATACTTCTTGTCACCCATTTCCAGAACTTGGGCCGAAATGAGACCACGGTTTGTATTAGACTTAACCTTGAGCTCTAGGTGGACACGACCATTAATCTGGATATCTTGGTCCAGTTCAAAGTCCAAGGTAATGGCATTGGCTTTGTCTGCAAAGAGGTCATCCTTGAAGCTTTGGTAAGCTTTACCATATTTGGTGAAGGTTTCCTCTTTATAATGGTTAGCGATGCTAGCTTCAGTCTCACCAAGCTGAATGTTTTTACCATCGTGTCCAAAGTTATCGAGGACTTCCCAGGTCTGTTCAGACTGGTTGTTTTGCCAGATAACAGTAGGCAGTGTGTAGCCATTCTCCAAACCAAGGAGTTTCTGACAAATCAAGGCGTTCATGCTTTCTCGGAAGTCAATGGACTGCCAAGCATTCATGTAAACATGGGCACCATTGTGGAAGAAGAGGTGTTTTTCAAGAGAGTCTGGAAGAGCATTGAACATTTGATAGACGTTAATCGGTTTGACATTCCAGTCTTGGCTACCATGTGTAAAGACAACAGTAGCTTTAACACGATCTGCGAACTGCACATAGTTACGGTCATGCCAGAACTGGCTATAGTCCCCATGCTTACGATCAATGGCTGTGCTTAGCTCTTTGAGGTAGGCTTGGTAGTCTTTTTGGTGGCGTAGGTATTCTCCAGCTAATAGGGCACGAGAATAGGTAAATTCGGTCAAGGTGTCGAGATCTTCACCAGGGTAGCCTCCAGGACTGACGAGGAGTCCATTTTCACGATAGTAGTCGTACCAAGAAGAAATACCCGCTTCAGCAATAACCATTTCCAAACCGTCAACACCAGTTGTAGCAAGAGCGTTGGACATAGTACCCAAGTATGAAAGTCCAGTAGTAGTCACCTTACCAGATGCCCAATCTGCAGTGATGGTATGCTGTCTGCTACGGCTAGTAAAGGCGCGTGCACGACCATTGAGCCAGTCAATGACAGCTTTATAGGCCAGAACTTGTTGATAGTCTCCAGAGGTCATGAAGCCTTCGGAATTGAAAGTACCGACACCCGACACATAGATAGAAGCCACACCACGAGCCAACATGTAATCGTTAAGCGTGTAGGTATCTGTGTGAGCAAAACGCTCCTGAGCCTTTGTGACAGGATTGATAGGCGTAAGGTCTGCCTCTGGTGTCTTGATTTCTGGTTGGCTAAGGGAGATTTCACCTGCTGGTTTGACGAGTAAATCACCTTCCATCTTGTGGGTAAGCTTATCTGAAGCAGGCTCATTAGTCCCTTGTTGATAAGGGCTTGCGGTCATCATGACTGGAACTGGGAAGTCCACATTAGGACGTAAGATAGTCACTTTGACCAAGTCTAACTGGCCATCTTTATCGGTATCTACAGGTGTTTCAACATAAACCACCTCACGGTAAAGCTGATTAGTGTCAAATGTTGCCAAGCTCTTACCATTAAAGAAGACGTAGTTATTACTTACAGGAATCAAATCCTGAGCTACTAACTGATCAATTAAGGTATTGCCAGACTGTGTGCGTGTTGCCAGTAATTGATGCAGGTTATTAAGGCTACCATCAAAAGTGATTGGGAAAGCCATTTCCTCTAGGAAAGCAGCACTGTCTGTAAAGTCCACATTAGGGACAAATCCTAGCATTTGAAGAGCCACCAAACCAAAGACGTCAGCAGTCAAAGGACGGTCTGATTGGAAGAAGGTTAGGAGATCAGTCTCTGTATCAGCGATCCAATTTTTTAAAGCCAAATCAGTATCTTCAAAGAAAAGGAAGTGCTTGCGAACAAAAGCCTCAAAATTAGCTTTGGCACTGGCATCTAGAGAGACTTCAAAGCCCAAAGAACGGAGTTCCTGACAAGCAATTTCAGGACTAACAGGGATGTAACTAAACTGGTTAAATTTCATATTTAAAAACCTCAAAAAGAATGCGTAAACATTTCAGAAATATCTTTACATCAGACATTATACTTGATAAAATGATAGATGTCTAAATTATTGTAAAATCGAAAGGAAATAAAGAGACAAATGAATGATTTTCTAAAAGAAGCGCTCAGTCATGATTGGATTATGAAATACATCACTGAGTTAATTGCGACTGCTTTTCTTGTAGCTCTTGGTAATGGTGCCGTTGCCAACGTTGAGCTTAAGGGAACAAAAGGTAACAAATCTGGTTGGATTGTAATCGCCTTTGGTTATGGTTTTGGTGTTATGATGCCAGCCCTTATGTTTGGTGATGTTTCTGGTAACCATATCAACCCTGCCTTCACACTTGGACTTGCTGCATCTGGCTTGTTCTCATGGGTAGGTGTTCCTGGATACCTTATTGCACAACTTCTTGGTGCCTTTCTAGGTCAAGCTATCGTGGTTTGGGTTCACCAACCTTACTATGTACAAACTGAGAATCCAAACAATATTCTTGGTACTTTCTCAACAATCTCAGCAGTTGACACTCATGATGACACTCCAGAGAATCGTAACCGTGCTCTCCTTAATGGTTTTGCCAATGAGTTTGCGGGTTCATTCCTTCTCTTCTTTGGTGCTCTTGCCTTGACTAACAACTACTTTGGTCACAAATTAGTCTCACAAGCAGTTCAATATGGGTATGATAAAGAAGCTGTAACAGGCCAAATGGCGAATGGATCTCTCGCTGTAGCTCACATCGGTGTTGGTTTCTTGGTTTGTGCCTTGGTTCTCTCATTTGGTGGACCTACAGGACCAGCCCTTAACCCAGCCCGTGACTTGATGCCACGTCTTCTTCACCACATCTTGCCAACATCAGTTCTTGGTGAGCACAAAGGTGATTCTAAATGGTGGTATTCATGGGTCCCAGTTGTGGCTCCAATCCTTGCAGGAATTTTTGCTGTAGCTTTGTTCAAATTCCTCTACCTTTAATCACTACAAAAAAATCTGAAGTTCAAGCTTCAGATTTTTTTATGCTTAAAATTTTGAAAGTAACAAAAGACTGAGAAAGGATTCTCAGTTACATAGGAATAGTCATAACCAGAATTGTTGCACCTAAGGAGTAAAGGTTCCACAAAACATGGAGTGTGATACTTGTAGATAAGTTCTCTCTTTTTTGGTAGACCATAGAGAGGGCTAGCCCCATTCCGATATAAAGGAGGAGATAGGCAAGATTAGTAGGCATGTGGAAGAGACAAAAGAGACCGGAGCTCACTAAAACAGCTACTGTCGAATAAGGCGACAACCAAGTGAAAATCCACTTACGAAAGAGCAGTTCTTGTAGGAAGGCTGTAGTTATCATACCAATCGCTACAGGTAGGATAGGTATGGTTGTGAGGGTCTTTTGAAGTTCTGCATGATAACTGGTGTGGGTCAATAACATGAGGTTACTTCCGATAAGTCCCATCAAGAAGATAATGACAAAGCCCCAGATAATGGCTTTGATGTCCTTTCGATTTAAGCTAAAGCTGTGAATCAATCCTTCGCTTTTAGCCCAAAGATAGGTAATATAAAAAATAACGAGGTTGACAGCGATAATCCCCCAGCTTTCTAGGTTAGTGAAGGTCAATCCAGTCTGATTGTTATATAAGGTTGTCATACCTAAGGTGATGTTTGGGATAGCTATCATCAGCAGTAAAAAAAATCCCTGATAGGCATGTCTAAATGCCAGATTATTGACAAGAGTTTTCATAGACTCTATTATACTCTAAAATGAGGAAAATGCTAGCCCCAAAGTGAAGATAATGTAATGACTTTCATAATTTGTGTGAAATAAAGTGAAAAAATTACAATCCTGTTTTTTCTTAGGAAAATCCTTGTCACACAGGCTCTTTTCGGATAAAATAGAGAAGAATGGAGGTTGTCATGACGCAATCAGGGAATTTTAAGTTTCATACACCAATTTTTCGTGTAAATAACAGACAAGAAAATATTGATTTTTACCAAAATACATTAGGATTTAAGCTTTTGACTGAGGAAAATGCCCTTGCTGTCTTCACAGATTGGACAGACCGTAACTCACTTTTTGTGATTGAGGAATCACCAGCTTATCGTTGTCGCGCTGTTGAAGGTCCTAAGAAAATTAATAAAGTGGTCATTAAAGTTTCAAATCCACTTGAGATTGAATACCTTTTGGCGCGTGATGATCACCAAGCCAAGGCTATTTTCCAAGGGGAAAAGGGCTATGCCTTTGAAACAATCTCACCTGAGAATGGTCTTATTTTGATGCATGCTGAAGATGACTTGTCTACTCTTAAGACAGTTGAATACGCAGATGTTGAAGAAAAAGAAGATTTCAAAGGAGTGTCAGACTTTACGGTTGAGTCTTTGACCTTGAACGTTGTTGATACAGCCCAAGCAGCATTCTTCTACGATAATCTTTTTGGCGAAGAATTGCCTTTGTCTATCCACTTTGAAAAAGCAGAAGGTCCTGACCTCCAAGTGAGTCCAGACCAGACTTGGGATTTGGAAATTCTAGAGTTTAAGGTAGCAGAAGACTATGACTTAGTTGCCTTGCATGATAAACTTGAAAAAGAACAGTTCTCTAGTTACCTAGACAGCAAAGGGAACTTGCTCGCACTCACTGACATGAGCAATATTGAGGTTTGGTTTACAAAGTAATGACTAATTTTCAACAAACATTGTCAACAATTACAGACTACATCAAGGCTGACATCTTTCCAGGTGCCAGCCTTGCACTTTATGACGGACAAGATTGGCAGGAGCATTATCTAGGAACTCAGGATGGAAATCATCCGGTAGTTCCAGGACTGACCTATGATCTAGCTAGTGTTTCCAAGGTAGTAGGAGTTGGGACTCTCTGTCTATTCTACTTACAAGCGGGAAAATTGGACTTGGATGAGAAACTATCGACTTACTATCCTGAAGTAGTGGATAAGACGTTAACCCTTCGTCAGCTTCTGTCTCACAGTAGCGGCATTGATCCTTTTATTCCAAATCGTGATGACTTAGACCAAGCTGGCTTGATTGCTGCTATTAATGCTATCAAAGTTAAGGCTGATAAACCTTTCTTGTATACAGATATTAATTTTATTCTCCTAGGCTTGATGCTTGAGAAAGTCTCTGGAACAACACTGGATAAGCTCTTTGATTCCGAAATTTTCCAACCCTTTGGTATGTCTGAAACAGGGTTTGGGCCAGTTGACCTTGCTGTTCCAACGGTTGAGGGGGTTCCGGGAGGGATTGTTCATGATCCCAAGGCTCGAGTTCTCAAAGAACACACAGGGTCGGCAGGTCTCTTTTCAACCTTAAAAGACTTAGAGATTTTTGTTAACCATTATTTGACGGATGATTTTGCTAAAAATATGACGCAGAATATCAGCCAATCCAACAAGGAACGTAGTGTCGCTTGGGACCTCCAAGGCGAATGGATTCTTCATACTGGTTATACAGGTACCTTTGTTCTGATTAACATCCCAGCTCAACGTGCGGCGATTTTCCTCAGTAATCGTACTTACTACAAGGATGAGAGAGCCCAATGGATTAAGGACAGAGATGTTTTAATTGAGATAATGAAGAAGGAGTTGGTACATTCTGACAAATAAAAATAGAAGAGGGGCATCTTTTAATCCTCTAGAAGGTGAGATTAGTGCCGGGGCGACACAATTGTTTATCTTTTTGAAGATATGTTTGATAGTCTTGTCTTATGTGACATTTGTATGGCTGAAGCATCTATTTGGTGTTGGTCAGGTCGGGCAAGAGGTGGATATTCCAAAAGTTATTGCTGTCATACTTTTGGGTGTGACATTTTATAGGATAGGGAATGGTATCATATTTAAACTTTTTCATTTCTGTGGTTACCATGCCCGCCCCTTTGGAGAAGAGGATTACCGAGGTAGAACGTCATATATAGTATTTTTTGAAAAAACGACAGATGCCTACAAAATACTATATGATAAGCGCTCTCTTAGACATCAATTTCTTTATTTCCTAGCGACTCTTGGTAGACTCTACCTCTTCATCATCTTAGTCGTTCTAATCGGTTATAGCTTCACCTTAGGAAAAGTTGGCTATATAATCTTCTTGCTCTTATGTGGTGTTTTGATTTTTTCTGTAAGATGGCTCATACATCTGAAAAGTCACTTTGTCCGTTATTTTAACTTAAAAGTTGTCTCAGAGGAGTATTTTTACCCTATTTTTCTAAAGAAATAAAGACTAAAGTGATGCTTATACGAAGGGCTCACCAAGTTAATCAAAAATTACCATGTTTTGATTGGAATCATGAAGAAGGAGTTCATAATGCAACGGTCGCTTAAGCCACCTAAATAAAGCAGATTTGTCCCCTGGTTTCTGAGTCTGCTCTTTTGCATGCTTAACGGGAGTAGTCTCTTTGTCTGTGGTATGTGTTTTACAGTGGTGATCATTTTTTTGACGACGGATAGAGATGTAGGCTCTTTTGTAGTTTTGGTATTTATTAGCTTGTTATCTAACCTTATTATTTCTTTTTATATTTTGATAAGAGAACTACTATACAAACTGATTCATTGCCTTGGGTATCGTGCCCAACCCGATTTAAAAGTCCTTCGTATGAGAAGAGGGTTTGATATTCATTTTCCTGTGTTTGAAAAGTATGGTCAAGACTATAAGTTGCTCTACAAGAGGCGTTCCAAGAAGCTTCAAATAGAGTATTTGCTTATATGTTTAGGGTACTTTTGTGCACTCACTCATATTGTGATTGGTTACGCCTTTATACTCAGGAAAATTCTGGAGTCCTTAAAATTGACATTTACCGACTTTGCTAGATATCCTGCTTTTTTAGTTTATATGGTAACGATGATCGTTATCATTATGGGAAATCGTAGCTGGAAAAAAATCACAGAGAGATTAAAAGCTAGAAAAAATGTGACAGTTCTAGCTGTCGAGCATGGTTATCCTATATTTGCGACAAAAGAAGAAGCTTAAGCAGTAGGTCAACTGCTTAAGCTTTTTTACTTATTAAGGATTTTTCAACAGTAATGTGTTGGATACCAGCTTCTTCAAAGATGTTACCGACTTCTTGATAGCCATTATTGAGGTAGAACTTAAGTGCACCGAGTTGAGCATGGAGAGAAATAGTCTGGAAGCCTTGTTCTTGTGCAAAATCTTCAGCTTCTTTTAGGAGAATGATCCCCAGACCTTGACCTTGGTAGTCAACAAGCACCGCCATACGTTGGAGGGTAACCTGAGTCAAGTCTTTATTCGGTAGTAGGCGTACGGTTGCTGCAGCCTTGCCTTTGTCATCATATAGAACAAAGTGGATGCAGTAGGCTTCATTCGCATCAATATCGATGGAGCGAGGAACGCCTTGCCCCTTAACAAAAACAGTGTTTCGGATGGCTACGGCATCGAGGTAAGTTTCTGAGAGTGTGTCCCTTGTGTGTTTGATAATCATAGGACAAGTGTAACAAAGTCTATAGCTAATCGTCAACGAAAAAAAGCTCGATGAGAGGAGGTATCATCAAGCTTTTTATCTTGTTTTATTCTTTAATTTTTCGACCGTTTGTATCTTGGATAGGACGGTTATTTTCAAATCCAAGGGTTTGGGTGAATTTTTCCACTTGTTCCTTGCTAACGGTTTCTTGATTCTTGAAGACAATCCAGTTAACACCCTCAGTACATGGCGGTGTTGTCAAGGAACCTTCGAAGTTGTAGTAGTCCTTGTCTTCAGGATAGAAATCGTCTAGTGATATAGGCTGAGGAAGCTCGGTTTCTGTATTGGCCGCCTGAGGCATTTTATCCCAGATTTGTTTTAAGGCTTGATTTTCATCGCCATAATTATAGAGAACTGAGACAACTGTGATTTTCCCATTATCTGTCTTATAGACGAAGTGCCCCTCTAGAGGATAAGTCTGACCATCAATTTCATTCTCACTAGGTGCGTGAAAATGAAACTGCTGTAATTTATAGACATCATCACCAATCGTTAGGGTATTCTTTGGATTTTTAAAGCTGACTTCAATCGTATGCCCGTTATTTTCAACTTGAGCTTCTGATTCTTGATTCTTAAGGTTTAGTTCTGGAAGATCAACATCCTCAGCCCCGGTGATATTGATCGGAGATTGTTCTTTACCATTTTTGCTGAGTTCATAATCTTTCGAAAGGTCACCCCAATGGTCTGGACCAGTAGAGCCAGTATAACCCCATTGAACGTCCTTGGACTTTGAGTTTTCGGTTTTGGTCTCGGATTGGCAGGCTACGAGTAGGACTGTACTTGCTACGAGAGCTACTAATCCAATTAGCTTAAAACTTTTCTTATTCATTTGTCCTCCTTATACTCTTTAATCTTATAACAATGATAGTTTACGTGTTATTAGAAACCATCCGTTTAACAGTCATTGAGTATCGTTTCTCTAAGGTGCTTCTGAGAAGGAAGTGTTTGGAGATACCAAACGGAAACGCTTTTATTTTATAGCTAATGTGATAAAAAGTCAAATGTAAATTATAGTAGATTTAGAAAAATATAATGAAAACTAGTTTTTGGCAAGAATAAAAGAACCCGCTATTGCGAGCTCTTTTATTATTTTATCCCAAAGCGTCGTCCATTGAAAGAACTTCGTGGAAGACACGTTGTGTCAATTCAGTTTTTTGTTCTGGAGTGAGGTATTTAGTGTTTACACAGTATCCAGAGATACGAACGATAACATCTTCACCGCTCATGATCTTTTCGTAAACGTCTGACAAGTCCATTACGTTCAAGTTAACGTGTTGTCCACCATTTTCGAAGTATCCGTCGAGGATAGTTACGAGGTTATCAACTTGTTCGTCGTGAGTCTTACCAAGGGCACGAGGTGATACTTGAGTAGTAAGTGAGATACCGTCAGCTGCATAACCGAAGTCAAGGCTTGCAAGTGAGTTCAAGTTTTGCAACCAACCACCTTTAGCTTTGTTAGATGGGTTAGCACCTGGTGAGAAGAATTCCAATTTAGACAAGTTCACAGAACCATCTTCGTTGAGGTATACCCCTTTGTGAACTGGAGAGTTACCAGTTTGTTTAGAGTAAGCAACGTTAGAAGTGATTGTAAGAAGTGAAACTGTAGCTTCGGCATCTTTGTAGAGTTTGTGGCTACGAAGACGAGTAGTGTAAGCTTCAATCAACCATTCTGCTAATTCGTTTGAACGTGGGTCATCTTCACCCCAACGTGGGTATTCACCGATTGTTTCGTAGTCGTAGATGTAGCCATCTTCGTCACGGATTGGTTTAACTGTAGCGTATTTGATAGCTGCCAATGTATCAACAGTATTTGCGAAACCACAGATACCGAATCCCATGTTAGCACGTTGTTTAGTTGGCAAGAAGGCCATTTGAACAGCTTCGTAGTTGTACTTATCAGTCATGTAGTGGATGATGTTAAGGGCATCTACGTAAGTGTCAGTCAACCAGTCAAGAGATTTTTCGAAGTTAGCTTTAACAGTGTCAAAGTCAAGAACTTCATCACGGATTGGATCGATGTCAAATACTTTGTAGTCTTTATGAACATCGTCGTAACCACCGTTCAAACCAGTAAGAAGGGCTTTAAGTACGTTAACACGAGCACCGAAGTATTGGATGTTGTGGCGTTGTTCTTCGTTTTCTGGGTCAAGTGGTGATACACAACATGAGATACAGCTCATTTCACCGTATCCGTCTTTAGCCATAGTAGTCACACCTTCGTATTGGATAGAAGAGTGCTTGTGGCTCATGTGCATACAGTAGCGACGGAATGAGTAAGGCAATTTGTCAGTCCAAAGAACTGTCAAGTTTGGTTCTGGAGAGTTACCGATGTTGTCAAGAGTGTTCAAGAAACGGTAGTCCATCTTAGTAACACGATGACGTCCGTCAGCACCCATACCAGCCATAGAAGTTGTGATGAATGTTGGGTCACCTGAGTACAATTGGTCGTAAGCTTTTGTACGAGCAAACTTAACTGTACGCAATTTCATAACGAAATCGTCAACGAATTCTTGGATTTCAGATTCAGTGTAAGTACCACGAGCAAGGTCACGTTCTGCATATACGTCAAGGACGATTGGCACACGACCAAGTGAAGTTGCCGCACCATTGATAACACGACATACAGCCATGAAAGCAATGTTTGTCCATTGGATAGCTTCTTTAGTATCGAAGGCTGGACGACGAACGTCTACTCCGTAAAGGTCACCAAGAGCAACGACTTGTTGAAGTGCTTGATATTGAAGGTTAACTTCTTCACGAAGACGGATAGTTTCTTCATCGATTTCTTTGATAGCATTCCAGTCGTTAACTTTTTCTTGCATCAAGTAGTCAGCACCATAAAGGGCAAGACGAGCGTAAACCCCGATGATACGTCCACGTGAGTAAGCATCTGGAAGACCAGTAACTGTGTGAGCGTGACGTGCACGACGGATGTTTGAAGTGTAAGCACGGAAGATACCATCGTTAACTGTAGTCACGTATTTTGTGAAAATTTCGTGTACAGCTGGGTCTGGTTCATAACCGTGTTCTTTCAAAGCAGTTTCCGCCATACGGATACCACCTTTAGGCATGAAGTTCAATTTGAAGAGCTCATCATTTTGGATACCATAGATAAGTTCATCTTCTTTTGAAATGTAACCTGCAGGGATGTCAGCGATTGAAGTTGGACGAGTATCCATTGGGAAGCGTCCTTCAGCTTCATATCCTGCTTTAGTTTCATCTACAATTTTTTTAATTTTTAGTGAGCGTTCAGTTGGTCCTGCAAGGAAGCTTTCATCACCATCATATGGTGTGTAGTTTGCTTGTACGAAGCGAGACACACTTGCTTTTTCTTTCCAATCAGTTCCCTTAAAGCCTTCCCACGCTTTTTCGAAAACATCAGTGTTAGTTTTAACGGTTGCCATAGTTTGTACTCCTATAATTCTAGTAACAAATAATCTGTTACATTATCTAAGGATATTCTATCACACAGTAACCGCTTCCACAACTTTAAAACTGCGTTTTTAAAGACATTCTTTTATAATACAGTTTTAAAAACTGGAAATCTGTATTATAAATTTCTGTTTTTTGATAGATTTTGGTATCATAGGGGGAGAATGCTTTGTAGGCCCAAAGTTTTATGTGAAAAGCTTTACAATGAGACAAATTTGAGAAAGGAGGCAAGAAGCCATGCTAGAGTTCCCTCTAATTAATGATACGAGTCGGAAAATTATTCATATCGACATGGATGCCTTTTTTTTTTTTTTTTAGATGATGGATGGTCCTAGTCTTAAAGACAAACCTGTTATCCTCGGTCATGATCCCAGAAAAACAGTGGGTCGTGGCGTGGTGTCTACTTGTAACTACGAGGCTAGAAAATACGGTGTCCACTCAGCCATGTCTTCTAAGGAAGCTTACGAACGTTGTCCCAATGCTGTCTTTATTTCAGGAAATTATAGCCATTACCGTGAGGTAGGGATGCAGATTCGTGAAATTTTTAAACGCTACACGGATTTGGTTGAGCCTATGTCTATCGATGAAGCCTATCTTGATGTGACGATAAATAAGCTTGGTATCAAATCGGCGGTTAAGGTAGCCAAGCTTATCCAGTATGATATCTGGCAGGAACTTCACCTGACTTGTTCGGCAGGTGTTTCCTACAATAAATTCATTGCCAAGCAGGCTTCTGATTTTCAAAAGCCTGCTGGTTTGACGGTAGTCCTTCCCGAAGAGGCCCAGGAATTTTTGGAAAAGCTCCCTATTGAAAAGTTTCATGGGGTAGGTAAAAAATCTGTGGAACGTCTCCATAATATGGACATTTACACCGGTGCCGATCTTTTGAAAATTCCTGAGATAACCTTAATAGACCGCTTTGGACGTTTTGGATTCGACCTCTTTCGCAAGGCTAGAGGCATTTCCAATAGCCCAGTAAAGCCTAACCGTGTCCGTAAATCTATCGGAAGTGAGCGAACCTACGGCAAGCTTCTTTATAATGAAGATGACATCAAGGCTGAGTTGACTAAAAATGCTAGGCGAGTAGCTGAGAGTGCCCAGAAAACTAAAAAAGTCGGTCGAATTATTGTCATCAAAGTCCGTTATTCGGATTTCTCAACCTTAACCAAGCGTATGACCTTGGACAAATCGACCCAGGATTTCGACACCATCGAAAGGATTGCTCATACCATTTTTGATCAACTGGAGGAAAATAGCAGTGGTGTTCGTCTCTTAGGTGTTACCCTGACAGGTCTAGAAGACCAAGAAGGCAGGCAGTTAGATTTGGATGATTTGGAGTCATGATTTAAAAACAATATAATAGGTAGAGTTTTGCTTCATACCCTGAAAAGTGACCTTGAAGAATCATCAGACCTATGCTATCTTAAATAGTAACCAATAGAAATGAGGGAATAATCTTAATGAAAAAACTGTTTACTTACTTAGGACTCGTCCTAGCAGCTTGCCTGATTCTCGTAGCCTGTGCGTCAAACAAGCCAGCGGAAAAGAAAAAGGCGACACCAACACCGACAGAGCGTGCCAAGGCTGATGCGACGATTTTGATTGACACCATGCTTGGAAAATCAAGTAACGGTTTTTCAAAACTCTACGGAGAAAATTACGAAACATGGACTGAAACGAATGTCTTTGAAAAACAGGTTGCAGACACTATTGAAGAGAAGGGGTATACACCGGAAGAAAAGTATACGTTTAAATACATTGAAGGCTATGATGCCAAGACTCCAACTCAAGTACTTTCTAAGTTCCTTAAGGTCCGTCGTAATATGATTGGTAAGATTCAGGACTATAAGCTGAAGGATGTCAAAGTTAAGGGAAATGATGCGACAGTTACCTTTACTTCGCGTTCTGTTAGTGCCTATGGAGCTGCAGCTGCTGTTCGTACTCTCCTTATGAGTCTCTATGACAACGACATTGACAAGTTGAAACAATGGAATCAAGCTGATAACAACGATGTGGAAAAGGGGAAGGCCAAAGATCTCACAACGAAATTCCTTTATGGTGAAAACTTTAACGGTGATTTGACGCAATTTAAGGACATTGATAAAGAAATGTCCTATACACCTTTGACAGGTGCTGATAATCTGGAAAAGACCTTCAAGCTTACTAAAGATGATGGTGGAAACTGGACTATTTCTGTAGAAGATTATAAAGAGCTTGCCGAAGCCTTGGTCGACCATGACGAATCAGGAAGCAGAGCCGTTTACGCTGAACGCATCCATAAGAATTTGTCAGACTATCAACCTGAAGACAGCAGCGAACCAAGCAGTAAGTCATCAGATAAGGATAAGTAGTGTTTTACCACAGATTGATTTTATCTATCACCGCCCCCAGCCCCTCGCTGGGGTTTTCTAATACCTAAATCCTAATAATTTTGTCCCTCTCATAATGTCATGAAAGCTTATTTTCCATGGTATAATGGATATTGTAATCCGTATTAAGAATATTTTGATAAATGATTTATTGAAGATTTTGGAAAGAATAGGTTGTGACAGAAAACTCTCATCTCTAGACGAAAAAAATTTATTAAAAAAGCAGTACTACAAGAATCCTACCTAGCAGATGCTCAGCATCACTATTTTCGAGGAGAATTTGAGCAGTCCTTGCAGTCGTTGGATGAAATGAATCTAAAAAAGTCAAGGTGGAGACGACGCAAAGTATTGTTAACAGGCCTTTCCTACTATCGTATACTTAACAAAATTAATCAAAAAGATTTTGCTGATTTTGAGGACAGCCTTGCCTTGTATCGCAAAATGAAAGGGAAAAATGTTCCAGAACGTTCTGCAAAATTGTTAGCTATTTACAGGGTTGTCTCAGGTCAATCGACTGATTATTTTGAGAGGATAGCACCAAAATATAAGCTTTACCAAATTGAAGCTAAGTATTATGATGGTCTCAGTTATCTCAACCAAAACCAACCCGAAGAAGCTAAAGCCTGCTTCCAAGAAATCGTCAACGAAAATCCAGAGCTCTTTTATGTAAAAGAAGCTAAGAAGTATTTGGAAGAACTGGCGTGATAGAAACAGCAGAAACATTGGTAGTGACAATAAGGGAAAAAGCATGTTAACTAATTATATAAATAAGGTATCTGAACTGTCCGCAAAGGACATATGGGCACTTCAGAAAAGAACAAAAAGTTTGTTTAGAATCTATATTATTATTTACTTAATATTCATATTGCTTGGAATGATAAACAATTGGGCATTGTTTGTCTTACTATGAGCCTATACTTCACCCATTAGTATAGTTTGTTACGGCATTTCTTTTTATATTCTTATGGAAGGAACAACAGCAATTCTGACTGGGAAATTACAGCCACAGAGGTATTTGGATACGATAAAGGAGATAGGTCCTAAGTCCAAAGGGAAACATTCTCTCTTTGAAAGGAATTCAGTGTTCTTGAATTCAGCAGAAGCGTTGATTGCTTTGGGGCAATTTGAGGAAGCCAAAGGGCAATTGCAAGAGGTGAATTCGCAACATATCCGAGGTGGTTACAAATTAATGAAGAAAGCTAAGTATTATTATCTTGATGCTTTGATAACCTATATTCAAAAGGGAAAGCTGGATGTGCAAGCTAAAAATCAGCTATTAACTATTCAAGGGAATAATAAGAAGGAAAAGACATTCATTGAGTCACACATTGCAATATTAGATGCCTTGTCAAGTAATGATAGTGATTTTTCAAGGATTGTTGCCACAGACAAGTTGGAGCAGGTTCAGTTATGTTATCTTGAAGGAAGAAAACTATTGGAAATGGATAATCGACAACCAGAAGAAGCTAAAGCTTGCTTCCAAGAAATAGTCAACGAAAATCCGGATTTGTTTTACGTGAAAGAGGCTAAGAAGTATTTGGAGGAATTGGCATGATTAAAGCAACAGAGACCCAGGAACGTCAACACTTGAACTGCCGAGAATGGTGTTAAGGAGCGTCAAGGGAACATGGCATACTATAATAAAACAACATGAAAGAGCAGAGCAGTTTGCAAAAAATGTTACTATTACTGCTGTTACCGTAGGAATTGGAGCGCTTGCATGGCCGGCTATAGCTGCTTTATATGGTGCTGTAGGGGCATATATGCTTGGGACAGCCGTAGCAACAGCCATAAGTGCAGTAGTGGTAAGTCGAATGGAGAAAAATGATGACAGTAATAAACCAAAGTAAAAAGGTAAAGAGATATAGTACAGTAGGCTTTAAGTTGTATAGCAGAGTAGCTATTACTATAGCGTTAGCTATTTTTATATATTTTTTATATTTGGAAAATACTGCTAAAAATATTGAGTGGTGGTTTGTTTTCATGAGTTTCCCAGCGCTATTATTTTATTTCATTGCCCATGTCTATATTTACAACAGATACCAGCGTATACTATTTTGGAATATGGATCCCGTATTTTCAAACTGGGCTTTAGATTACCTGAATCCAAAATATTCCCGAAATCTACTCAATGGGGGAGTAAACTATAAGATAGAGCAACTAAGAGTTGACTTTTTTCTTGGTAATTTCAAGGAGGCTAAAGCTTATATCGATAGTGTTAATCTCAAAGCTTATTGTACAGATCTGAATTTTAAATGGCTCACGGACTATTTGTTTTACGATTATCTGACACGGGTTCACTCAGGTGATGCTCCGAATATTTCAGAGTATATTGAAATGTTGTCATCTATCAAATTGGATAACAAAACTAAGAAGCTATATGTTACTAGGCATGTTGATTTTATGAAAGCAATTAATCAGATTATGGTAGAGAAACAGCCAGTTGATAATATGGGTGAGCTTCTTGTAGCCAATAATCTAGATAGGTTAATGTTCAATTATTATGAAGCCCTCAACCACCTCAACCAAAATCAACTCGAAGAAGCCAAAACTTGCTTCCAAGAAATTGCAAACGAAAATCCAGAGCTATTTTACGTGAAAGAAGCTAAGAAGTATTTGGAGGAACTAGTATGATTAAAGCAACAGAAACACAAGGACGTCAACACTTGCCTATTGGTAGTGTTGTTCGAGTTCATGGCAATGACAATAATATGATGATTACCAGTCTGTTTCCAGTAACAGAAAAAGGTGGTGAGCAGGGCTACTTTGATTTTGGAGCAGTCCTTCTACCTCTTGGTGCTGTTACTAGGGATTTGATGTTCTTCAACAAAGAAGACATCGACCAGATTATTTATTTAGGCTATGTGGATGTGCATTTCCAAGAACTCATCGCAAATTATGATGAGCTTGTTGATAAGATTGAATATCCCCAATTTACAGTGCAAGAGTTCAAAGAAATGGATGACCAAAATCCTTTCAAAAAGAACTAAGTAAGAATTCAATAGAGTGAACCAACCCGAAAAGTTAGGTTTTTAGAGTTGTCACTGGTGTGGCAACTCTTTTCTATCTTGTTATTTCTCCCCTCACCCCCTATAACCATTTCCTATCACCTCTTAGGATTTTATTATTAGACGAGTTTGTAGGAAGATGATAAACTGTTATCACTAACTATTAATGAAAGTATCGAGGATTATAGATATGAAAAAATGGCTTGCAGGTTTAGGGATTCTTGGCTTGTCTGTTTTGACTTTGGCTGCTTGTGGAAACAAGAGTGACAGTAAGGCATCTGGTGAGAAACAGACGATTACTGTTGCGACGGACTCTGATACGGCGCCTTTCACTTTCAAAAAAGGTGACGACTTCAAGGGTTATGATATTGATTTGGTCAAGGCTATTTTCAAGGATTCGGACAAGTATGAGGTTAAGTTTGTAACAACACCTTTTGATTCCATCTTGACAGGGGTGGATTCTGGACGTTATCAGATTGCGGCTAACAACTTCAACTACAATGAAGAACGTGCTCAGAAATATGGTTTCTCAGATCCAATTTCACGTTCTAACTATGCCATCACTAGTGCTGAGGGTACCAAGTATACTAGCTTAGATGATTTGTCTGGTAAGACAACAGAGGTGCTTCCTGGCTCTAACTATGCTCAGTTGCTTGAAAATTGGAACCATGCCAATGCGGACAAGACACCGATTACTATCAACTATGCTTCTAGCTCAACGGGTCTTTCAACACGTATTCAACATATTCAAGAAGGAAAAATTGATTTTATCCTTTACGATGCGATTTCGTCTGAGTACATTGTCAAAGATCAAGGCTATAAGCTAGCTGTAAACAAGATTAAAGACGATATCGGTATGAAGACTGATGGTCTTGAATATCTTCTATTCTCAAATGATAAGCAAGGTAAGGAACTCAAGACCTTTGTCAATAAACGTATCAAAGAGCTTAAGAAGGATGGAACCCTTGCCAAACTCAGCAAGGAATACTTCGGTGGCGATTACGTCAGTGATTTGAAATAAGACTGCGAAAAGTTGAGACTGCTGTCTCAGCTTTGGATTTAACACAAAGCTTTCTTTTGAGGCTTTCCTGAGGTGATGACGGACGTCAGCGACCTTCGTCGAAGCTCCATGACTAAGTTTTGAGCCTAAGGTCTCAAAACTTCCGAACACCTGAAACTTTAAAGTTTCAGGTGTTTTTCTCACGCCGGAAAGCCTCGGTTTATGCTCACTTTGTTCGTTAAATAAGGAATTAGTTCAAATCTTTTTGGTCTTAACAAGTTATTATTATCAGTGATATGATTTCCTTATCACTATGATAAGAAAAGACTATTTCACAGACTTTCTGAGTCGTGCTAAAATGAATACTATAAAATTATAATAAGATATTTGAACGGTTAGCACTAGGCTAACCTACTTTTTTAGAAAGAAAGGGCGACATTGTGAAAAAGAGTATAGAAGCATTTAATCGGTCACCTTGGTATCTCCAAGTTATCATTGGCTTGGTTGGTTTGGCAGTAGCTGTTGCTTTAGCCATTCCCTTGTCTTGGCTAGTAGAAATTCTTTGGGGCTATGTTTTGCAATTGATTACAATTGTCTTCAAGTGGATTTCATCTTGGATGCCAGCTGGTAAGCTCTTTTCATGGAAGGCAGTCTTTGATGCTGTTCCTAAGATTGTGGAACGCTTGCCTTTGACTTTGGGATTGACCATTGCAGGTGCTTTCTTCGGTTTGATTTTGGCCCTTGTCTTTGCGGTCGTTAAGATCAATCGAGTACGTATCCTTTATCCGATTCAAGCAGTTTTTGTGAGCTTCTTGCGTGGGACACCAATCCTTGTACAACTCATGTTGACTTACTATGGTATTCCACTCTTCCTTCGTTATTTGAATGGTGAATTTGGTTTGGATTGGAATATTAATGAGATTCCACCAGCTATTTTCGCCATTACAGCCTTTGCTTTTAACGAAGCGGCTTACATGAGTGAAACCATTCGTGCAGCGATTCAGGCTGTTGATGCTGGGGAAATCGAAGCTGCCCGTTCTCTTGGGATGACATCAGCACAGGTTTACCGTCGTGTCATTATCCCAAATGCGGCAGTTATTGCGACACCAAGTTTGATTAACAGTTTGATTGGTTTGACTAAGGGAACATCACTTGCCTTTAGTGCTGGTATCGTCGAAATGTATGCTCAGGCTCAAATCTTGGGTGGTGCTGACTACCGTTACTTTGAACGTTATATCTCAGTTGCCCTTGTATACTGGGTAATCTCAATCTTGATTGAGTACATTGGTCGTTCAGTTGAAAATCACATGGCCATTAAG
>ERZ1023393.29-NODE-29-length-53886-cov-5.008694_pt1 | contig 53886 bp, 46 predicted proteins | sample MGYA00380503_ERZ1023393 | MGnify/ENA primary metagenome ERZ1023393 (study PRJEB33173, sample SAMEA4830379) | metagenome | study: EMG produced TPA metagenomics assembly of the PRJEB25223 data set... | reverse complement strand
TTCCATATATTAATGAAATGTTCGCATTTGCTACGTTTATGCCACTGAACGAAAAAGTAGTGAAGAAAAATGGTGACCAATATGGGACAACAGCAGCTAAAACAGTATTTAATGGGCCGTTCAAAGTGAAAGAATGGAAAGTAGAAGATAAGATACAACTTGTAAAAAACGAAGATTATTGGGATAAAAAGCAAGTACACTTAGATCGTGTAAACTATAAAGTATTAAAAGATCAGCAAGCTGGTGCCTCACTTTATGATACTGGTTCAGTTGATGATACGACGATTACAGCAGATCAAGTGGATAAATATGCTGACAACCCAGGCTTGAAAAAACGTTTATTAGCAAGTACATTCTACATTAAAATGAACCAAGATAATGTACCTGAATTTAAAAATAAAGACTTAAGACTGGCAATTGCACAATCTATTGATAAAGAAGGATATGTTAATTCAGTTAAAAACAATGGGTCAGAAGCAACAAATGGTTTCACTGCGAAACTAACAGCAGAGACACCTGATGCTAAAGATTTTTCTGAGTCTATTGATTCGCCATTAACTTATAATCCAAAAGCAGCTAAAAAACATTTTGAAAAAGCTAAAAAGGATTTAGGCGTTAAAAATATAACCTTTACGATGAACACTGAAGATACACCAGATGCTAAAATATCTGCTGAATATATTAAATCACAGGTGGAAAGCACTTTACCTGGTGTTACTTTGAAAATTAAACAATTACCATTTAAACAGCGTTTAAATCAAGAATCAACAGAAGCGTTTGAAGCTTCATTATCTGGTTGGGGTCCTGATTATCCTGATCCACTAACATTCTTAAATATTATGACAACAGGTAACTCTAATAATAATACAGCATGGAGTAGTAAGGAATACGATAAACTTGTTAAAGATGCTAATGGAAAACTATTGAAAAAACCTGAAGAACGTAATGCAGCTATGAAACAAGCTGAAGAATTAATGTTAAATGATGCCCCAGTTGCACCAATTTATCAAAAAGGGGAAGCGCATTTAACAAATCCACAAGTTAAAGGTTTGGTATATCACCAAATCGGTGGTGATACAACACTTAAAGATGTAACCATTGATAAAGATATCGATCCTAAAACTGGTAAAAAGAAAGACTAATAAAAAATTAAAAAGTAACATAAAAGGAGCATCCAACTTAATGGATGCTCCTTTTTAACTTGCGGGATTTGAGATAAATAACTTATCTTTTACGACCTAAGCCCATTGCTTTTTCCATTTTTTTCAACGTTTTGAATGATACTTGTTGTGCTTTGTCTCTACCATTATCTAAAATAGTGTCAAGTTCTTCTGAATTTAAATAGTATTCATATTTTTCTTGGAAAGCAGTTAAGAAATCACTCACGATTTCTGCTAAGTCTGCTTTAAACACACCATAATTCGAATCTTTGTATTTTTCTTGAAGCGCATCAATTGATTCGTCAGTTAAACTTGAATAAATAGATAATAAATTAGAGATACCTGGTTTATTGTCGCGATCGAATTTAATAATACCATCTGAATCAGTTACAGCACTTTTTATTTTTTTAGCCGCAACGCTTGGTTGGTCTAGTAAAGAAATGAAGTTTTTTTGATTATCATCACTCTTACTCATTTTTTTCGTTGGATCTTGGAGACTCATTACGCGGCCGCCAACTTTAGGCATACGAATCTCAGGCTTAACTAAAATGTCGTTGTAGCGAGAATTAAATCTATCAACTAAGTTTCTTGTTAATTCCATGTGTTGCTTTTGGTCATCACCAACGGGCACGATATTTGTGTTGTATATAACGATATCCGCTGCCATTAAAGGAGGATATGTTAATAAGCCGGCAGGGACACCTTCCGTTTGTTTAACGGCTTTATCTTTAAACTGAGTCATACGTTCCAATTCACCGATAGAAGAAATGGTTGTTAACATCCAACTTGCCTGAACATGCGCTGGCACTTCTGATTGAATAAATAAAGTTGATTTTTCAGGATCGATGCCAGAAGCTAAATAAATTGCAGCTAGTTGTCTTGTTTGTTTACGTAATTTCAAACGATCTTGTGGTACCGTAATTGCATGCTGATCTACGATACAAAAGAAACAATTGTAATCGTCTTGAACTTCACCGAATTGTTTTAAAGCACCAATATAATTACCAATTGTAGGAATACCACTAGGCTGGATACCCGAAAATAATGTTTCCATATTACAATGCCTACTTTCTTAAATTTAATTTTTTACATAATAGGTTTATTATAACAGTATTTCAATCATTTGTAAGTTATGTTATACTATAGACATATCAATATTTTTAATTGAATTTATTGAGAAATACTTTTAATTTAAAATTTTTGAAAAAATTAGAGAATTCTCATTTAATTTTAATGTTGAAAGGGTATACTTTCATTGTAAGGTTAAGAAAGACGAAATTACTTAAGCAATTTCTTAATCATATAAATATTGAAATCAAATGAATTTACATTCATGAAAAATAGGAGAGTGAGATGTATGGTAACATTATTTACTTCACCAAGTTGCACATCTTGCCGTAAAGCGAAAGCATGGTTACAAGAACATGACATTCCGTATACGGAGCGTAACATTTTTTCAGAACACTTAACAATCGACGAAATCAAACAAATTTTAAAAATGACTGAAGATGGTACAGATGAAATTATATCTACACGTTCTAAAACTTACCAAAAATTAAATGTGGATATTGACGCATTACCACTTCAAGATTTATATTCAATTATTCAAGATAATCCTGGTTTATTACGTCGCCCAATTATTTTAGACGAAAAACGTTTACAAGTTGGTTATAATGAAGACGAAATTAGACGTTTCTTACCAAGAAAAGTTCGTACGTTCCAATTGCAAGAAGCACAACGTATGGTTGACTAATTAATACATTAAATACATGAACTAGACGAGCCATAAAGCGATATTTAAGCATGTTGCTTTGTGGTTTTGTTATATTTTTAACATAACAAACAATTGGGTATGCACGTCAAATGATAAGGTGATATCATCTTATTGTTATGATGTGGCTAGCTATTTGTGAATAAGTAATGACATGATTGCAACAGCACTTTCTTAGTTTAGTGCTGTTTTTTTGGCTAATTCAAAGGTATATGTTAATATTAGAGACCAAATAGGATTTAGTAAAAATTAATCAAACAAATCAATTGTAATTCTTACTACGTTCTAATACAATATGATTACTATTCATCGACTGTAAGGAGTGAGATGATATGAGAATAGAGCGCGTTGACGCTACAACTGTTAAATTATTTATAACTTATAGTGATATTGAGGCTAGAGGATTTAAACGAGAAGATTTATGGACAAACCGCAAACGTGGAGAAGAATTCTTTTGGAATATGATGGAAGAAATCAATGAAGAAGAAGACTTTGTAGTAGAAGGCCCATTATGGATACAAGTGCATGCGTTTGAAAAAGGCGTTGAAGTTACGATATCTAAATCTAAAAATGAAGATCTTATTAATATGTCAGATGAAGACAATGAACAACTTGATTATCAGGTAAATGATTTATTGTCACAAACATTTGATCAAGATGATAATTTAGAAGATTTATTTGATCAACGTCAACAACAAAAAGATAACAAGCAAAATCAAGATCAAAATGAGCGCAATCGTCAAAATACACGTACTGTGATTGTTAAATTCAATGATTTAGAAGAAGTTATTGAATATGCACACTATAATAATCAAGTGACAGATGAGTTCGAAGATTTATTATATAGTCTTAACAATGTATATTATTATGCTGTCCATTATGATGAAACAGTAGATCAAGAAACAATTAATGATAGTTATAGTCAATTACTTGAGTTCGCATATCCTACTGATAAATCAGAAGTGTATTTAAACGACTATGCCAAAATTATCATGAGTCATAATGTTGCATCACAAGTACGTCGTTATTTCCCAAACACAGAAGCATAAAATACAAGTCAAAATTAACGTATTTAATTTATAAAAGCACGTTAGATAACAAATGCATTATAAGATGTTGAAACCAGCTATGGGTCATTACCCTTAGCTGGTTTTTTTATAGAGCAATTGCGTTTTTAAATAAATAGGCAATATTTTATCTAGTAGTAGAAGTAATTTATTGATTAATAAGGTGTAATTATTATGAGGTGAAGAAGCGTGTTGTTAGCGTATGACCATCATAAACATTTAGTTTTTGCAAATCATGCTGTTAAAGGTGCCGAATATACATGTCCACATTGTAAAAATAAAATGATTTTAAAAAAAGGTGAAATAATCACACCACATTTTGCTCATTTAAAAGTAGCTTCTATTTTTTGTAGTAAAGGTGAAACTCAGGCACATTACTCACTTAAATATCAGCTTGCACTGAAATTGTCATGTATCGGTTATCATGTACAAATCGAGCCTTATATTGCTGGGATTTATCAATATCCTGATTTAATTATTGATAAAAAGATCGCCATAGAAATACAATTTTCAAAAATCACAATTTCTAGTGTGAAAAAACGTAGTAACGGTTTGTTACATATTGGTTATAGATTAATATGGATTATTCCAAACCCATATTACGATAAACTTAGGCATATTTTAATATTAACGAAGTACGAAAGAACTTTTATAGATTTTAAATCTAAACGCTTGCTCACATGGGACAGTAGTAACAAGCAGTTATATATGTATCAAATTTATAATTTTATTGGTGGCAATCGCTATATTGCACATAAATTTAAACTGGAGATTAAAGATTTTGACTATGTGTTTAGTCAAATTGAAACTGAAGATTTTACGCGTGATATCAAATTAAACAAAAATACGATTCAGCAATATATAAATCGTTGTCGATGTACACGCTCTGTTAAAGAACCAAGTTTAAGCGTTATGTATAAATTAGGTCTATCTGATAATTGGGTAAGTACGTATTTAGGAATCATATATCCAGAACAATTATACATTCAATCCCATCCTATTTATTGGCAATTGCAATTATTATATTTACTTGTTAAAACACCGCAAAATTTAAACGAATTTAATGAAAAAATAATGCTTAATCACTTTTATAACATAGAAAATACAAAGGATGTCATAGTTAATGAGCTTATAAATAAATTCAGAAATTCTTACAGTAAAATGGAATACAATAACGTGCAAAATTAGGCCGGACGTGAGAAAATTAAAGTATTGAAAAACATAGGAGGTTTACTAAAAATGACACAACAATTAACAAGAGAAGAACAAGAACGTAAATATCCTGAATATACATGGGATTTAACAACTATATTTGAATCAGATGAAGCTTTTGAACAAGCTTTCAAAGAGGTTGAGGATAACCTCGGTCAAGAGCAACAATTTCAAGGACATTTAGGAGATAATGCTGAAACTTTATATAAAGCGTTAGCATTAGAAGATGAACTAGGTTCAAAATTAGAAAAAGTATATGTATATGCACATTTAAAACAAGACCAAGACACTGCCAATGATAAATATACAGGATACGAATCACGTGCACATCAATTAATTATAAAATTTAGTTCAGGTTGGAGTTTCTTAGTACCTGAAATCTTACAAATAGATGAAGAAACAATTCAATCATTCATTGAAGAAAATGATGATTTAAAACAATATGCATTTGATTTGAAATTAATTAATGAAAAACGTCCTCATGTATTAACTGCAGATAAAGAAAAGTTACTAACAGAAGCGCAAGATGCATTATCAACACCAGATAATGTATATGGTATGTTTAGTAACGCTGATTTAGAGTTTGAAGACGCTGTCGATAAGGATGGTAATACGCATTCACTCACTCAAGGTACATTTATTAAATGTTTAGAATCAGATGATCGCGTGTTACGTAAATCTGCATTCGAAAACTTATACAAAGCATACGGCGCATACAATAATACGCTAAGTGCTACATTGGCTGGAGAAGTTAAAAAGAATGTATTTAATGCAAGAACACATCATTATGAATCGGCAAGAGCAGCGGCGTTAAGTAATAACCATATACCAGAGACAGTATATGATAATTTGGTGAAAACAGTACATGAATACTTACCATTGTTACATCGCTATACCAAATTACGTAAAGAGTTATTAGGTTTAGATGATATGAAAATGTATGATCTTTATACACCATTAGTTAAAGATGTGAAATTTGAAATGCCATATGAGGAAGCAAAAGACTGGATGGTAAAAGCGTTGCAACCAATGGGTGAAGAATATATGAAAGTAGTACATGAAGGCTTAAACAATCGCTGGGTTGATGTGTTTGAAAACAAAGGCAAACGTTCAGGTGGTTATTCTTCAGGTGCGCACTTAACCAACCCATTTATTCTCTTAAATTGGTCGAATACAGTTTCTGATTTATATACTTTAGTGCATGAATTTGGACATTCAGCGCATAGTTATTTTAGTCGTCAAAATCAGCCTTCTAATTCAAGTGATTATACGATTTTTGTTGCTGAAGTTGCGTCTACTTGTAATGAAGCTTTATTAAGTGACTATATGGATAAGCATTTAGACGATGAAAGAAGACTATTGTTACTAAATCAAGAGTTAGAACGTTTCCGTGCTACATTATTTAGACAAACAATGTTTGCAGAATTTGAACATAAAATTCACCAAATTGAAGAGGCGGGTGAGCCGTTAACAGCTAATCGTATGAACGAAGAGTATGCAGAATTAAACAGATTATACTTTGGCGATTCAGTTGAAACTGATGAAGATATTAGTAAAGAATGGTCTAGAATTCCTCATTTCTATATGAACTATTATGTGTATCAATATGCAACCGGATACAGTGCAGCACAAAGTTTAAGTCATCAAATATTAACTGAAGGACAACCTGCTGTTGATCGTTATATTAATGAATTTCTGAAAAAAGGTAGTTCAAATTATCCTATAGAAATATTGAAAAATGCTGGGGTAGATATGACAACACCAGAACCAATTGAACAAGCTTGTAAAGTCTTTGAACAAAAATTAGACGCTTTTGAAAAGCTAATGAAAGCTTAATGTGAATGTATTCGTTTACAATATGACAAGTTTGTGACAAACTAAAATTATTTAATTCAAATGGTTGAAAGGTCTATTTTAGCGTGTTATATTATAAACATGAAATTAATCACATAACAAACATACCCCTTTGTTTGAAGTGAAAAATTTCTCCCATCCCCTTTGTTTAGCGCCGTGTAATCAGACACGGCGTTTTTTTATGCTCTTTTTAAATAAATTTCCAAGATGCGTTTAAATGAATAACTATTCAATTGACTTTATTCCGAAAAAGCGTTATCCTAAACTTGTATCTAAAATAAATACAAGAAAGAAGTGTTTTCATGAAAATTGCAGTAGTAGCAGCAAATGGGAAAGCCGGTCAACTTATTACTAAGGAAGCGGTAGAAAGATCGCTAGATGTTACAGCAATTGTTAGAAGTGAGAATAAAACAGTTGCGCATCAAGTCTTACAAAAAGATTTGTTTGATTTGACTAAAGAAGATATTGCACCTTTTGATGTCATTGTTGATGCATTTGGACAAATGAATAAAGATAAGTTGAATGAGCACAGTCAATCGCTAGAACATCTTAGTAATTTGGTTAGTGACAGTCAAAAACGACTCATTATTATAGGTGGCGCAGGTAGTTTATACGTAGATAAAGCACATACAGAAAGATTGATTGATTCTCCTGATATGCCAGAAGAAGTAAAACCTATTAGCATGGCGCAAGTCAAAACATTTGAAGAAATTAAAAAGCGTGATGATGTGCAATGGACTTTTGTGTGTCCAGCACCAGATTTTCAATTTGATGGTGAGAAAACAGGCACTTATAAAGTGAGTGATGATGAAGTAATAGGTACACATGTAAGTTATGCAGATTTTGCTAAAGCAATTGTAGATGAGGCAATGGGCCCTGAACATATTCAAAGTCGCTTTGCGGTATTTGCAAAGTAATTTTCAAAAAACAAAAAAGTAGTAAGCCATTCATAATAAAGCACTATCATAAAATGGGCTGGTGAGCAAAAGCGCACTAGTCCATTTTTTATGAACATACTAAGTAGTGCAAATATCTCTGCAATTAAAAAGATGTCATCGTAATAAAGGAAAATAGTTTGACTATGAATAGCTTAATAACTAAATATTTGTAAGATTAAAGGACAAAATATAGGAATTCACGTTTTGTTTACATTAATATAATTTTCTAATGTATTAAGTACTCTTTTTACTATAGTGTCATTAGGACAATTTCAAGTTCTTATTTATGAATAGCGTGAAAATCAAGTGCATTTTAAATTGTATGTATTTATCGTTTCTACACGAAATCTTCACGTGCTGATATACAGAGAAATTGTATGAGTTAAGGACTATGGGTTGGTCTATATCTCTAGAGTAGCAAGTACAATCTAAATGGTGTAATGAATATAAAAAAAGAGGGCTAATCCATTTACATAGTGATTAGTCCTCTTTATTTGAACATGGGACTGTATGTCCCAACTTCATGTTTTTGAAATTAATACATTTATACTATATCGTACGTGTTAAAAAGATTAATTTTTTGCTTTCCAGAATTTGCCATCTGGTGATTTAAGTTTTTCAATTTTTTGCTGTAGTGCTAGCTTTTTAAGTTCTTTATTCATTAGTTTTTCCGGCCATTCATAAATCGTAAGTAGCTCTTCTTTGGTAACCAATTGTTGTTGTTGAATATAGTCTTCTAAACTTGGTGGTAATTCTTTTTCTATTGTTGAACCAATAAGCTCATTAATAATATATGTGTATATATGGTAAGGATATAAGCCTTCCACTTTTAAGCCTTCTTCATGAACATCTTCATTAAAAAATACGAGAGAGGGCGCTTCCTCAATTTCCATTTCTCGAGCAATATGCAAGTCTACTTGTAAACTTTCTTTTAAGCAAGAACTATTTAAATCTTCTTTAAATACTTCGTAATCTAAACCTGCGTTACTGATACAACTATTTACCATTGATTCAGTAATAATATCACGCTTAGGAATAATTTCATTTTGAACGAGATGTATAAATCGTTCAGCACGAATACGTCCTTGAAGTTCCGCAGCCTTATAGGCTAATGCGATATTATCTAAATCAGAGGTGCTCTGAGCTTGGCATTTTGTTAAAACACGTAATGAAGGGTTCAATATATGTCTAATACTAATATATTGCTTATATTCAATACGTAATTTAGAAAGGATAGCCGATAGCTTAAAGCATTCCTTACTGAATGGATCGAAAAAGGAATAAATTTCTATCTTGCTCACAGGTGAAAGATTTGCATCTTCACGACTATTAGGTTGTATTAATCTTAATTCTTCAGTCATGTCTATTCCACCTACAATTAATTTTCGGAATTAACCATGTGATTTGCCGTTAAACGTAATCGTTCATATAAGTAATCACCAACACCAGCTGGAAATTGTGCATGCGCGATTGCATGTGCCATATTTTCAAGCCACGCATCTCGTTCGTGATTTGTGATTATGAAATCCATATGCCGTTTTTTTAGCATTGGGTGACCATGTTCCTGTGTATAAAGGTTTGGACCACCTAAAAATTGCGTCAAGAATTGCTTTTGTTTTCTACTCGTTTCTTCAAAATCCCCAGGAAACAAATGGTTAATTCTATCGTCGCGTTTAACTAAATAATAAAAATGATCAATCATCTTGTATAAGGCGTCATGTCCAATGATTTCATAAGGTGTTTGAGTCATAATATCACCGTATCCTGTTAATATATTACTAATATAACATGAATTTTTACATTTGGAAGTAATTCGACTTCTTGCTATTGTGCTTGATTAATTGCCAGATAAATTTGATTTACGTTTAAAAAATCTTTGGACTTTATTATCTGGTATTTCATGTTGCATATTAAATTGTTCAAGAATATTTTTAAATTGTTTGAACCCTTCATCGTAATCATCAACTTCAAATTCTAGTTCAAAATCTTCGAAATCAAGATAGCGACTTTTATCTAATACAAGTAAATTCCCATTAACTTCTTTTTCGAGTCGTTCTGTCGTTAATGCGCCAAGAATAACTAATTGATTTAAGTCAAAGTCCATTTTTTCAAGTTGTTCTATGATTTCAGCAGGCAACATTTGTGTCGTGATTGATTTGTTTAATTCAGGCACGACCCGAGTTTCAAAATTATATTCCATCAGACCAACTTCAGCAGGTATTTTTAAAGTCATCTCATTATAATCATCTTTCACACGAATTCTTAAGGCTGACTGGTGTACCTTCAAGTCAAATTGTGGTGTATCAATATAGTAGTTAGTTTGACTAAAGGTACCGACATCCTGAAAATAGGTTTTATAAATGGATTGGTATTGTGATTGGGTTAATAATTGTTTAAATTCAATTTCATTATTCGTAGCCATGCATACACTCCTTTTTTACATATAATAACTTATTTTAAATCACTTTTTCCTTATTTTAAATTGAACTGCATTTGTAAAATTTGAATTAAGTAAAAGTTATGTATATATGTTGGTAAAACATGTAAGTTGTGACGTGTTATGTACGATAGAATTATGTTAAAATGATGAGGAATAAGGAGGAACAAGCATGCGTATTTATGTAAATGAAATTAAAGTTACAGAAGACAGTATAAATTGTTATACAGAGCAATCTACAGAAGGCTTACAAGAAGCAGGACAAATGCTTGTTGATAGCGATAATTATAGTTTTGCATATATTTTAGACGATGGACAATCATATTCTTATTTAATATTTGTCCAAGAAACTTGGTCTATGTTACATGAAAATAAAGGCAAGAAATTGATTATTAATGATGAACTAGAATTAAAACAATTCGAAAATGAATTTAACTATATATTGGATAACATACAAGGTAATTCAAATTATGGTAAGGAGTTTGTGTCCGTTGTTGAAAATACTTTCGAATTAGATTGAAGCGGAGTGAAGCACAATGAATCAGTGGGATCAGTTTTTATCTCCATATAAGCAAGCAGTCGACGAACTGAAGATTAAATTAAAAGGGCTTAGAAAACAATATGAAGTAGAAGATAATGCTTCTCCTATAGAATTTGTAACGGGCCGTGTGAAACCAATGACGAGTATTATTGATAAGGCAAATAAGCGCCAAATATCATTTGATCGTTTACATGAAGAAATGTACGATATCGCTGGTTTACGTTTAATGTGTCAATTTGTTGATGATATAGATATCGTGGTTAATTTATTGAGACAACGTAAAGACTTTAAAGTTGTCGAAGAAAGAGATTATATTAGTAATACGAAACAAAGTGGTTATCGTTCATTCCATGTGATTATTGAATATCCTATAGAAACACTTAATGGAGAAAAGAGCATTTTAGCAGAAATTCAAATCAGAACGTTAGCGATGAATTTTTGGGCAACGATAGAACATACACTGAGATATAAATATGATGGAGACTATCCACCTGAGATTCAACATCGTTTAGAGCGAGCGGCAGAAGCAGCTTTCTTATTAGACGAAGAAATGTCTGAAATAAAAGAAGAAATTCAAGAAGCACAGAAATATTATTCTAAAAAGCGTGCGAAAAAGCATAATAATGACTAGGGGATGTTACGATGCGTTACACGATATTATCTAAAGGTGATTCAAAATCAAATGCTTTAAAACATAAGATGATTAACCATATGAAAGATTTTCAAATGGTTGAAGACCCAGATAATCCAGAGATTGTCATTTCTGTAGGGGGAGATGGCACATTGTTACAAGCGTTTCACCAGTATAGTTACATGCTTTCTCGTTGTGCATTTGTTGGGATTCATACAGGACATTTAGGTTTTTATGCTGATTGGCTACCACATGAAGTGGAAAAGTTAATTATTGAAATTAATAATTCCGAATTTCAAGTCATTGAGTATCCCTTATTAGAAATCATCGTTCGTTATAATGATAATGGTTATGAAACTCGCCATTTAGCTTTAAATGAGGCTACTATGAAAACGGAAAATGGGTCTACGCTTGTTGTGGATGTAAATATAAGGGGTAACCAGTTTGAGCGTTTTAGAGGTGATGGTTTGTGTATATCCACACCATCAGGTTCAACTGCTTATAACAAAGCGTTAGGTGGGGCATTGATACATCCTTCATTAGAAGCAATGCAAATTGCAGAAATCGCATCGATTAATAATAGAGTCTTTAGAACGGTAGGTTCTCCCTTAGTCTTACCTAAACATCATACGTGTTTGATAACACCAGTTAATCAGGACACAATTTTAACTACCATTGATCATGTGAGTATTAAACATAAGAATGTGAATGCAATACAATATAGAGTAGCCAATGAGAAGATACGATTTGCTCGATTTAGACCATTTCCTTTTTGGAAAAGAGTTCATGATTCATTTATTTCCAGTGGAGAGGATGAATAATGAAGTTTACTTTTAATATTACTGCTTCAGAAATGTTACGTTCTTTTTTACAACGACATCATTTCTCTAAGCGAACGATAAGCGCCATTAAACATAATGGCGCTTTAGTAGTTAATGGTCAAACTGTTACGGTTAGAAAACAATTGGCTATTGGTGATATTTTGGAAGTATACCTTGGTAAAGAAATCCCAAGTACAAATCTTAAACCTTATCAACAACCATTAAATATTTTATTCGAAGATGACTATTTAGTTGTTGTATCAAAACCACCGTATCAGAACTGCGCACCTTCAAGAGACCATTTGCATTATAGTATAGTAGAACAAGTATTAGGCTATTTAAATGAAAAACAGCCTGGCATCAATCCCCATATAGTGACACGACTAGATCGTAATACCTCTGGAATTGTTATATTGGCTAAACATGGGTTTATTCATCATTTAATGTCTAACCTTAATATAGATAAAAAATATCTTTGTATCTGTTATGGTAAGACTGAAAAAGAAGGCGTGATAGATGCGCCCATTGCAAGACACCCAGAAAGTATTATTCAACGTCGTGTCGATGCAGCTGGAAAAACAGCGCAAACACGGTTTAAGCGAGTGGAATATAAGGAAGGATTTAGTATGTGTGAAGTAACATTACTAACTGGAAGAACACATCAAATACGTGTGCACTTTCAGCATATCGGTCATTCTATCGTAGGCGATGCGCTTTATGGTGGCAAGCATGAAAGCTATCATCATCAACTATTGAGATGTACTCAGGTGGCATTCATACATCCTATAAAAAATCAAAATATTGTAATTAATGATAAATATGATGCAATAGAAACGCTATTTAATATGATATAATTTTAAACATACATGGAGGTGTACGAATGGCTAATGAGAAAGATTCAATCGTTTTAGAGGATGAACAAGTTTATGACCAAACATTATTAGACAATTTGTTGTTAAATAATCATATAGATGAATTTAGAGATGAATTCTTATCCATGCATACATATGAACAAAGTGAATACTTTGAGGATAGCAATGAAGATATACGCCAACGTATGTATGAAGTACTATCGCCAGAAGAAGTAGCGGATTTCTTTGAACAATTAGAAATTGATGAAGATGAATACGAATCACTTTTTGATGCGATGAATGCTAATTATGCAAGCAAGGTACTAGAAGAAATGTCTTACGATAATGCAGTTGACATTATGAACCAGCTATCTAAGCAAAAAATAGTTAGTCTCCTCACGTTAATGAATAGAGAAGATGCAAAAGAAATAAAAGCATTATTACATTATGATGAAGATACTGCCGGCGGTATTATGACAACTGAATATATTTCTTTAAAGGCAACCATGCCAGTAAAAGAAGCGCTCATGCATGTCAAAGAACAAGCGCCAGACGCTGAGACAATTTATGTTATTTTTGCAGTTAATGATAACAAACAATTGGCTGGGGTACTCTCTCTTAGAGATTTAATTATTGCTGAAAATGATGCATACATAGAAGACATAATGAGTGAACGTGTCATTAGTGCAAATGCTGCAGATGACCAAGAAGATGTAGCTCAAAAGATGAGAGACTATGATTTTATTGCAATGCCAGTTGTCGATTATCAAGATCATTTGCTAGGTATTATAACAATCGATGATATCTTGGATGTTATGGACGAAGAAGCAAGTGAAGACTACTCTCGTTTGGCTGGTGTATCAGACGTAGATGCAACAAATGATTCAGTGTTTACGACAGCTAAAAAGAGATTGCCATGGTTAATTATTTTAACATTTTTAGGGATGATTACAGCAACAATATTAGGTTCATTTGAAGATACTTTATCAAAAGTAGCATTATTAGCAGCATTTATTCCTATTATCAGCGGGATGTCCGGGAACTCTGGGACACAATCACTCGCCGTATCCGTACGTAATATTTCTACTGGTGAAATATATGAACAAAGTAAATTTAAAGTCGCTTTAAGAGAAGCGGGTAGTGGATTTTTAAGTGGTCTTGTATGTGCTTTGTTACTATTTATTATTATAATGGTGCTGTACGGACAAGCAATACTAGCTATCATTGTTGGTGGAAGTTTGACGATTGCAATGACGGTAGGTACTTTAGTGGGATCCATGATTCCCTTAGTAATGAATAAATTGAAAATTGATCCAGCGGTTGCTAGCGGACCATTTATCACAACAATCAATGATATTGTCAGTATGCTAATTTATTTTGGATTAGCTACATCATTTATGTCTTATTTAACTTAAGGGGGTTATATGGAATTTTTATCGCTTGTTGTCGTAGTGTTAGCGGCATTTTTTACACCAATATTAGTCAATCGACTCAGAATCACATTTTTACCTATAGTGGTAGCTGAAATTTTAATGGGCATTGTCATTGGGCACTCATTTTTAAATTTAGTAGAACGAGATGCAATGCTCAATATATTATCAACTTTAGGATTTATTTTCTTGATGTTCTTAAGTGGTTTGGAAATAGATTTTAAAGCTTTTAAAAGAGATAAAAGTTCAGCGAATAAAGAACAAAAATTGAAGAAACAAGAACCTGGCCATTTACAATTAGCAGTTGTTGTTTTCATGTTTATTATGATTATTTCTATTATTTTCGCATATATGTTTAAGTGGTTTGGACTTATTGATGATGTCTTACTAATGGTTATTATTATTTCTACGATCTCATTAGGTGTAGTCGTGCCGACACTTAAAGAAATGAATATTATGCGTACGACGATAGGTCAGTTTATCTTATTAGTAGCTGTACTTGCAGACTTAGTTACAATGATTCTATTAACAGCTTATGGTACATTACATGCTTCGGGTAATACATCGTTATGGCTAATTGGTAGTTTAGTCGTCTTTACCATTATTTTTTATTTGTTAGGCGGCATTTTCAACAAAGCACAGTTTTTACAGAAATTAATGGATGGTACGACTCAAATCGGTATACGTGCAGTATTTGCCCTGATTATTTTGTTAGTTGCTTTAGCTGAAGGGGTAGGGGCAGAAAATATTTTAGGTGCATTTTTAGCAGGTGTGGTTGTCTCATTACTTGGTCCAGATGAAGATATGGTTGAAAAGCTAGACTCTTTTGGCTATGGCTTTTTTATTCCAATCTTTTTCATAATGGTCGGCGTAGATTTGAATATTCCACAACTCATTAAAGAACCAGCATTATTATTAATTATTCCATTTTTAATTTTAGCATTTTTAATTTCTAAATTAATTCCATTGTTTTACATACGAAAATGGTTTGATATGAAAACAACGATTTCTTCCGCATTTTTACTAACATCAACTTTATCGTTAGTTATTGCTTCTGCAAAAATAGCAGAACAATTAGGTACAATTTCACCAGAAATTTCAGGTATTTTGATATTAAGTGCAGTGATTACATGTGTATTTGTACCTATTGTATTTAAAAAAATGTTTCCTATGCCTGATGAGGCCACTAGACAAATTGAAGTTAGTTTGATTGGGAAAAATCAATTAACGATTCCAATTGCCCAAAATTTATCATCACAACTTTATCAAGTATCGCTTTATTATAGAAATGATTTAAGTGATAAACGTAAATTGTCTGATGCCATTTCAATGATTGAAATTTCGGATTACGAAGAAGAGTTGTTAGAACGTCTAGGACTATTCGAAAGAAATATCGTAGTATGTTCTACAAATGATGATGAAATTAACCGTAAAGTAGCATTGATGGCTAAGGCGCATGGTGTGAAACGTGTTATCTGTCGATTGGAGTCTAGTTCGTCAGATGAAACGTTACAAAAAGCGGGTATTGAAATCTTCAGTAGTTATATGAGTAACAAAATTTTGTTAAAAGGTCTCATTGAAACACCAAATATGCTTAATCTTTTAAGTAATGTTGAAACATCATTATATGAAATTGCGATGTTAAATCATCAATATGATCAAATCCAATTACGTAATTTCCCATTTGGTGGAGATATTATCTTTGTTCGAATTATTAGAAATAATGAATCTATCGTGCCACATGGTGATACACAATTACGTTACAGAGATAGAGTAATCGTTACTGGTTCAAAAGAATATGTAGACGAATTAAAACGCGAATTAGAATTCTATTATTAAGTTAGTGAAAAATAGAGCGAAGGACATTGCATGGTATGCAATGTCGTTTGCTTTATTTTTATGTTTTTTTTGTACGAAAGCGCGTTATACTGACAAATTTGGAAGTGAAAACGTATTAAATTTATGAGTATAGTAAAATAAATTGTTTATTCAATCAAACCAATGTTAAAATAGGGAATGCTTATATTGGCATAGAGCAAAGTGATCGTTCGTAGCTTCATAACTACTCGAACCAATTAAAAATGGAAATTTAAATAAAGGAGTTATATTCATGTTAAATTTAGAGAATAAAACATTCGTCATTATGGGTATTGCGAACAAACGTAGTATCGGTTTTGGTGTAGCTAAAGTATTGGACCAACTTGGTGCAAAATTAGTATTTACATACCGTAAGGATCGCAGTAAAAATGAATTAGAAAAATTAGTTGAACAATTAAACCAATCAGAACATCATATGTATCAAATTGATGTTCAACAAGATGAAGATGTCATTAATGGTTTTGCTAAAATTGGTGAAGATATCGGACATATTGATGGCGTATACCACTCAATTGCTTTTGCAAATATGGAAGATTTACGTGGTCGCTTTAGTGATACATCACGTGATGGTTTCTTATTAGCGCAAGATATTAGTTCTTATTCATTAACACTTGTAGCGCGTGAAGCAAAAAAATTAATGCCTGAAGGTGGTAGCATTGTAGCTACAACATATCTAGGCGGAGAATTTGCAGTACAAAACTACAATGTGATGGGTGTTGCTAAAGCAAGTTTAGAAGCAAATGTACGTTATTTAGCTTTAGACTTAGGTGAAGATAACATTCGTGTTAATGCGATATCAGCTGGTCCTATCCGTACATTAAGTGCGAAAGGTGTTGGCGGCTTTAACACTATCTTAAAAGAGATTGCAGAACGTGCGCCTCTAAAACGTAACATTGATCAAGAAGAAGTAGGTAAGACAGCGGCATACTTGTTAAGTGATTTTTCAAGTGGTGTAACGGGTGAAAATATCCATGTAGATAGTGGTTACCATATCGTTAAATAAAGAAACACAAAATACGCATGACCATCGTTACAATTCAACGATGGTCATGCGTATTTTTATATAAATGAGACCGAGACATAGATTATTGTCTCGGTCTCAAACTTTATTTTCAAAAAAGGAAGATGAGCGCATTTTATATAACCATGAGTTCATCTTCCCACTTATTTTTTGATGATTATTCTTTTACATCACTATTCGCTTTTTCCATAATCTTTTCTCGATAATGGAATACATTTCGAACAATTGTTTTAATGACTGCATATAATGGAACGGCTACTAGGATGAGTACGAAACCACCTAAATTACCAGCAGCAAGAATAACAACAATAATCGTTAGTGGGTGAATATTTAATGATTTACCCATAACGTTTGGTGTGATGACATTACCTTCTAATTGTTGAGCGATTAGTGTAATGATACATACCCAAATGAAAATTGTAGGACTTTGAATAATACCAATAATACCTGCTGGTGCAAATGCCATCCAAGGACCTAAGAACGGTATCATATTGGCAACACATGCAAATATAACAAGTAATAATGTGTAATTTAAACCTACAATAGAATAGCCTATATATAAAATGATACCTAAGATAATACTTACTGTCACTTGACCTTGAATATAAGATTTTAAAGTGTCATTTAAGTCTTTTAATAAATCAACAATAAATACTTTTCTTTCGCCTTTAAATAATTTAGCGATAAATGGAATAAAACGTTCGTGATCTTTTAACATATAGATCAAGAAGAATGGCACCATGATGAGTAAGAATAAAGTTGAAATAAATGAAGTCAAGTAACTTAATGAGTTAGATAAAACATTTGCAGTACTATCACTCATAGATTGAACCATTTTATTAATTCTATCTGTGACATCATTAGGTAGTCTTTCCATTTGGTCTAATGAAAAGTTAATGATGTGTTGAACTTCGTGCTGTAATGCTGGAATTTGATTAATTAAATTTTCAATTTGCTCGGCAATCAGTGGTCCTATATAACCAATGACAACACCAATGATGATAATTAAGCCAATGAAAATTAAAGTGATACTTCCCCAACGAGGGATTTTATTTTTTTCAAGTATTTTTTGAAAAGGTAAGCAAATATAGAATAAGAAGCTACTTAATAAGAGTGGTAACAACACCGATTGTAAAATAATAATAAATGGCGTGAACACACTATGGACTTCCATTACTAATTTGATTAGTAAAAACAGGATTAATAGTGCAATACCTGTTCTAAACCAAACCTTATTTAGCATAGAACGGTTCCTCCTAAAATTCATTATTTAAGTACAATTCAGTATATCTTAAATGAAGACATAACAAAAGATGAAATTAAAATTATTGAAGCCAATAGAGTATATTGTGATAAATAAAGAAATCTAAAAACGATATACGCGTGACGTCATATTAAATAGTGTGAAATTATTTTCCTTTGATATAAAGTAATTGTAAATATTTTATATTAATTATAACTTGAAATATATAAATTGTGAAAATGATTACTTATGAAATACGTTGCACGGAATATTTTATAAGTGTATAATGATGAAAAATATATCATTTTACATAATGGTACTACAAGGGGGATACATTATGTTAGAGGGGTTACTTACTTGGTTTTATGATATTGTTTGGAGCAAACCGTTAGTTTATGGGTTACTGATTACAGGTGTACTTTTTTCATTAATGATGCGCTTTTTCCAAGTTAGGCATTTTAAAGAAATGATCAGATTAATGTTTCAAGGGGAAAAATCACCTACGGGGATATCGAGTTTCCAAGCCATTGCACTGTCACTCGCTGGCCGTGTCGGTACTGGTAACATAGTGGGTGTATCAACTGCAATCTTTATTGGTGGACCAGGTGCTGTATTTTGGATGTGGGCAACGGCTTTCTTAGGGGCAAGTAGTGCATTTATAGAATCAACACTAGGTCAAATATATAAGCGAGAAGAAAAGGGACAATACCGTGGTGGACCAGCATTCTATATTGAATATGGGATTAAGGGCAAATTAGGAAAAGTCTATGGCTTAATTTTTGCTATTGTCACAGTCATTTCTGTAGGACTCCTATTACCAGGTGTTCAGTCTAATGCGATTGCCAGCTCTATGAAAAATGCATTTAGATTGGAACCATGGATTATTGCAATATTTTTAGCGGTGCTTTTAGCCTTAATTATTTTTGGAGGTATTAAATGGATAGCGAATGCAGCAACCGCTATTGTTCCATTTATGGCAATTGCATATATTATAATGGCTGTTATCATTATATTCTTGAATATTGAACAAGTTCCAGGATTGATTGCACTTATTTTCAAATCTGCTTTTGGTATGCAAGCGGCTTTTGGTGGTATCTTAGGTGCCATGATTGAAATCGGTGTTAAACGTGGATTGTATTCTAATGAGGCTGGACAAGGAACTGGACCACATGCAGCTTCAGCAGCAGAGGTGTCACACCCAGCTAAGCAAGGGTTAGTTCAAGCGTTTTCTGTCTATGTAGATACATTGTTTGTATGTTCGGCAACGGCTTTAATTATATTACTTTCAGGTACATATAATGTGACAGATGGAGGGACAACCTCAAGTGGTAAACCGAGTATGATTAAAGATAATGGCATTTTTGTAGAAATGTCAAATGGTGATAAAGATTATTCGGGTACAGCGATGTATGCACAAGCTGGTATTGATAAGGCCTTTCAAGGTGGTAGTTATCATTTTGATCCTGCATTTTCAGGCATTGGCTCATACTTTATTGCATTTGCGTTATTCTTCTTTGCATTTACAACGATATTAGCGTATTACTATATTGCAGAAACCAATATTACTTATTTGACTCGGAAGGGAACAGGAAGGACAACATTCTTCTGGATTAATGTCACGAGAGTCGTATTAATTGTTGCCACAGTATATGGTGCAGTGAAGACGGCGGATATCGCTTGGATGATGGGTGATTTGGGAGTTGGTATGATGGCTTGGTTGAATATCATAGCTATTTGGATATTGCACAAACCAGCTATTCAAGCATTGAAAGATTATGAATTACAGAAAAAACAACTAGGTTCTGGTAAAAAAGCAATTTACAAACCAGACCCCAAAAAAGTACCAAATGCCGTCTTTTGGCTAAAAGACTATCCACAACGTTTGGCCAAACAAAAAACAGATGAGTCATAGAGGTATTTACACCATAAATAATAAGATTTCAACATTTTAAAATAATGCGTCTCTTGGTACAATGTCATTAAGACTACGAGGGGGCGCATTATTTATGTATGATTTTAAACCAGGATGTATCACTAAAATTAATTTTCCTAGTAAAATATTAGATAGAGATGTCACACTATCTATTTATTTACCAAAAGATTTTACCGAATTATTTAAATATAAAATCGTATTTTGTTTTGATGGTGCTGATTTTTTCAGTTTTGGTAGAATTCATCGAACTTATGAGCAGTTACGAGAGGCCAATGAGGTAGAAAGAGCTATATTTGTTGGATTTCACTATGAAGATGTTGATAAACGGCGCGCAGAATTTCATCCACAGGGTGCACGTACACATTTAACTGTAAAAGCAATGGCCAATGAAATATTGCCATATATTGATCAAACATTTCCTACATTTAAAGTAGGTAACGCACGCATTTTATTAGGTGATAGTTTAGGGGGTAGTGCTGCGTTAATTACGGCGTTATCTTATCCGCGTATCTTCAGTCAAGTTGGTTTATTAAGTCCACAACATGATGAAGCGATTGAAATGTTAATTGAACGTTGTCAGTTTAAAGAACAATTATCCATTTGGCATGCTGTAGGATTAGAGGAAGAAGACTTTAAATTGCCAACAACAGGCAAATCTGCAGACTTTTTAACACCTAATCGAAAACTAAATCAAGTCATTGAAAAAAATGATTTCACATACCATTATTTAGAATTTAAAGGTGGCCATATGTGGAAGTCATGGAAACCATTATTAGGAGATCTGTTAAAATATTTTTTATCAGATAATATTTCTTTTTAATAATCTGAACTAAGATGACTTTAGAGTAACGAATTTTTCAGAAATTTGCTATAATGAAAATATGTTAAACAAAGGAGGAATTTAAATGATTTTAGGATTAGCATTAATTCCGTCAAAAGCATTTCAAGATGAAGTGAACGCATATCGTAAGCGTTATGATGCACATTATGCGACAATTATGCCGCACATTACGATTAAGGGGCAATTTAAAATAAACGATGGTGATTTAGAATCTGTTAAAGAGACAATTAAATCTAAAATCGAAGGCATTCCAACGATTGATATACATGCGACAAAAGCATCAAATTTTGCGCCAATCACTAATGTTATTTATTTTAAAGTTGAAAAAACTGAAACTTTAGAAAGACTATTTAATCAATTTAACAATGGTGATTTTTATGGTGTAGCAGATCATACATTCGTGCCTCACTTTACTATTGCTCAAGGCTTGACTAGTCAAGAATTTGAAGATATTTATGGTCAATTAAAGTTAGCGGGAATTGATTACAAAGAAACAATTGAGCAGCTTTCACTTGTTTATTATGATGAAAAAGAAGAAAAATGGAAAGTACTTGAGAACTATAACTTAGCTTAAGATTAAACTATAAAATATGAGTCATAACATACGATAAAAACTTGGAATGAATAAAAGCGCCACTCGCAATACTAGAAATAAATTTTCTAATATGCGAGTGGCGCTTTTTTATATTATTTAGTTAAGAAGTTTTAGTTTTATTGTTCACTTTTACAAAATAAATACCATAAAAGATGGCTAAGAATAAGAATACAAGTGCTGAGAAATAAAAAGTATTGTTAACTGATTTGGTGAATTCAGTAATGAGTCCACCTACAAGGGGACCGATCATTGAACCGAAACCTTGTACACTATTGAATACCCCCCAAGTTTCTTCTTGTTCATCTGAATGGATATGACTTGCCATAAACGTATTCCACGCTGGCAGTAAAATACCGTACATAAGACCTATAAATACTGCTAGCACCCAAACGATTGTAATATTTGTAATAAGTGAAAGTGCAAATATCATCAGCGTGTATAAGACAAAGCCACCAAAAATAACCCAGTACATAAATAAGGTGCCATGTTTATCTATTATTTTAGATAAGAAGAGCATTGAAATAGCACAACCGATACCGCCGAACACAATTGCCATAGTATATTCTAATGTGGAGACACCAACAACTTTAGTAGCGTATGTAGGTAATATGGGTACCAATGCAGTGATTGAAGCACCTTGTAATAATATACCAGGGAATAATATCATGTGACGTTTAGTCACATCGACAATTTGCCCTAATTGTTGTTTGACTGGGCGTGTATTGTAATTCGTCAATCTTATTTTCACGAAGTAGTATAATATCCAAGCGATTAATACAACGAGTGACATTAAAAATGCAAATTGAGTTGGATGGAATTTAAAAATGATATTCATACCAACCATACCGACTAGCAGGCCTAACAGCCAAGAGAAATATACATATCCCATTTGCTTACCACGATTATTCTCATCTACACTTGCTAACATAATCACCCAAATTGGACTCACAGCGATACCAAGTAAAATGGCACTGGCTATTAAAACAAAGGGCGATGTAGGGAACCAAATGACTAAAAATAAACTTGCAAAGGCAAGTAAGAAACCTAGTGTTAGCACTAATTTAGTACCTAAACGCTTAAGTAAAAAGCCAATCACAAAATTGGTAGTTGCATCAGCAATAAAATGTATAGAAATAGCGATAGATGTAATACCTACCGCGATAGATGTTGCTGTTGGAAGTAGCGCTAAATAACTGAGTATGTACATTCCGCGAGCGAATTCCATTAAGAATAAGATGATGAGCATGATTATGAAATTTTTATTTGAGTTGTAATTATTTAACGAAGAGCTTTGCATATAAAGGAACCTTTCCATATACTTCTTCATAATGAGATGAATGATTAAGTAAGTTTAATAAATCTTTACATAATTTATAAGTTGAATATGGAATTCTTGACGCGTCCATAGATTCTGACATCGAAGCTAATTTGGTCGGTGCATTCGTTAGAGCAGCGACTTGCTCAATAGCAGCTTCAGGTGTATTGGCAATACGACCATAGCCTTTTTCTTCAAAGTAAACTGCGTTCTCAAGTTCTTGACCTGGCGCAGGATCTAAGAAAATCATAGGGATTTGACGCGTTAATGCTTCTGAGATCGTGATGCCACCTGGTTTAGTAATCATCAATTGACTCGAAGCCATCCATTCATTCATATGTTTGGTATAACCTAAAATCAAGACGTTGTTATAATCTTTAAATTGCGATGTTAATGAACGTTTTAAATCTTTATTTTTACCACATATCATGACAACTTGTGCATGCGGACTGCGATTTAAAATTTCTTGAATCATTTGACCAAAACCTTTAGAAACACCAAAAGCACCCGCAGACATTAGAATTGTCGGTTTGTCAGGGTCTAAGTGATTTTGACTTAGCCATGCCGTTTTATCAATGTCTGTTTCGAATTTATCAGATATAGGAATACCTGTAACCTTCAATTTATCTTTAGGAATGCCAATACTTGCAAACTCATCTTTCAGTTCCTCTGTAGCAAGATAGTATCGTTGAGAGAAAGGTGTAATCCAATTCTTTTGCATACGATAGTCAGTCATGACAGTAGCGATTGGTATATTCATATCAAATTGCTCAGTTAATACAGACATGACTGGTGTAGGAAATGTGAGTAAGATAAGGTCTGGCTTTTCTTTCAAAAGTAAATTCATTAATTTATTTAATCCGTAATATTTATAGAAACATTTATCTAATTGATCTGGTTGGCTATAATAAAAAGCTTTATACATATTTCTAAAGTATTTAAAGCTGTTAATGTACCATTTTTTACAAATAGAAGTGAGGATAGGGTGTGCTTCTAAAAATAAATCGTGTTCGATAACTGTTAAATTGTCTAGATTCATTTCTTTGAATTGGTTCACTACACTCTGAGTAACTTGTAAATGCCCATTACCAAAAGATCCAGTAATTATCAGTATTTTTTTATTTTGAGTAACCATTAAAAGCCACCCTCCAATAGATTATATTTAGCTCATGTTAAGTTTAACGTATTTTTTTAACGTGTGAAAGAAAAAACACAATTAATAATGATTATATCATTTTACAATCAGATAAGAAATGCTACATACTGTATTGGAAATTAATACATATTAAAATAAGATTGTTGTATATCTATACCATACCACTATTAATCTAGAAGTAAGCTTGCAAAATGGTAATTTAAGCAAATATATAGAAAATATTAACAATTATATAACATGGGGTTAATATTTAACAGATTTTAAATGTATAAAATAGCTATATACAATAGGAAGAAATTATTAGCATCTCATCTTTAGATTCTATAAAATAAGTTGAAAATGTGTATAATAGAACTATTGGAAATAAAGGAGCGATAAATGTTGGATGCAAATGTGTTGTTTGAAAAAATAAGAGTGAAACAAGTTATCGGCACACTAGAAAAAAATATAACAGATATAACGACCGATTCACGTACGGCACAACATGGCAGTGTGTTTGTTGCCTCAAAAGGTTATACAGTGGATAGTCATAAATTCTGCCAAGATGTCGTTAATCAAGGATGCCAAGTGATTATCGTTAGCCATCAGCAAGAAATAACAGGCGATGTAACTCAAGTTATCGTACCTGATACTTTGCGTGTGGCTAGTTTATTGGCAAATACATTGTACAATTACCCTAGTAAACAATTGATAACTTATGGTGTAACTGGAACAAATGGTAAAACGTCAATTGCAACAATGATACACCACATATATAGAAAGTTAGGTAAAGGAAGTGCTTATTTAGGTACGAACGGCTTTCAAATTAATGAGGATAAATCAAAAGGTGCTAATACGACGCCTGAAACAGTCTCATTGACTAAAAAAATAAATGAAGCAGTAGAAAAAAATGCAGAAGCTATGACTTTGGAAGTGTCAAGTCATGGATTATCATTAGGTAGATTACGAGGCGTTGATTTTGACGTAGCAATCTTTTCAAACTTAACACAAGATCATTTGGACTTTCATGGTACTATGGAAGCCTATGGACATGCCAAATCATTATTATTTAGTCAATTAGGAGAAGACTTATCACAAGAAAAGTTTGTAGTATTGAATAAGGATGACGCTTTTTCAGAATATCTTGCCTCTGTTACACCATTTGAAGTATTTACATATGGAGTGACAAATGATGCACAATTTACAGCACATCATATCAATGAATCGTTACAAGGTGTGCAGTTTACCTTTAAAACCCCTGAAGGTGAGTTTCAAGTGAAATCACCTTACGTTGGTTTATTCAATGTCTCTAATATTATGGCAGCAATGATTGCTGTGTGGAGTAAAGGTATTGCGTTAAATGATATCGTTGATGCGGTAGAAAATCTAGAACCAGTTGAAGGACGATTGGAAGTACTTGATCCGTCATTACCTATAGATTTGATTATAGATTATGCACACACGGCTGATGGTATGGATAAACTGATAGATGCGGTTAAACCATTTGCTAAACAAAAATTGATATTCTTATGTGGTATGGCTGGAGAACGAGATTTAACGAAGACGCCAGAAATGGGCCGGGTCGCTTGTCGTGCAGACTATGTTATTTTTACACCTGATAATCCAGCTAATGATGACCCTAAGACACTAACTCAAGAATTAGCAAAAGGTGCTACACATGATAATTATATTGAATTTGAAGACAGAGCTGAAGGTATTCGTCATGCAATCAATATAGCGGAACCAGGAGATACTGTCGTATTAGCTTCTAAAGGGCGTGAGCCTTATCAAATTATGCCTGGACATGTCAAAGTGCCACATCGCGATGATTTAATTGGTCTTGAAGCGGCTTATGATAAATTCGGTGGTGGTCCACTTGAAGATTAAAAATTTACATTTTAATGAAATAACTGGTCATGTGTATATTTATGAAAACAAAGTGAATCAATGTATGTTAATCGCAATTCCTGATATGCATTGGTCATTAGAAATCGATTCATCTTTAAATGAAGATGATATGAACGAGGAACTTGTGATACACTTGTTTACGTTACTTGATGAGTCAACAGCTTCACAAATTGCTGATGACATCGTTAAATGGATATTTGAAAGTTAAAGGAGAGTATAAATGAGTATAAAGGAAGAAGTAGAATCAAGAAAAACCTTTGCGATTATATCTCACCCAGATGCTGGTAAGACTACATTAACAGAAAAGTTATTACTATTCGGTGGTGCGATAAGAGAAGCAGGTACGGTTAAAGGTAAAAAAAGTGGCAAATTTGCGACGAGTGACTGGATGAAAGTTGAGCAGGAGAGAGGGATTTCTGTTACAAGTTCAGTGATGCAATTTGATTATGACCACTATAAAATCAACATTTTAGATACGCCAGGACATGAAGACTTCTCAGAGGACACATATAGAACACTGATGGCAGTTGATAGTGCTGTAATGGTGATTGACTGTGCTAAAGGTATCGAACCTCAAACATTGAAACTATTCAAAGTATGTAAAATGAGAGGTATACCTATTTTCACATTTATTAACAAATTAGATAGAGTCGGTAAAGAACCTTTTGAATTATTAGATGAAATAGAATCTACATTAGAAATCGAAACATACCCAATGAATTGGCCAGTAGGTATGGGGCAAAATTTCTTTGGTATTATCGATCGTGAATCTCACACAATAGAGCCTTTTAGAGATGAAGAAAATGTACTGCATTTAAATGATGATTATGAAGTGGAAGAAGACCATGCAATGAAAAACGATAGTGCATTTACTCAAGCAATCGAAGAGTTAATGCTTGTCGAAGAAGCGGGCGAAACGTTTGATAATGAAGCATTATTAAGCGGTGATTTGACACCTGTATTTTTCGGATCTGCACTAGCGAATTTTGGTGTTCAAAATTTCTTGAATGCTTATGTTGATCATGCGCCAATGCCGAATGCTCGTCAAACTAATGAAGATATAGAAGTTAGTCCATTTGATCTTGATTTTTCAGGATTTATATTTAAAATTCAAGCTAATATGGATCCTAAACATAGAGATAGAATTGCATTTATGCGAGTTGTAAGTGGTGCTTTTGAACGTGGTATGGATGTAACCCTTCAACGTACACATAAAAAACAAAAGATAACACGTTCAACTTCGTTTATGGCAGATGATAAAGAAACCGTTAATCATGCTGTTGCAGGCGATATTATTGGACTTTATGACACAGGAAATTACCAAATTGGTGACACGCTCGTAGGTGGTAATCAGAAATTCAGTTTCCAAGAACTACCGCAATTTACACCGGAATTGTTTATGAAAGTTTCTGCAAAAAATGTTATGAAGCAAAAACATTTTCATAAAGGTATTGAACAGCTTGTTCAAGAAGGTGCTATTCAATATTATAAAGCATTGCATACAAATCAAATTATTATTGGTGCAGTTGGACAATTACAATTTGAAGTATTCGAACATCGTTTGAAAAATGAATATAATGTTGACGTAGTGATGGAACCGGTTGGTCAGAAAATTGCACGTTGGATTGAAAACGAAGAAGACATAAAAGATAAAATGAGTACATCACGTTCAATCTTAGTAAAAGATATATACGATAACTATGTATTCTTGTTTGAAAATGAATTTGCTACAAGATGGTTTGAAGAAAAGTTCCCAGAAATTAAATTATATGGATTGTTATAAATTTTATTTTTGTGTATAATAACTATATTAATAGAATACCTATGACTCAGTTGTCAGAGGGGAGTAACTTAACTTTAGTTGAAAATATATGAGTTTCGCATACAATCGTTTATATATGGAAAGTAATGCAACTTGTTTATCTTTTAACTTAGTCATTTTATCGTCATTACGAAGTATCAAACTTCCGGTAAAGTGGGCAGAATAAAACTGTCGAGTGAGACCTTTGCTAATAGTGAATATGGATTGCCAGTTGGTTCTTAACATCATTATAGATGATGAAGACAAGTGCAAGTTACGTAAACACTAGCTTAGCTTAGGTCTCTATTATTATGCTTAAAAAATTAAAGGAGTTGTCCTATATGGATCCAAGTTTGATCTTACCTTATCTATGGGTACTATTAGTGCTCGTATTTTTAGAAGGTTTACTCGCTGCAGATAATGCAGTTGTAATGGCTGTTATGGTGAAACATTTACCACCAGAGCAACGTAAAAAAGCACTGTTTTATGGTTTGCTTGGTGCATTTGTATTTCGTTTTATTTCTTTATTCTTAATCAGTATCATAGCGCATTTCTGGTGGATACAAGCACTAGGTGCGATATATCTACTTTATATGTCAATACGGAACTTGATAACCTTCTTTAAAGAGAAAGATCAGCAAGAGCATGATGGTACCGACGATCATCATTTTGATGATGATGGAGAAGAAATTCATGCCAGTGCTAAATCATTCTGGGGTACAGTATTGAAAGTTGAATTTGCAGATATTGCTTTTGCAATAGACTCAATGCTTGCAGCACTTGCAATAGCAGTTACGTTACCAACGGTTGGTATACACTTTGGTGGTATGGACTTAGGTCAATTTGCTGTGATGTTCTTAGGTGGTATGATAGGTGTTATCATTATGCGTTTTGCAGCAACATGGTTTGTCAACTTATTAAACAAATATCCAGGTTTAGAAGGCGCGGCATTTGCCATTGTTGGTTGGGTTGGTATTAAACTTGTTGTTATGGTGTTAGCGCACCCAGACATTTTAATTTTACCTGAACACTTCCCACACAGTATTTTATGGCAATCTATCTTCTGGACAGTTATGATATTATTAGTTCTAATTGGTTGGTTGACGTCAGTTCGTCAAAATAAAAAAGAAGAGAAAAAATAATCATTTATTATTAGACTGGAAAGCCATTGTGCTTTTCAGTTTTTTGTTTGCAGAAAATAGTCTATTTTAAATAATGATTGTTTAAGTAAATTTAAAAATATCTGCTTAAATTATTTAAAGAGAAAATGAGATAAAGTTAGAAATTTGTATAAAAAGTGCTTATAATCAAAGCTAAGGTATAAATGATAAAATATTTGAAAATATAATAGCTAAATAGTAAATTTGGCGATTTCTGCAATGCATTTACACACTCAATCAAAATAGAATTCAGTATAAATATTTGTGTGTACTAGTAAAATAAATCGGAAAAATCCTTAATGATATGTCATAATGGATAGTATAGAAAAGATGTAGTTTAGGGGGGCGTTTTTGTGGCGAATGATAAAAAACATGTGATACCAAGAGAGAAATATGGTCGTAAAAGACGAGAATATTTTCACAATGAAGAACGGGAACAACGTGTCCAAATGGAACGTAAAGCTAGAAAACAACGGGCTGAAAAAGCGGAAAAATTAGCAAAGAATAACGAAGAACGTGTTAAAGAAAATTTAAGAAAAGCACGCATAGAAAAACTAACACAAGAAGAAATTCAGCAGCAACAAGCAATGGCTGCGAAACGAAATAGCAGTAATTCAGAAAGTGAATTTGAACCATCTGAAGATAACGCTCTGAATCATGTATCTAAGCAACAACCAGAAGAAGTTTCGCCTACATCGGATATAGCCAAAGATGATGTTGAAGTGGCATCAACGACAAATGAAACAAATGGTTATTTAAAAACCAACGAAACATCAAATGATTCAGATATAGATGTAAATGCGTCTACTAACAAAGACCGTTTACATGATGATCATTTTTATTCTGAAGAAGCGCAACAGTCAAGGGTTAATCAGTATATTGAAGAAGATAACTCAGATAAGGTTCATAACAATATTGCCAGAAATCATAAGTCTGGACAGACAGATGATAAATCTGACCAACACAGACATAGTGACCAACCAACTTTAATAGATAAAGTTAAGTATTTCTTCAAAGAACACTGGGCGAAAGTACTAATTGTATTGGCAGTTATTTTGTTAATTGTCTTAATTAATGCCATCTTTAATAATGTAGATCATAATGGAAACACGAAGGATAATATATTCCAAAGCAACGATAATGCTAATAAAGAAAAAACATATACAGATACAATGAAAAGTGCGAATAGTGCCATTCATTCCATCGTAACAGTCGAAAATGATACAAGTAATAATAGTTCATCTGCGGAGAAAGAGACACAAGAAGCAGGAAAAGAAAATGAATTAGGATCAGGTGTCGTCTACAAAAAAGTGGGCGACTCTATTTTTATCATGACGAATGCACATGTTGTAGGTGATAAAAAGGAACAAAAAATTACATACGGTAATAATGATACATCTATTGGTAAGGTCATTGGAACGGACAAATTTTCTGATATTGCAGTAGTTAAAACCAAAATAAAATCAGGTAGTGATGTTAAATCAATTAAAATGGGTGATTCCAGTACATTAGTCCTCGGTGAGCCTATTATTGTCGTAGGGAACCCACTAGGTGTTGACTTTAAAGGTAGTGTTTCAGAAGGTATTGTGTCTGGTTTAAATCGTCATGTGCCAGTTGATATCGATAAAGATAATCAATATGATGTGCTCATGAGCGCTTTTCAAATGGATGCACCTGTTAATCCTGGTAATTCAGGTGGTGGTGTTATTGATAAAAATGGTAAATTGATTGGTATAGCTTCTTTAAAAATTGATATGGATCATGTTGAAGGAATTGCATTTGCAATCCCAGTCAATGACGCTGAATCTATTGCCAAACAACTTGAAGCAAAAGGTGAAGTTAAATATCCTAATACTGGCATAAAAATCGCGAATGTTAAAGATATGGATGAAGCTACGCATCAATCCCTTAACTTACCTGAAGAGGTTAATAAAGGTGTTGTCATTGGAGATGTAAAAGACAATAGTTTAGGTGAAAAATCTGGGTTGCAAAAAAATGATGTAATAGTAGAATTAGATGGTAAAGAAGTTGAAGATAATCTAAGATATAGACAGATTATTTTTAGTCATAAAGATGATTTAGATACATTGCCAGCAAAAATATATAGAGATGGTAAAGAGCAAGATATCAAGATTAAATTGAAGTAGCGTTGAGGTGAGTACGCGTTGTCCATTTTCAATCAATTATTTAAAAAATCAAGTCCTCAACAAGGTATTGTGATGTATTATATAGTCGCGATTATCGTGGCATTCTTACTGTTGAACTTACCTTATGTTCATAAAGCAGGTGTCTCTGTAGACCCAATCGATTCATTGTTTGTTGCTGTTTCAGGTGTGAGTGTTACAGGGTTATCACCAGTTAATATTGTAGAAACATATACGACGTTTGGACAAATTATCATCATGATCATCCTAAACATTGGCGGTATTGGTGTAATGGCAATTGGAACAATGTTGTGGGTAGTACTTGGTAAACATATTGGTATGCGTGAAAGACAGTTAATTATGTTGGATAATAATAAAGATACAATGAGTGGTACAGTTAAATTAATTCTCGATATCGTGCGTACCATTTTAATAATCGAAGTGGTTGGTGCAGCATTATTAACGTTCTATTTTTATCGAGATAACCCTGATTTGCAGTATGCTATCATGCAAGGGTTATTTGTTGCAGTATCGGCAACGACGAATGGTGGTTTAGATATTACCGGTCAATCCTTGATTCCATATGCTAATGATTATTTTGTGCAAACCATTGTAATGTTTTTAATTATATTAGGTTCGATTGGCTTTCCTGTGTTAATTGAAGTGAAGGCATATATTAAAAATAGAATCCCTAATTTTAGATTTTCATTATTTGCTAAAATAACAACAGTAACGTATTTAGTACTATTTGTATTTGGTGTCATTATCATTTTACTATTTGAATATAACCATGCATTCCAAAATATGTCTTGGCACAAATCGTTATTCTATGCTTTGTTCCAATCTGCAACGACGAGAAGTGCTGGATTACAGACAATTGATGTAAGTCATTTTGGTGAAGGTACGAACGTGATTATGAGCATCTTGATGTTTATTGGGTCATCACCAAGCTCGGTCGGTGGTGGTATTAGAACAACAACATTTGCAATTTTAATCTTATTTTTATTGAACTTTAATAATAATAGCGAGAAATTGTCAATTAAAGCATTTAATCGTGAGATACATACAACAGATGTTCAACGATCATTTGCAGTGTTCACAATGGCAGGTATTTTAACTTTTGCAGCGACGATTTTTATATTAGTTGTTGAGAATGGTAAAATTTCATTTCTTCAAGGCTTTTTTGAGGTGATGTCTGCGTTCGGAACGTGTGGGTTATCATTAGGTGTCACTGGCGATTTTAATGATATGTCGAAAGTTACACTTATGATATTAATGTTTATCGGACGTGTAGGTTTAATTAGCTTTATTATAATGATTGGTGGACGTAGAGAACCAGATAAATTCCATTATCCAAAAGAACGTGTGCAAATTGGATAATGTGATGAGCATAGAATCCTAAAAAAACACTTAGTTGAACGACAAATTCAATTAAGTGTTTTTTAATTATCTATTTTTAATATAGTTATAAATAATGAAGATAAGATATTAGTATCGACGTAATTTAAAAACATGTTAAACTGTGATTAACGAGGAGAGAGGCATATGAAAAAAAGTGAAAAGATTGCAATTGATGTTATTGCTACTTCAGATATGCATAGTTATTTTCTAAATGGAGATAATGGTTCTAATATCTATCGAGCTGGTACGTATGTTAAATCGAAAAGAGAAGAAAATGAACATGTCATTTTACTAGATAGTGGCGGGAGTTTAGCGGGTTCTCTGGCTGCGTTTTACTACGCTGTGGTAGCGCCATATAAACGCCATCCAATGATAAAATTAATGAACGCCATGCAATATGATGCAAGTGGCATTAGTCCTAATGAATTCAAATTTGGATTATCCTTCTTTTCTAGAGCAGTTTCATTATCGAGATTTCCATGGCTTTCTGCCAATATTGAATATAAGAAAACACGTGAGCCTTATTTTTCAACGCCTTATACAATTAAAGAAATAGAAGGTGTTAAAATTGCAATCGTTGGATTAACTTCGGACGGTTTAATGGAGAGAGAGCATTTTGAAATGGAGAATGATGTACAAATTGAAAAAACCTTGCTGTCTTCTAAGCGATGGATTCGATTTATTCACGAAACAGAGATGCCAGAATTTCTAATTGTCATTTATCATGGGGGATTAGATCAGCTTAATAAGTCATCAAATGAACGTGAGCAAAATGTGAATGAAGCAGAAAAACTAATGCAAACCTTAGGTGTCATCGATTTGCTTATTACTGGTCATCAGCATCAAACATTTATTGGAAAAGATGAAAAAACTTTATATGTTCAAGCTGGCCAAAATGCAGAACAGTTAATTCACGTGAAAATCAATTTTAAAAAGCGAACGAATTCATTCGAATTAGAAAATGTAGAATCAAAAATCGTTGATTTAAATGAATATAAAGAAGATGAAGCGTTATTAGATTTAACTTATTATGATCGAAAAACAGTTGAACATTGGGGAAAAGAAATTTTAACAAATAAAGATATAGATGCACATATTGATGGGTTAGATGACGTGATTACCAAACCTCATGCATTTACCCAACTATTACATGATAGTATACGTCGCAAATTTGATTATGATATTTCCTGTGTCCATTTGCCTACAAGCGGCGAAACTGGATTATCTGGACAAATTACTAATGAGGCATTATATAATGCATATCCTCATCCAGATGTACCAATTGATTTAACTTTGAAAGGTCAACAAATAAAAGATATTTTAGAATATTGTTATGCACATATTGAATTTAGTGGAGGTTCGTTAAGCTTAACTATTGTGGATGAAACACTCTGTACATTTTGGCAAGGTGTGGACTATACAATTGATATGAATGCATTGCCATTTGAAAGGGTTCAATTAAATAATATAACATTAGATCATATGTATCGCGTAAGTATGACAGATTATTGCTACAGAAATTATAAACAATATTTAGAGCAAGCAGTTATTCATGAAACAGGTGAAATTACGATGGTTGAATTGATTTCACGAAATTTGAAAGATGACCAATATAAAATAAAACAAAAACAGACATTTGAAGTTTTAATATAAGCACGTCTAGTATATAAGTAACTTTGACTAAAAATAAACGTCAATTTCTATTGAGATAATATAGAAATTGACGTTTTCTTTACTTTTTGCAAAATTATACGAAAGTATCTTTATTTAGAATATTAAATTAAAGATTATATGATGTTGTAACATCCTGACTCTCGGGCGCATTGTATAAATATCGTTTTGTATCGCTAACTTTCAATAGCTTGAATGAATCTCCAAAAGTGCAAAATGTTAATAACGAAAGGGGAGTGGGACAGAAATCAAATTTTTTAATAGAGATTTCGTAGTCCCACCTATGCAATCAAGGCAAGGATGACTAGGATTGAAATGTTTATCTGAGCTAAAGCACATGCATAAGTCTCCTAGAATTTTATGCAGAATACATAAGCTTTGGCTTATGCATAAGAACTACTGATTTTCATAAATTGAAAAAGTAGTTCTTTAAATCAGTGAGACTTTACATTTTCAATTGAGTCATCTGCTGCCTAAATGAAAAACAGTCTGAGACAACTATTTATGTCTCAGACTCCTTTTCATTTGAGAAGGGTATTGAAGTCCCAACGTTTATTAATAATCGTATAGGTTTATACGTTGAATATTAATAAGATAACAACTGCTACAATTTGAGCTACAACAGTTGTTGCTATTCTGCGTGTATAGAAATAACTTAATGAAAGTGCCATTTGTACAATAAATACAAAGAAAACAATCCATAAGTTGTCAAGATAGTAAAATAATGAAGCAGAACATAATGCTGTAATTATAATACTTAACCAACTTGGGATATTTAATTTGATTAATTCTTTTTGTAAAACAGTTCTCATGTAAAGCTCATGACAAGGTATAACAAAGACTAATGTTACTAACATTTGCCATTTATAATAGACACCCGTACGTGTGAGTTCTTTGATTAATTCAGCATATTTTATATCAGAAGCAATTGCTGCGATAATAAGTTGAATAATAATCAATACAATACCAGTAATAATGCCCACACCTAGTGATGTGAGTAAACGTTTAGATTCAATATCTCTCTGATAAAAGATATAACTGATACCAGCAATTAGCATAATGCCCGTATAAAGATACCAATATTCTTGTTTCTCGCCCCACATTACCAAAAGAATAATGTGGAATACTATGAAACTTACGACAAACCAAATTAGTGCCTTAGAAATTCTATTCATTTTAACTATCCTTCTTGTTCGACGATTGTGTATCGTTTGTGATTAATGACAGTTTTTTCTGGCAAGTCTAGTTCTTCGAAGTTCTCCATAATTGTTAAATCAACAATTACTGAGTTGTCATTAATTTTTTCAACTCGACCTTTTAAGCCGTCATAAAATTCTACGATATTTCCCACTTCTGCAACAGTCATTTTTAGTCCTCCCTAGAAATGCTAACTAGATAGTATTATACAAAAAATCGGCAGACAAATAAACAAAAAACCATTAAATTGCATGATGTAAAACAATTTTCAATTTTTAGCAAAATATCAAAGTGAATGATTGGCAATTTTTGTGAAAATATAGCATAAATAGGGTAAGGGCATATATTTATGGAAAAGGAGTGCAGTAGATGAAGTTTATTAGTAACAACGACATTACAGATCCAACATTAAATTTGGCAATGGAAGAATATGTTTTAAAAAATATGCCAAAAGATGATAGTTATTTTTTGTTTTATGTAAATAGACCTTCGATTATTATTGGGAAAAATCAAAATACAATTGAAGAAGTGAATCAACCATATATAGACGAACACGGCATTGATGTCGTTAGACGTATATCTGGTGGAGGAGCAGTATACCATGACACAGGCAATTTAAACTTTAGTTTTGTAACTGATGATGATGGTAACAGTTTCCATAATTTCAAAAAATTCACAGAGCCGATTGTTGAGGCATTACAATCATTAGGCGTTGATGCTGACATGAGTGGTAGAAATGACATTCAAGTAGGTAGTGCAAAAATATCAGGTAATGCTATGGTCAAAGTAAAGGATCGTATGTTTAGTCATGGCACATTAATGCTAAATAGTGAATTGAATGAAGTCCAAAATGCATTGAAAGTTAATCCAGCAAAGATTAAATCGAAAGGTATCAAATCAGTAAGAAGCAGAGTAGCCAATATTTCTGAGTTTTTAGATGAACCTTTAGATATTGATCGATTTAAGGAAATAATTTTAAAAACAATTTTTGGAGAAGCTACGCAAGTAGAAGAATATATATTAACTGATGACGATTGGAAAAAAATTGAACAACTAAGTAATGAAAAATACCGTACATGGGAATGGAATTACGGTAGGAATCCAAAATATAATTTTGAAAGAGAAGAAAAATTTGAAAAAGGTTTCGTTCAAATAAAATTAGATGTAAAAAAAGGTCGGATTGAGCATGCAAAAATTTTCGGTGACTTTTTCGGTGAAGGCGACATAACTGAATTAGAAAATGCACTAGAGGGTACAATGCATGAATTCGATAGTATAGAAGAAGCACTTTCAAATTACGATATTTATCATTATTTTGGTGATATTGAACGCTACGAATTAATCAGATTAATGTCATAATAAATAACATATAAAAAGGTCTATTCTCTATCTTAATTTTAAGTAGGGAATAGACCTTATTTTAAGTAACAAAACAATAAATTAACCAACGAGAAATTCCTCCAAATTTTTGTATTCTTCAGTATAGCGTTTGAAATCATTCTCGTTTTTATTTTTTAAAGCATTATCAATGAGTTGTTCCAATTTTTGCTTACGAACGTTGCGCAATGATTCATCTATGATCAATTCAATGCCTAAATCATTAATCGTAGATACAAATGATTCTAGTGTATTGTACTTTACATGTGTATTATGTTTCATAATCAACACAGCCCCTCTATCTATATTTATATACAGTATACAAGGTTTTAATTTTTAAATCAATGAATATTCAGACTTTTCCGAAAAAAATAAGTGTAAAATGCAACTTTACAAAAAATAAATTAATGCAAAAGTATAGATACTAAAAATTAATTGTAGAAAATTTATAAAAATTATTATTATATAAGTTGATTTTAAGATGCTTGTATTATATTATTTGGTTGTCGCCATAATATATAAGGAGGTAAAAATATGATTCAACCCTATATCATTAAAAAAGGGGATATGGTTTTACAACCATGCAGTTTATCAACTGGTAAGTATGAAGGTAGTTATCTTTTAAAGTATAAGGATGACAGCAAAGTTCTAAAAGAACGTGTTCCAAAGATTATTGATCGATCGTGTAGATTTTATGGTAGTAGTTATCATTTTAAGAAAGAAGATACGATGAGAATTACTGGCATAAGCAGTAAACCCCCAATTTTATTTACTCCACTTTTTCCTACTTATTTTTTCCCAACGCACTCTGATAGAAAAGAAGAAAATACTTGGATTAATATTCATTATGTTCACCAAATCAAACCACTAAAAGAAAAGAAATGTAAAGTGACATTTGTAGATAATCAAACAATTGTAGCTAACATTTCAGCACATAGCATGCATCATCAATACCTAAATGGTATTTATTATTACTATATGATGGATAGGGCAGCAAGAGTTGCTACCTTTGATCCAGAATCTCCTATTGATTATACAAAACCTCAATTAAATATTTATGAAGCATTAGCAAAATATTCATTATTTGAAAATAAATCGTAGTAAATTTGGCGACGTAAGCATGTAAAAATGATATATGTGGAATATTATATTAATTTAGTGTAAATATTCCGCATATTTTTTTACGTTTACTACTTGAAAATTTAACGAGAGTTGATATAATAATATTTGTGCTTGATTAGAGCAACCCATTATTCCACAGTAGCTCAGTGGTAGAGCTATCGGCTGTTAACCGATCGGTCGTAGGTTCGAGTCCTACCTGTGGAGCCATTGGAAACGTACTCAAGTTGGCTGAAGAGGCGCCCCTGCTAAGGGTGTAGGTCGCGAGAGCGGCGCGAGGGTTCGAATCCCTCCGTTTCCGTAATATAAAACTTTGTTTTAAACACCGTAATCCTTTTTGGGATTGCGGTGTTTTTTTGTGCGTTTAAAGTAAGTGAATTAAGTAGTGTTTGCAATTCTATAAAATAGCTCAAATCATATTTTTGTTAATCACAAAAAAATAATGTTATATTATTAATGAATTAATGTTGATTGTATAAAAAAATAATATAATTTTAAAAGGAGATTTTAAGATGGTCAAACCTTTATATGAAACAAAAGTGATTAGCAATGGTGGAAGAGATGGTAAAGTATTTAGTGAAGATAATACATTTTATCAGGATTTAGCAGTGCCGAAAGAGATGGGTGGTAATGGCGTAACAGAATCTAATCCCGAGCAGCTATTTGCAGCAGGTTACAGTGCATGTTTTAACAATGCACTTATGCATATTTTAAAAAGCGATAGTAAAGGCACGATTGAACCAGAAGTAAGTGTGACAGCTTATTTATTACCAGACAAAAATGATGGTGGTGTTAAATTAGCAGCAGAATTAGATGTAACGTTAACTGATATGACTCAGGAAGAAGCAGAAACTTATGTTGAAAAAGCGCATAACTATTGTCCATATTCTGAGGCTTTAAAAGAATCAATCGATATTGAAATTCAAGTCAGTGTCAACTAAATTAACGAAGATAGAAAAAGCTTATAACCCTTAAAGTACAAGGCGTTATAAGCTTTTTTGATTTATACAATTTGCGATTAGCTTTATTATTTATTTTTACTTATTAAATTTCTAATTGCTTTAACAATATAACCTACAGCTAAAGCTCTGAATACACGTTGAATAATATTTTTCATCCTAAGACCTCCCAAAATACAATTGAAATGTTTTAATTTGCGTTATTTTTCTATTTACCCAATTTTAAGACAAAATATAGATGATTTTGCAAATTCATAAATTTTATAAGAGGTTAAAGTCTATTTCTCGAGGATAATCAATCCATCTTCATCAGCTTTGTTGAAAAATATTGTTAACAATCCACTAATAATCGCAATGATATAGGGGATACCAGTCCAAAAGAAAATAAGGTGAAGTATTCCTTGTAAAAGCTGATTTGAATAAAATTTGTGTATACCACACCAGCCTAAAATAAACGCAAGTACGACGTAAATGACTTTATTTACTTTCATTATTCCATATCCTTTCATAAATTATAGTTAATACGGTAATTATCTCTTATCTTTTACGATACAACAATTGAAAACAATTGATTTAAAAGAGAAAAATTAAATAGTATTAACTTCGAAATTTTAGATTTTATCATTTATAATTAAAATAAATAATTAACGAAGCTGAGGAGATTATATATGATTAGAAAAGCAAATCAAAACGATATTCAAAAAATTGCAGAATTGTGTTACATCATTTGGCAAGAACTAGAAGTTGATATGGTAAAAGGTATTGAAAAGGAACGTTTACTGAAAGTAATGGAGCAAAGTATGATTGAGGTACCTTACAGAGGTCATTATAGCAATACATGGATATATGAAATAGATGGAGAGGTAGCAGGGTGCTTAATTGCATATCCTGGCAATAAGGAATTAGAAATGGAACGTGCGTGGCTAGATATGACGTTAGACGATGATATTAGAGCATACGGGTCGCCGATGCCGATGAAAGAGGCTAATGATGATGAATGGTATATAGAGACAGTCGCAACATTTCCACAATATCGTGGAAGAGGTGTTGCCACACAGTTAGTTAAACATGTGCTAAATGCATATAAAGATGAAAAATGGAGTTTAAATTGTGATGTAACTAATGAAGGCGCATTAAGTGTGTATAAAAAGTTGGGATTTGAAGCGAATAGTAAATTTGATCTATATGGTCATATACATTATCACATGGTTTATAAAGCGAATTAAAAAAGCCGAGACATGAATATATGTCTCGACTTAATTCAGCTTATTTACAGTGGTTAACAGGGACGAAAATGTATACGTCCGAGTCATGGTAATGTGACACTAGCACGTTCTTAAATACCACCAAGTAATGCGCTAATATAAATACCTAATGCATATAGTAAACCAAAGAATGTATTGGTTTTACCTGTCGCTGCCATCGCTGGCATCATTGTTTGAGGTGTATCGTTTTTCTTGAATCTACGCACGGCTTTAATTGGCATTGGGAATGAAAGCAATGCTAATAAAAAGAAGATTGAACCACCAGGGATAAAGAAAGTGATATAAATAACAAGTACATAGGCAATAATATACATGAGACCTAAGAAGCGTACTGAATTATTTTTGCCTAATAAGATTGGTAGTGTCTTTCGACCACTTTCTTTATCTTTAACACGATCTCGAATATTGTTGGCCATATTGATAAGACCAATAGTGATTACAATTGGAATGCTTATCCAAACAACAAGGCTTTGTAAATTGCCAGTTTGAATAAAGAATGCAATTAATATAATGATCATACCCATAAACACGCCAGAAAACAGTTCGCCGAATGGTGTCCATGAGATTGGTAAAGGACCACCAGTATACAAATAACCAACTGACATACAAACTAGACCAATTGGCAGTAACCAGAATGAGCTTTGTATTGCAATGAAAATACCTAATAACGCGGCTATAATATAGAATGCAATGGCTAAATTCATTACTAATTTGGGACTCATACCATTTCGAACAATGGCGCCTCCGATACCAACTGAAGTATGATCATCTAAGCCTTTTTTGAAATCATAGTATTCGTTGAACATGTTCGTTGCAGCTTGTATTAATAGACAGGCAATTAACATAGCTAATAAGAGACTTAGTTTTAAATGATCTTCACTCCCCAGTAAGAAGAGCTTAGCTGAAGCAGTACCAACGAGTACAGGTACGACAGCAGCAGTCAATGTATGTGGTCTCATTAACTGCCAGTACTTTTTGACAGTTGAATATTGTTGATATTGAGATGACATAATGATTTACCTCGAATTCTTTAAATTTATGATATTTTTTATCTAATATATTTTAATAGAATAAGGTGTAAAGGTCAAATTACGTAAAAATTTGTAGTAACGAAATAAGCTAGAAACCATACACACATTGTGAAAAGTGGTACAATATTATAATGAGTGTAAACTGATAAATGAAAGAAGTGAAATAGATGACATTAGACCTCAGGGAAAGTGAAATTGTCGAAGCGGTATACGAAAGTAATCATACTTGGGTTTCAGTAGAAGCAAAAATAGACTATGAATTAGATCCTACAGTGTTATTCCATTTGACTGAAGAAAATGCTGGAGACCGTTTTTATTACAAGAAAAATGACAACAAAACTTCATTCTTTGGCTATCATGCTATTACTAGATTTAAAAATGATTTTGAAAATAAACAATCTATTTTTCGAGAATGGCAAAAATACAAAAGTGATATTGAATTAATACATCCGAGCTCCGATAAACATCATCTGAAGATTTGCGGAGGTTTCCAATTCTCAATGCATAAATCTGGTGATGAGTGGCGAGAATTTGGTATTAATCATTTTATACTACCAGAAGTATTAATAACTATGGAAAATGGTGTTTCTTATATTACTTATACTGTAAAAGCAGAACAATTTGAAATTGAACAATTTAAAGCGTTGATTGCACATTTAACTCAAAATACAATAGATTCTGAGTTTGAAATTGGTAATATTAAACGCATTGAAGATATATATAAAGATGAATGGCGTGATTTAGTTAAGGATACAATTGATGTATTAGATGAACATAAAAAAATTGTATTAGCGAGAAAACGTTTGGTTATTTTTGATAAAAATATCAATATACCGTATATCTTACAAAAAGCATCACAAGGTGAACATAATAGTTACTTATTTGTCTTAGAGTCACAGGATAGTATATTCTTCTCGCAAACACCGGAACAATTAATGGAAGTTAACAATGGTATATTATCTACCAAGGCTGTTGCTGGAACAATCAAACGTACACATCAAGATGAAGTAGATAAAGAAAATATACAGGCTTTCTTAAATGATGATAAAAATTTAAACGAACATCGTTTCGTAGTAGAAAGTATATTAAACGATATAGCACCTTATGTTAGAGATATTACTTTTAACGAAACACCGCAGATATTAACCAATGATCATTTATATCACCTATATACAAAAATTAAGGGTCAATTAGAAAATGATTCATATATTGGATTGTTAGACAATTTACATCCAACACCAGCGCTTGGAGGCTATCCAAAAGCTGAAGCAATTGAATACATTGAACAAAATGAATTCGGTACGCGTGGATTATATGGTGCACCTGTTGGATATATAGATATGAATGATGATTGCGAGTTTATTGTAGCAATTAGATCCATGCTAATTAAGAAAAACCAGGCCACATTATTTGCTGGTTGTGGCATTGTGAAAAATTCTGATGCGGATAGTGAAGTCGAAGAAACTGCAGTTAAATTTAACCCTATGATGAAAGCTTTAGGAGTCGAGGAATATGAATAATCATACAGATGCATTAACAAAGCAGGTTTTTACAATTGTTTCTGAATTATATGCTTATGGCATTAGAGAAGTAGTTATAAGTCCTGGATCGCGTTCTACACCACTAGCAATTGCTATAGAAGCGCATCCCAAATTGAAATCGTGGATTCATCCAGATGAAAGAAGTGCAGCCTTTTTTGCAATGGGTTTGACGAAAGGTAGTGAAAAACCAGTCGCTATCCTTTGTACATCAGGAAGTGCAGCTGCTAACTATACACCTGCGATTTCCGAAAGCAGTTTGAGTCACTTACCATTAGTTGTACTTACAAGTGATCGACCTCATGAATTAAGAGGCATTGGTGCACCTCAGGCAATAAATCAAACGAATATGTTTGCTAATTATGTGCAGTATCAGTTTGATTTTCCAATTGCTGAAAAGAATGATAATGAAGATATAATGGCGAATACAATTAAATTCCAATTGCAAAAAGCGAGTCAATTTCTTTATGGCCCACATCGAGGACCCATACATCTTAATTTACCTTTTAGAGAACCATTAACACCAAATACTGAAAAAGTAGAATGGTTAACTTCAGATACAAAGATATTGCCACACTATCAAAAAACAACGAGTTTAAATGAAATTAGTGCAATGATGAAAAAAAGAAAAGGTTTAATCATTGTTGGTGATATGCAACATCAAGATGTGGATCAAATTCTTACATTTTCAACAATCCATGATATGCCAATTTTAGCTGATCCATTGAGTCAATTAAGACGTGAACACCATCCGAATGTGGTTACGACTTATGATCTATTGTTGAGATCAGGTTTAGAATTAGAGGCTGATTTTGTCATTCGTGTTGGTAAACCTGTAATTTCGAAAAAATTAAATCAATGGTTAAAAGTAACAGAAGCATTCCAAATATTAGTACAAAATAATGATCGTCCGGATGCATTTCCGATCACCCCACACGTATCATATGAAATGTCTGCTAATGATTTCTTTAGACAATTATCAGAGATGCCAACAGTTGAGCGTAAGCAATGGTTAGAGAAATGGCAAACAGTGGAAAAACATGCAATAGTAGAAATCAAAGATCATTTAAGAACTGCTACAGATGAAGCTGCTTATGTGGGTAATGTATTAGATAAATTAACCAAGGATGATGCTATGTTTGTGAGCAATAGTATGCCAATTCGTGATGTTGATAATCTATTTATTGATTGTGAGGCAGAAGTATTCGCGAATCGTGGTGCGAACGGTATAGATGGTGTCACATCTACGGCGTTAGGTATGGCCGTGCATAAAAAGATTACATTGTTGATTGGAGATTTAGCATTTTACCATGATATGAATGGCTTATTAATGTCTAAATTGAATGATATACAACTCAATATCGTCTTACTTAATAATGATGGTGGCGGTATCTTTTCATATTTACCTCAAAAAAATGAGGCAGATGCATATTTTGAAAGATTGTTCGGTACACCAACTGGATTGAATTTTGAACATACGGCGTTATTATATGATTTTGCATTTGATCGATTTGATACGATTGAAGCCTTTAAATATGCAGATTTATCGCAATTTGGTTCACATATTTACGAAATCATGACACATCGAGAAGATAACAAACAGCAACATCTTAAACTCTATAAAAAGTTGAGTGATATTATCGATGTTACATTATAAATTTCATCAATCAACCGCCCCAACAGACAAATTGTTAGTCATGTTGCATGGCTTTATTAGTGATCAACAGACATTTGATCAACATATTCATAGTCTAAATAAAAATATAAATATTTTAACTATTGATTTACCAGGTCATGGTGCAGATCAGTCTGATTTAGAGCATAAATGGGATTTTCCTTTTATTAGTCATGAGTTAGATCAAACGTTGCGATTATTTACAAATTATCAAATTTACTTACATGGTTATTCCATGGGTGGTAGAATTGGACTTTACTATGCTTTATATGGTCAAGCGCAATTAACAGGGCTTATACTAGAAAGTACATCTCCTGGAATTGAAAACAGTGATGAGCGACAAGAAAGACAGCTAGTTGATCAAGCAAGAGCAAAAGTGCTTGAAATAGCTGGCTTAGAGGTGTTTGTGAATGATTGGGAAAAATTACCGTTGTTTTATACGCAGTATGAGTTAGATAAATCAACAAGAAACGCAATTCGTGATATGAGATTACGTCAAAATCCAATGCGTTTAGCCAAAGCTTTGCGTGATTATGGAACTGGACAAATGCCGAACTTATGGCCACAATTAAATCAAATTCAAATACCAACGTGTATCATAGTAGGTGAATTAGATGGTAAGTTCTGTAAAATAGCTAGAAATATCATTTCAGTTATGCCAAATTTTGAAATGCATGTTGTTGCTAATAGTGGGCATACAATTCATGTGGAAGAAATGGCAGAATTTGATAGAATAGTAATAGGTTTTATTAATAAGGAGGAGCAAAATGACTAGACAGTGGGAAACAATTAGAGAATATAAAGAAATTAAATATGAATTATATGATGGTATTGCAAAAGTTACAATTAATCGTCCTGAAGTACGTAATGCATTCACACCAAATACGGTACAAGAAATGATTGATGCATTTACAAGAGCACGTGACGACCAACGTATTTCTGTCATTATTTTGACAGGTGAAGGAGATAAAGCGTTTTGTTCTGGCGGAGACCAAAAAGTCCGTGGCCATGGTGGTTATGTAGGCGATGATCAAATTCCACGTTTAAACGTTTTAGATTTACAAAGACTTATTCGTGTAATCCCTAAACCTGTAGTTGCAATGGTTAGAGGTTATGCTATCGGTGGCGGTAACGTATTGAACGTTGTATGTGATTTAACAATTGCTGCTGATAATGCTATTTTTGGCCAAACAGGACCTAAAGTAGGTTCGTTTGATGCTGGCTATGGTTCAGGTTATTTAGCTCGTATCGTAGGACATAAAAAAGCACGTGAAATTTGGTACTTATGTCGTCAATATAATGCTCAGGAAGCATTGGACATGGGCTTAGTCAATACGGTTGTTCCTTTAGATCAAGTTGAAGATGAAACAGTACAATGGTGTCAAGAAATGAAACAACATTCTCCTACAGCATTAAGATTCTTAAAAGCAGCTATGAATGCTGATACGGATGGATTAGCTGGTTTACAACAAATGGCAGGAGACGCTACTTTACTTTATTACACAACGGATGAAGCTAAAGAAGGTAGAGATGCGTTTAAAGAAAAACGTGATCCTGATTTTGATCAATTCCCTAAATTCCCATAAAAATTTAGGATGTGAAAGTAGTGTATAAGGATTACCTGAGCTAACCTCATGCATAAGAACTACTAATTCACATAAAATGTGAAAGTAGTGTATAAGGATTACCTGAGCTAACCTCATGCATAAGAACTACTAATTCACATAAAATGTGAAAGTAGTTCTAAGTTGTACTTTATATCTACTGGTAATTAAGAAAAGAGTCTGGACATTTTGACATGTGCCAGGCTCTTTTTTATTAATTTTAGAATATCAATTGTATTTAATAATTAATAATAATATTAATATTCAAGCGTACTAATATTGATAGATTATGATTTGTTATTGTGAGATAGTTAAAAATTTTAGAATGTAAATTCAAAATATTTACCTTAATTTTTTAGTGTTTCTTTTCAAAATAATAAATGGTGGTATACCTTTATATGTGAAAACTTTTTTACAATTAATTATTAAATTTGACTATTATTAAAACATCTATTAATATTATTATTAATAGATTGGGGGAGACAGATGACTTCAAACGATTATGATCAAATGAGAAAAGAAATGTGCTATTTATTTTATATTACTAGCAAAGAAGTAGTAAATAGATTTAATAAGTATTTAAAGCAATTTGATATTAGCTTTCCGAATTATATTGTCTTACTTTATATTGAAAATGATAAACCTATATATATTAAAACCTTGTGTGATGAACTTTATTTAGATTCAGGTACAATCAGTCCAATTATTAAACGTTTAGAAAAAAAATCACTTATTGAGCGTATGAGAACGGAAGAAGATGAGCGCAGAGTGAAGGTTCGATTAACTGAAAAAGGATTAGAATTGAAAGATCATTTTCCAAAAATATCAGAGGATGTCATTCAACAGTTTAATATGAAGAGGGAAGATTCTCTTGCTTATCATGAAATTTTAAAAACGTTCGCTGAACAAAATATATATATAAATGATGAAGAAAGATAAATATAACAGGATTGAATAGCTGACGAGCAGCACTTGTTTATAAAAAAACCGAGTAAAAGTTATTAATAGACATAACTTTTACTCGGTTTTTATTTTAATTATATTTATTTTTAAGGTAATCTTCTAATCTTCTCATGGCTTCTTTTAAAGCATCAAGTTCGTATGCGTAAGATATACGAACATGCCCCTTTCCAATATCAGTAAAAGATGAACCAGGTACAATTGCAACATGAGCATTTTCCAGAACATCTACACAAAAGTCAAAATCGTTTTCTGTAAAGCGTTGAATACTTGGGAAAATATAAAAAGCACCTTCAGGTTTGGCATCGAGTTCAAAACCTAATGATTCAAGTTTTTGTATAAGGAAATTACGGCGTTCAATATATGCTTCGTTCATATATTGTGGTGCTTCAAGTCCTTCGTTCAATGCAGCGATACAAGCAATTTGTGCTGGTACATTTGCACAAATACAATTGTAGGCATGCATAAAAGTTAATTTTTCAATAAGATATTCTGGACCTATTAAGAATCCAATGCGAATACCTGTAGCAGAGTGAGATTTACTTAAACCACCAACTAATAATAATTGTTCTCTAATAGATGGGAATTCAGCGAATGATGTATGTTTGCCAGTAAAAGTGTTTTCAGCATATATCTCATCACTAATAACAAATATAGGCATATGCTTTAAAGTTTCAGTTAGTGCTTGAACCTCATTGTGGTTCAAAATGACGCCCGTTGGATTAGTAGGGTAGTTTAGTAATATGGCTTTGGTCTTCGCAGTTAAATGTGCCTCTATAGCTTCAGGTGTGACTTTATAATTCGTCTCTGTGGTATCAATATAAACCGGCACGCCACCTAATGTTTTGATAAGTGGAATATAGCCAGAATATACTGGACCTGGTATTAATATTTCATCACCTTCATCAATGATGCTTCTTAATGCAGTATCTAATATTGGCTAACTGCATTTCTTGTTTCCTCTAGACCTTTATTATGTGAATAGCTTGTTTGATTTTCATTTATTGCCTGGATATAAGCAGATTTAACAACATCAGGCATTGGAAAATCTGGTTGACCAATTGTTAAATTAATACAGTCTTTTATACCGCTAATACGGCTTGAAAATTGACGAATACTTGGTGCACTTAAATGTTTTGAATTATTATTTAATGATAGTTTCATTGTATAAATCACCTCAAGATTTAAAAATACCAAATTTAATTTTATATGTAGAGTTAGAGCGAGAATCAAAGATAGCTTTGGCTTTTGATTCTCGCTCCACAAGCATGTCGATATAAAGTTATAATGGATAGCAAAAATTTATATCATGCTTATTTTTTAATGATACTTGCTATAAAGCGATTGCGTTAATTAATGGTTACGCATCATTACTTTAAATATATCATATCGCGTTTCACAGTACCTTTATTCTTTGAATTTAGAAGGGGATTGTAGATTAATAATTGGATTTGTCCATTTTGATACAAAACGTGTTGATAATGCATAGACAATAATCGTCGTAAAGAGCAGTAAATAGACATAAGTTAATATCGATACTGAATCTTTAAATGGATAAATACCGAATCCACGTATAACCCCGATGACTAAACCATGTAATAAATAAACATACATTGTTCTACGTCCAATATAAGTGTAAAACTTTTCTTTTTCTGGTATTAGATTTAAGAAAGAGAAAAGTGTTATTAAAATTATGAAATAAAGTAATAACCTTTTAATAGGACTGTATAAGTCTGGTTTACCTTCGAGTGACATATAGGGTGAGTCACCTAATAACCAATCTGCATTAATAGGATGATATGTATAAGTAACATAAAATACAATCAAAATGATGATAGAGATTGGAACAAGTTTTTTATTTTTTAAAGTTTGGATATGCTTATTCGTAAACAGATAACCTAAATAAAATATTGGAAAGAACATGATGGTTCTTGAAAAGCTTAGATAATTATCGATATTTGATGAATAACCCGCAAATAATGAGATAATTATGGCAATCGGTAAAACATAGTATGGTTTATAGTCCTTCACGATTACTAATATAACGTGGAAAAAGAATAATGTAAGTAAAAACCATAATGCAAATACTGGATCGAATGGATCAAATTTCACACTATCTTCTTTACCAGTTAAATAATAGTAAAAAGAGAAAAAGCCAAAGAAAACAACGTAAGGAATTAATAGTTTTTTAGAGACTTTTTCTAAATAACCAGCTTGGCCTGCTTTTTTTGCAAAATAACCAGAAATAAATAAAAAGCCCGGCATATGAAAGCTGTATATTGTTAAATACAATGAAGAAAGATGTTTACTGGCTTCTGTATATGGCTGTAATAAATGGCCAAACACAACAAGAAAGATTAACATTGCTCTAGCATTATCGAAAAAGTAATCTCTCTCTTTCAATTGTGACATTATTTTGCTCCTTTTATATATGCGATAAATTTTATATGCGCTACTTCTAATTTATTATAAAACATATGAGAAATGCAACAAAATAGTACAATTTGTCTTTTATCATTGTATATTAGGAAGAATACTATTATAATATTAGAAAATAAAATAGTGTATTTAACCTCTTAAGAATTTAATTTAAAGTAGTGGAGATGACCAACATGTATAAACAACTAGAACAATTAATTACACTGACGAGCAATGATCTTAATTTAGTAAGTAGACGATTTGGACAACGTACAGATTTAACTTCAGAGCAATTGGAGATGCTAAGAATTTTATATAATTATAAAAAGTTATCTCAATATGATTTAACAATGAAGATTAATAAAGAACAATCTATCGTATCACGTTGGATCAAGAAGTTATGTCAAATGGGTTATATCACGAGCAAACAATCCAATAAGGATATGAGATGCAAAGATTTAATGGTGACAGAGAAGTCAAAAGCTTTAGTCGAACAAATAAATGAAGTTAGGATAGCGCTAATCGAAGCACGATGTCAAAATTTAACAGCTAAAGATATTGAAAGCTTAAATCAGTTATTAAAAAAATTAAATGCACATCATACATATTTTATTAAATGAAATATAAAATAAACGAAGCGTAGGTGATATATAGCACTTTTTTGAAAAGTGATGTATTACCTACGCTTCGTTTAATATCTTTTGTTATTTATAAAGCATAAAGTGATTTTTACTTTTTAGTCATCAAATACCAAAAATTGGGATACAGGTAAAGCTGATAAACATTTAATAATGCCTCTAAAAAGTAGTGCGATTATTTATAAGTATCTACGTCAAAGTATTTACCTAATTTACCCATTGAATCATAAAACCCTTTAATACGTGTAGCATTATGTGCTGCCCATGCTACATCTGTTGCATATTGATGAACACCTGGATTTTCAGGGTTCCAACGCATTTTGTAAAGTGTGTTTTGACCTTGATTGATATATGAGCCAGCAATGAATTTAGCACCACCAACAATTGCTTTTTTAACAGTATTCCAACCATTATTTTTGGCTGTAGCGAAACCTTGTTTAACAGCATCGCTGTCAACAGCACCAATACCAAACATATTATAGTATTTATCTTTGCCATTAGTTACAACTTTACCGTTAACAACATCTCCGCCATTAGCTAGTTTAGATGTACCATTACCAGTTTCAAGTAGGGCATGTGAAATTAAATATACTTCATTGATATTATACGCTTTGGCAGCTTCGCTAAATGCTTCACCTTGGCCTTCTAAAATACCTTTACCAACTAATAGTTTATCCAAATCAGCTGAAGAAATATTTTGTGATTTATCTAAACGTAAGAATTGATATTTTTGAGTTGGATCTTTAATTAATTTGCTAGAATCCATAGCATTTTTAATTTCAGTTGCAGAAGCATCTTGCCATTTACCAGCTGTATGTTGAATTTGTGGTTTGAATTTCAATCCTTTTTGGATAGCAACTGCTTGATCAAGTGTAAGACCTGATTTGTAATATTTCACTAATTCTTTACGTAAGTCATCTTCTTTTACCCAAACGACTTTACCATTAGCTAATTTACCATGGTACCAAGTGACACCATTAATGACTTGTTTTTCAAATACAGTGAAAATACCTTCATAAAAGTCTTTCAATGAACCAGTAGCTTTTCCTGTTAATGGATCAATATAATAACTACCTTTTTGGTTATGAATGATGTAATCATATTTTATAGGTGTTACAGCTGATTTTGTAACGCTAGGTGTCTTCGTGGTACTATTTAAATCTTTTGCAGCAATCCAACCAGTTTTATTATTAACAATACCGTAGATATATTCATCTTTGTCAACGTAGACTGATTTTGATGCATTAAATTGATTGTTTTTTACATTTTTTAAAGTATCTAGTTGTTGTGATTTTGTACCCCAAGGGACAGCATAAAGACCATTATTTGTAGCTTTAACAGTATATTGACCATTTTTAGCCGTTGTCTTACTTAAGTTACGTGTATTGATATCTTTTGTATTAACCCAACCGATTGGTGTGTTTTGATTTGTATTTTGGATTAAGACATATGTGTTATTGCCTTGTGTACGTTGTTTAGTAACAGTAAATGTTTTACCTGAGAATTTAGATGCATCTTTACCTTTTGGATCATAAACTGTTGTTTTAATTCCAGAGTTAGTAGCATTTAATTGACCAATCTTACTTACAGTTTGTGTTTGAGTTGCTGCTGGTTTCTTAGCAGTCTCTTTAACTGTTATATCTCCAGTTTGCATCCAACCTAAATTAGTATTGGTTTTATTATCAGTAATTAAATAAAATGCATTGCTACCTAAAGTTGCTTTTTTACTTAATTTGTATGTTTGACCATTCACATATGATTTTTGTACACCTTGCTTATCATATACAGATGTATATACACCATGATTAGATTTAGCAACTGTACCTTGTTGATTAGTTAAATTAGATACAACTAACTTGGCAGTCGTAGACGGCTTGCTTGGCGTCGTAGGTGGTGCCGTTAATTTACTTAAGCTAACCCATCCAGTTAAATTATTTACAGTACCATAAATATAGTTTGTTTTACCAATTTGTTGTTGCTTAGTTGCTTTAAATGTTTGAGCTGATTTACCTGAAACAGAACCTGCTTTTTGACTACTTGTTCCCCAAGGAACTGTATAAATCACTTCTCCAGGATTAATTTTATAAGTTTTATTGATTTTTGCAGCGGCTTTAGCGGCGTTATAACTCACATCACCTTGATGTACCCAACCAATTAAAGTGCCTTTGTTATAGTCAGAAACTAAATAGTATTGTTCTTTACCTAAAGTAGCAGATTTAGTTACTTTAAGTGTTTGGTTTACGCGATCAGTCTTTTTACCTTTTTGGTCATAAACGGTTGTATATAAACCATCATTTTTTGAGTTGATACGGCCTACGCCATTATTTTCAGTAACTTTAACGGTACCTGATTTTGATGGGGTAGTTGTGCCTGTGTTTCCAGAACCAGTGCTACTACCAGTACCACCTGTACTGCCAGAAGAAGTAGTACCCCATGCTGCTGCTTGACCAGTTTTAATTAAATATTTTTCATAAATTAAATCGTAAAGTTCATCATAGCTATAATTATGTGCTGCTAAGTAACCATGAGGGTCAGAGTGGTCAGAACCACCTAAATAATTGCTGACTGCTTGGTGAGTCCATACCGTACCAACACCATCATATTCAGCACTGTCTGGGACTAAACCATAATATTGTAGGTTAGTTGCTGCGTAGTCTGCATAATTATTTATTGAACGTGCAAAAGAGTCATAGTCATGCGTATGAACTAATTCAACATGTATAAAACGATCATTTGCTTGTGGACCGGCACCCCATGCTAAGTAGTCAGTATTTGCAGTTTCAATAATACGATCACCATCTACATATGCATGAACAAAAGCGCTCGTGTAATTATTCTTCATATAGTTAATCTCACCAGTGATAGTTGAATTATCATTAGCAGTATCATGCATTACAATACCTTCAGGTTTGCCATAACGGTAATTATATTGAGGTAAGTAATTTGCTATATCTTGTTCGTAATTTGGTGCTTTAAAATTATTTTTACGAATATAGTTATTAATTGATGAATTAACTTTTGGTGAATATTTAGGTAATGCCGCACGTGTTGTTGCTTCTTTAGTTACTGCAGAACGTGTTGCTACTGCAGTATTAGCACTAGTAGTAGCTACTCTAAGCTTAGGTGTTACTTTTGCACTAAATGTAGCTGGCTGTACTTTGTTTTCTGCTGTAGAAGCTTCTTTAGATGATGTAGATACTTTGGCATTATCTTGCTTGTCATTAGAAGCAACGTCATCTTCTTTAGAAGTTGCTTTGTCATCTTGAGTGGCAGATTCATTTTGATCTGCTATATCAGAAGCGCTATCGTTACTATGAGTGTCGTCTTGTTTATCACTAGAAGCAAC
>ERZ1023393.28-NODE-28-length-56090-cov-5.092424_pt1 | contig 56090 bp, 80 predicted proteins | sample MGYA00380503_ERZ1023393 | MGnify/ENA primary metagenome ERZ1023393 (study PRJEB33173, sample SAMEA4830379) | metagenome | study: EMG produced TPA metagenomics assembly of the PRJEB25223 data set... | reverse complement strand
TCCCATTATTAAAAAGTTTAATGAAAAGGCAATATTAGACATCGTGAACTGACTTTTTAACAATCTCTTTTTCGACATAAAGAATAACGATCTCATATAAATACAATCTCTAAACCAGAATGACAATGACATATGCCATCTATTCCAAAAATCTTTAATATTCTTTGCTTTAAAGGGTTGTTTAAAGTTTTGCGGTGTTTGTATTCCATATAAATAACTAAAGGCCATAGCAAATAAAGAATAACCAGCAAAGTCAAAAAATAAATACAGACTATACGCATACATATAAAGCCATTTAGCAGTAAAACTATTAAAATCCAACAACAGTGGGTTTATAGCATAAACTTGAATTAAATAGGCAATGATATATTTATATAAAAATCCAAGCATAATATAATGAATTGCCTTATGTAATAATTCTTGATATTGGTCACTGGATGGAATCTTTGCTTCATCTTTAACAAATCGTTTATAACGATCTATCGGACCTGATGAAATGGTTGGAAAGAACGATATAAATTGAAATACTTTCGATACTTTAACTTCTTTAATCGAACCATCTCGTATTTCCATTAATAGTTGTACACTTTTGAACGTGACGTATGAAATACCTAAAAAACCAATAAATTCAATAACTTTATTTTCATGTAATTTCAATTGTGCTGCACCAAACCACGAGCTTTGCATGACTTTGACAACCACTAACGGCAATATCGATAAAACAATAACGACAAAAAATTTACTGAATGTATTATTTTTTGCACGTGATTTCCAGTAAAACATGATAATGGCTACTTGCCAGAGAATGTATAAGATAAAATTAATTAACTGTACACTTAAAAATGATAGTCCAAAAAGATTGTGTTTTTCTGAATAAAAAATGACAATAATCATCACCATGGTACTGATACCATTATAAATTCGACTTCTCTTGCCAACTAACCCCATGATAATGACAGGTAATAGTACAATGAACGCTATGAGAAAAAATGTAAATGTGCCATATGGAATCATGCTTGTATATCCTCAGCGATTTGTTTTCTATCTAGTTTTCCATTTGCCGTTAATGGAAATTTATCTTTAAATATTATTTTTTTAGGAATCATATAATCTGGAATTGATTTTTTAAGCGCTTGTTTAATGTTATGTATCATAGCTTGTTCAGCATCGATATCTACTTCCTCATTTAAAATGACTACACCTTGCAATTGCACAACTTTACTATTTTTATAAATTGGAACAACAACCGCTTCTTTTATTACATTAACCTGCCGTAATTGAAATTCAATCTCTTCTAATTCCATACGGTAACCATTAAGTTTAACTTGAAAATCTATGCGACCATTGATAAACCATTGCTCATGCTTCTTCGTCGCTTTGTCACCTGTGTAATAACTTGGCTGTCCATTGGATGTTTTAAATACCGCCTTAGTGCGCATTTCATCTTTAACGTATCCAGCACTCACACATTGACCAGTTATCACTAACTCGTCATTCTCAGCTAAAGACAATATTGTGCCTGGTCTCGGTACGCCAACAGGTAATGGATTATATTGATTTATGATATCTTCAGTAATCCGTATGCTTGTAACTGCAACCGTTGCTTCAGTAGGCCCGTATGTATTGTAAATATACGCAGATGGGAATCGCTGTAATAACGTTCTTGCCGTTCTATGTGGCAAAATTTCACCACAGAAGAAAAATTCTTTCAAACTATCATATTGATTTTCTGAAAGATTTGGTAACATTAAACACATTTCCATAAATGAAGGCGTTGAGACCCATACATTAATGCGTGTTGCTTCTAGCATTTGGTTTAATAGTTTAGGCTTATTAATCATTGCTTTGTCTACTAAATTTAACGTGCCTGCCGTAGCTAAACATGGATAAATCGCCATTACTGATAAATCAAATGAAAAAGGCGCTTGATTTAACCACTGTTGGTTTTCACCTAATTGATTGAGGTCGACCATCCACTGCGTAAACTGATTTAAACTATCATAACGAATTTGTACACCTTTAGGTTCACCTGTTGAACCAGAAGTAAAAATCGTATAAGCAATATTTTTATCTTCAATCAGCGCATTAAATTTAATAGATGTATCCATGTCATTAAATATATTCAAATCAAAAATATGATTATGTTTTATGTCTAATAAACTTTCTGTCGTATTTAAAATATAGTCAGGTTCTACTTTTTCAATAATAGAACTAATTCGATCTTCAGGCATTGAAACATCTATGGGTACATAACCACAACCTGCTTTTAAACTTGCAAGCATCCCTACAATCATATAAGGCGACATATGTCCATATACGATCAATGGACTTTGACTGTCTTTTATTAATTCTGCTAGTCCATTCGTATATTGATTAAGTTCTCGATAATTGATTGTTTCATCATTATGTCTTATTGCAATTTGGTCGGGGTAATTCTTTTCATTTTCAATTAATGAATATACAATATCTTTCATAATTTTCTCCTCGATTAAAATTCATTATAAATAAAGTTATTATGCGTATCTCCAGAACCGTAAATTAAGTATAAGGCTATAAAAATAGCAAGATATAATAATGTTAATAACCATGGCTTCATTTTTTGATAGGTAGGTTTTTTATTCATTTCTTTACTCATCATCCACCTCTTTTATTATTTATACTATTATTTTTTTATTACATAACAATATTTTTTGGTTGTAAGGCTATTTACAATATTTTAACATTTTACCAACTTATTATACATTTTTTATGATGGTCTGACAATCGAATAAAGTATTTTATATATAACAAAAATGTTAGATGGTTTAAAATATTAAAATGCTCAAAATACAATTATATTTAATGCACTTATAATCAGTGAAACTAAACGGGTTTAAAAATCAGTTATCTTTATACATCAGTTTTTTTGCTATCAAAAAAAGAGCCCGCAAACATCCATAGATGTTCGCAGACTCTTTTTAATTGGGACGTATGTATTGAAAGTCCCAATCCCTAAATACAAGATACTTTTTATTATTTTATTGGTGTTTTAGGATGTAAATTGTTTAATACTAATCGAATATTATCAACGCATAGTTGAATCATACGATTTCTTGTTATTACAGACGCACTACCAATATGAGGTACAATCACGGCATTAGCCATCGCTAAGAGTGGATGTTTCATATCTATCGGTTCTTCACGTAGAACATCTAAACCACAAGCTGCGATGTCACCATTTTCTAAAGCAGCGATTAGTGCTTGTTCATCGACAACTGCGCCGCGTCCTATGTTGATAAAAATCGCATCGTTTTTCATTTTTTTAAATGCTGTAGCATTAAATTTATTTTGAGTTTCCTTTGTGAGTGGTGCTGTACATATTATAAAATCGCTATGTTCTAATAATGTATCAAATGGTACATACAATGCCCCTAACTCTTTTTCGGCATCTTCATGTCTAGAGCGATTATGATACATGATTTTAGTATTAAAGCCCTTTAATCTTCTAGCAAAAGCTTTACCAATATCACCCATGCCATAAATACCCACATTCGCATTAATCAAGTCTTTGCCCGCAAACAAATATGGGCCCCAACTTTGCCACTCGCCATTTTGAACATATTTCTCAGCTTCTACAATTCGTCTTGCTACTGCCAACATTAATGTGAATCCTAATTCTGCAGTCGTTTCAGTTAAGACACTCGGTGTATTCGTTGCGATAATACCTTTATTATTTACGAGATCAATATCAATATTGTCAAAACCAACTGCCATATTTGCAATAATTTTCAGGTTAGGTGCTGCTTCCAGGGCTTCTTCATCTATTTTTTCACTCAAAGTTATAAAGCAAGCCGTTGCATCTTTGATGGCATCTAAAAATTGCGCTCTAGGCATCGGAATAAGTGACTCATCCCACATTTCTACTTGTCCAAGCGCTTCTAATTGTTCTATAAAAGGTTGCGGAATTTTTCGAGTAACAATGATTTTATCCATACGAACACTCCTATTTTTCAAGTTCTTTAATCACTTCATTTAAATCCTTAAAAGTATAAGTCGGTGGTACTGATTTTTTCTCTATTTCTTCTTTAGTTGTGACACCAGTTTGTACATGAATCGTGTCTATATCAACATTAATACCAGACATAATATCTGTATCATATAAATCTCCTACCATCGCTACATCTGAACGGTCTAAGTCTAAAATTTCTAAGGCTTTATTCATAATAATCGGCTCTGGTTTGCCAATAAATACGGGTTGGACACCTGTCGAAACTGACACGACACTTGTAATCGCTCCATTACCTGGTAAAAATCCTCTCTCTTTTGGTATAGAGACATCTTGGTTTGTTGAGATAAACTTAGCACCATTTCGCACACCTAACGTTGCAGTTGAAAGCTTTTCGTAGGTAACTTGCTCATCTAAACCAACCACTACGTAATCCACGAATTCATCGTCTTTGAGTACCAATCCTTGTGCAGTTAAAGCATTGGATAACCCGCTTCCACCTAACATGTATACAGTTGCTCCAGGTGATTCTTCTGCGATAAATTCTGCGGTTGCCAAAGCTGATGTAACAACTTCATCAGCTTGTGCGACAATACCCATTGTATTTAATTTTGATACTACTTCTTCTGGTTCTTTCGTTGAATTATTTGTCACGTATAAATGTGGAATATTTTGATTATTTAAGTAAGAAATAAATTTGGCTGCTCCATCAATTTCTTCATTCCCTTTATACATCGTTCCATCTAAATCGATTAAATACGCTTTATAATTTTTCATTATGACTTATTCTCCTTTTTTACCAAAAGCTGTGATTGGAACATTTTCATTTTTTAAAAACTGAATTACTTCATCAATATAACTTTGATAAAATGGCACTGCTTCATCAAAGATGGGTATCAATGTCGTCGTATTAAGTTCATCATAATAATGAACAAATTGCTTTCTTACATCAACGGTTTGATTAATTTGATGTTGTGTATCTTTAGATATCACTTTTTCTAACGCTAAAATATCTATAACATCCTTATAATTACCAGGATCTCTAAGTATAAAGCCGTCTATAATCATATTACCAATGTCTACCGCTGATTCAATAAACATTTGCGCAATACGTTCAAATGCATAATGATTATCTTTATGGCTAGGATAATCTTGAATTAATTGTTGTAAATAATTTAATTTAGTATTCAATTGTTCTTTATTAACAAAATACATTTTAGTCACCCCTATCCATCTCATCATACCATAACTTTGCAGACAAATTCATTTATGGTTATACTGTAAATCAAGACTTTTAGTAAGATCAAAATTGCTTTAAATAAGCTAATTTAAACTAAATACTTATATTGTTAGGAGCCTAAACATGATTGATATGTATCTATATGATGATGATGAATCTGCACAAGCCCAATTTGTTGGTTTTGTTGGTGAACACAGCCGTTATGATTTAATGCTAGTTCAAACCAACCGCCATTTTGGGAAAACAATCGTCCTTAATATGCAAACAAATAAATTTGGCATTATTGGCACAGATGACTTAGAAGAAGAAGGCTATATCGCACATATTCTTGGTGTGTCTGAAATCGAAGGTAACGAGATTACAGCATATTTAAATGAAGTCATTCAATAACATGATGCCATAGTACTTGCACTATGCCTCAAAATATTAATCAATAAAAACAAACCAAAAGCGTATAATCGCCTTTGGTTTGTTTTGTTAAAATGGAAATATCTATTCACTGTTTGCCAGCTTATATTATTTCTCTGATTGTTGGATACTGGGCTGAATTTTAACATCATGCAGTTTATCTTCTTCAAGTATCGCGTCACTTTCTGTTGTTTCGCTTTCATCTAACTGTGTCTTAATTTCACTTTCTGGAATACGTCTTAAAATAAAGTAAGGACAGCCAAAATTACAATACTCTAATAGATAATCTTGTATTGTTGAGAATCGTTTACTTAACTCTGCCTTTTTATTATTATCATTATAAAACCCTTTTAATCTCAATTGGTCATATCCAAAATCACCAACAATGAAATCATACTTATCCAAAATATCTGAGTATCTGTTGGCAAATGTTTCTTCTTCAAAACACGCTCTATATTCCTCTATTATCTCAAAGTATTGTCCATTTACTTTTATCATATCATTCACCTAATCTATGTCATTTCATAAACTCAATTATAAATAATAAAATATTAAAATGACTCACATATTTATATCATATTTCTAATAAAGACTTAGTTCATATAGTGCGATACACGCAATCATCTAAAATGAACTAAGCCTTATTTTAATTAGTTATTCGTATCTGTACCAATTTCATTACCAAGTTTTTCTTCTCCGATGCGGTGTCTTTCTTTTGCAGCTTCATTTACTTGTTCATCTGCATGATAAGAACTTCTTACAAGTGGACCAGCTTGGCAATGTTTAAAACCTTTATCCATTGCTACTTTTCTTAATTTACCAAATTCTAAAGGTGTGTAATATTTTTCAACTTTTAAGTGTTTACGTGAAGGTTGTAAATATTGACCTATTGTCAAAATATCCACATCATTAGCACGAAGGTCATCCATTGTTTCATAAATTTCCTCGTGTGTTTCACCTAATCCCACCATTAAACTTGATTTTGTAGGAATATCAGGTTGTAATTCTTTAGAACGTCTCAAGAACTCTAATGTACGATCGTAAGTCGCTCTAGCACGAACTCTCGGTGTCAAACGGCGAACTGTCTCGATGTTATGGTTTAAGATATCCGGTTTTGATGCCATTAATGTTTCTAATGCATCATAATCTCCGCCCATATCTGAAGGTAAGATTTCAATTGATGTAAATGGATTACGTTCACGTACTTTACGCACTGTTTCAGCGTATACATTTGAACCTGCATCTCTTAAATCATCACGCGCAACTGCAGTAATAACAACATGTTTTAAATTCATTAACTCTACAGATTCTGCCACGCGTTCTGGCTCATCTAAATCTAATTCGTTAGGTAAACCAGTCTTAACTGCACAGAAACGACAAGCTCGTGTACAAACTGCACCAAGAATCATAAATGTTGCAGTACGACGCTCACCCCAACACTCGTGTATATTAGGACACTTTGCTTCTTCACAAACTGTATGTAAATTCTTTTCGCGCATCATTTTCTTAAGACCAGTATAATTTTCGTTAGTATTTAGTTTTATTTTTAACCAATCTGGTTTACGTAAAATTTCTTCATTTTTAGTAGCCATAACATGACAATCCTCCCGATTTGAAATCTCTAATCATTATAACGAAATTTCCAACAAATTAAAACGTATTATTACAACAATTTAATATTCTAACAATTTTTCCTTGAAAATATCTCGTAAAAACTCTGGCATTAAGTAATCTATGGCTTGGTCTTTTAACATTGGGAAATATCTACCAAATGTATACATATCAACTGTTCCTAAGATATACGTGCCATCATTATCTATTTCTTCACCATTGATAAAATAACGTGATTCCGATTCGATAAATCCAAGGTTATATAAAATATAACCGCCAAAAATATCACCCCTAAAACCCAAACCTTGCGCATGTTCATTCAAATATTCTTGCTTTTGACTTTTAATAATTACTTGCTTTAATTCTTGACCACTTAATTTAATACGCACTGCGTTAATTGGATGCGGTAACATTTGATGAATATCATATTCTGTAATTTGATTACCATCAATTCCTTGTACAATTAAACCAGCATTAATAATCGTACAATCTGCATTCGTAAATTCAAACAAACTCTCTGCTAGCACATAAGATGTTTGTGAAATCATGTTCGTTCTTCTAGGTAATTGGATGGGATAATCTATGACAGCGTCACTAAGGAGTGCCTTGCCTTCCGCTTCAAAATGTGTTTCTACTTCAGGCAGCTTTTCTATAGGGTGAATCGTTGCTTCTTTATGCACTACAACATTATCTTCAATCTCTAAAGTAACCTCACCTAAGAAATAACCATATTTACCTGCAGCTGCCATAAGCACGCCATGATTAAATTCACCATTTTCGAAATAATGATGCGTATGACTTCCTAAAATCAAATCAATTTCAGGTATTTCTTGACATAACTTTTCGTCAAAAAAGACCCCTACATGACTCATAATAATTAATAAATCATAAGCACCTTCATTAGCACTTATCTCGTCTTTAATTGCTTCTAATGGATTCGTCACAACCCAGTCTAGCGCTCTATAAAACGGCGTAAATGGAGCTGTAGCAGCCACAAATAATATACGCACACCATCTATTACCTTAATAAATGATGAAGAGATATTATTTGGTAATTGACCGCGTTCATCAAAAACATTGGCACAAGTCACATCAAATTTTGCATTATCGTATAATGTGTTTAATGCATCATGAGATATCGTCATACCTTCGTTATTACCAATCGTAGCCAAATCACAATGTGCATCATTTAATAATTCAACATTTTTGATACCCATCGTTGCCTCAGTCACAGGCGCTGACAAATCAACGTGATCACCTATATCTAAGTAGAGCGAGGGATGATTCAATTTAGGTCTCTCTTGAGCTAAATACTCAGTGATACGTGCGTATTCATGTAGATGACTGTGTATATCATTCGTATGATAAATTGTTAATTTCATCTATGTTTTCCCTCCTCTTATTTTATAAAAATGATTTAATGATTAGATATATACCCATTATGAGCATGACTGCACGCAATAATGTAACGACAGTATTCGATTGAATGGATCGATTAATTTTGACACCTAATTTAGCACCAAAATAACTTGCTATAATTAAGATGATTGCATAACCCCAGGCTACGTGACCTTGTACGATATGACCTGCTGAACTGACAACACTTGAAAAGAAAATCATCATCATACTCGTACCTACCGCAACATGCGGTGGGAATCTAAATACAATGAGCATTAGTGGTGTCATTAAAGCACCGCCACCAATACCAAAGAGTCCTGTTAAAATACCAATAAATAATGTAGCCACAAATGCAACCAATGGTGGTACGTGATAGTGATATGTTTCCCCATGACCATCCACATAGGTTTTTTCATATTGTGGTTTCGCAAATACTTTTAAAGGCTTAATTTTATTTCTCACCATCAATAGGATGGCAACTAAGATTAAAAATATACCAAAATATAAATTAAATGATTCTAATGTCAGATAACGACTTATGATTGAACCAATTAATGAACCTGGTAGTAAGCCAAATAAAAATATCGATCCATTCTTAACATCAACTTGTTTTGTCTTAAGATAACCAAGTGTGGAAGATAAGCCGGTTACAATTAATATAACAGAAGATGTTCCGATAGCAATTTGAGGTGTTATGCCGTGTAACAAATCATTATCCACACCTAAGTATACAATTGTCGGAACTATTATTATGCCGCCACCAATACCTACTAAAGAGCCTATGACCGCTGACAAACCACCAATTAAAATCAATAATATAATTGTTAACATCTTATCGCTCCTAGAATAATTTTAATTGCTGTGGTGCTAATCCTTCGTAATCTATGCCCAACAAGCGTTGGTATGTTTTAGCATTTTGTGCTGCATGACCACCAGAATTATTATTAAATACAACATAAATTTTTTTGGCTTTATGTTCTAATACTTTAACTTTATTCACTAAATCTTGTAGTTCAGATTCACTGTAATCATATAGATATCTCACGTCGCGCCATGCCTCGTCGGTCATGTCCTTTTTCGTCCACCCGTGAACATTCCGACCATGATAACGTACAAATGCTTTTTCATGCGTGATTCTATTGACGAGCGGTATAGACCCTTGACCTGCTTGTGGTTCATCACAAACAGCATGGATGATGCGTTGTTGCGTTAAAAACGCCAATGTTTCTTCTTTAAATTGATCATTAAACCACGATTGATGCCTAAACTCGACACATATCGGAAAGTCTTTTAATTGTTCTCGCACGTATCTTATATATGTAATATTCGGTACGGTACAATCAAACCATGGTGGAAATTGAACTAATATCATAGCGAGTTTACTTTCATCTATTAGCGGTTGTAACATATCCTTAAATTGATCAAAAAGGCTTTGTCTTGTTTCTGCATAATCATGAAAATCAGCATGAAGTGTTAGTGCTTGATGTATTTTAACAATAAATTCAAAGCGTTCTGGTGTTTCTTTAATCCACTTTCTTATATTCCTTTCAGGTTGTATGGCATAATAAGTTGCATCAAGTTCCACTATTGGAAAGTGACTTGCGTATGTAATTAATTTATCTGTTTTTCGTTGCAAATCCTCATATAATGTATCGTGGTCGCCCCAACCTGTTAATCCAATATTTATCATATGTATCACCAAATTAATGATACCACAGATGATTTATGATATTCACTTGATTAAATTCAATTTACGATAACTTTAAAAAACTAAAGATTTTTATTTCAAATGATTTACTATGTATCATAAAAAATGAGACTAGCAACTTAATAATTCATTAAGCCTTCTAGTCTCGTCTTTGATAATTTTTCATATATGGCGTTGCAGTTATCGATTCATTATTTCATTTGCTTGTTTAACCACATTTTCTATTAGTGCCCAAGCCGACATATGTTGTACAAGCCTTGGACTTTGACCACTCCATAAATGTGTCCACTGCGCATTACCTTTATTTGCGGCTTCTTTGCGCAATGCATTTGTCAGTTGATTTTGTATCGGATAATCTGGAATTTCATCATCATATTCATTCATTTTATGAATAAATTCATTATCTATGCCTCTTGCTGGTTTACCAGTAATAACATTAGTGACAACTGTATCCGTTTCCTTACTTTGACTAATTGCATGCTTATATAGTTGACTTGCACCACTTTCATCTGATGTTAAAAATGCTGTGCCCATTTGAACACCTTCTGCGCCTAATACCATACTAGCCACTAATCCTCTACCATCCATAATCCCGCCTGCTGCTACGACTGGGATATTGATTTGATCAACCATTTGAGGAACTAAAGACATGGTGCCAATAAGCGGTGTAAGTTGGCTTGCAGTTTCAGAAAACGCGCCTCTATGACCACCTGCTTCACTACCTTGCGCAATGACCATATCCATTCCTGCAGATTCATTGGCTATTGCCTCTTCAACACTTGTTGCTGTGCCAATTAATTTAATATGACGTTCTTTTAATTTTTCAATAACTGTTTGTTCTGGAATACCAAATGTAAATGAAACCGCAGGCACACCTTTTTCAATAACTAGGTCAATCGCATCTTCAAATTGCTGTTTTTCAGTCATATTGATTACAGGCTCTTCTATATTAAATGCACGTCTATAGGGCTTTAACCATGCATTCATATGTTCCACTTTTTCAGGGATGTATAATTTCTCACTTGGTACGAATAAATTGACCGCATAAGGTAAATCCGTTAATTCTTGAACATAAGTAATTTCTTGTTCTAATCTATCTGAACTAAAATATCCAGCTCCAATTGTACCTAATCCACCAACATTACTCACAGTTGCAACTAATTCAGGTGTCGTTGAACCAGCCATGCCCGCTTGAATAATTGGATATTTCACATTCAATACCCCAGTAACTCTTGTAGATAATTTCATACCAACATACTCCTTTAATACACGTCTAAGGCAAGTCGAGACGCAGACTACCTTATCCGTTTTGATTTGATCAGCAACCAACTCAAATTCACACTAGATAGATACTTCCTCAAAAACTATTTTTCACTATATGCTTTTTTCTGTAATTCTAATTTTTCCTTTTCTTCTTCGTCCATTTCATCTTCAATTTCCATTCCGAGCATCTCTTCAATCAGATCTTCATGAGAAACAATCGCATCGGTGCCACCATATTCATCTAGCACAATCGCTAAATGCTTTCTTGAAACTGTCATTTTTCTTAACACCCACTCGGCTCTATTGTGCTCATTCACAAATAAAGGTTCAGATGTATAGTTTAAAATATCATTATCTGGTTCACGACTCCATGCAAGTAAGTATTTAGAATGGAAAATACCTATCACATCATCTATATCTTCATCATGGACTGGATATCTAGTGTAAGGCTTTGATACGACTGTCTCATATGCATCTTCGTATGAAACATCTGATGGAAAAGCTGTAACATTGATGCGTGGTGTTGTATCTATATCTGTAATCTTTAATTGCTCAAAATCCATGACACCTTGTATGCGATTTCGTTCTATTTCATTAAACGCACCTTCACTGCCTGCAATCGTCACCATCTGTCTAATTTCTTCTTTAGAAAAGCGCTTTGTCTCATCTGTACCATTTGATAGTGCTTTATTTATCAAATCTGTTAATGCATTTAATATCTTAGTGATTGGTTTAAAAATAAATACAAAAAATGAAATTGGTGTATAAATCAAACGCGACATTCTGTCAGGATAAGTGGCAGCGATAGATTTGGGTATAACTTCCGAAATAATGATAATTGCTATCGTAGTTACTGCTGTAGCTAACCCAACATTAATCCCCATATCAACTGCAAGAATTGTTACAAGTGTCGGTAAAATAATATTTGCAATATTATTACCTATTAAAATCGTAGTTATAAATTCGCTCGGTTTACTTAATAACTTTGCGAGTTTTCCGGCTTTTTTGTTTCCGTGTTGTGCATCTGTTTGTATCTTCATCCTGTTTGCAGCAGTTAAAGCTGTTTCACTTCCTGAAAAGAAAAATGAAGCAAACAAAAGTATGATTATAGCAATAATCATCAGTGCAAGACTCCTTTAGCAATCATTATTAAAAAACTTTATATTTTGATATTTTATTCCCTAATCCTATATATGATAAACACGCTTCCACTTGATAGATTAAATGATATAGCATATATCTAAAACCGAAATAAAGTTTATACGGTGTAGCTTCACTTTTTCATCATCCTCATGTTAAACTACTTTATCACCATAATTTGCTCTACAAATTTAAATAACAGACAAGAGTATTTCTATGGCCAAAGTTCAATAATGCCAAAGTTGTGGTATGCCACTTGATAAAAAAACACCAGTTGGTACAGAAAGTGATGGTATTTTATCGAAAAAATACTGTCTTCATTGTTACCAAGATGGTGCTTTTACAATGAACCTAGATTTTGATGCAATGTACGCATATAACCTGAAAAGATTCCAATAATCCGATATGAATAAAGTTCAAAAATTCTTTTTAAACAAAATGTACACAAAAAAATTCATGGCAAAATTAGATCGTTGGCGTAAATGACACTAAGTTTATACACTATGTAATATGGCAAGCAATGCATATGATTGCTTCCAACATTGAACCTGTATGTTTACACTGAAATCATATCAAAAAAACACGAGTATACACTATAGTTAAAGTATCACTTGATGCACACTTTAACCATAGGTATTACTCGTGTTTTATTATTTTATAAAAGAAAGTTAGAGATTAGAAAATCTTAACCAATACTTCCTTCCATTTCGAATTTAATTAAACGGTTCATTTCAACAGCATATTCCATTGGAAGTTCTTTCGTGAATGGTTCAATGAAGCCCATTACGATCATTTCTGTAGCTTCTTCTTCAGAAATACCACGACTCATCAAGTAGAATAATTGTTCTTCAGAAACTTTTGAAACTTTCGCTTCATGCTCTAAAGAAATATTATCATTGAATACTTCATTATAAGGAATTGTATCTGAAGTTGACTCATTATCTAAAATTAAAGTATCACATTCGATGTTTGAACGCGCACCTTTCGCTTTACGACCAAAATGAACGATACCACGATAAACAACTTTACCGCCATCTTTAGAAATAGATTTAGAGACAATCGTTGAAGAAGTATTAGGTGCTTTATGAATCATTTTAGCGCCTGCATCTTGAACTTGTCCTTTACCAGCAAATGCAATCGATAATGTGCTACCTTTAGCGCCTTCGCCCATTAGTACACAGTTTGGATATTTCATAGTTAATTTAGAACCTAAGTTACCATCAACCCATTCCATGTTACCATTTTCGTATACTAATGTACGTTTCGTTACTAAGTTATAAACATTGTTTGCCCAGTTTTGGATTGTTGTATAACGCACGTGTGCATCTTTATGAACAATAATTTCAACAACAGCTGAGTGTAATGAGCTTGTTGAGTAAACAGGGGCAGTACAACCTTCAACATAGTTCACTGAAGCACCTTCATCTGCAATGATTAAAGTACGTTCGAATTGTCCCATATTTTCTGAGTTAATACGGAAATAAGCTTGTAATGGTGTATCTAATTTAATATTTTTAGGTACGTAGATAAATGAACCACCTGACCATACAGCTGAGTTTAACGCTGAGAATTTGTTATCTGCAGCTGGCACAACCGTTGAGAAATACTGCTTAAATAACTCTTCGTTTTCTCTTAAAGCACTGTCTGTATCTTTAAAGATAATACCTTTATCTTCAAGTTCTTTTTCCATATTATGGTAAACAACTTCTGACTCATATTGTGCTGAAACACCAGCAAGATATTTTTGCTCTGCTTCTGGAATACCAAGTTTATCAAATGTACGTTTGATTTCTTCTGGCACTTCATCCCAAGAACGTTCAGTGTTCTCTGATGGCTTAACATAGTAAGTGATATCATCAAAATCCAATTCTGATAAATCCCCACCCCATTGTGGCATAGGCATTTTATAAAATTGTTTTAATGATTTCAATCTATAATTTAGCATCCATTCTGGTTCTTCTTTCATATTTGAAATTTCACGGACAATATTTTCCGTCAAACCGCGTTCTGATCTAAAAATGGAAACATCTTCATCGTGGAAACCATATTGATAATTCCCAACATCAGGTGCTTTTTTAGCCATTTAAATCACTCCTTTTATATATTAAAAAACGACTAACGTGCTAATTGATTTGTCTGTTATTTGCATTTTTTACTTTATCTCATAGAGACTGTTATTCTATCTATACATATTCACGTTTATTTATCTTGTTGTTCTTTCCAGTTTGAATGGAATTTTACACAATGTCAACGTATCAATTCGAATGAATCTTTACTCTTCTGTATTGCCTTCCTTTTCAACTGTACCCTTTTCAAGTGCTTTCCAAGCTAATGTGGCACATTTAATTCTTGCTGGAAATTGCGCAACACCTTGTAACGCTTCAATGTCGCCCATATCTTCGCTAATTTCATATTCTTCACCAAGCATCATTTTTGAAAATTCTTGGCTCATTTTCATAGCGTCAGCCAATGTGTGACCTTTGACCGCTTCTGTCATCATAGAAGCGCTCGACATAGAAATAGAACAACCTTCACCATCAAATTTAGCATCTTTAATGAAACCATCTTCGATGTCAAACGTTAGATGAATGCGATCCCCACAAGTTGGATTGTTCATGTCTACCGTCATAGAACCATTGTCTAAAGTACCTTTATTTCTAGGACTTTTATAATGATCCATTATAACTGAACGATACAACTGATTTAAATTATTAAAATTCATATGAGAAAAACTCCTTCGTTTGTTTCAATGCTTCAACGAATTGGTCAATATCTTCTTTCGTGTTATAAATGTAAAAACTTGCACGCGCTGTAGAAGATTGATTTAACCATTTCATAAGTGGTTGTGCACAATGATGTCCTGCTCTTACTGCTACGCCTTCAGTATCTACTGCAGTCGCAACGTCATGTGCATGAACATCAACCATATTAAAAGTAATGACACCTGCACGTTTGTCTTTGGCAGGTCCATAAATTTCAATACCATCTACTTCTGACATTTTATCATAAGCGTATGCAGTTAATTCTGATTCATGTTGATGAATCGCTTCGAAGCCAATATTTTGTAAATATCTAATTGCTTCGGCCAAACCAATTGCCTGTGCAATTAATGGTGTACCAGCTTCAAATTTAGTCGGTAAATCTGCCCATGAAGCATCGTACTTACTTACAAAATCTATCATGTCACCGCCGAATTCGGTAGGCTCCATTTTATTAAGTAGCGTACGTTTACCATACAGAACACCAATACCTGTTGGCCCTAGCATTTTATGGCCACTAAAGCTATAGAAATCGACATCTAACGCTTGCATATCTAGTGCCATATGAGGCGCAGCTTGTGCACCATCAACACTGATAATTGCACCGTGTTGGTGTGCGATTTCAGTAATTGCTTTAATATCATTAATCGTACCTAAGACATTAGAAACATGTGCAATCGCAACAATTTTAGTATTATCATTGATTGTTGCCTTAACATCTTCTAACGCTAATTGCCCATCTTCAGTCATTGGTATAAATTTCAAATGTGCATTTTTACGTTTAGCTAATTGTTGCCACGGCACAATATTTGCATGATGTTCCATTTCAGTAACAACAATCTCATCACCTTCAGAAACATGTGCGTCACCATAACTATGTGCAACAATATTAATAGAAGCCGTTGTACCTCTTGTAAAAATGACTTCCTCAAAATATTTAGCATTAATGAAACGTCTGACCGTTTCACGTGCACTCTCGTAACCATCTGTTGCTAATGAACCAAGTGTGTGAACACCACGATGCACATTTGAGTTATAACGTTTGTAATAATCCGCCATAACATCAATCACTTGAACAGGCGTTTGGCTAGTGGCCGTTGTATCTAAATACGCTAATCTTTTGCCATTCACTTGTTGGTTGAGAATCGGAAAATCTTTTATAATTTCAGTAACATTTAATGTATCAGTCAAATTATTCACAGGCCTTCCTTAATTAAGAATCAATAATCAGACCTTAGTAAAGGTTCAATCATAACTTGTAAAACGTATTTAATAACCATTTACATACGTTCAAATTTTGACATCACAATTTAATTACTACTGTCCTTGACTACATTTATTTTTGTTAATTATTTGTTTACTTTAAGTTCAATTACTTCACGTAATTGGCGTTTTACATCTTCGATAGGTAATTCACGTACTACTGGATCTAAGAAGCCGTGAATAACTAAACGTTCAGCTTCTTGACGAGAAATACCACGACTCATTAAGTAATAAAGTTGTTCTGGGTCTACACGACCAACAGAAGCTGCATGTCCAGCCTCTACATCATCTTCATCAATTAATAAGATTGGGTTAGCATCTCCTCGAGCATTTTCAGATAGCATTAATACACGAGATTCTTGGTTTGCATTTGATTTCGTACCACCATGTTTAATATAACCAATACCATTAAATACAGTTGAAGCACTTTCAAGCATAACACCGTGTTTTAAAATATAACCAATCGTTTCTTTACCATATTGAACAATTTTAGAAGTTAAATTGATTTTTTGACTTCCAGTTCCAACTACCACGGACTTCAATTCACTTTCAGAACGATCACCGATTAAGTTAGTTGTATTATCAATAATTTGACTACCTTCATTCATTAGACCTAAAGCCCAATTAATCTTCGCATCAGCATCTGCTGTACCACGACGAATGATATGACCCGTAAAGCCTTTATCTAAATAATCAACTGATCCGTAAGTGATTTTTGAGTTAGCACCAGCAATTACTTCTGAAATAATGTTTAGTTGATTGCCTTCACCGTCTGCATTTGACAAATAGTTTTCTACGTATGTTACTTCTGCACTTTCTTCAGCAGCAATAATAACATGATTGTAAAAACTTGCTTGGTTGTCATCATGTAACACAACATATTGAATAGGGTGCTCCACGACAACGTTTTTAGGTACGTAAACAAACATACCACCGTTTAATAACGCTGTGTGTAACGCAGTCAATCTATGCTCATCTACAACTACTGCTTCTTTCATGAAATATTGTTTCACTAAATCTGGGTGATTTACTAACGCATCTGCTAAGCCTTCTACAATGACACCGTCATTTTTTGCAGAGTCAGAAACTTTAGAAAAAGCAAGTGTATTATTATGTTGGATAATTAAATTTTCTGAGTTCTCAATATCAATAATCTCTTTAACAGCTTCTGGCAATGCTTCTAATGATTGATATACATCGCCTGTCGTTTCATGTTGTTTAAATGAGTCAAAATCCCATCTATTAATTTTTGTTTTATCTGGTTTTGGCATTTCTAAAGTTTCAGTTAATTTCAACGCTTCTTTACGTAATTCTGTTAACCAAGCTGGCTCATTATGGGCTTGTGAATACTCAACAAGTTGCGCTTCAGAAATGTTCAAAGTTTCAGTCGTCATACTATTTTCCTCCCATTTGATGATTATATGATTTAATTCATCGGCTTAAATCAAGACCTTAAATCTTCATCTAAATTAATATATTTAATATGAGTTGAGACTTATTCTGCAGCACCGAACTCTTCTTTAACCCATTCATAACCTTCTTCTTCAAGGCGTTTCGCTAATTCAGGACCGCCTGAAGTAACTACTTTACCACCATACATTACATGAACGTGATCAGGTGTGATGTAGTTTAATAGACGTTGATAGTGCGTAATGATTAATGAACCGAACTCTTTACCACGCATTTGGTTGATACCTTTAGAAACAACTTTTAGCGCATCGATATCTAAACCAGAGTCAATTTCATCTAAAATAGCAAATTTAGGTTCTAACATCATTAATTGTAAAATCTCATTACGTTTTTTCTCTCCGCCTGAGAAACCTTCATTTAAATAACGTTGAGCCATATCTTGATCTATATCTAAATAGTCCATTTCTTTATCAAGTTTCTTAATGAATTGCATTAAGTTAATTTCTTCGCCTTCTTCACGCTTTGCATTAATTGCTGAACGCATGAAATCTGCATTAGTTACACCAGTGATTTCTGATGGATATTGCATTGCTAAGAAAAGACCTGCTTTCGCACGTTCGTCAACTTCTAATTCTAAGATGTTGACGCCATCTAAGATAACTTCCCCTTGAGTTACTTCAAAGCTAGGGTGTCCCATGATTGCAGATGATAATGTTGATTTACCCGTACCATTTGGCCCCATAATTGCGTGTATTTCACCAGTGTTAATTGTTAAGTTAACACCTTTTAAGATTTCTTTATCTTCTATAGACACATGTAGGTCTTTAATTTCTAATGTTGATGGCATACATATTCCCTCCGTATTATATGATATGTTTTCCTATCTAGTTTATAATAATTTTAATCTACAGTCAAAAGACTGAGCCCTTGTTACATCATCTCATTATAACGTAGTTATAGGTGAATATAAACCTTTTCAAGTGCTAAATTAAAATCGTTATTAAAACACAATCATTTTCGATAATAATAGTAAGTATTTCTTAACTGATAAAAAACGATATCATGTTCTCAATGGTAATTTTCCGCAATATAATCAAAAATATATTTTTTACATCCTTTTTATTTTACGTGTTTCATTATTGTAATAGGCCATATTATGCTATTATCATTAATACATTTTATTTAAGAAAGGAATTGAATATGTCAAAAATCAAATGGTCAAATCTTTGGAAAGGTTTTGCGATGGGAACGACAGATCTCGTACCTGGTGTTAGTGGCGGTACAATCGCGCTCTTACTGGGTATATACGATGATTTTATACGTTCTATCAGTGGTCTTTTTTCAAAACGTTTTTGGGAAAGTTTAAAGTTTTTACTGCCTATCGGTATCGGCATGGTAGTTGCAATCGGTTTACTTAGTAAACTAATCAACTATTTACTTAATACGCATACTGTTCCAACAATGTTCTTTTTTGTAGGTTTAATTGGTGGTATCATCCCCTATTTATTGAAAACTTCTCGTTTTAAACACACTTTTACAACACCGCATTATTTATTATTAGTTGTAGGCATTATCATCATAGTAATGATGACTGTGATGAATAGTGGTGATAAGCATGCGGGAGAAACACTATCACTTTCAACAGGACTTATATTAAAATATTTTATTGCTGGCGCATGTGCTTCTAGTGCAATGTTATTACCAGGCATTTCAGGTTCATTTATGTTACTCGTATTCGGTGTTTACGGTACAATCATGTATGCTATTTCTGAATTTGTTTCACTTAACTTTGCAGCTTTACCTATTTTAATTACTGTCGGTTGTGGCGTATTATTCGGATTCTTGTGTTCTAGTAAATTAATCCAATATTTATTGTCTTATTATACTTATTTAACATACGCATTAATCATAGGATTTGTAATCGGTTCACTATATGCTGTATTCCCCGGTTTACCAAGTACAATAATGATTTGGATTATATCAATCGTTACACTGTTATTAGGTTTTGTGATCAGTTATAGATTAGGTAGGGTGACCGCCGATTAACCGTTTCAACCTAAATTATAATCATGCTTCAAAAAATCACTCAGTGTAATACGTTACACTAGCCATGAATTCTTAATTTTTATATAATAGAATATCAATCGGTATAGATTGAATAACAAATCAATGGAGGAATTAATTAATTTTTGGGAACCCTTATTAGTTTAATCACATTTATAGTATTACTTGCATTAACTGCATTCTTTGTTGCGACAGAATTCGCAATCGTCAAAGTACGTTCATCTCGTATCAATTCACTTGCTAGTGGAAATAATAAAAATGCGATTGCCGCTAAAAAAGTCGTAACGCATTTAGATGAATACCTAGCTGCTTGTCAATTAGGTATCACAATTACCGCTCTAGGAATAGGTATGGTCGGTGAATCCACTTTCGAATTTTTATTACATCCCTTATTTAGTAGTATTGGACTTTCTGAAACAATGATCCATATATTCACCTTAATCAGTGCTTTTGTTATTGCGACTTACTTACACGTTGTTGTTGGAGAAATGGCACCTAAGACCATTGCAATTCAAAAAGCTGAACAAATCACATTAATCATTGCCAAACCAATCATTATGTTTTACAAAATATTTTATCCATTTATATATATCCTTAACGGTTCGGCGCGTTTAATTTTAAAAATGTTCGGCATGCAACCTGCTAAAGAAAGTGAATTGTATCATTCAGAAGAAGAGTTAAAGCTATTAATTAAAGAAAGTCACGAAGGTGGAGAGATCTCTGAAAACGAATTAACTCATATTAATCGTGCCTTCGCTTTTGATGAAATGAAAATAAAAGACGGTTATCTACCTTTAGAAAAAGTTTCTGTTATCGATATAAATAGCGATATAAATGAAACAAAATCTTATGTAAACAATGCAAACTATACTAGATTTCCGGTAATCAAAGATAATCCAACGAACATTGTTGGCTACATTCATTCAAAAGATTTATTAAATGACAGTGTCACTTCAGTTCAGGAAATCACACACGATATCCTTAAAATTAAATTGACTACAAAATATCATCAGGTACTTGAACAAATGAAATCGCAACAAATTCATATCGCCCTTGTTGAAGATGAAAATCAACAAGCTATAGGTATCATTACAATGGAAAACATTTTAGAAAATATCGTCGGCGATATTAAAGATGAACACGATTAACATAAAATAATAAAACATAGGCGCAATAGGCACATATCATAAGACGTGACCTATTGCGCTTTTTTGTAAATTTAATTCTATATGACAAAATAACTTATGCAGAGGAGCGATCAATATTCAATACATTAAACATTTGCCTGGAAAATGGAAGATTATTGCGTCAACGTTTAATATGTGGACTTCTGGCAAAAAAGCAAATCCTTCTATCTCTTATTCAATAATAGAAAAGGAACCATTAATATTGCTAGACAAAGTACAGTATCAAACAAAATACAAAACAAAATCTATCTTAGGTTATGATAAATTAAAGGACGATCAATTTACTTGGACAGGCAAAGGATTGTTACGATGTTTCTCTAGCAAGTGGCGTATTATTTATTTAGATTCCGATATACTTATTATTCAATTTTCTTCCACTTTAGTAACAAAAGCGGGTATGGACATGCTAATCAAAGAAGAAGATGCAGGCAAATTATATAAAAAACGATTAAAGCATCAACCGAACTCATTTAATTTAAGTAAAGACATTATACAAAGTTTCCAATGGTTAATTTGATTTAAAAATTGAAAACTAAAGTGTTTTTAATTGGTATTTAAATTTTAGGAATTAATGAACATTACAGAGCAAAATTTAATATTAGTTTCCAAACATCAAATTTTTTGAAAGACATTAAAATTAAATTTAGCGATTCATTTGAACTTTTCTGTATCGCAAATACAACAAACTATAGCGCGTTTAGTAATAATAATGAAAAACAAACGTATAGTAACTATACTTCTTTTACATGTGTAACGTAAAAAATAACTATCACTCGTCTTTTACTTTGTAGTTTTAGTTTTAAATAATGCCGTTTCACAATATTCCAAACATAAAAACAACCCTCTAACTATTTGAGTTAAAGGGTTTGTTAATATATTCAATATTATTTTGCTGGTACAACTGCACCATCGTAATGATCGTTGATGTAATCTTTAATTTCTTTAGATTGTAATACATCCATTAAAGCTTTGATTTTTTTATCGTTTTTATGTCCATCTTTAACTGCAATTAGGTTTGCATATGGATTATCTTTCGCTTTTTCTAAGACAATAGAATCATCTTTAGGGCTTAATTTTTGATCAATAGCAAAGTTAGAGTTAATGATGACGGCATCCGCATCTTCATTTTGATAAATTTTTGGTAAATATTCTGCTGATTGTTTGTTGTTAAATTTGATATCTTTTTTATTTTCTACAATATCATCAAATTTAGCATCTTCAATTTTAACACCTTTTTTAATTTTAATAAGTCCAGCGTCTTGGAAGAATTTTAAGAAACGACCTTCTTCAGCAGGATTATTTGAAACATAGACAGTAGCACCTTTAGGTAAATCTTTTAAACTTTTATATTTTTTAGAATATACGGCCATAGGTTCTAAATGAACATTACCTGCAGATTCAATCTTATAGCCTTTATCTTTTTTCTCAGTGTTTAAGTAAGGTGTATGTTGGAAGAAATTTGCGTCAATTTCTCCTTTATCTAATAATTTATTAGGTGTTGTATAATCATTGATTGTTTTAATCTTTAAATCATAACCTTTATCTTTTAATAACGGTTTTGCTTTTTCAAGAATTTCAGCGTGTGGCGCTGGTGAAGCACCAACAGTAATCGTCTTATCTTTACCGCCACCACCGTTACCACATGCTGCTAGAACAAGTGCAAGCACAACGACCGAAGCTAAACTTAATAACTTTTTCATATAAAAATCTCCCCTTTATGAATTTATCTTTTATCAATTTTATTTGTTGCCCAATCACCAATAAATTGAATAATGAACACAATAATAAGTATTAAAATAGTTGAAACAAATATGACATCATTTTGATTACGTGTGAATCCTGTTAAATAAGCTAAGTTACCTAAACCACCTGCACCGATGACACCTGCAACTGCTGTAGAACCAACTAATGCGATGGCTGTCACTGTGATGCCAGATACTAATGCTGGCATTGCTTCTGGTAAAAGTACTTTTCTCACTACAGTCCAAGTACTCGCTCCCATTGACCAAGCCGCTTCGATTACACCTTTATCAATTTCTTTAAATGCGATTTCCACTAATCTTGCATAGAATGGTGCTGCACTGATGATTAATGCTGGCAATGCACCTGTAGGACCACTGATTGTGCCTAATACTAAACTTGTAAATGGAATTAACAATAAGATTAAAATGATAAACGGAATCGCTCTGAATAAATTCACAATGAATGAAACAATGCTATAAAATACTCTAGCGACTGGCGACTTACTTTTAGCTGATAAAAAGAGCAAGACACCTAAAATAATTCCTAAAACAAATGCAAATATTGTTGCTATTACCGTCATATAGATGGTTTCATATGTTGCAACCCAAACTTCTTCCCAGCTTACGTTTGGCATTGTAAACATTTCTCGGAGGATATCGCTTAATGAATTACCCATGTCTAACCACCTCCACAGATACATGTTGTGCCTCTAAATCATTCTTGAATTTTTCAAATTTTTCTGAATTTGCAACGGCAAATTGTATGATTAAAAATCCGATAGAACCGTCTTTTGTATGTTTAATATTAGCTTCCAAAATATTGACATCTAAATTGTGTGTCTTCGTTATGTATGACACTAATGGTTCCGTTGCGTTGTTCCCAGTAAAATTCAAACGCACAACGTAATCATTTTCATTAAGTGACACGAGTTCACTAATTGATTCGTCGAAGTCATCATTTAAGTCATCCTTCACAAAGCGTTTTGTCACATCGTGTTGTGGATTTTCGAATACACTTGAAACTTTGCCTTGTTCTATCACTTTACCATTTTCCATTACTGCAACTTCATCGCAAATACGTCTAATGACATGCATTTCATGTGTAATAATAACGATGGTTAAGTTTCTTTCTTCTTTTATTTTCAATAATAGTTCTAATATTTCATCTGTTGTCTGTGGATCTAATGCACTTGTCGCTTCATCACATAATAATACAGATGGTTCGTTAGCTAATGCTCTCGCAATACCCACACGTTGTTTTTGCCCACCTGATAATTCTGAAGGATAAGCATCTTCTCTCCCTTTCAATCCGACCAATTCCACTAACTCAAGCGCACGTTGCTTGGCTTCTTGTCGTGAAATCCCTGCGATTTCTAATGGGAATGTAATATTGTTTAATACAGTACGTGACCATAATAAATTGAAATGTTGAAAAATCATACTCACTTTTTGACGTTTTTTTCTTAAGTCCGATTTTGATAGCTTACCTATAGTGTCACCATCTATAATAACGTCTCCTGATGTTGGTTGCTCAAGATGATTTAAAAGTCTTATTAATGTACTTTTCCCCGCACCTGAAAAACCAACAACACCAAAAATTGAGCCTGATTGAATACTTAAATCAACATGATCTACAGCAAGTACGTCCTGTTTTTTCGTTTTGTACCTTTTGACTATTTGATTTAACTCAATCATTCTGTTGCCTCCTCGTATTGCTTTGTTTCAATTAAATAAAAAATGCTTTCCCTATGTTCATTGAAGAATAGAGAAAGCAACGTTTGCTTCTCTCATCTTCTAAAGTTTCTATGAACTTTATGTGAATTGGCACCATTTCTGTTACAGACGGTTGCCGGGCTTCAAAGGGCACATCCCTCCACCTCTCGTGATAAGAGTTTCGTTATTTAATTATTTTTAATCCTACCATCGCACTAATGATTCGTCAATAATTATTTTAAATTTTCTAACAAATTAGGGACGGATTGAAATGCGTAAATTCTTTTTTGCTCTTCACCTTTTGACATCAACATCAACACAGGTACAGATTGTATTTCATGTTCCTGACTAAAATCTGGATGAAAATTCAAATCGATTTTAGTAATTGGTAATTTTAATATTTCATTAGCAATGTCTAACATTCTTTCAGAAACTTTACAGGTACCACATGTCGGTGTGTATCCAAATATAAGATATTTTTCCTGATTTATATGTTCATCTATATTGACGCGTTGTTGATTTGTTAACTTCATGTTAATAAACTTACCCTTTCAGCTATATAATCCAATTTCGCTTTAGCTACTTTTTCTTCATCCTTTACCGTAAACCCATGCTTTTCAAGCACTCTGGATAAATATCGTTTAGGACAACGTGCAACCTCACAATATTGTTTATCTATTCTTATATGTCTACTTTCACTTAAATATCGTTTAAACCATTTTCGAATTTTTTCACCTTCATCATCGGCATCGACAAGTATATACACTTGTTTATCGTATAATGTATCAATCATTTCATCAATTTTATCGACACCCATCGTACCATTAGTACAAATAATATCGATTGGTTGATCGATTACTTGTTTTACCCGCTTTTTGTCTGACTTTCCTTCTACAATAATTACTTGGTTTAGTATCGCCATGACATCCACCCTCTAAATGTTGATAGTAAATTTCTCTATTTAGTTCTTCACAATACTGAGTGACCATAAACATCCTTTACAGTTTTCTAATTTCATCTTATTATGGCAATCCATTTTTGTCAGCTAAATACACTTACCTACAACAAATGACTACGTCTGCATTTACAAAGTCTTAACAATTTTTTGATTAGTCTCATTTGAATATAGATAAAAAAAGGTAAAATAAAAACTCCAAGATAGTTATATCATGGAGTTCTATGTAATATTATTCACCAATCATTTCAGAATATTGTTCTGCTGACATTAATTCATCTAATTGACTTTCGTCACTTAATTCAACTTTTACCATCCAAGCTTTTTCGTAAGGTGATTCATTTACGAATTCTGGACTGTCTTCTAGTTCTTCATTAGATTCTAAAACTTTACCTGATACTGGCGCATAAAGTTCTGAAACTGTTTTTACGGACTCAACACTACCAAACGTGTCGCCTTCATTAATTTCATCATCAACTTCTGGTAATTCAACGAATACGATATCGCCAAGTTCACCTTGTGCATATTCAGTGATACCAATTGTTACTGTATTACCTTCAACTTTTACCCACTCATGTTCTTTAGAATATTTTAATTCACTCGGTACTGCCACGAGAATCCCCTCCTAAATGTTTTTACATATTAATGATGCCATATGAATAGCATACAATCAACTATTTAATGGCATCTTTAAATTATTATAATGTTTTCGAAAAACACCGGTAAAGCGTTTTCATTATTTTGTCAAAATAATAGTCCAACGTAATTTAATCGCCTTTATTATTTTATGACAACCAAGTTGCTTTATATTCGTCTTCTTTAAATCCAACAGTTACTTTGTCACCTGAAATCGCTAGCGGTCTTTTAACCAACATGCCATTGGCAGATAATAAATCTAACTTTTCATCATCTGTTAAATCTTTAAGTTTATCTTTTAAACCTAATTCACGATATTTAGCGCCATGCGTATTGAACAATTTATTAATATCGATATCAGTTACTTCTAGTATTTCTTTAAACTCATTTTTAGTTGGTGTATGCTGTACGATATCTATGGGTTCAAAACTCACACCGTAATCTTGTAAAAATTTAGCTGCTTTTTTACAAGTTGTACAATTAGGATACTGGTAAAATTTTATCATGATTCTGTACCTCCTATAACTAGTTATCACTAATATATCAAATTTGTTACAAAAACGCTCTAATTAATAAGCTGATTTTTTTTATAACATACAATCGTCCGTTATAATGGTATTACTAATATCAAAAAAAGGAGCAAAATCAATGAAACCTATTAACACAAATGATGCATTTAAAGAAACAATTCAAAGCGATAATCCAGTGATTGTAAAATTCGAAGCTGGTTGGTGCCCTGATTGTAAAGCAATGGATATGTGGATTGATCCAATTCAAGAAAAATACAATGATTATGGTTGGTTCACTGTTAACCGTGATGAATTAGAAGATGTTGCAGCAGAAAATGACGTTATGGGCATCCCTAGTTTACTCGTATTCAAAAATGGTGAAAAATTAGCACACCTACATTCTGCTAATGCGAAATCACCAGATCAAGTTGAATCATTTTTAGAAGAAACGTTTAAATAATCACTTAATTTTTAAACAATAAAAGGAAGCTGAAACATCTTTAGTTATGTTTCAGCTTCCTTTTTAATATGATGCAATGCATCACAGTACTTATAGCAATTAAAATTTTTCTATTATTTCATTAAAGTGACGCTCTCTATGAGGTAACTCGTCTTCTAAATCTGTTAAATATAACAACCCCACTAATTTTTCATCATCTTTAACCCCAAAGAGTTCTCTAATTTCTGGTGTAAAAATATATGCAGGTGATTTCCAACATGTACCTATACCTGCTTCGTGTAATAAGAGCATTAAATTTTGAGCAAATGCACCAAAAGCCATATGATTTTCCAAGTTTTCTTTTTGTCTAGGATCTTCTTTGACAATTAAAGCAAGCATACCACCTAAATGTGTGGCTACTTCATAATGGTTTTGCTGTTTTTTCTGTAAATTAGGAAATGCTATTTCTGATAATTGTTTACTCATATCTCCTAATCTATCTTTTGCAATATGAACTACTCTCCAAGGTTCTCTTAGACCATGGTTAGGCGCATCTGTAGCCTGTTTGATTGCTTTGTATAAAGCGTCGTCATCTATAGTCATATCTCTTTTAAAAATTTTAACACTTCTACGATTCGCAATTGCTTCTTGTAGTTCCATTATATATCGCCCTTTCGTCAATGATAACTATTTTCAATTATAAGACAGGTACAATATATTTTCAAATTACTCGTACATACTAAGTTGCTTTTTTAACGTGGAAACATGTATTTGTCCCGGCGCTTTGGGTGTGTCTAAACAGCCATATGAAATCGACCCTCCAAATACACCCTGTGCTGTTCTTGATATTAAACCAATCTTAGACATGGCAATGCCCACTACATGTTGCGAAACAACATCTGCAGTATCAGACATTGCATTCAATAGGTTTAGTACATCCTGTTTACCATGAGGCATCACAGCAACTTTTATATAATCCGAATCAAGCTGCTGCATTTTATAAAATAAATGCTTTAACGCTTCAAGCTTTGGTGTTTCCTTAAAATTATGGTGAGACAGTACGACTTGAACTTGATTTTTATGAGCTAGTTCAATCAGTTCTTGTAAAATATTGAATGATCTAGTTTGATCAAATTCTATATCTAACATATCTATATTTTGGCAATTAGCAATTTTCCTTAGAATTTGTATATAGTCATCCTCCCCAAAATCACCTAAACCACCTTGATTTGAAGTTCGATACGTCACTAATAGCTTTTTATTTAGTTTTAAACTTTGAAGATCTTCAACAACTTTTTCGATAGCAATTTCGTTTAGATTTGTCCATTGATCGATTCGTAATTCAATAATATCAATTGAATCTTGAAACTGTATTAAATCATCTATCGTTGATTGTGAGAGTTCTTGTTCTGGTGCAATGGTTACAGCAACTTTTACTTCAGTCATTTAAAAACGCCCTCTTTTTAATAATATTTATAATTGTATAACAACTTCGAAAAAAATTACAAATAATCCTTAAATTATATTTTCTTGATATCTTAGAATGATTTAAATTTTATTTGTTGGGTAAAGAATAAATATGAAAATTTTAGGAGGTAATAAGTATGGCAGTAAATTATGAAACAAAAGCGACAAATACAGGTGGACGTAATGGACACGTTCAAACTGATGATAAAGCAATTGATGTAGCGATTGTACCACCAGCTCAAGCCGATGCTGAAAAAGGTACGAACCCAGAGCAATTGTTCGCAGCAGGTTACGCTTCATGCTTTAATGGTGCTTTCGATTTAATCTTAAAACAAAATAAAGTAAGAGGCGCTGAGCCAGAAGTTACTTTGACTGTTCGTTTAGAAGATGATCCAGAAGCAGAGAGCCCTAAATTAAGTGTTTCTATTGATGCAAAAGTTAAAAACGTATTATCTCAAGAAGAAGCAGAGAAATATTTACAAGATGCGCATGAGTTTTGTCCTTATTCAAAAGCGACACGTGGTAATATAGAAGTTGACTTAAATGTAGCAGTTGTAGATTAATATTAATATGTAATTCCCCCGAAATTCTAAATTGAATTTCGGGGGTTTTCTTTGCTATTCAGTTCTTGTTGCTTGTTCTTGAAGTCTCATGTTTTAAATACTTTTAATTGTCTTTATATTGGTTATACAGACATACAATTAATATTGAAAAAGAAATAAGAATAAGCACGATTAAAGAAACTATGATTGTTACTAAAGCCCCCATAATTTATGCCTCCGCTTTCATTTATATAACTCACCATATTATAGCATAATTATCCTATTTAATTTCGTTACTTAAAAATTATATTAAGGAATGGTTTAAACTTTATAAAAATATATTTTTTTATAACTTGAATTCTAAATTTATACATATCTTTACAAAAAATTAAATATAGTATTGCTCAAATAAATTTTTTCCTTTAGTATTATATATAAATCGCTTAACTACAGTACTTATACTTAATAATTTAGTTTTCTGGATAAGGAGGGAATAAATGACTCATATTCGTTATTTAACAATTGAAGATCTTCCTATATATCACGCGCTTTTACTACAAGGTATTGATAAGAAACTTGAGGTTATGGCATGGAAACTGCAAAATAAAAAATGTCTTGAAGAGGCAAATATTTCTAGAATCCTATCACCGGAGACTACGGACTACAATATTATCGGTGCATTTGATGGTGAGGAATTAATTGGTGCTGTCACATTAATTCATACAAATCGATATAGTATAGCGCATAAAGCTACATTGGAAAACATGTGTGTAAAAGGTGAAAATCACAACGCACGAGCATCTATATCAAACTTGTTAATGCGTAAAGTCTTCGAAATATGTGATGAAAAACAAATTGAGATTTTAATGACTTCCCTTGTTTCAAATAATATTAGTGGCAAAGTATTTTTCAGCAATCTCAATTTTGAGACACTGGTTTTGGAACAACACGCTAGAAAATATGAAGACTATTACGTAGATGAACATTGGCTCATTTACTACTTTAACAAGCAAGATATCGAGTTATTCGAATAAATCATACCGTTGATACCTATTAATTAAAATACGCCATATATTGGTGAATAAAGCGTTTGTATTAATGATTGACTGTGTTTCATTTAACATGAATATATCATTCTACCTCTTAATATTTTAAAATAACTTGCAATCCTACGCATAAGCAAATATTATTTTTAAGTAAGTACAAAACAGTTTTAATTTTTTTAAATTGATATCATTTTAAAATACAAGAGAGGACTGAATAATTTGAAATATGCTACAACCATATTGTCACTATTCTTGTCGTTAATTACGTTAGCAACACCTTTACTTGCAATTGGAAAAGTTTTAGAAGGTAACCTACCTATTTTAACAGGTGGCTTATTTATCTTAGGTGTCTTATTAATTAACATTTACGCTTGTCTACATGGCGATCGTATTGCGAACATTTTTGCAATGTGCGTATCTATTTTTTCATTTATTTTATTAAGTTATCCAATATGGACAGCTTATATTTCTGGATTTATAGCTTAATCTCTTACATATCAATTCAATATAATATTTAAACCTCTATAATTCTAAAGTTATTTAGTTAATTATAGAGGCTTTTTTATTTTCAAATTATATGCCCTATTAATTAATATAAAGTTTTTTCATATTTTAATTTTACAAATCTTCTGAAAGCGCTATAATATAAAAAATAGGGGGGATTACAAATGAATTTAGCTATATTAGGTTTTATCATGATTATTATATTCATGGTATTAATTATGACACGTAAAATGTCAGCCTTAACTGCGTTAATTGTTATACCAACAATTTTTGCATTGATTGGTGGTTTTTATGCAGGTCTCGGTAAATTTATGCTAGATGGTATTGAAACCGTTGCACCAACAGGAATTATGCTTACTTTCGCAATACTCTATTTTGGTGTGATGATTGACGCGGGATTATTCGAACCTGTCATTAATCAAATTATAAAAGTCGTTAAAGGGGACCCAGTTAAAATCACTTTTGGTACTGTTATCTTAGCATCAATGGTAGCATTAGATGGCGATGGGACAACGACTTTCATTATCACTGTTACTGCAATGATGCCACTTTATAAAAAAATCGGCATGAGTTTATATACACTATCGACGCTGGCACTACTATCCATAGGTGTTATGAATATGTTACCTTGGGGTGGCCCGACGGCACGAGCAATTTCTTCACTGCAAGTCACTACTGAAGAAGTATTCGTACCAATTATTCCTGCTATGATTGCCGGAATTGTTTTTGCTTTTGGCGTTGCATACATATTAGGTAAACGTGCCAAAAAACATATCACATCTTATACAGATATTGACTTAGATGATATTAAACCTACAGATACAAAAGAAGAATCATTACTTAAAAGACCTAAAATGCTTATACCAAATGCCTTGCTTACCATTTCGTTGATCATATGTTTGGTCATTAGTATCATGCCTATTCCAGTTATGTTTATGCTTTGGTTTGGCGTTGCAATTTTACTCAATTATCCAAATCTCAGTATTCAAAATTCAGTTGTAAAAAAACACGCTGGCGATGTACTATCCGTTATTAGTTTAGTATTTGCCTCTGGTATCTTTACTGGTGTAATGAATGGTACTAAGATGGTCAATGAAATGGCTAACGCCTTGGTACACATTATTCCTGATGCAATGGGCAACCATTTTGCTTTAATCACTGCGATACTTAGTGGCCCATTCACCTACTTTATGGCAAATGATCCATTTTATTATGGTGTATTACCAATACTTGCTGAATCAGCGCAACAATTTGGTATCTCTAAAGTTGACATGGCAAGAGCTTCGGTATTAGGACAACCGCTTCATGTATTAAGTCCACTATATGCTGCAGGTTACTTACTTGTCGGTATGTTAGATATTGAATACGGACAAAACCAAAGAATCGTCATAAAATGGGCTATTGGTTCCAGTTTATTTATGATTATTGTAGCCTGTATCCTCGGTATTATACCTTGGTAAAGCATACACAGTAGCAAAAAAATAGATTTTAAATACCTACGACTATTATGATAGCGTAGGTTAGGATATAGACAAATCTACCACATTAATTTGTGGAAGATTTGTCTATTTTTTATATTTATTCATATATGTAGATCGTGCAGGACATATTTTTCCTATTGCATTGGCAGTCATTTGACCCAATTTCCATGGAAACAGCGCTAGCCGAAATCTACAAACTAAGACAGTGATTGCGTAAAGAGTGCGTAAAAACTGCCAACAAAGCCAAGACTTTGCCGACAGTTTGAATTACAACTATTAAGATGTCGAAATTTTTCGGGTCATTTTTTTATAATAAGTTCACAAAATGAGTTATATTTAAGCTTATATTTCTTTAAACCGCAACAGCACTATTCTATAAAATACTTTCAAATTTATATATGCTTTATGAATGATTCAAAAAATGACATAATAATAATTTATTTTTTGAATATCGTTTCATTTTCATCATACATGGGTAAAAGTTAACGTCGGATTTACAATATTAAGGAGTGTTTTTATGAATCAACTTAATGAATGTAATTACGTTAATCCATCTAAAGTTTCACTTGATTGGGAATGCTTTGTTGTAAGTAAAAGTGATATGGAACTAGATGGTTTACCTAAGGAACTCATTAACTCATGGATGGCTCAAAATATAATTGAACCTTTCTCGATCAGAAATAACGAAATAAATTTTAAAACTCAAGACATTAGAGACGCTTTGAGAAAACAAAATTGGTATTACGATAAGTAAACTTCTTTTTAATTATCTAAGTTCAATATTATTAAGGTATAAACTCAATGCTCTTTTTGCGGATGCTAATACTTCGTGATCAAAATAATGACTATAAAAATACGAGTTTAACTTAATAGAACTTGTTTCATATCTAGGGAAATTTTTATCTCTCATGATATTATGTGCAAGTTGCCCTAACGGTGTATCGTCTTCAATAAAACCAATTACAAAATCATAAAATGTCATAAGCGTTACCTCGACCATCTTTATTTTATTCGTTACACTGTTAATCTTTTTCAAATCTTTATTTAATCATAACAAATAATAACTATTTGTCTATTACGATACATTTTAAAATTTAAAAGTTTTTTAATTGTTTACTGTCGCCACAAGATTTAATTAAGAATTGTAAATTTTATAAAGTTTTTTTAATTATATGTTAATCTCTAACAATATATTTTAAAGCTGAGTGAAATATGCGTATCAGCCCACTTTTTATTGTCATATATTAATATATTAACAAAACAAACCCTACGCATTCATATGCGTAGGGTTTACTTGTATCCAAAAACTAAATTTCATTTCGTTTTACTCAGCCTAAATTGTATTGGTTTTAGACTAAGACATTACCGTTTTGATCTGCTGGTTTGAATAATGTTAAAATTGCGCCAATAATCGCTAAAATTTGTGGAATCCCTGTCCAACAAAATACTAGGAAAAGAATACCCATACCTGTTTTTCTTGCGTAAAATTTGTGAATACCAAAACTACCCAAGAAAACGGCTAAAACAATGTAAATTACTTTATTTACTTCATTCATCGTTCTATCTCCTATCTTCATTATATTACTCATATTATACATTAATCAGCTACTTAATTTAAAGTATATTACTTTTCACTATATCGTAACTCAAAGAATCTTTTTTCTAATCTCAAAATTTCTGTATAATTATCTGGCATGATTTCTGCACTTAATTCTATTGACTTATCTAAGATAAAATCCATTAATCTGGCATTATCTTTTGAATGTTCAAAATGTATTTTCACTTGTTCAATCATTGTATTTTCTACTAAAAGTAAAAGTGCACGTCCATATGCTTTATCTACCTTTCCTCTTTGAAAAGCAGGTTCTAAATAATTCAGAATTTCATCTACCTTTTCAAACTCACTACAGCCAGTCTTAATATGTTCGTTTAGCTTATTTGCAATATCCTTAATTCGTTCATCTTCTTGATTATTATCAGGCATTAATGAATTTCTTACCTCAACTTTTTGTTGTACAATTTCAGATTCAACTTTTTCGAATGATTCTTGATATTCGTCAATATTTTTGGATTGTAGTGATTCGATGCTTTGTTTCAATTGTTTTAAATTATTATCTTCCATTGAATTCGATATCCCCCTATAAAAGCTTGTCACAGTTTTAAATTACCTATTTTCCCTTTTTTCAAACTTCACTATAATTTGTATTATTGCTGCTTACACTTAAATATAAAACAGTAATTTCAATATTTCCCTATTGCTGTTTGTTAATTAGTGATAAAATGATAAGGCTATGAGATATAACAAAACTTGTTCAATGATTTAATTTTATTGAACTCACTATAAACATTTAAACATATTAAAGGAGGTGTAGTGATTTGAATCTACATTTCATGATTGTTTTTTGGCTATCTCTTGTCTTTTTAATTTGTGGTATCGTTTCACTTATCACATACAAATTAAGAGGTTCTGAACAAGCAAAAGAATCATTACTAGGCGTTACAGTAATGTTGCTTATTTTTGGTGTTGTAGGTATCCTATTTGCACTCATATTTAGTTAAATATTGTACCAAAGAATCTCTAATTTAATACGGATGCGCCCTTCAAAGTAGACATTTACTAAATGAAAACGACTTTGCAGGGCTTTTTTATAATCTAGCATAGTTAAATTATTTAAAAATATACTTTCTATAGCATGACTTTTGCTAGCTTAACTTAAGCATCCAGCTATAATTCATACGTTCATCCTATATTTTAATCTTTAATCAGTTAAAAAAGTGTAAATTAACAAAATCACTATTGCTAAAATAAAAAAGTAAACAAAGCGTTTAACTGCTCGCACCCTCTCATGTTGAACCTCATCTTTTGAGTGATTAGTATTTTCATGCAACCTGGTATTAATAAATAAGAATGGCATCGTTGCTAAAAATGCAAAAATGAGGCTAAGTATTACAATAATAAGAAAATTCATAACATCACCTCTAATGATTTTTATTATCACTATGTTATTCCCTTAAAAATTCAATTTAACTGCGCTATTGTAAATCTCTTGAAATTGTATATTCATTGATACATTTAGTTTATAATATAATCAATACAATTTAACCATTTAGATTCACCTTAGGGAGTGTTATTTATGAAATTAACTTATTTACCTCAATGGCAGCTAATCAATCAAAGTAAACAAGCATTTGCTATTCAAGAAGATGAAAATTCAATTTCCTTAGTCAGTCCAATTAACGACTATGCTATGGGCATTTTAAGCCAAGTATTTTTTACTATTGAAAATGACGAAGTTACTGATACGTCAGTTGAAAACAATAGTCAATCCCTTGTTGCCGAAGTCAAAAAAGCCAATAAACAAATTGTTATTAAGGATATTTAAACGCCTTTATAATTACTAAAAACGGGTATATATTTAATAATCGTTATAACTTTATAGTTGTGGTACCTCATGTCATGAAACAGTGCGTAACTCAGTTTAATAAGATAGGTGTGTGATGGGAATGAAATTATTCAAAAATCTATTACTATTGCTAACTGGTGTACTTGTCGTTCGCGCTTTATTATTGAGTGTCGACAATTCAAATGAAGATAAAATTGAAAATAAAGTAAATGTGCAAGCGGAACAAAAATCATAGCCTGTAACACTAAATAAACCTCATTCTTTCGTTCAATCAACTTTAGAATTGTGAGGTTTATTTTAATCTATGTCCATTCATATTTTCAGTCATATATACAGTAAAGTGAGGTTACTATGCAACATTTCAAAACAAAAATTGAACACTTTCAAATCTATATTTATTTTTCTGCAATAATACTTGGCATACTGATAGGGACCAATTTCCCAGGTATATCTAGCATTTTAGAAACTTTAGTAGCTATATGTATCGCAATACTTATGTTTAGTATGTTTTCACAGATCCCCTTTTTCGAATTACAAAAGCGTGTCCTAAACTTAAAATTTGTGACAGCACTTATCATTGCTAATTTTGTCATTCTACCTATTCTCGTTTACTTTTTAATTTCTATTTTCAATATAAGCTCATCTGCAATATTAATTGGGCTATTTCTAGTACTATTAACACCATGTATTGATTACGTCATTGTTTTCACTGCTTTAGGTAAAGGCAACGCTCAATATATGCTTATCTCAACACCCATTTTGTTTGTTTTACAAATTTTATTATTACCACTGTATTTAACAATGTTTTTAGATAAATCTATACTTACAATAATTGATATAGAGCCGTTTATACATTCTTTTTTCACATTTATAATTATTCCATTACTACTCGTATTGACTTTACAATTATTGAGTAAAAAATATTATGTGATGTCACAGACTTTAAAGGCCACTTCTTGGCTACCTGAACTCTTTATGTCACTGGTATTATTTACCGTGGTAGGTTCACAAATTAATAAAATCGCTAATGACTTATCGGTTGTTGTCAAAGTAGCGCCTATATATATTATCTTTATGCTAATCGCTCCTTTTATCGGATATTTCACGGGTAAACTTTTCCATTTAAAACCATCCATTTTACGGACATTAGCCTTTAGTACAAGCACTAGAAATGCCTTAGTCGTACTTCCCCTAGCATTATCATTACCAGATCAGTGGGTTACAATAACCACAACAGTGATCATCACACAGACTTTAATTGAATTGATAGGTGAACTTTTTTATATAAAAATGATACCTTCGCTGATTAAATCGTAATACATTGATTCCTGCTTATTCTCTTAGCACCAAAATTAAAATAAAGCGTATATTTTTTTATTATTATATAATTTAACATGATACAACTAAATTATTTGGTATAATTGATATGAATCGTAAAATGTTACTTTATAATATAAAATGACATATAAGCGCTATGTTTTTCATTTTCAAATACTTAAATTAACTTAGGAGATGAGCATGATGAAAAAAATTATTTTAGTATTATTGGGGATTGTTAGTCTGAGTTTTTTGATTAAGCCATTATTAAACATTGTCATTGATGACGAATTAGAAGAAGATGTCGTTGATGAAGATAGAACAACGAGTCAGTTTTAATACATTTTCACTTAGTATATACATACCAAAGACAAGACATCCGTTGAAGCCTTGTCTTTTTAATGAGAACTTGTTTATATCGTCGCCATAACAATATCGAAGTAGTGATCCACGTCACTGTTCTCATTTGATAATTCAATTTATTTCTTTTTATACGCTAATGATTTAAAATAATCATATATTTACTTTTTACACTTATGTGACCTCGCAAATTTTACCCTGAGGTGATGATATGAAAACTTTAAGAAAAATAAACGAAAATAACTTCATTATTTATCATATACAGACAGATTTAGGACTTATCATTAAAGTAAAAACAGATGCTAGCTTATCCGAATATCAAACAAATAACCTATTACAAAGCGTATCTAAAGAAATGGACGATAAACTTAGACAAAATGTTGAATGACTTCGATAATGATATAAAGCAGCAATGCTAAAATATACTTTTTAAAGTTATTTTAGTGTTGCTGCTTAGTTTTTTATTAATTTATTATGACAATAATAAATCCTATAAATAATACAAACGTTGATAATCTTGGCTTACTTTTCCCTAACAATCCACTAAGTAAGACCAGAGACAAACCTACTATTAATAATTGATTATTAAATGTTGTGATACCTAAAGCATCTCCGACCATCATAACGACACCATAAATAATAATCATACCGATGAATATACTGCAAATAAGCGAAAATATATTTAATAATTTCATATGTTACATCCCTTTTTAAAATTAAAACACGCCACTTCGAAAAGTGGCGTCAACCTCGAAAATATAATCGGCACTAGAGTTTGGAGGACTTCTTGTGCTTAGTTATATATACCCACTTTTATTAAATAAAAACACAAATAACTAATAATATCAAAATAACTACAATTTATTTTTTGCTACTTTGAAAACATTTAACTTTCAATACTTAATAATGGCAGTTGATAATAAATTAATTTTAATAAAATCAATCATACTGTTGGAAAACAATTTAATAAAAAGTTATCCTATAGATAAAGCATTAATAAAAAAACAGATTAATTATCTAGTTGAATTTAGTATTAGATATCATACATTTCGATAAATTATGGATATTTGCATTGAAATGTTTTTATAAAAAAGGGTGATGGAATGGAAGTATTACGTAAAGTTTATAAGGATGGCGAACCTGTTTATCATGTCAAAACAGATAAAGGCTTAGTTATTAGAATCAAAGGATCTGATGATTTAACAGATTCAGAAACCGAGGAACTACTATTACTCGTTTCGCAAGATGTTGACAAAATGAAAAAATAATCGCAAAACAATTAACATTTCAATGTTGTCACCAACCTCAAAATCAAGGGGCTTCAATTTTAATTCAATATAGAACACTGCGTCTATTTAATCCAATTAATTATTAGCGCCAACTAGAAAATGATTTTTCTTAGTTGGCGTTTTGTTTTGTAGATTATATGATTATAATAAAAATTCAAAGTAGATTTTTAAATATAACGATTATTACATCACTACCCATATTATATTTAAATTTGTGTACGCATTTTAAACGCAATATGTGGTATACCATCTTCCATATATGTATCCGAAACACTGTGAAAACCAAATGATTCATAAAATGGCTTTAAATGTGCTTGCCCTGAAATTTTTATTGTCGTGTTTTGATACAATTCATTTATTTTATTGATTGTCTCATTGATTATTTTGCGTCCATAGCCTTGATTTCTATAATTTTCGGAAACCAAAACTCTTCCAAAACTTACATGCTGTTCAAACGTTATAATTCTTGTATAAGCCACAATGTCATTCTCGTTGCTCAATATGACATGAATTGCATCTAGATCATAATCATCAACCTCTTGATATATACATTTTTGTTCTACGACAAACACGCGAATCCGAGCTTGATAAATTTGTATAAGTTCTTGACTAGTTACATCCCTCGTATGTTTTATATTTAATTCCATTATTTACCTCCCAAAAGCACACGTACACAAACCATAACCTTAGTAATTATTTATAGCAGTAATGTATCACTTATTTATATTTATTGCTCAACGATTTGAATCAAATTACCACATGTATCATCAAAAATAGCATATCTTATACCTTCAACTTCTTTTGGTTCAGTGTGAAATGTAATACCTTTATCAATCAATGCTTGATGTTCACCATCCAAGTTATCCACGCCGAACATTGTGACAGGAATCCCTGCCGCATATAGTCCTTCTTGATAGTCTTTAGATATAGGACTGACATTAGGCTCTAATACGATTTCAACGGGGTTAGTCGAATCTTTTTCTGTAACTGTTACCCATCTAAAACCACCGCCAATTTCAATATTATGTTTTGTCTTAAACCCTAGTTTTTCAGTATAAAATTGTTGCGCCTTGTCTTGATCATCTACAAAATTGCTTGTCGCTATAATTCTCATTTATTTTCTCCTTATCTATGAAATCATTTTTACATCAAATATATGGTTTACATCTAAAATAACAACTTTTTGTTTGTATACACAATAAAATCAAAAAAACATTATATGATACGGTGGGATTTTTCAATAAAATATAAGTTTGTATTACAGAAATATATATACTACAATGGCACATGGATGTTGATTATCTATTTCTTTTAGGAGTGACTCGTTATGAAAAACCTTATGGAATTGCGCGAAAAATCTAATTTAAGTATTTCAAAACTAGCAATTAATTTAAACGCGAACTATAATACAGATATTAGAATTTGCCAAATTTGGGACTGGGAAAATGGCTATCGCAATGTTTCAAATAAAAACGCATCAATTTTAGCTGATTACTTTAATGTTTCTGAAAAAGAATTCATGCATTAATTTTAAGGGAACTTAATTATTTATATATTTAAGTGGGAAACGCATGTCCGTTCCCCACTTTTTATTATGCTTAATTTTTAAAGATAACTGTTATGATATAGTCTATACCTTCAACACTGTTCGTGACAGATGGTGTCACACTTACTAATTCCCAGTGTTGCTTATCATTGACGTATTGTAAAAATTCATTGACACGTTTATCAAAATCACTAAAACTTTCTTCATATTCCATATGCAATGTTTTTATTTCCATATTAATCACTCCTCTATTTTATTTATTATAAATTCTTCATTTTTCTAAAACAAATCAAACAACATCACATCAGTTTTATTTAATTCAATTGTTGTAACCTTACTTTTTTAATTTTTATTTAATTCATTTTCAAGCCATTCAACGATTTCTTCAAAAATAAATTTATTTTGAGATTTTTCATTAAATATTTCATGTTGTAAGCGATCGTAGATATGTAATGACTTATGTACTGAACCTATTTCTTGAAAAAATTGTATAGAATCTTGATAACTTACTAAACCATCTTCTTTTCCATGTAAAATTAATACATTATCTGTAAAATTTTGAGCATGCGCTTTTAGGTATTCAATACCATCCATTAATGAAAAGATAAGCCCCATTGAAATTTGCTTCGCATTTAAGTCATCAAGTTCATATTTTTCCATTACTTCTTTTTCTGAACATACCCCTTCACCTAAACTATTTTCTAAATAAGTGTCCGGTGAGATGTTTTTATCAGGATTACCAAAAAGTTCATTATTATAACGTGTTAACGCACCTGAAGTTATCACGCCATCTACTTTATTTGGATGTTGTGTTCCATATAACGCAACGGTATAACCGCCCATACTATGTCCAATTAGATATACTTTACCGTCCATATGTGTCTTAACATCATTTGTGACCGCTTCTAAATCTTCAACAATTTCATCACTATTGCTGTAAAATGTTTGTTTTCCTTCTGAACGCCCGTGCCCTCTTTGATCATATCTTATGACATTAAAACCATTGTCATTTAAATAGCCTGTAATCTCATCATAGCGATCTAAATGTTCTGCTACTCCATGCACGATAATAATATTTGCTTTTGCTTCTTGAACATCATTCACTTTCATATAGAGTTTCGTATTATCTTTAGACTTCACATATTTAATATAATTCATATTAATCACTCCATTTTATTGAAATTATTCATACGTTACTTATTACCCTTTTTTCAAATAATTCATACGTTAAACATATATAGCATTTACTTATATATCATCTATTTGAATGCTATACTTATTTATACAAAATACATATTCCAAAGGATAACCATGTATAAATCAATCACATTAGTGCGTACATTATTTAATTCATTAAATATAAGTGCTTTAGATCACTTAACATACGAAACCTATAATGCAGAATACGAAAGCTATTGTTTTCAAATTAATCATTGTAGCTATAGACACAGATTAGCTAAAAAAACACCAACAAAATCTGGTTACTTTGTTGTTTTCTGGACTAAAGACTACGATAACAACAATAGGCCATTTACATATCAAGAAGCTAAAGATATCTTAATCATTACGGTGCTTGATCATACACACAAAGGTCTCTTTATTATCCCCAAATCTGAATTACTTGCACAACGCTTACTATATTCGGAAAATAATAAAGGGAAAATGGCAATGCGCGTTTACCCACCTTGGGAGGTCAATTTAAACCCATCAGCTCAAAAATCTCAAAAATGGCAAACGCAATATTTCATTGATCTAACACACACCACTGACTTACATTTACTGAAAAAGTTAATGACTGTTGAAGATTAATTCTTTAATGAATCACTCTTGCAATGGAAATCGTTAAAATATCATAGTTCTCCCAACTTTTTAATATCGGTTAATGATATGCTTAAATAGGAGCGTGATATAGATGTCAAAATATATATTGTCTTATAATTTAAATTCCATTTCATACGGTTATGAAAAATTACCGTCTCAATTAAATAATTTAGGAAGTGCTTTATTTATATACAGAGGCTTATGGCTTTTAAAAAATAATTTAGACAAAACTACAATTTGTGAAAGCATCAAAACTTACTTTACTTCTACCGATGATTTTCTAATATTTGAAATTGAACAAAGTCCATTAGGTACGTTAAGTGAACAAAAGTATAACGAAATTCTGCAACTACTTGATGAGTAAAATAAAAAAGATTCCATATTAATGGAATCTTTCAGACTGTCGATAAAGTCTCCGACTTTGTTGTCAGTTTTTTTATGCACGCTTTCCGCGGGCACTGCCTTAGCCTGTAGTCTTCGGCTAGTGCTATTCCCGCAGGAGTCGGCATAAATCACTGCCAATATTACAAAAAAATATAATATATAAATTAAACACATAGTGGTGTTTATTATGTTGCATAAATCATATAAACTTGACGAAGATAAATATTCTATATGTCATTATCATCTACATATTCAATAATGTCTGCTGGCTGACAATCAAGCGCTTTACAAATAGCATCTAGCGTTGAAAATCTAATTGCCTTAACCTTTCCAGTTTTTAGATTGGATAAATTTGCAATAGTTATATCTATTTCATTTGCAAGTTCACTAAGTTTAACTTTTCTATCTGCTAATATCCTATCTAACCTAATAATTATCATAAAATGATCTCCTAAATCGTACTATCGTATTCATCTTGTAAAAACATTCCATATTTGAAAACTCTACCTATTATCCAAATAATGATTCCTGCAAATATAAATGCAAAATTAAAACTAAATATAAAATCTGACAATGATTCAACTTCATTATCCATTAAAGATAGTAGTTTACTATTACCGCTAACAATACTATACGATACGTAATAACGAGCCAATCCCAAAATAGCATTATAAATACCGATAACAATAAAGCAGTAAGCTATTTTTTCAATTAAATTTGCATTCTTTAAAGTAAATATTCTTTTTTGACTAATATTTTTCAACCATTTCCTCAAAAAGTAAATTCCAATTATATAAATACAAATTAAACCAATTAATAACGCTAATAAGATAATCACTGAGGGTTTATAAAAAGTGACATCATTTAAATCATGCTTAGAAACTACATTGCTTGAAACATTAAAAGCATCATATAAACTATCTTGATTTTCATTTATTATATCATTTATAAATGACGTTGGAATAATAATTATAACTATTATACTAATTAACAAAGGTAATATACTTAATGATGTTACAACTAATGCAATAGTCACAATAATTATCAAAAGCTTTAGCAACAAGTTGAAAGATTTACTATTAAACGTATTCATGCTTAAAACCCCTTTATTTAAGATTAAACTCATTATAACAACTATTTATCAATTATCAATACTTTTTTATCGAAAAACGATAAATAAATGTACAACATGCCATCAAAATAGATTTTAATTGCGTTAAATTTTATTATTTTGTATATTATAAGTATAAGAATTTTTAAAAATATATTTTTGAGGTGAATAACTTGGCAGATGAAAGTAAATTTGAACAAGTTAAAGGTAACGTAAAAGAGACAGCAGGCAATGTTATGGATAACAAAGATTTGGAACAAGAAGGTAAAGAAGATAAAGCTTCTGGCAAAGCAAAAGAAGTAACTGAAAATACAAAAGATAAAGTTAATGATTTTATAGACAAATTAAAAAATAATATTGTGTCTACAGCTATTTGTAGCTATCCTATATCGGCAAAGTAATCATCTTTGTCGATATTTTTGAATCAATATACTACAAAGGACACGCTAAAATAGATAAAACTAAATATTGCCCACTTTTTAGTTGCAAATAAGTTTATATATAGTACAATTGAACAAATCTTATCATTTCTATATGTCATATAGTTAATGATGACTAACACAAATATTGTATCATTGTAGTTTCATAGCACTAGCTTCAATTTTACAAAATGCAATTTTAAGGGGATTTCTATGAAAATTATTAACTATGACATTGGCGCTATCGACATAAGCTATACAGTTGAAACAATTAAAGGTCATATATTTACACATTCATTTCCGAAAGACACGCCATCTAACAATGTAGAACGTTATTTAAAGCTACTATCTACCAATGTTGATGAACGAAAAGCAGAGATCTAGATAGCGGAAAGCTCTATTCGGATTAAAATATATATTTATACTAGGGATAGTTGTGTTATAAAACCATACTAATGACCATAAGCAAAAGGGACACAAAACCAAATCAAATTTCAATAAGTTCAAAATATAAAAAGAGAGTTCGTCCATTATAATTGGAGGAACTCTCTCTTTTTTAAACTGTTGTAGATTGAATATCTTTATTTATCTATTGTCGCCTTAATAATATAGTGGTTCAAAATGTTATCAATATATCCTTTTTCGCTTGTCATTCAATATTAAAGTAAATACTTAGGTGATTTTGAATAAGTATATAAACAAAATCATATTAAATGCTATTTTCAAAATTAATTAGCATTATCTAAAAAGAAGTCTGAAATTAAATTTAAAAATTGCTTTGGCGATTCTAAGTTAGCTAAATGTGCTGTATTAGGCATTGTAATCTTTTTTACATATGGTATTTCTTTAATCATTACCTCCGAAATATCATGAAAATCTTCAACATCATACTCACCATTAATAATTAATACAGGAATTCGTATATTTTTTAACTGTAAAATATGATCTTCGTTTTTTATTTCCTCACAGGAATTTTTTGCTTCAGGTTTAATTAAAAATTTCAACTGCATATCAACCACTAATTGTTTTACATCTGCGTTGATAAGTTCTGCATCCCTATTTCTTGGTATCCAAGTTTTATAGTTTAACTTTGCTGTTTCTTCAATTTTTCCTTCTTGTAATAATCGTTCTTTATCTTCCTCATATTTTTGGAGAAAAGATGAACCTTTCCATCCACCTAAAGCTGGTGACAATAATGCTAAGCTCAGACACTTTTCCGGATTTTCTAAATAAAATCAATAGCTAATTTTCCACTAAATGAAGCAGCTAAAATATGAGTTGTTTTGATGTCCAAATGTGTCAGTAGTTCATTAATAATATTACTATGAGCATAATTCCCTTCAGTAAAATCACTAAAGCCAAAGCCAGGAAGATCAAATCTAACTACTCGATATTTTTCTGATAGTAAATGGAATTCTTTATCCCACATGCGCGAATCTGCAATTCCAGCATGCAGTAATAATATATTTTCACCATGACCTTTCGATTCAAAATAAATATTAGCTCCCGCAGCTTTAAAAAACCCTTTACATTCATGTGTACTCATAGTATACGAACCCCCTGTTGATATCGATAAATAATGAGTCATACTTAAAACATGAATAAGATAAAATATTTTCTACCTTTCATATTTAACAGCTTCATTTCTTTGCGTTAACTTCTCATTTCTTTTTTGCAACTACACTTAAATTTTTAATAAGATAAAATTTACATTGCATGTTTTATACCCTTTTTAACTAAATACCAATTGATTGGATAACTTGTCATAAATCCGATTAACATCGCAATTTGCATTAAGAACCAATATTCAACATGATTAGGCTGCATGTAAGTTGGACTAACAAAGAGATGCATAATAATCATAAAACCAAACATACCAATTTCAAAAGCAATTAACGATAGCGTATCGGCTTTGATTGCGTCTACTAAATCTCTACCTGGATGGTCATGTTTAATTTCCATGTGGAAGTATTGGAACATTAAACCGAAGATATAGGCTAATATAAATTCGATAATAAACTCTGTCACCATTTGATTATTAAAAAACAATAACCCCGTAAAGAAAACAACAGGCGCACCAATTAAGTCCCCAAATGAGCAACCAGCACTACAGTGTGTTGTAGAAACAACGACACTTTTCCAAAATGGCTTATTACTATGATGTTCATGATGATGCATCGTGTCATGGTAATGATCATGCTGGTTTGACATGTGATCAACTTCTTTTTCTTTGCCTAAACGATAATAAGCGATTAATCCTAAAATCGGAAAGTACAAGCCGGTTAATGGCCACACAATATTCATAATCATCATTTGACGTTGTGGATTTTTAAATATATCTAATAGTATAATTAAAAATTGTAATATTCCTACTATAATAAATATTAAAGATATCGTCACAAACATATTAAGACCTCCTAAGATTTTATATTCAAAGGTTAAAATTTCGAACTCATATTCACGGTCAGGAATAATACTATTCATACTACCCTAAAGCTTTTATTAAATTCATTATCCTATATTTTATGTATTTCAAATAAAAAACAGCGATCCTCGTTATGATTACTGTTTTAATAAAAATTAATGTCTATGTTTTATGTAATAAAACTTACTTTGTAGTGCCAACAGTATTAAGTAGCACAATACCTAACGTAATAAAAATAATTGAAATTAAACCTATCATATTGAGTGTTTCTTTAAAAATAACTACTGATAAAATCGTACTCAATACCAAGCCTAAACCTGCCCAAGTCGCATAGCTAATACTCAAAGGCAAATACTTCATAGCTAAACTAAAGAAGTAAAAACATATAATAAAAGAAATGATTGCGGTAATACTTGGAAACAGCTTACTAAACCCAACTGATGATTTAAGTGAAACTGTACCCGTAATTTCAGTGATAATTGCGATTAATAAGTATAAGTAAGGCATAAGACTCCTTTCAAAAAGACCAATTTGTCATCATATTTTCTTTAGTCATTATTGTATTATATCGAAAATACCTTATTAATTAAAATCGCCAACTCATAAGTAAGTTATTATATCGTTAGCACATTTAAAAATAGTGAAATTTAACGACACAATGCGATCTTTATTTTAAATTTCCTTCGACCTCAATTTAAACTTATAGTTGAGATGATTATTGCCAATGCAGACGCTTTTAAATATCTTTTTTCACACAAAAAAACACATCTATCATTAGATGTGTCATTTCAATAATTTATTGACTATATTCAGGTCTAATAAATATCATTTCTGGTTCATAATCATGAGTGACTTTATGGGCTACTTCCGTTTTATCCATGCCGCCGCCTTCCCAATTTTGATCTAAGGATTGAAATTGAGTGTAATTACCGTCGTAATTCCCATTAGTCACAATTGCAGTGTGCCCTGCACCATTACCATATGCGTCATTAAATACAACGATATCACCCGCAGTTGCTTTAAAATCTTCAGTGTTTTCATAAACTTGCGCTTCACCGATAAAATTATTTTCTTCAGGAATATCTTTAGCATAATCACCTTTTAGGCCATGACCGTATAAATAGTCCCACTGCTCATTGACTAAATCAAAACACTGCCAACCATAAGCATCATCATAATCCCAGCCTTGACCATTAAGAGATTCAACATGTTGTATTGCTTCATCCTGTGTATACTGCGTTGCTGCTGAAACACTATTGACATGACTATTAAAAATGACGCCTAACGTCATTAACAATATAAATATAAAACTTTTAACTATATAACGAAACATATAAATTCCTTTCATCAACTTTATAAGACATTCATTTTATTTTTCACTAAAATGAATATGATAAACCATCAAATTAAAACTTATCTTAAATTCAAATCACAAACAATCACTTAATATATGTAAAAGTAGTTTACCAAGCACATAAAAATAGACCGAAACGTCAATATACGTCTCAGTCTACAACATTTTATGCCCTTTAGATTATTGAAAATAACAATGGTTATTTACTAAATAACCCCTTTTTAAAAACATCTTAATTTGATACAGTTCGACTTCTACTTATTTTCCGCAATTAATCACTAACCGCAAAATAATTTCCCTGCCCATCTTGGAAGTTAAAGACACGTACGCCTGACATTTCAATAATTTCATGACCAGTTAAGCCTTTTTCCTTTAATTTCTCGTACAACGCATCAAAATCTTTCTCCTTGAACATTAATGATGGTGTACCAAGGTTCACTTCTGGACTATATTGATTCATAAATTCTTTTTCAATAATTGAAAGAGACGTTTCGACAGATGTATTAGGTGCAACTTCAATAGCTTTAAATCCCCTCTGCCAACTCTTCTTCTGAAATTACTACAAATCCCATTGTATCTACCCAAAATTCTACCGCTTTTGTTTGATCATCGACATATAACATTACTTGATTTAATTTTTCCATCAGTATATAACTCCTCCATTTTGATACATACACCATACCCATTTTATTGATATTAGAAAACATTTATCGTGTTAAGTCACCTTTATTACTCAAATTTTCAAAAAATAAGCATTTCTCTATAAATAAAATAATTATTTAAAGTTACTTTTTTGTTCACGAATTTAGTTTTACACACAAACAAAATACAATAAATAAATGATAATATTTAATTATATTTTAATGCAGCATATTTATTCCATGTATTTTGGGCGCTATATTACCAATTAATCATCATATTATTCTCTTTCTTTAAATACATAAAATACAAGTAGCTATATTTTAAAGGAGGTTTTATTATTAAAAAAGTTAGTATCATTATGCCTACTTACAATAATGGAAGTAAGCTAGAGCATACAATTCACTCTGTATTACAACAAACCATGGATAAAAGTGATTTTGAATTTATCATTATTGATGATCATTCAAATGATAATAAAACAGTGGAAATAATTAGACATTATTTAGTGAAATATCCAGAACTTATTAAGTTTAAACAATTAAGAAAAAATAGTGGTAATGCAAGTATTCCAAGAAATCATGGTATAAAAATGAGTAAAGCAGAATACATATTTTTCTTAGATTCCGATGACTTACTTCATCCCAATACGCTTAGTGATTTATATCATTATGGCCTCAAACATAATAGTGATTTGATTATTGGCAAATATGGCGTTCAGGGCAAAGGTAGAGGCGTATCTAAAGCAGCATTTGAAAAAGGAAATATTCCACAAGCAGATATTATAGAAAACAGCTTATTTTATACACTTTCAGTGCTAAAAATGTTCAAACGTAGTGTAATAGTAAAACAAAAATTCATGTTTAAAACAAATGCTAAGACCGCTGAAGATCAACTATTTACAATAGAGTTTTTAATGAATTCAAAAAAATATTCAATTAAAACAGATTACGAATATTATATTGTCGTTAATGATTTTTCTAATAAAAATCACTTATCTACAAACAAAAGTAAGCCTAAATCATACTTTTCTACAATATCTGAAATATACAAAGCTATTTATAGTAGTAAAATTTATAAAGATAAAGAAACACGTGATAAATTGGCAGGTAAATATACTACAAGACTGTTTCGACATGGACAACAGAAGCATTTTGCGTTAAGTAATCTTGATTACAAAGACAAAATTGAATGGTTAGATTATCTCTCTAAAACAATGAATCAAGTGCCTAGAAGTTCAGATAAATATGTAACTTCTCTATTTCATTTAAAATTAGAAGCTATCAGACAAAATGACTTATTATCTTTAATGATTGCAGAAAAGATATTAAAAGGAGAACAATGATGGATGAGTTCAATTACGATGATAGAAAATATCTAGAATTAGACACAGAAGATTTGAAACGTAATAAGAATAAAGTTGAATGGATATACACTAATTATGAAAATATCAAATTAGATATTCAAAACCATTCAGAAACAGCACCATTACTATTAATAAATGGTTATAGAATAGCTAAACTTAAAACTATACCCTTACAAACTCAATTAAACGATTTGAAAGCCGAGTTTAATTTTGATCAGTGTGATTACTTACGTGTTACATATAAAGAGCATTGATTGAAAGCTTTTAAAGATTAGTTAGATATTGTTTAAAATAAATTTAGATCAGCTAAATTATTAAAATAAGGTCCATATTAGGATTAAGATTCTAATATGGACCTTTATTAATTAACGTTAAATAGAAATCATACTTTTAAGCCAACCAGCTAATCACTTCACTCTTAATTAAGACTCTATACTTTGAATTTCAAGTTTTATCCTATTTGGATCTTCAAAATAAACCGCGTAATGTCCTTCTCCTCCTGCATAAGGATGTGATTCACTATATAGAATCCCCCAATTTTTATCTAACAATTCATTTGTTATACGATTTACAAGTGACTTTTCATCTACACTAAATGCTAAATGATTTAATCCAATTCTCTTTCTATGATAACCATAGCTTCTATAATCATTTTCAACTTCTACGAATACTATATACATTTTATCAAGTTTAAAACTAAACCCCTTTTCCCAATCTTGGAAAAGTTTATAGCCTAATTTAGTTAGTAACCATTCATAGAATTCTCTTGTTTCTTCTAAATTTTCTACATATATTTCTATATGATTTATCAAACCATTCATTTAATACATCACAATCTTTCTCTAATAATATTTATTACGTTAAATTCATGATATCATTATTAAAATTAATTGAATATTCCAAAAATGATTGAGACGATTTTATATTATGATAAAAGCAATTTTATTTGATTTAGATGGAACAATTTTAGACAGAGCATCTTCTTTAAGAAATTTTATTGATTACCAATATGATAAGTTTCATAGTTACTTTAACCATGTTCATAAAATAACGTTTAAGCATAAATTTATTGAAGTAGATCATAATGGCTATGTGTAGAAGGATAAAGTTTATGCAAAGTTAATCAAAAATTTTGATATTAAACATATCAATGCCAATACACTACTAGATGATTATATTAATAATTTTTGTAACCATTGTGTACCATATCCCAATTTAAAAGAAACACTAGAAATACTTAAAACAAATAATTTCAAACTAGGTATCATCACAAATAGTAAATATTCTTTTCAATACAATAATATTAAATCATTAGATATTGAACCATACATGGATATAATTTTAGTTTCTGAAAAAGAAAATATCAAAAAGCCAAATCCTCTAATTTTTGAAAAAGCTGCGGAAAATTTGAAAGTAGCTCTATGTGAATGTGTGTTCATTGGTGATAGTTTTAAAAATGATTATGAAGCCTCAAGACTTGCTGGAATGCATAGTATATATAGATTAAACAACGAAAATGATACTCACAATGTAAATAATAGTATTAAAAATTTAAATGAAATACCTGATCTCATAAAATATGCCAATAATATATAGACAAACATTCCAATAATAAATTTAACGTTAACGTTTTACATTTTTACCTCAATTTCTTATGAACTATGAGATTAATTATTTATGTTATATATAACAAACTAAAAGGAAATGAATTACCTAAATATTTATTGAAAGGTGGTGAAATAATGAAGTTTGGAATCTTACTCATAAGATTAATGTTAGGGATTGTTTTTATAGTACACGGCGGCCAAAAAGTCTTAGGTGGCTTCAGTGAACCTATGGCTATGATGGATGGCCTTGGTTTCCCTGCGTTCTTTGGCATTGTCTTAGGACTGTTTGAACTTATTGGAGGTATCTTATTATTCTTTGGTATTCTAACTAATTATATTGCTAGTGGTTTTATAATAATTATGCTAGGTGCTTTGTTTACCGTTCATTTAAAAGAAGGTTATATGGCATCTGAATTTGTATTAACTTTATTAGTTATGAGTATCAGTATGATAGTTTCATATAATTGGAAAAAATTCGTTCAGTTCTATTAATTATAATTAGTATATGTAACTGATTTTATTTTAAAAGCCCGCCTATTCATCTAGGTGGGCTTTTGCGTACTAGTATTTTTTCAAATGTAATGCTTATTTAAACTAAATTCACCTATTTCATTCGCAACCAAAAGGTTGGTTCAAAATGAAAAAATTTATTTTTCTACAAAAAAATAACCACCCATGATTGGGTGGCTATGTCTGAGAATAGTCTGAATATACACCCTAGGGCGTATATTAGACCTACTCTATCCGACTACACCCTAGGGTGTACCAGACAATAGTACAATATAACCTAGTTGATGTAAAACTAAAAACGAATTTGTGAGATAGAGATTACATTAGCAATTAAACAAATATCAATATGTTTCCAAATTATTTATAAATGAATCGAAATTTCTAATTTTTCAACTCAAACTCAATAGCAATAAAATGCAAATGAAATTCATATCTTATTATAATTTTATCTTTTCAACTGATTTATTACTCACGTTGTAAATCAATACATCTGGCATATTAAGACGTTTAAATGCGTTATAACCAAATTTAGGTAGATAATGAACATTAAAATGAGCTTTCTATATTTAATAACATATCTATGTGTGGTATATCATCTTCCAAATATATTTCAGAAACTGCTTTGAAACCAAATGATTCATAAAATTCTTTTAAATATGCTTGAGCTGATATGTGAATTTGTTTTCCTGAACTATATCTATTTATATAATGTATCGTTTCTTGAACAATTTTTCTTCCATAATCTTTTCCACGGAATTTTTTTGTAACTAAAACTCTTCCAAAACTAATACCTTTTTCTTGTTCAATAATTCTTGTATACGCCACTATTGTATTATCATCTTTTAAAAGTACATGTTTTGCGTTAATATCAAATTCATCAATTTCTTGATATGGACAATTTTGTTCGACCACAAACACTTTTACCCTCTCTTGAAAAATATTCATTAATTCGGTTACTGACAATTGGTCTGTTTCTTTTACTATTAATTTCATTTAAGTTTCCTCCTCAAAATAAAAAGGCATTACCCTTATTCATCACATCAAAGATGCGCCCTAGTAGAATAAAGATAATGCCTTTAGAACATTTATCCGGGGACAAATATTCAGCATATTTATTTATTTTTTCTTATAATACCAAAGAAGTTAAGTTTTGTGAATAAAATGAATTTATTTACCTAGACTTTTGTATATGCTTATAGATTTCTAGATATTTTATAGTAATATTTTTCTCTATTTTTAATAGTGCCTTTATATAAAAAGTTAATTAATTCTAATCTCTCTACTTCCTATTCTCCCTTTTGGAAAACAAATTATAAATATTTAAAATCGCATTATTATTTTTAATAAACATACTGAAAAATGTCATTAAAGATGCAAATATTAAGGCTGCATGTAATGTTTGAAAGAAAATCTCTTTTTGACCAAAAATTAATTCAAACAAATATAGAAAACAGAAATAAGATAAAAAGAAATAAAGAAAATTCAAAAAATGTTTTCCGATCGTTTTCATAAGATGCCTCCTTTAAAAACGCTCACCATAATTATCCTTATGATTCTCCCTTTAAAAATAATTCATTATATCTAAACCTTAACATAAAATAAGTAATAGGTATCGGTAAATATAAATTATTAAAAATAACATTTTAATGTCATATTTATTCTTTAAGTGCAGTACAATTAAACTAATAATTTATTTTTTAAGGATATGTATAGTTGATGCAGTTTACAGACCAGTCAAAAAATAAACGAAATTTAAATAAAGGAGAAATCTCGGAAAAAACAGCAAATATAATGAGAATAATTTATTATAATATCGCTAAACGTTTGTCTAATGAGATGACAAATGATAATGAATTGGAAGTCATGCAAGTTTGTGATAGTTATTTAATGCGAAATGATAGTTTAACATTAGCAAATTCCAACTTAATTAATTATAAAGATCATAACCATGTAATTGTATATCGCATTAAATTAACTGCATTGAACGAACAAAGAAATGTTCTTAATCAACTTATTGAGTCAGGAGAAGTAAGTGAAAATATAGCTCTTCAAGTTAGTAAATCTATAAATTATGATGAAATGATGGTTTTAGATAAATTAATATAAAGTTTAGAGTTACATAGCGTGTGATATACTATAACAAAAAGAACCATAACTCATAGTTAAGGTTCTTTTTGTTATGTGAAATAATATAAAAAGTTCAATATATTATTTCACTATCCATAAAAATTTTATTCTAAGTTGGCATGATTTTGTTGTATCGTAGTTTCATCAATGTCATCTTCAGACATTAATCATAAAACCACACTATCTAAAAACATTAGAGAAGATTATTCAAACAAGCTTCCAAGTGGCTGCATTGAACCTTCTACGTCATGTTTTGTTCCTGCAGGTAGAATTACCGATAAGTCGGATAGTTGACCAATTTTTGAATCTGATTTCGTAGTAATAAGCGCTACTTGCGCGCCGATTGAATTTGCTTTTTCTGCAAGTAAACACAGATGCTCAGTTGAACCTGATCTCGAAAGAATAATAAATCATTACTGCTAATAGATGGTGTTGTAGTTTCTCCTACAACGTAGGACAGTTTACCTAATGGGTTTAATCGCATAGCAAAACTATTAGCAATAAATCCAAAACGGCCTTTATCAGCAACAAAAACACGAGGCGCTTGTGTTACTGATTCTTCAAAAGATTGGTAATCATTGTCTTCAAGGTGTGAAAATGTGCTTTCTAACTCCTTAACAGTAAGATCAAAATTATTAAATTCTGTCATAATTATCTACCTTCAATAGCATCTCTACATTGTTTTCTGGTGCTTTTGGATCATCAGTATTAGCAATACCTCCGATCACAATAACTAAATCTGGATTTTAAGAAACAATACTTTCGATAGTATCGAGTTTGATACCACCAGCCACCGCTACCTTAGAATTTTTAATTACAGATTTAACATTGCGTAAGTTCTCTAATGGTGATTGTCCTTGTGCTTGTAAATTATAAGCGGTGTGTACTGCAATATAATCATCACCCATTTCGTCTAATTCTTTTGCACGTTTTTCTATATCTTGAACAGCAATCACAAACAAGATGTTAACCAGCAAGAAAGTTGCGAACAGTTATTACAATTACCCAAACCAAAAGTAAAAGAAATTAAGAATCTTCCTGTAGCAATGACGATTAGACAAAAGAGATTCAATGGCAATTACACGTTCAGCTCCTTGTAATTTGGCAAATTTTTGTGCCATTAGTCAGATTGGACCGCAACCAAGTACAATTACAGTATCGCCAAATTTAACATCTGCGTGTTCGACACTCCAATATGCAGTTGGAACTACATCAGATAAAAATAATACTTGTTCATCTTTCAATTCACTATCTGGAACCTTGAAGGATGAAAAGTCAGCAAATGGAACTCTTAAATACTCTGCTTGGCTGCCCAGTGGTTTCCATGCATAGCATTGCCAAAACCAAAAAGTCCACCATTATTCATTTTCCAACTTGCCGGTGATGGATTAGATTATCACACTGAGACTCCATTTCATTATTACAATAGAAACAATCGCCACAACCTATGTTAAAAGGTATAACTACTCTATCTCCCTTTTTTAAGGTTTTAACCTCTTTTCCTACTTCTTCTACAATTCCCATTGGCTCATGTCCAATAACAAAATCAGGATCCATAAATAAATCACCTTGATGGTAAAGATGTAAATCAGAACCACATATACCTGAAGCTGTTATTTTTATAATTGCATCCGTTGATTCTTCTATTATTGGATCATGTACTTCACGCACTTCCATATTTTTATGACCTTGATAAGTAACTGCTTTCATTTAAATCACCCTTAGTATTACAATGTAAACTCAAAAGAGTAAATTGATTTATTATTCTTTTGAGAGAAAATATAAGTTTATGTATTAAATATAAATATACATAATGTACATATAAATTATGTGAATTTATTGGATATAATAGCTTTTTTAAAAAGATAGTATATATAACAAAGGGTTGCCACTTAACAATTCCACGACCTTTGGGTATACGTGGATTAAGATATTCTCTAG
>ERZ1023393.27-NODE-27-length-56161-cov-5.495455_pt1 | contig 56161 bp, 58 predicted proteins | sample MGYA00380503_ERZ1023393 | MGnify/ENA primary metagenome ERZ1023393 (study PRJEB33173, sample SAMEA4830379) | metagenome | study: EMG produced TPA metagenomics assembly of the PRJEB25223 data set... | reverse complement strand
AGTGACATGTGAATATATTTGTAATGTAGTTTTATGGTCAGTATGCCCCACACGCTCCATTATAGCTTTAAGTGACACGCCAATTTGACTTAATATAGATATATGGCTATGTCTCATTGTATGGCTTGTAATGTGTTTATCTATGCCAACGTTATTTGCAGAAGATTGTATATTGCGATTAATGGTACTTAATGACATAGGATTGCCCCGGTGATTAGTGAATATGAAACCTCTATCGCGATACATAGCTTCCCACTGGTTCATTTTTTTATTCTCTAACATAACCTTACGTAAAATATCACAACTTCTTGTAGTTAGTGAAATTGTTCTATAGGATGATTCAGTCTTGGTAGTATCTTTAAATCCAACAGCATTTTCTTCTTTGCGCCATTGTATTGTTCCATCAATCGTTAAAGTTTTATTATCAAAATCTATGTTATTAGGCTGTATGGCTAGTAATTCGCCAATCCTCATGCCATTTAGTGCTTGAAATTCCATTATAAAAGCAGTCATGATGAATGAACGTTTCATATAACTGGCACGTTTTGAAGTAGCTATGTGGCTTAAATCTTGTACAACAGCTTGAATCTCGTCCATTTCTAAATAATTTTCTCTCTTGGCCTTAACTTCTTCACGGCTTACTGCTTTTTTAGGTATTATTACATTGTCCAAATAGCTAATATCTGATAAATTGTAGTATCGCTGAATATATTTCATGATATTTTTAATGATGCTTACAGCGTCTTTAACTACTTTGTGGCTTAAATTATCTTTTAACGCACTATCTACCAAATCCTGCACAATTTCAGTATTCATATTCTTTACTAATATATCTGAGTCAATGTTGCGTTTGATATGTTGAATTTTGTAGTCTTTCGTTCTAATAGTTGATTGTTTAGACCCTGAAACCTTTATATAGTGATTGAGCCATTCATCACATGCCATATGAAATGTTAATGATTTTAGCGTGCTAGGTGTCTTATCTTCTAGTTTAGCTTTAATCTTCTTGTTTAATTGCTTCTGTGCTTCCTTTTGTGATCGTTTACCATTACTATGCAATGTCACGCTTACACGTTTCCATTTATCGCTGTACGGGTCTTTATACTTCTCATAGAAGCGGTAGACCGTAGCGCCTTTCTTGTTTTGCTCCTCTACATTCCACATTATTAATCACCGCCTTTATTGAAGTATATCCAACCAAGATGAATTATCTTCTAGTTTTTTATCTATTTCTTTATCATTTTCTTCTGGTACAAGTGGCAGCTCATGCACCATTAATTGATACATAATATTGAATATCGATAAATTGATGTTAGCTTTCAGTGATGGTGGAATTGTAAGAGTTTTCTCATCTTGATACTCGAACGTGCCATCTAGCCTAAAAGGTTTTATGGTATAAACGAGATTGTAGGTGTATTTGTTCGCTAGTAACTTCTGCAGGTCAATCTCAAAGTCAGTTGGCACGGTGTTTTGAGTAGTTTCAACGTTTTCCCTCACCATTAAATCAAAAATTTGGTTGTCCATTTCGTCTTTATCTTCGTCATTAATAGCATGATACATTTCTAATAAAAGCTCACGTCTATTCAAACCCATATTTGATAAGCCTAAGAATATTTTATAAAGCATATACATATTAGGCTTTTCGCCTTTAGTTGCGTTCTCTATGCCTGATAAATAAGGTTGACTAACGCCTATTTCATTTGCGAGTTTAGCTGTGCTTATATCCAATAAGCGTCTTTTACTTTTGATAAGTTTGCCTATTTTAACTGTAGATTTCTTTTCCATTATATAAAGCCTCCTCATTCACTAACCATATTATCTAAAAAATATAACAATATCAATAAAATATGAGAAATAGTTCTGAAAGTTATAAAAAGTGTTTGACAGATATAATTATAGCATTTATTATAACTTTAGAATTAAAAATAAATAAATTAATCCAATTGGAATGAATTCAGGAGGTCTTTATTATGAAAAACAATTTAAGCGTATTGATGGGCTGTAAAAAGGTGAAGCTGTCAGACGTCCAAAGAAGCACAAAAATCGCAAGGGTAACGCTAGATAATTTATACCACGAGCGACATCATAACCCTAGCACTAAGGTAGTAATGAAGTTGTGCAAGTATTTCGAAGTAACACCGAACGACTTTTTCGGAATTAAGGAGGAACGAAACTATGGCTAGACCCGTATTAACTGCACCGAACAAAGCAAACACCGTCACTGAGAATGAGCAAATAGCATTCAAGCCCTTGTATGCAAGACCAAAAGCACTTTCGGAAGTGATGGGTATAAGTTTCAGCACAGTCAGACGTGTATTAATCGAATATGAAGAAGATACAGATACTAATGTTGAAGACTTATTTATATATGTAACTGAGACGTTAAAAATAGTGGATATTCAGAAATTTGTAGATTACCTGAAAGAGCGTGAGCAAAATAGCTTATAGGAGGTTTGGCAAATCATGTTATTTGGACTACTAGTTATATGTAATATTAGTCTTTCAACGCTGATAGGCGGGACGCTCCAAGATGTGTTTGCAGCGTTAGCTGTGTATTTATGCATATCGGCAATAGCAGTATTAATTGATATTAAATTTAAATTGGAGGCGAGGTAAAATGGGCAAAATAAAAAAGCCTGCAAATTTAGCTTTGGCGAGCAATGCAGACTTGAGTAAAACTATTCGGACGACAGGCAGTATTTTATAACTGCTTGAACTCCTATTTTATCACAAATGAACAGGAGCGTATACGATATGGACGATAGAAAATTCCATTTATTAATATATAGAAGTTTAGACGCAAAAAGTTTTAAAAAAGAAGCTAACGCTGACTGGGAGCAGTTGAAAAGATTGCTGAATAGACCGACAGTTAGCACTGAAAAATACAGAAAAGGCCTAGCAGTCTATGGTGATATGGCAGACATGAACGGTGTTAGGAAGCACAGAAATGATGCAAATGTTTTATACAAGTCAGCCATTACGATTGATTATGATGATTTAAGCGGTGATTTTGACTTCATAGATAACCTTAAAGCGAAAGCGGGCGAATTTGCGTGGATATTATATTCAACATATAACCATACACCCGATAAACCTAGATACAGAGTAGTAATCCCGTTATTAGAGGATTTTGATGACCCTAAGTTATACCCTAAAGCAGTCAAGGTTGTTGCTGCACAGATTGGCGTTAAGTACGATACTAACTCAGGCAGTCCGTCGCAGTTGATGAATCTACCAATAATAAAAACACTTGATAGTGAGTTCATATTTAAAGCAAATGAGGCCCCGTTCTTAAACATAGATGACCTTTTAGAACGTATTATCGACAGCGGCAGTAATGAGCCTAAAAAGGCGCTACATGAACGCCGTAGTGATGACTATTGGGTCGATTTAGGCGCGGGTGTCGGTGATGGCGAGCGCAATTCAGCAGCAGCTTCACTCACAGGTAAATTATTACGTTGTCGGGTGCCTGATGGGCTAGCTTATCAGCTTGTATTGCACTGGAATAAAGCTAATAACCCGCCACTTGATGAAGCGGAACTAAATAAAACATTTTTAAGCATTTTTAACAAGCACCATAATATACAACGATAGGAGCATTTCAATAATGACAAAGACAGAAAGCACGAAAGACGTATTGGCGTACATGAGTGAAGCTAAGACGTGGCAAAAGCAACTTGAGCGAAATGAGAACGGCAATATATTAAAGAACTACACGAACGCACGCATTATATTCGCTAATGACCCTGATATTAAAGAAATGGTGGCACGTAACTCCTTCACACAAAGGATAGAGGTGTTCCGACTGCCTAATTGGCGTTTTGAAGATGAAACGTCTCAACAGTGGACTGATGATGATGACAGCGAGTTGAGAGCCTACTTCTCTATGGAATACGGCATCAAATTTAATAAAGAAGATTTGGCTGAGATTGTAATCAGAGAATCTAGGAAAAATGCATACCACCCAGTCAAGACATTCATTGAAAGTAAAGATTGGGATGGCGTAGAACGTGTTGAATCTGTATTTATAGATTATCTAGGTGCTGAGGACAGTCACTATATAATACTAGTGACAAGAAAATGGCTAATTGCATGAGTTACGCGTATATATGAAGCGGGCATCAAATTTGATGAAATGCCTGTACTATACGGCAAACAAGGTGCAGGCAAGTCGTATATCGCGGATAGGTTGGCTATTGGTAAGTGGTTTAAAGATGATATTGATTCTTTTGAGGGAAAAGACGCTAAGGTTGGCCTGCAAAAAGCATGGATCGTAGAAATTGCTGAATTATCCGCAATGAATAAAACTGTAATAGAGCAAACTAAAAAATTTTTAGCAACTAGGGTTGATGATTTTAGACCCCCATACGCAAGACAAAATATAGAAGCACCTAGACATTGTGTGTTTATAGGCACTACTAACAAGTATGATTTCCTGAAAGACACTACAGGCAATAGACGCTTTCTACCAGTTGCAGTTGATGCAACTAAGCGAATTAAAAATCCATTTGGTGATGAATTGAACGATAAAGTCGTTCAGCAGATATGGGCAGAAGCCTATCACTATTACAAGCAAGGTGAGGGCATGGAACTAGATGCAGAAGCGGAAAAAGTCGCTGCGCAGATGCAGGAAAGCCACACAGAAGATGACCCGCTAGTCGGTGAGATTGAAGAATTTCTAAATAGACCTATCACTAATAAATATTGGGAGTTACCTATTCACGAGAAGCGCAACAGGCTTACGAACGGTTGGGATAAAGATCACGTTTATATTGAGCGTGATAGAACTTGCGCACTTGAGATATACAAAGTCATGATGGGCAATTTCAACTCAACACCTAAACAATATGAAACCCGAAAAATCAATCAAGCGTTAGACCAATTAGACATTTGCAGTAAAGATGTAAAAGCTAGACGGTTTGGAAGAGATGTTGGATTGCAAAGAGGCTATACCGTTAAATTAGTTTAGGTCAAACAGTCATAAGTGTGTGTAACAGAAGGTACAGATTATAAATTTTTGTAACAGTAAGTGTAACAACTAAACATCTTGTGGCTGTAGGCTTAAAGCCTTATTGTTACAGATGTTACAGATTATTAGTATAAAAGACTATATAACATAGTGGTAGTAGTGGTAAGGGTATGTAGGGTTGCATATATTCTACAACCTTTTGCAGGCCCAACTGTAACACCTGTAACAGTGAACCTTAACCCTTATGGCTGTAGTCCTGAGGGGGTGTTACAGGTGTTACATGGGATTTTGTAACATCTAAAATACTTTAATGCAGTAATGACAAAAATAATAATATAAATTATAGGCAATCTACCTTCTAGCCATTAACCTAAATACAACTAAAATAAATTAGAGGGTTACTAATTTGTATAAAATTTAGTATTTTTATGCATTTTATCATGCTAAAATAGTTAAAATATGTTATGATTATGTATAAAGATACATAATAAAGGTAAGTGATTATGTGGACTCAAACACCTTATAAGCAATACTACTCAGATGAGGAATTGCTAACGCATTACAACCCTTACTATATCGCAGAAAAGATTGAAAATATGCAAATGTACATAGAAAGCTCATACACTCGAGGCTTACCACGACTAACCAATGACGGAACTAATGTTATGTATGAGAGTGTGTCAGTTGAAAACTTAGCATTTGATGTTATTCAGCTAAAAGAAGATATGGTTACTTTCAAAATTAAAGCATTGCATAAGCTGAGAGCTTGCAGATATGCATTAAGCCGTTTTGATAAACGATCACAAATGGAAATCATGAAATACTTTGAATCGCTCGGCGAGTATCGCCCTGACAGGCTTATAGATGAATTTAGTAATACAGTGTACGGCATACGAAATAATCGTCACAAATAACTATATGGAGGTAACAACACATGAGCGAATATTTAAACGGCCTTATAGAGCATTTAGAGCTTACTGAGGCGCAGAAATTAAGCAAGATGAACTATGATAAGACACACAAAAGTAAGCAAGAGCAAGAAAAGGCTGAGAACCCTAACGATCATTTAGACTCAACGCAAATTCAGCTTAAAAAAGAAAATATCATGAATATTAAAAACGATACAGCAAGACAAGCAGAGATTGCTAAGAATATCTCATTATTCAAATAGTGGAGGTTACACAATGGCAGAGTTAAAGAACATGCAGAGCATACACAACAGTATTCAATACATAAGAGACTATGAAACAAACACTAAAGAATTACACAGTGACATAGACACTGTAGAGCAAGACCTCAATGAGTTGAAAGATAGATATAAGCACTTAGTCATTAACAACAAGTTAGACGAGGCTGACGAGCTACACAACGAGTTAGAGGCTAAAGAGAACGAGTACAACAAGAAAGTACGCTGTTTTGCTACTATGCAAGACACTATCCCTAAAGTGATTACTGAACACTCTAAGAAGATTACTAAATACAGCCAGCTATTAGAACTAGAGTATAGAGAAGTGTATGCACAAGAGGCTGAACAGCTTGAGCAAGCACGTATTGAATATAATAAAACTAAGCAGAAAGTAAAAGCACTAGAGGCTCAATTTAACGCTAATATTAATTATGCAAGTCATGCACTTGATACATTCAAGCGTGAATATAATATGCACCCTACACAAGTTCATACGCCACACAGTGCAAGTAATAATCCATTCAGCAACGTATTATATGACGCAATGGGCAAAGAGCTGTAAGGAGGTGCAGAACATTGATGAACGAACGACAACAACGTTTTGCAGATGAATACATAAAAACAGGCAATGCTAAGCAATCAGCCCTTACAGCAGGTTACGCCAAGCAGTCAGCTGAGAAATACAGCAGTGGCTTGTTGAAACGCCCTGAGGTGCAAGAATATATTCAAGAGCGTTTGGAGCTTTTAAAGAGTAAAGCTATTGCAGACCAGCAAGAAATACTTGAGGGGCTGACACGCATTGCGAGACGTGAAGAGCCTGACTATACAGTAGTGACTGTTGAACATAGCGAGAACGGCACTACTGAGAAAACACCACAGACAGTGGAGACACCAACACAAGTTAAAGACTCAATAAGAGCCTATGAGCTGTTAGGTAAAAGCAAAACAATGTGGACGGATAAAGTACAATCCGATGAACGCAGAACAATTGAGCTAACCATTGGTAGTTGGGAAGATGAAGAAGAACAGCCAACAATCACTTTAGGGGAATATGTAGAAGAATAGAAAAAGGAGTAAATGTGTGCCGTAAATAAACAACCAGAGGGAACTAAAAAATATGATTTATGGAGGCTTTACTTAATGAATACTACAGCACAACTTGAAACAAAACTAAAGGGCATTAATAGAGATGTGGTTATAGTCGCACTCAGCCCTAACACTAATGAGGCATTTACACTTAAAAGTGTAGAACGATTAAAGCATGTGTATTTCAACATATTTACAGACCATGACAGACAAGTGTTTGACAATCAGGCTCCTTTGAGAGTGGTTGAAACAGTGAAATACCTATAATACAAATAAGAGGTTAGCAGCTAACTAATGGAATGAAAAAGCGTCCTGTCATTAACCTCACTAGGCAGGGCGCAGAATAAGTGTTTGATTTATTTTCATTCCAATTTATCACTTCATTTTGCGATTTACCCTTATAGGCTTATGAGCTTATAGGGGTATTTTTTTATGCTGAGAGAGTGGCTGTGTTGCAGTGAGGACAGAAAAGTCGTATGTGTATTCAGTCAATATAGCCTCTTGCTTTCATAAACTCATACCAGTATTGTGCTACTCTTTGTGGCATGTAGTCCTCAGGTTTCTTTTTTTATTCTCTTTACTCACAATATCCCTCCATAATAAGATTGTATTACATTATTTTCATTTATGATATATAATTATATATAAGTAAACTTTATTGGGGGGATAAAAATGGAAGAAAGATATAAAATAAATCTTGATGATGATGATATAAGAAATGAAATAGATAGTTATACTAAGAATGAAGTAGAAAATGATTTTCCTTCAATTTTTCGAAGTATAATAAACGGTTTGAGTAATGAGGAATATACAGTATTTGATGCGCAAAAGGTAATGGACTCACACTTTACTGGAGAAAATTATGATATATTCATTTCTCACTCTCACTCTGATATTGAGTATGTTAAAAAGTTGGCAGGTTACTATGAAAAACATGGGAAATCAGTTTTTATAGATAGTGAGTATTGGAATTTTTCAGATGCCTTACTTAAAGAATTAGATAATGAATTTTCTTATAAAAAAGAACCAGGGACATATAGCTATGAAAAGAGAAATATTACTACTACTATAGTGCATAATCTTTTAGCTGTTTCTCTTGAAAAGATGATAGACAGGTGTAATTATTTTATTTTTGCGCATTCAAATAATACTTCTGGAGATAACTTGCATGAGTTACTTCATTCAACGAATGGAACACAATCTCACGTGATTTCACCTTGGATATATACTGAGATTAATATAGCAAATATTATTTATCACAATAAGTACGAGCATACTTCTAAATCATATGAGGAAAGAGGGCGATTTGTAGCGGAATCTCCTTTATTTCTTTATGATATATCAGATATGATAAAGAAATATATAAGATTAAATCACTCTAATATGGATTTACTTCATGAATGATAATAAAATTAAACATTTAGAAATGGTGCAAAATATTATAAATAGAATAGCAAACCATAAACCTCAGTATAAAGGATGGTTTATTACATTGATTATAGCAATAAATGTATTTGCTATTTCGAAAATAACAGATAAACAATTATTTTTAGTATTTATTGTCACTTTGTGCTTTTGGACTGTTACTAGTTATTATTTATATCTTGAAAGATTGTATATAGAACTTTATAAAGATATTCGTCGAGGAAACAAGGAAGATTTTGATATGGAAATATCTGACTATAAAAGCACTAGTAAATTTTTTAAAGGATTTATTTCCTTATCTCATTTAATATATTATATTATCATGGTTTTATGTTTATGTTATTTTAATTTAAAATATATTATGTTTTTATATTATGTTTTACTTAAAAACATATTATAATTGCTCCTAAATGTTCTTTTGATTTTATAGGGCAAAAATAGGGCAAGATAATAATGAACAGGGCAAACTCATTAAAGAGCACAATCAATTTAACAAGCTATAAGACTTATTATAGAGCTGTTTTGAACATGAGACATTATCTATAAAATAATGTTTATGATTGAGTGGGAATAATCGTATAGAATGAAGTAACCCCTTAGGCATAGGCTTAAGGGGTTGTTTTTGTGGATTTGAAATTATAAAAACCAAATTAAAATTTTCTGACCACGTATATATTACAAAAGTCGCTATCTAGCTAAAATATCCTATGTAAATAAGTAGTGACACAAATGATATGCCAGCTAATACAAAGAAGAATGCTTCGACGTAGATGCGTAGTTTAGACATCGGTTCTACATTATAATGTTTTCTTTTATGATTATGGTGTTTGAGTGTTAATTTCATACCGATATAAGTATAAAGAATAACAAAAATAATTCCCAAGACAATCGCAATTGGTATTGGTAAATGTATGAATAGTCACCTTTTTTATCTAAGCGTAGTATAAAGATAATATGTTGTTAACAATACAATGAACATCTGTTTAAAAAGTGATTAAGTAAAATTGTTGAAAAATAACCATTAAAATAACCGTTTTCAAAAAACTATTATGGATAGTTTTAATGTTGAGTACAATGTAAACGGATTAGAAATATGTTATTGTAAACTTAATAATTTGATAAGAGGGGTTGGCTGCTGTTATGAAAAAGACTATTATTGCTACATTTGCCGTGAGTCTATCAGTTCTATTAGCAAGTTGTAATAACGAAGCTTCAGAAAATAACGAACCTAAAGAAAAAAGTGAAAATACAGATAACACGAGCAACTCAGATAAAGACAAATCGGAAAAGAACAAAGACAACAGCAAACAAAATGAACAAAAAACAGAGCAACAAAATACCAATACAAACAATGATGGACGTAATCAGTCTGCTCAAGACAAGAATGAAACAACTGATGAAGACGAAGGTGCTTTAAATCAATACAATAATGAAGAAATTGAGTATGCTCGCGTGTGGAATCAACTAGGACCACTGAAAAATAATATGGATGGTATGGATTCATTAAATGTAGAAAAATTGCCAAAAGGTTCTAAAGTAAATCCACAAGCTGAGGACAGTGCTGTCTTTAAAGAAGACGTTGTAAAATTAAAAGCTCCTATGGGTGTAGGTGGTTCAGTGACATATAGTAGCAATGGTGATGGGTCAGTCAATGTATATAAAAATGTTCCATATGATTGGGGTGATTCAAGGACTGATGCAAATATGAAAGAAGCAACAACAAAAGCGATTGAAGAGAATGTTGAAACGGTCACGATTAATCAAGGGGATGACCAGACAATCGCAGATTTAGCTGGAAAAATTAAGTACAGCAATTAATTTAAAATCGCTTTAGATGGGGTATACAGTTTTGTTTGGAAAAGTATAAATTTTAATGAGGTATGGCAAGAAAGCTTCACCATTAAGGTTATTAATTCAACGCGAGTGATTAATTAATAGTAAGTGGGTGTTTATATGAGTATATTAAAAATGATATTATACGTGGCATTGCTCGTTTCATTTTGTATTTTAATGTTCCAATCCATCTATTTTGTACTTGTATTTTGGAAATTGAAAAATAAGAAAATTAGCGAATATGATTATGAGCAATATAAACAAAAATATGAAAAACTAACGTTTATCAACTTAGGAGTTTTAATGGCTGTAACAGCGTTATTTAACTTATTAGAATGATGTACTTGGTGATTTCATTGAATGAGTAAAAAGCGTCTTTTCGAAATTAAAAAGCGCTTTTTGATTCATAGATTACAAGTGTTAATCAGTAGTCTTGTATTTTTTCTTAACAAACAAATAGTTCAAAACCCCAAGTATAATCAAGGCAATTAAGACCGTGATTAGGGGGTACTTAGATATTAAATCAAAGTTTGTGTTTGACGGCCCTAAATACCTTGTGAGAATTGAAATGACTAAAAAATAAATGAACCAAGTGCAAGTTCTAGACAATGTTTCTAAAATGATTAAACGCTGTTTTTCACAGTAACGTGTCTTATCACGTTTATTACCAGTTGCTGCATCCGGTAAATAGTTAATGATAATCATTGACCAAATCATTGAAAATACAAAAATTGTGACGAAGAATAATGCTGTTTTCAATATAAATACTCCTAAATATTTTATAAATGAAATTTAACGTATTTATATATAAAGTGTCAAACTGTGCAAAGGCATCATAATGAAGTGCGTCAAGAATCATTCAAGATCTATTTCTTTATTCACTTGATTATAGATAGCAGATTTTATATCATCTGCAATTGGTTTGAGTTCTGGTAAATAATTATTAGCAAAGCCAATGATAATTTTATGTTTGATATGAAGTGATAAGTCTCGTGGCATCTTGTCTTCTATTAAAGCTAGTAAATTTTTATATGAGATAGCTTCTCCTTTATGCCTGCTCACATATTGTATGAATGCTAGAAATAGTTTGTCAAAGTATTCATGTTCGATATCTAGATCTAAAAATATGAGACTAATAGATTTAGTTTCAAACTGATTATCTCCCATTTCTGCTGCAAGTTCACTAATAGCTTGATAGAGTAATGTAAAACTTTCTTTGTTTTCTATCAAGATACCCCTCCTTAAATATTTATACACTATATTTTAAAAATAACATATATTCAAAAGTAATTTAAATAACATCAAACCAACCATGTATATCATGAAATGAGGTAGCATGATTTTACAAAATCACGTTTATATTTATTCAATATTAGGCATTTAAATAAACAAATAAGCCTGAATTTTGATGATTATTTTATTACTGTTCACAAATTTGTTCACAATTAAAAAATGGCCTTTAAAATACTTATATATGCGCAAATAACCTTTGGTGACAGGGTTTATCAGTTTATAACCCCTTTCAAAATAATTTATAAATTCTTAATTGAATGTCTGCATAAAATTAAAAATCATAAATAATTTTAAAAGCATGTAAATTTAATATATGAGTGGAATTTTGTTTATGATAAAATATATTTTGTAGAAAACTAGCATTTGGACAATGTTAGGTTGAAAAAGGGGATGAACAAGAGTGAAAGTTATCAAAAAAATAAACTTACCGACACAAATTATCATAGCATTAGTGCTAGGGATAATTTTAGGGAGTATATTACATGGAAATAAAGATGTAATTAATTATATACAACCTTTTGGCGATGTATTTATAAATTTAATTAAAATGTTAGTCGTACCTATCGTATTCTGTTCTTTAGCGTTATCGATCTCAAATGTAGGGGATACAAAAACGATTGGACGTTACGGTGGTAAGACATTATTATACTTTGTTATTATGACAAGTTTCGCGATATTTATGGGCTTGATTTTTGGTAATTTATTCAAACCAGGTGTTGGACTAAATCCTGATTTGCTTCCAAAAGGTGATATTTCTAAATATGAATCAACTGCAAAAGCTGCAGAACAATCTACATATGGCAATCACTTGATCGATACAATTGTAAATATTATACCAACGAATATCTTCGAGGCATTTGCTTCTGGAGAATTATTACCAGTTATATTCTTCTCAGTATTTTTTGGTTTAGCATTAGCGGCAATTGGACAAAAAGCACAACCGGTTAAAGACTTTTTAGGCGGTGCACTAGAAGCAGTATTCTGGATGATTGGAAAAGTATTATTATTAGCACCAATTGCAGTATTTGCATTTATTACTACAACGATTATTACTTTCGGATTATCTGCATTAATTCCATTGTTCAAATTGTGTTTAACTGTGGTAATTGCAATGCTATTCTTTATTTTCATTGTGTTAGGCATTGTTTCAAGAGTTTGTGGTGTAAGAATTACACAAGTTATCAAACTATTAAAGAACGATTTAATGTTGGCATTCTCGACTGCAAGTTCAGAAGCAGTATTACCTACAGTAATGAAAAAAATGGAGCGTTTTGGTGTGCCGAGAGATATTGCATCTTTCGTACTACCAACCGGCTATTCATTTAACCTTGATGGTGCGGCCATGTACCAATCTATTGCGGCGCTATTTGTTGCTCAATTATATGGTGTTGATTTAAGTATTGGTGAACAGATCTTATTAATGATTACATTAATGTTAACGTCTAAAGGTATGGCGGGTGTACCAGGAGCCTCAATCGTAGTATTACTAACTACATTAGGATCTGTAGGATTAAACCCACAAGGTTTAGCATTGATTATCGGTGTAGATAGAATACTTGAAATGCTTAGAACATGTGTAAACGTATTAGGAAACTCAGTAGCTACAATCTTTATCGCTAAAACAGAAGGTGTTTATGATAAAAAACAAGGCGAAGAGTATCTGAAAACAATTTAACAAAATAATAAATCTACAAGCACACCTTATAAATAAAAATAAGGTGTGCTTTTTTCTGTAAAAAATGGATGATATACTGCAATTATTAAACTCATTTTAAATAGGGTATACAAATAAAACGTTTATAAATTGGAGGAAGATAAAATAAGTAATATAAGAGGTATTAACCATATTGGCATGACAGTGCCTAATATTGAAGCAGCATTTAAATTTTTGAAAGATGCCTTTGATGCGAAATATGCATATGATGGCTTAACTTACGATGATGAACCTAGAAAAGGTCCAGAAGTAGAGCGCATATTAGGCCTATCTAAGGGGTCTGCTATTGTTAAACAACGTATGATTGTGATTGGCAATGGTCCGAATATTGAGATGTTTGAGATAGAAAGTGACGATAAAAGGGAACCACTTGAGTTGGAAGATAATGGGTATCATCATATTTCGTTATTTGTCGACGATATGGATCGTGCAATTCAACAAGCTGTTGATGCAGGAGCGAGCCCTTTATCTGAGAAACATGATAACTCTAGATATGAAGACAGTGAAGGTAGCAGTAGTGTATATTTAAAATCGCCATGGCATAGTCTGATAGAGTTACAATCAATTCCAAATGGTTATTATTATCCTGAGGATAGTGAAAGTAATGTATTTATTCCATAATTTCGAGTTGTTGTATGTACTTAAGCACTGAATTTTATACTTTTAATTAAAAAAGGTATGAACCAAAAGTAAATAAAAACCAGTAGACATCGTCACATTTAGAAAAAACATGAAACGAAACTGTTCCCCTGTCATTGGTTCAGTGCGATGTTTTTCAGCTTTTTTATTAACCTTCTGTCGTGTAGAAATGGTGTTGTTCCAAGAACTGATACTGACGAAAAGTATACCTAAAAGGATTTTTAATAGTAAGTTGATTTTCGACACACCTTCCAGCATTTAATAACTTAAATAATATATGTTATTAAAAGTTATATTATGTTACTTTGTAAATAAGATAACATGCTGTTTTAAAATTGAAAAATGTTAAAATGAATGTCCTTGTACTGTAATAAGTGCGAGGATATTTTTAAATTAAGAAAACTAAAAGTATTAAATTAAGCACATAATTAAAATGATTTGGTATTGAGAAACATAATGTAACAACAATGAAAATGGAGTGGGCTGAAATAATTATAGGGAGAGCAAATTAGTGAAACAAAAACTTAAGCATAACTTAAATAAATATGTAGAAAACGGTAAGTTAGAACAAGGCTTGTATAAAGTAAGTGATAAAATTAGAGACAAAAAAGGAAAAGATTATTCTAAGTATGTTAGCAAGATCATGAATTTTATAAGAAAAAAGTGTGATGATATAGGTTCTGGTTGTATCATTACAAATTAAACGAAAATAAATTGTGTAATTCGGAGTTAAAATACCACTATTTTATAGCTTATGTAATAATATGCAAAGCAAGTATAAATTAAACAATGGGGTGTCAGGATGACAACAATTTTTCCTTATTTGAATTTTGAAAATACAAAAGAAGCATTAGCATATTATGAAGAAGTATTTGGTGCTACAAATATTACAAGATTACCAGTTGGTAAAGATCAAGCAGCTCATTTTAATATGAGTGAAGCAGAAGCAGCTAATGCGACAATGCATGCGCAATTTGATATTGCTGGTACTACAGTGCTTTCATCTGATTCATTTGGTAGAGCAGAAAGAATTAACAATGGTATTTCATTATTAATAGACTATGATATTAATAATGAAGATGACACAAGAGAAGTTGAAGCGTTATATCGTCGTGTTAAAGAAGCGGTAGATGCTGAAATGCCTTTAGAAGAACAATTCTGGGGTGGTAAAATGGGCGCATTTACGGATAAGTACAATGTACGTTGGATGTTACACGGTCAGGATTATACAAAAATCAACAAATAGCGCTCAGGCGGTTACGGATTAAACATAAGAAAGTGTGGACTTATAGATTAAGTTGCCTTTCTTTTTATATTGTGAACTCATAAATCATAAAAATTGTCTTGATCTTTAAATTAACTGATAACAATGCATGAATCGTGTGAAAATTAAGTCGGTCAATACAATATAATGACGAGAATGATTAAATAATAAAAGTTATTTTCAATTAGGGGTGTACAAACGCAGAAGTAAACGCTATAATAGGTATTAAGTAATTTAGTTCGTGAAATTGATTTGTAGTTTTATTCTTTTGAATTTACTCCTTTTGATTTTTTAAGACAGATTACAAATATTCGTGCAAAAGCACATATGGAGGAATTTAATATGAATAACGGTACAGTTAAATGGTTTAATGCAGAAAAAGGTTTTGGTTTCATCGAAGTTGAAGGTGGAAACGACGTATTCGTACACTTCTCAGCAATCGCTCAAGAAGGCTACAAATCATTAGAAGAAGGACAAGCTGTTGAATTCGAAATCGTTGAAGGCGACCGCGGTCCTCAAGCAGCTAACGTTGTTAAACTATAATAACGGCTAAAAGACGAGTATAACTCGTCTTTTTTTTATGCCCAAAATACAAATATTGAATAATTAACCCCTTCATGTAGTGAAAACATATGAAGGGGTTTTTGCTTTTTATGAAGTTATTTCAAACTGCTTAAGATCCCTTTTTCTTAAGTAGATAAATAAAATATTTATCATACAGGCCAGTATGCCAATAAAGATAACAAAATTCGATCCTAAACTTGCAATAAATATGCCGCCAAAAAATGTACCTATGGTTGTACCAGAATTCACAGCAGATAGAAAAATACCATTTGATAAATCAGGTGCATCGGGCGCAACTGAGATAATGACATATTGTGTAATATTTGCTGAAATACCTGCGAGTATACCCCAAAGTACTGAAATCATCATCATTGGAATTAAAAATGAGCCAATACCAAACATGGCCACATAAATAATTATCAATGAAAAAGGTAAAAGAAAAATTGCTTTTTTGGGAATCGTTGTTAATAGCTTACCTGCAATGACATTGCCTAAAATATTAGAGGCACCATATAAAAAGAGAATAATAGATACTGCATGACTTGGCGCGTTAGTTACAATATTTAAAAAATCGGTCAAATAACTATAGACACCAAAAACTGCAGCATTAAACAATAATGGATAGCCAAGTTAAAGGGCGTTTAAGTACACGTAACTGTGTTCCATATGTTACTGCTTTTTTAGCGGGCATTTTAGGTATAAAGATTATAGTGAGAATCAATACAATCATATTAATTAATGCGAAAAATGCTAACGCAGCATATAAATTGAATTGATTTGCCAAGAAATTAACGATAGGCGCACCCACCACGACCATGCCAGCAGAGACACCAATAAATACTCTAGCTACTGCTTTTGGAGCATCTTTTGAATTAACGGAATCAGAAGCAACAGAAAATGCTAACGCAATGTATACAGGATGAAATATGGCCGGTATGATTCTTGCAATGAGTAATATGCTGAAGCTTGTTGTGAATAATGAGACAATGTTACTGATAATAAAGATAACAAGTACAGCAATCATTACTTTTTTACGTTCTATTTTTGAAAGTAATAAAGGCATAATAGGTCCAGATATCGCAATGCCTATAGCAAAAACGGAAACTAACCAACCAGCAGTAGATGTACTTACATTAAAATGTTCAGCAATCTGAGGGATTAATCCAATAAACCCCATTTCAGTATTTAATATACCGAAGACGCCAATAGTTAAGATGAATATGATTAATTTATTATTTTTCATCATTTGTCCCTCCCAAACTTTAATAATTTTAGTTTAGGCGGTAGAATGAGATATGACAAATACTTATTTTAAAGTTTTAGTTATGCTTATTTTGAATAACTCAAAGGAGATGCCTTATGGAACTAAAGACACTTCAATATTTTGTGAGAATAGCGAGGGAAGAAAGTATTACGCGTGCTGCGAATGCGTTACATATCACGCAACCAACATTATCTAGACAAATAAAAGAATTAGAGAAAGAGCTAAATGTGAAACTTTTTAAAAGAAGTAATCATAATATTCAACTAACGGATGAAGGACAACTATTAAAAAATAGAGCTGAAGAATTACTTGAAATGTCTAATAAAATACAAGAAGAATTCAAAGTAATTGATAGGAGTATTGAAGGTAGTGTGTATATAGGATGTGGTGAAACAAAAGGTATGGAAGTTATCGCAAATATTTTTAAGGATATTCACAATGAACACCCTAATATTCAATTTCATATTTATAGTGGTAATGCGGACGATATCGCAAATAGGCTTGATAAGGGATTATTAGATTTTGGAATTCTGATTCAACCAGTAAGTTTAAATAAATATAAGACATTGTATTTACCTACTTCAGATCATTGGGGTGTTGTGGTTAAAAAAGGTGATCCATTGTCACAAAATAAATATATTACTAATAAGTATCTAGTAGATAAACCATTAATATGTTCAAGACAAGTATTAGATACAACATTGGATAAAAATGATTTTGCAGAATGGTTTGGTACACAATTTGACGATTTAAATATCGTTAGTACTTTTAATTTGGCTTACAATGCTGGGTGGATGGTAAAGGCTGGATTGGGTTATGCGATTACATTGGACAGTATTATTGATACGTCTACAGAAAGTGAATTTACTTTCATTCCATTGAAACCAAAATTAGTTTCGAAACATAATTTAGTATGGCGTAAGGATCATACATTTTCAAAAGCGGCACAATTATTTTTAGACAAAGCCAAAGCAACATGTCAGTAAATACATCATAGACCAAATCAAATGAATCCCCTCACATTACTGATGTGAGGGGATTTTTTATATTAAATTTCACGGCTATTGATTGTTTCTTTTTTAGTGCGAATCATTAAGGTTAAGACGAAACCGATGATCATTAAAATTGCCGTGAAGGCAAATGCAGCATTGATACCAAGCACTGTAGCATGTTGCATGATTTCTGTTTTACTTTGCGAACCACTAATATGTTCAGTGTAATTAGATCTAACAATCGTTAATATTGTAATCATAACTGCTGTACCAATAGCGCCTGCAATGATTCTTAAAGAATTAATAATGGCAGTGCCGTGGGAAATATTTTTTGCTTCTAATGCGTTAATACCAATCGTATTTAACGGCATAATAATGAGTGCTACTGCAAACATTCTGATAGCGTAAATAATGACAACATACCAATAAGGTGTGTCTGTAGTTAAGAAACAATGTAAAATTGTCATAATAATTAATATGATGAATCCAGGTACGGCTAATATTTTCAAACCATATTTATCATAAATTTTGCCGGTATAAACGGACATAAATGCATTGACGACGGCTCCTGGCAAGATGACGAGTCCGGATAAGATAGCTGACAATCCTAGACCAGTTTGAATATACATGGGTATTAATAAAGCCGGACCTACGATGCCGATGAATAGTACCATAGATGCGAATGCAGATAGTGAAAAGGTTCTATTTGCAAATACACGCATATTTAATAATGGGTTATCGATTCTAATTTGTCTCATGACAAAGATACCTACGATGATAATACCAAGTATTAATGAAATGATAACAATGGGTGAAGAGAAACCAAGATTACCGGCACTACTAAAGCCGTAAAGCATTAATCCAAAACCAAATGTTGAATATATTACAGACGTTTTATCTAGTTCTGTATGTTTTGTTTCGTTATTACTTTCGACAAATATAATACCAATAATAAAGGCAATGATAGCAATTGCTGCAACTACGATAAAAGGAGCTCTCCAACTAAAGGTGTCTATGAGAAATCCAGTTAATGTAGGGCCAATTGCAGGTGCTGATTGCGCAACAATTCCTGTAAGCCCCATGGCAAATCCTCGTTTTTCAGAAGGAAAGAGGGTGAAGACAGTGAATTGCATTAATGGTAGTAAAATACCTGCCCCAATAGCCTGAATCACTCGAGCAAACATAAGTAAACCAAATGATGGTGAAAAAGCAGCTATAATGGAACCGATTAAGAATGCACTCATTGAAAAAATATAAAGTGATCTTGTATGAAACCGATCCATAAGGAATGCAGTGATAGGAATCATAATTCCGTTAACAAGCATGAATCCTGTAATGAGCCATTGAGCAGTTGTTTCAGTGATTTCAAGACCTGAAATAATGGCAGGAAGTGCAGTGTTGAGCAATGTTTGGTTGAGCATCGCGACAAAAGCACTGCTGAGCATAACTAAAATAATAGTGTTTCGTTTCTTATTTGATATTGTAATTTCCGACATTACGATTACCTCTCCTTTTATAACATCCCAACGATAAATTTTATGCCTTTTAAGTTAGCAAAGCAAACCATTAAGGTTAAAAATCTAATATTTTTTACAATTATTTTTTAAAAAATAAGGATGGTATCAAGTTGTTCGGAATATATTTAAAAGGATATAAAATATAACGGATTGGTAAGCGAAGCATGATAGGGCAATGGTTGTTGATGTATACTATAAAAAAATAGGGAGGAAGTGTGCAATTATGAAAATAGAGGTTCAATCACATCAAAAGCAATGGGTAATGCAATTTGAAAATGAAAAGCAAAAAATCCTTTCGATATGGGGTGATGAAATTATTGAAATATATCATATTGGTAGTACGTCAGTTCCTGGCTTAAAGGGAAAGCCTATTATAGATATAATGCCTGTTGTACAAGATATAAATAAAATAGATCATTTTAATGAAGCAATGGCAGATATAGGTTATAAAGCATTAGGAGAAAATGGAATAACAGGGAGACGCTTTTTTAAAAAAGGAGAAAATCCTCGAACGCATCATGTGCATGCATTTCAACAAGAAAATCGTTACGAAATTAATCGTCATTTGGCAGTTAGAGACTATTTAAGAACAAATGTGGCAGTGGCACGTGCATATGGAGAATTAAAAGTAGCGTTAGCACAACAGTTTCCATATGATATAGAAGGATATTGTGACGGAAAAGATGCATTTGTAAAACGGATGGAAAGCCAAGCACTTGAATGGTATCTTAAATAAAAGTGTCTGTGATTCAAATTAATAGTAGTAAGTGTGTGTATAAAGCACATGAACCCTCTTAAGTGTTATCTGGACTAATGCGAGTGGTTAGAAATCTGTTCAGAGAATAGAATGATTGTCATTTTAATAAGTCGTATGCGATTAACGACGTCAAAAATTTGTTGTATACTTACATCAGTATATAAGTATCAGTTTATTAAATGAAAATGAGAAAGTTGGTGGAGAATGGCTGAATTAACTCAGAACCATAAAGTTCAAAAAAATTGGATTGTCGTTATAGCAATCATTCTTATTGCATCAACTTTAAGAGCGCCATTAACTTCTGTAGGGCCTGTGATTCATGAAATTAAAGAAGCGATGTCAATCAACGATAGTGTCGCAGGTTTTCTAACAACGATTCCTCTCATTATATTTGCAATTGTTTCACCCTTAGTATCTAAAGTTACAACACGTTTGACCATGTCTTATACATTACTTTACTCGACGTTATTGTTAATTGTAGCTTTAATACTACGTATAATGGGTGACTTTAATGTCTTTATTATCGGTACTATTTTATTAGGGATTGCCATTGCATTTGGAAATGTTGTCCTACCGAGTTATGTAAAGTGGTACTTCCCAATGCAGATAGGACTTATGACTGGCATTTATAGTGGAACGATGAATTTTACTGCTGGATTGGGCGGAGGGTTGAGTCATCCTTTATCTGAAATGACGCTATTAGGGTTCAGATTGTCCTTGGTGTTTTGGGTCATATTAGGACTGGCTGCCATAACACTTTGGCTATTAACCGTGCGCAGTGGATCGAATCTTGAAACAAGAACGATTGAAAATGCTGAATTAAACAAAAATAAAAAATTAAATATGATAAAATCCAAAATCGCATGGATGGTCGCTTTAACGATGGGATTTCAGTCAATGATTTTTTATACGATAGTCGCATGGGTGCCCTCTATTTTGATGGACAGAGGTATAGATCCTAATACTGCAGGTTATTTATTGATGTTGAATCAATTTGCACAAGTACCAATGACATTTATATTTCCAGTAATAGCTGCGAAATTAAAAAATCAACGTATTTTAGTGATTATTGTCACATTGCTCTTTTTAATAGGATTTGGATTATTTTTTGCACAATCCTTACCAGTACTTATTATGGGTATGGTTATTGTAGGTTTAGCAATGGGGGCATGTTTTAGCTTATGTATGACTTTCTTTTCAATACGTGCTCGTACTAGCAATGGTAGTATTTCGTTGTCTGGCTTTGGACAGTCTGTTGGTTATTTCATAGCTGCATTTGGTCCATTTTTGATTGGATTGCTTCATGACCTTACAAACAGCTGGGACATTGTCATTATTGCATTTATTATAATGTCTCTTTTAGTTTTCATTTTTGGGTTCGCAGCCGCTAAAAATAGAGTGGTGGAAGAAGAAACTTAATACTTTTAAAAAGATATGAATCGAACACAGTGATGATATGAACAGTGACTGTGATTGATTCATATTTATTTTGCTTCAATCGTGTCCTTAAGGGCCTGAGCAAAATCATATAGGGTCATACTCCAATTACTTTGATCAGAACGCGAATTAAATGATAAATCTTGGTTATTAAAGAAAGATTGACGTAAACCTGTAGTCAATTCTAACTGTACACCTGCATTTTCAGCGTTCTTATTAGCAATGTTTTGGCTGGATTCCCCTTCTAGATGACTAGGAGATACCTCTACATTAAAGCCATTTTCAGTTAGTTCATTTTCAATTGAATCTTTAAGTGTTTCATCTTTGCCCCCAATGTATATTGTGGCATCATTACCATCTGCCCCGTGAATCATTACAGAACTGGAAACCTTTTGTTGCATTGATTCAATGATAGGTTCATCAAAATTTGTGGAAGTTACATGGAGATCAGAATTGTCTGATGGTCGAATACCTTCAAACGCATAGTAGCGATATGCGCCTTTATTCGCAGTTAATTTTGCGGCTTCAGAAGTTCCAGCTTCAATGTTACCACCGTGAATAGCACCGATAAGTGTGTCACTATTATTATCGTTATAACTGAGTTCCCAATCTGTACCTTCGTTTGTATTATCCATTAAGTCAGTCATAGACTGATAAGTATCTTCAGCTCTTAAATCTGGAGAGAAAATAATTAAAAGCAACATTAACAAGATAGTTATAACAGAGAGACGGAAATTGTAAATTTTGATGAATAAGCGTAATTTATTATTTTGAAAAGACATATATTGCTCCTATAGATATTAACAAAAATTATATAAATATTATATTATAACTTTATAATGATAAAAATAAAATATTTATATAATTTAAGAGGAGAATGTATAGATGTTTTTAGTGAAATTGAAAAGACAATCAAAAATAATGGCTATGAATCAGATTTAAATGTAAAAATATCATATCAACATAATGTAAGTCGAAAAACACAAGTACTGTATTTAAATGGTATTATTGATAGCTTTAATGTTTATAATGATGAATCTATTTATGAATTACAGTTTTTCAGTAAGAATTAAGCATAGGAAATTGAATTTATAGTACTTCCTTTTAAAGTGATATGTTGTGTCTATCATTTTGAAAGGAAGTTTTTTAATTGTATGATTAAAATGTAAGATTTTGTTGGACAAGTTCTTTTCAATTACAATACATAAGGAAACTAAAATTTGGAGTGACAAATAATGATAAATGTGAAGGCACCGAATCCAATATTTTTGGAACATGAAGCGTCTGAAAAGGCGATATTATTGCTTCATTCTTTTACAGGAACCGTACGAGATGTAAAACTATTAGCAACAAAATTACATGAAGCGGGATTTACCTGTTATGTACCGGCATACAAAGGACATGGTTTAATGCTTGATGAATTAATGGCATTTGATGTTGATGATTGGTTAGCAGATGCAACGGCCGGTTACCAATTTTTAAAAGATAAAGGATATTCAGAAATTAGTGTGTGCGGTATTTCGCTAGGTGGTATCTTGTCATTGAAATTGGCAGAAAGCAAAGAGATAAGTTCAATAGCGATTATGTCTACACCTTATAGAAAAAGTGATGCGGGTCTTTCCGGTAGACTTGAAGTTTATGGACAGCGTATGGGGAGTTTAGTTGGTCTTGAACAAGCAGATATTGACCAACAGTTGGCTGAAATTGAAAATTATAGTCCTCAGCTATATAAGTTTCAATTATTGGTAGAAAATGTCATGGCGCATTTAAAGGATATTACTGCACCGATTGCAATTAAATATGGCGAGCAAGATGATGATGCTTATGAAACGAGTGCACATTATATTTATGAGCGCATCCAACATGAAGACAAAGAAATGAAAGGCTATGGCCCGTCTAAACATTTGATGACTTATGGTGAGGGTCATCTGGAAGTAGAACAAGACATCATCGCATTTTTTGAAGATTATTAGATAAAATATTCAAAAAGATGGTATGTGTCAATGAAACAAGTAGAAAGAAGACTTGATAAGTTCGATAAAATTGCACTTGTGATATCGGTAATACTTTTTATCGTGAACGGGGTGTTCATGTTTAATATCATATCTGTTCATAGAGGCGTCTCGTCACTTGTTTTAGCACTATCCATGATAGTACTATATTATATCATAGTTAAGAAACAATCGAAAAAACTAGGATACTTGTATCTAATCTGCGCTATTTTATTTTTAATATCTGGAATTATGGCTTTTATATAAAAATAGAACCTATAAACATTTGCTTTAGCCATTCAAAAAATATTTCCAATTTATTATTAAAATGATAGTGAAATATTTAAATAACTGATATGAAGTGATTTTACTGAATAAATAGAATCATGAACAGAACCCCCTCACTGGAAAACTAGGTGAGGGGGTTTTGTATGTGGTTTTCGTCTTTAGTGAATCAGCACAAAAAAGAAAGATGTGTTTTTCAAATTATGGTCTCCAGAATGTATCACAATTGGATTTATCCTCTATATTGTATTGAATTATAACTTTTAGTAATGCGTAATCTATGTCTTGGCTCCATTTTATTCGAAAAAGGTTATTGGTCTGCGAATAATTAGCTGCCTCAATTTGTTGTGCATGTTCACTTAAGGCTTTAGTTTCAGGAGCGATTGAAAAATGTTGTTTCGCAACGCTAAATCCAATGATAAACGTGCCGTGATCCGTAAACATAGGCTGATTCCATTTTATCGTTGTTTCCAAGTTAGGAAATGTATCTGCAATCCAGTTCAAAACTTCAGACAATGTTGTTCTGTGTTTGTCGTTATCAATTGTTTCTAAAAATGTATTGAATGTATCCATGACAATGCTCCATTCTATATGTTTTATTAATCATATGACAATTGCATGTATTTGCTTATACTGATTATAACAAATGACAATAATATATATATCCTTGTAGCTAAAAAAGAGTATTCGTCTACCTCATTTAATCTAGGTAACGAATACTCAATGAATTTTAAATCATGTATTTAAGTATGGCATGTCAGACTATTTAGATGTCCTGACGGTTTTATTTTTTAAGAAATAATCAATGATTAATCCAATAAATAATAAAATAATGAATGGAAGCAACCAGCTTAATTGTATATCTGATAATGGTAGTACTTTATATAATGAAATTAATGGCTGGAACAGGTTAAAATCATTAAATATTTGTAACAACGAAATGAATAGTGTTATAAGTGTTGGTAATATAAATGCATATTTCATCTCAAATGGGATGAAAATACTTACCAATGATATAAGGACTAATACAATCGATGTTGGATAAATAAATGTTAAGAGTGGCACAGCGATTTGTAAAATCAATTCTAATCCTAATGTCGAAACTAAAAAGCCTAATAAAGAAAAAATTAAAACAAACATCTTATAGGATATTTTTGGTAATTTCTTCATAGCAAAAGCTGCGCAAGCATTAACTAAACCAATACATGTTGTTAAACATGCCAAGATAACAATAATGCCAAACAATAAGTTTCCGATTGAACCAAATACGCGTAACGAATTGAATGTTAATATACCAGTTCCATCTTTAAAGCCTTCATGACTTGTAGTCGCGCCCACATACGCTAGTGCAAAATAGATAATTAATAATAATATGGCTGAAATCAGTCCGGATTTAATTACATTTTTTACAAGCGTCTTATGATCGTTTACACCGCTCATTTTAAACATTTGAACGATGACTACAGAAAAGGCTAATGCTGCTACTAAATCCATAGTGAAGTAACCTTCTAAAATACCTGACACGATGGGTGTTTGAGCATATTTGCCACTCGCTTGTCCGATTGAACCTTCAGGATTAATGATTACTAATATACATAAGACTGCAATAATAATAATTAATATCGGCGTTAAATATTTTCCAAGGTTATCAATAATGCGATTTGGATAAAGCGCAATTAGATAAACAACTAAGAAAAAGATAAGCGAGAATATAATTAAAGTGAAATGATTATGTACCGGTAAAACATGGTTGGTTCCGATTTCATAGGCAACGTTAGCAGCCCTTGGAATACCATAAAGTGCTCCGATAGATAAATAAATACAGATAGCAAAAACAGTACCAAAGATTGGGTGTACTTTATTCCCAATACTTTCAACGCCACCGTTCATATATGCCACAACGATCACAGTTATATAAGGGAGTAAAATACCTGTAATAGCGAATCCAGTCATAGAAACCCACATATTTTCTTGAGCTGTATAACCTAACATAGGTGGAAATATTAAATTTCCGGCCCCGAAGAAAAATGAAAATAACATAAGACCAGAAATTAGTATGAGTTTATTCATTCTTAATACCTCGATTTCAAGGAGATTGTCTTGTACAAAACACATGCTACTTTATCATAAATTGAATATATATTCAATGAAATGTCAGATAATTTATAATATTTAAAGTATTTTTTATATGAAAGTTCATGAAACATTCATATGTTATTATAGCTTGCTATGACTGGTGTCATGGTTTTAATAAGGAAATCATGTGTAAAAATATATTGAGTCAGTCATAAAAAAATGTTATAGTAGATGCTATGTCACGCGAACGCTTTAACGCAATAAAGCTTTGTAAAATATAAAGGATGTAAAAATAATGAATAAACAATCACAATGGAAATCCTCGACAGGATTTATTTTAGCAAGTGCTGGCTCTGCTATCGGACTAGGAGCTATGTGGAAATTCCCATATATGGCTGGCATATATGGTGGTGGTGCGTTTTTACTAATGTTTCTAGTATTTACGATATTTGTAGGATTGCCACTACTTATAATGGAATTTACTGTAGGTAAAATGGGGAGAACCTACACAACTAAAATATATGAAAAATTAACGAAAAAGCGTTGGCTTAATGTCATTGGCTGGAACGGTAATTTAGCAGTATTTATATTATTTGGTTTTTATAGTGTCATTGGTGGCTGGATCGTTATATATATCATCAATGTAGCGTTTCAAATATTAACTTTTAGTAATGATCAATTAGGAAGTATAGCATTTGAGACGATTATAGGAAATCCTTGGTTAACCATTACGGGTCAAGGTATCTTTATTTTATTAACAATGATTATTGTTATGATGGGTGTCGAAAAAGGCTTAGAGAAAGCATCTAAATTTATGATGCCATTACTGTTTATCTTTTTAATTGTGATTGTGATTAAATCACTTTCTTTAGAGGGTTCAATGGAAGGCTTGAAGTTTATCTTAGAACCACGTTTAGAAGATATATCCATGGAAGGTGTCTTATTTGCACTTGGACAATCATTCTTCACTTTATCTTTAGGAACAACGGGCATGATTACTTATGCTAGTTATGCTTCGAAAGAAATGACTATTAAGACTTCTGCAGTTTCAATTGTTGCTATGAATATTTTGGTGTCGGTATTAGCAGGAATGGCGATATTCCCAGCAATCGCTGCATTTGGTTACAGTCCAACTGAAGGTCCTGGCTTATTATTCAAAGTATTACCAAAAGTATTTGATCAAATGGCTTTTGGACAAGGATTCTATTTAATTTTTCTAATTTTATTCTTGTTTGCAGCACTGACTTCTTCTATATCATTACTTGAATTAAACGTCTCAAACTTTACTAAAAATGATAATTCAAAACGTAAACCTGTTGCTTTTTATGCTAGTTTATTAGTGTTTATGATTAGTATACCTGCTACATTGTCATTTAGTAGTTTAAGTGGTATTCAATTTGGCGCAGGTTCAATATTTGATAATATGGATTTTTTAGTTATTAACATATTAATGCCTTTAGGTGCATTAGGGACAACGTTAATGGTAGGACAATTGCTAAACAAAGATGATTTAAAAGCCCATTTTGGAAAAGATAAATTTAAATTATTTATGCCGTGGTATTATCTAGTGAAATTTATTTTACCGGTCATCATCGTACTAATATTTATTGCTCAATTTATCTAAAATGTACTCGTCGTTATTTGGCGAGTGCTTTTTTGATTGCGCAAAATTAAATTGCACTCTATCATTGACTTGAGAGCAGTTATTTAGTAAAATCTAATTAAATTATTTATTAAAAGTTTTAATTTTTTAGATACGATGTATGGACTTAATATCTTAAATTATTCTTTTGATAAATAAAAATTTTCGAAAACGATGTAAGCGTTTTCTTTTAAAGGGGTTGAATCGTATGAAAGCTTTAATTGGTAAGTTTTTTGAACTGATACCACGTTTTATCGTTAATCTTTTCATATAGTTTTATTTGAATGTGTATAAAATCATTAACCAAGAGGTGTTGAACATGGATAAAAGACAAAACAAGTACAGTATACGTAAATTTACTTTCGGCGCTTCTTCAATTTTAATAGGTTCATTACTATTTTTAGGTGTAGGGACAGCTCAGGCTACTGAAGAAGACCATCATACTGAAACAAAGGTACAACAATTGAGTGGGAATCAATTGGGGAATGATAAATAAGAAAAATTAGTGAATGAAACATCAGCAATACCGGTTGAAAATGATCATACACAAGCGAATGATGAAAAAATACGAATAATACAAGCTTACATACTGAACAACAATCCGATCAAACAAAAGCAATTGATAATAAAAATACAGTAGATCCGGAATACAACGCAAAAGATAAAGTACAACAAGAGCAAGCAGACGAAGTAGACCCGGAATATAACCAAGCAGACAAAAATAAGCTGACGGAAAATACGGACACGTTATCAACTGAGCGCCCATCTCCTAACAAAGAAGCGGCTGTTACTACAGATAAGTCAGGACTATCGTTTGATAAATTAAATGGTGAAAAAGCGGCAAATACCAATTCAGATGACGAACGTAAAGATAATCAAGATAAATCACTAAAAGCATTAAAAGAAAGCGCGGTAGCAACACCGAAAAATCAAACTCAGCAAGCTGTTAACAAAATAGCTGAACAACCAAATAAAACTGCTAAACAAGGACAGTATAAAAACCAAGACCCAATCATTTTGGTTCATGGCTTTAATGGTTTCACAGATGATATCAATCCATCTGTTTTATCGCATTACTGGGGTGGCGACAAATTAGATATTCGCCAAGACTTAGAAAGTAATGGATATGAAACATATGAAGCAAGTATAGGCGCATTAAGCAGTAACTATGACCGTGCTGTTGAACTTTATTACTACATAAAAGGTGGTACTGTGGACTATGGTGCAGCACATGCTGAAAAATATGGACATGACCGTTACGGAAAAACATATGCAGGTGTGTATAAAGATTGGCAGCCAGGACAAAAAGTACATATAGTAGCGCATAGTATGGGTGGACAAACGGTAAGACAATTAGAAGAACTGTTGCGTAACAGTAACAAAGAAGAAATAGAATATCAAAAAGCGCATGGTGGTGAAATTTCACCATTATATCAAGGTACGAATGACAATATGATTAATTCTATTACGACTTTAGGTACGCCACATAATGGTACAATTGCCGCAGATAAATTGGGTAATGAAGCCTTTGTAAGACAGTTGGCCTTTGATTATGCGAAATTCAAAGGTAATAAAAACTCTAAAGTAGATTTTGGATTTGGACAATGGGGACTTAAACAAAGAGAAGGGGAATCATATGTTAAATATGTACAACGTGTACAAAATAGTGCACTTTGGACAACGCAAGATAATGGTTTCTATGATTTAACACGTGAAGGCGCAGAAAAGTTAAATAAAAAAACGTCCCTAAATCCTAATATTGTATATAAAACCTATACTGGTGAATCTACAAGACCGACATTATTAGGTAAGCAAAAATCCGATATCGGCATGTTCTTCCCATTCACTGTTACAGGTAATGTGATTGGGAAAGCAGCAGAAAAAGAATGGCGTGAAAATGATGGTCTGATTTCTACAATTTCAGCACAACATCCATTTAATCAGCCATATACAGAAGCAACAGATCAAATTCAAAAAGGTATATGGCAAGTAACACCTATCAAACATGGTTGGGATCATGTAGATTTCGTTGGTCAAGATGCAACGGATTATAGCCATCCAACAGAAGAACTACAACAGTTTTGGCATGGTTTAGCCGATGATTTAGTACGTAACGAACAATTTGATGCATAATTTGTGCGATAAATTTTGCGAAGGAGGTTATGATGATGTCAGGTGACTTATTCGATTTATTAGGTTCTTTCTTCAGAGTAATAAAATCTTTATTCTTTTAATAAAATAGTAAAATATGATATCAGTTCGCTAAGATGATTTGAACATCTAAGCGTAAGTTAGTTATTTATGAGAGATTTATTAAGTAAAATTGCTTTTATAAGCTATATATCACAAGCTCTTTCTTAAAGTAGGCACGCAATATGTGTAAACTTTTTAGGAAGAGCTTTTTTATGGATGAAAGTATATTTATTAAATAATCATGCGTATAATACGTACTAATAGTTGGGAGGCGTTTCAATGATTCCATTTTCAAAAGGTGAATTAGTAGCCATAGACGATGCTATAATTGATGAAATTTATTATTGGAAGTATGAAGAAAAGCAACAAGCAGCTAAAAAATGGAATGGACCGTATATTAATGAACCCAAAATAGATAAATCTACATTTTTTGAGCGAACGAAACAAGGGCGTTACATTTATCCAAATGTAGAAAGTACGTTAGCTATTATGGCTGATGGTCAATTTATAGGTACAGTTGGATCGTACTGGGTGGATAAAAATACAAATTGGTTAGAAATAGGTATTGTCATCTATGATACAAAGTTTTGGGAAAGTGGTATTGGTTCTGAAGTATTTAAATTGTGGGTAGATTATTTATTTGAACAGAACTTTGTACATCGACTTGGTATTTCCACTTGGTCTGGTAATAAACGGATGATAAAACTTGCAAATAAAGTTGGTATGAAAGAAGAAGCTTGTATTCGTCAAGCAAGAATTGTAGAAGGCCAATTATATGATGCGATTAAAATGGGCATACTGCGAGATGAATGGACATACTTAAATGATTAACATGGAAAAGGTTAAAAAGGAGTGAGCGCTTGCACCTATGTTCTAATAAAAAAGGGGCTTGAGACAACTATTTATGTCCCAAACCCATCAAATAATTTTTGAAAATTATTTACCTGTGAATAAACTAACGAATTTTTTGATGATATCAATGAAAAAGGTCATGTAACTCACCTCGCTTTGTTTTGTTACCCCTTCTTTAATATAATTGTGCTCAATTGTGTTGAGTAATCCCTAAGTAGTGAAAAAGCATTCGCAAATGGTATAGCGAGGAAAAATAAAAACAATTGCGCATGCTAAAGTGTCTTGAATGGAATTGTTTTATTTTTGAGCAAAATGAATAGGCCGAAACTTCATTTGGAGTTTCGGCCTATTCAATCATATACACAGTAGTTAGCTGTTTTTTAAATGTAAAAGACAAGTTCACGAAATAGATTGCTAGTATAACTAGAACATGACATTAAAATCATTTAGTCATGTTTCAAATGTGGTTCTAATGCTAGAAATAACTATTAATAACAAGCGACATTACGCTGCTACTTGCCTATAAAGAAAATTTAGTCTGTGATAGCTCCTTTTGAAGCGGAGGAAACAAGTTTAGCATACTTAGCTAGCGTACCTCGATTGGCTTTTAAAGGTGGTGCTTGCCATTGTTTGTTACGACGCTCAAGTTCTTCATCTGATACATCAAAACTAATTTCAAGTTTTTCTGCGTCAATGGTAATCGTGTCGTTTTCTTCTAATAATGCCATCGGACCGCCAACTTGTGATTCTGGCGCTGCGTGTCCGATAACAAGACCATGAGAACCGCCAGAGAAACGGCCATCCGTGAGTAACGCTACAGATTCACCTAATCCTTTACCAACAAGAATGGATGATGCAGATAGCATTTCAGGCATGCCAGGTGCACCTTTAGGGCCAGCATATCGAATAACGACCACGTCACCTGGTTTGATTTCGTCATTTAAGATGGCTTTGGTAGCCTTGGACTCGGAATCAAATACGCGTGCGGGTCCTTTGATATAAGTTACGCTTAGACCTGAGATTTTTGCAACGGCGCCTTCTGGAGCAAGGTTCCCTTTCAAGATGATAAGCGGTCCAGTAGCGTGTTTTGGATTGTCAAAATCAATGATAGATTTATTATCGGTTAGGTCAGGTTGTTGTTCAAGGTTTTCAGCAACAGTCTTGCCAGTTACGGTCAAGCAATCTCCATGGATTAAGCCTTTGTCATGTAATAATTTCATAACTGCTGGAATACCACCGACTTCATCAAGATGTGCCATGACGTATTTACCACTTGGTCTCAAGTCAGCGATATGTGGGACACGCTTACGAATTTTTTCGAAATCATCAAGTGTTAAATCGACTTCGATTGTATGTGCTATAGCAAGTAAATGTAAAATCGCATTGGTAGATCCTCCAAGTGCCATGACTACAGTAATTGCATTTTCAAATGCTTCTTTAGTCATAATATCTTTTGGATAGATGCCTTTTTCTAATAGTTTATAAACGGCTTTACCTGCTGCTCTGCTGTCTTTGGATTTATTTGTAGAAACTGCTGGATGCGAAGCACTTCCTGGTAAACTCATGCCCATGGCCTCAATAGCAGATGACATCGTATTGGCAGTGAACATACCGCCACAAGCACCTGCACCTGGACAAGCGGCACATTCTACTTTGTGAAGTGCCTCTTTATCTATTTCGCCATTATTATACTGTCCGACGCCTTCAAAGGCAGAAACAGCATCTAAATCTTTACCATCCAATTTCCCAGGCAATATTGTGCCGCCATAAACAAAGACGGCTGGTAAATTAAGACGAGCGATACCAATCATACATCCCGGCATGTTTTTGTCACAACCACCAATAGCGACAAGTGCATCTAAATTTTCAGCACTGACAACTGATTCTATAGAATCCGCGATAATTTCACGACTTGGTAAAGAGAAGCGCATACCGTCTGTTCCCATTGAAATACCATCTGATACTGTAATGGTATTGAAAATAAGTGGCGAAGCCCCTGCCTCACTAATGCCTTGTTTTGAAGCACGAGCTAAACCATCAATATGCATATTACATGGCGTGACTTCACTCCAAGTACTTGCAACACCAATCATTGGTTTTTGAAAATCTTCATCTTCAAAGCCGAGTGCCCGTAAATAAGCTCGATTGGGTGTACGACTGACACCCTCACTAATTACTTTGCTGCGAATACGTAAATCTTTTGGTTGTTCGCTGTGTTCTTTAGTCAAATAATTACCCCCATTAAAATAGTTTGATAGATATTGAAATATGAATTTAAAAGTTTGAAAAATCAGAAAAATTGAATTGACAACCTATAACAACTTTAAAAACATCGAATATACACCGTATCTATTTATTAGTCTAGTGTCAAATCTATCAATACATATATGTATTGTCTTACCCGTTTTTGTTATTTGCAAATAATAAAAATTGAAAAAATCGATAAATGTGTAATGTATATAAATTGTATTAGTCTAGCAAAATTTATTAAAATGAATTGTATTAGGGAGTATTTTAAATTTAAAAAGGGTGAAGACAATGACGGATTTTAAATCATTAGAAGATTACTTAAATATTAATACAGAAAAGTATCGTGACAATGATTTAACAACACTAAATCATTATATATATCAATATGTTATTAATGTACCTTTTGAAAATATCAATGTGCAAAATAAGCAACCGATTGCTTTAGATGATGAGACGATGATTCATAAAATTGTTTCAGAACACAGAGGTGGTTATTGTTACGAACAGAATCGTTTGTTCCATAGTTGGATAACGTCCAAAGGGTTTGATGCTTATATGATATCAGCAACAATCAATACGGGTAATGGGTGGGCCATGGCCGGTTCTCATATGGCATTAATTGTACAAATAAATCAAGAAAAATATTTAGTGGATGTGGGTTATGCCGATGTACCTAAACAAGCGATGCCATTAAAAAATGAACCGGAAGTGATTGAGGATGTGAATGGATATTTTCAAGCGTCGTGGATTGATACGCAAACGATTGATATGAGTAAATATAAAGATGAGGCTTGGGAAATTCAATATCGCGCGATTGACAAAGCGCAAGCAATCATGGATTTCGATGAAGCGATTCATTTTAATCAGTATGATGCGCATTCTATATTTGTAAAAAAATTAATTGTTAGTAAAGCAAAGTTGTATGGACGCGTAACATTATCTAATAATTATTTAACGATTACGGATCATGGTGAAAAAGAAAAAATTCCTGTAACACAAAGTAATTATCAGACACTATTAAAAGCATATTTTGGTATAGAAAATATAAAATTACGACCTTTTGAATAAATCTTAGTTGTTTGCGGTTTAATTTGAACGCAACCGAGTTGTTCTCTTTTGTAATGATAATGTCATATAATTAATATACTCATTTACAGGTCGAGGGTGTATAATGAACAGGTGAGTATAGAGATGAAGCGAAAAAAGAGAATATTTGGGAGGTTTACATAAATTGCGTAAAAAAATTATTGCAACTGTAATCGGGACAAGCGCATTAGCTGCAGTTACTTCGACAAACGCAGATGCTGTAACAACTTATAAAGTTAAGAGCGGCGATTCATTATGGTCTATAGCGAATAAATATAATATGTCAGTGGCTAAGTTAAAGTCGCTTAATAATTTAACGTCAAACGTTATTTTTCCGAATCAATCGTTAAAAGTATCTGGTTCAACAAGTTCTAGTACATCGTCAAATACATCTACAGGATCAACATACACGGTTAAATCGGGTGACACTTTATCAGGGATTGCTGCAAAATATGGCACAACGTATCAAAAAATTATGAGCCTAAATGGTTTATCAAATTTTAATATTTACCCGGGACAAAAATTAAAAGTATCAGGTACAGCGTCTTCAAGTAGCTCAAATACTTCAGGGAACACAAGTAGTGGCAGCACAACAACCTATACAGTTAAATCGGGTGACTCATTATCAGCGATTGCTGCAAAATATGGCACAACGTATCAAAAAATCATGAGTTTAAATGGTTTAACTAACTTTAATATTTATCCAGGTCAAAAATTAAAAGTATCAGGTAAAGCATCTACAGGTGGTTCAGGATCAAGTTCTACTGGAACTGCTGGGTATAAGACACCTGTCTTTAATCATTCAAATTTATATGACTGGGGTCAATGTACGTGGCATGTATTCAATAAACGTGCCCAAATTGGTAAAGGAATTAGTACATATTGGTGGAATGCCAATAACTGGGATACAGCTGCAGCAGCGGATGGTTATACAATAGACCGCAAAGCGACTGTTGGTTCTATCTTACAATCTGATATGGCATATTATGGTCATGTAGCATTTGTAGAATCTGTAAATGCTAACGGTAGTATAACGATTTCTGAAATGAACTATAGTGCATCACCAGGTATTGTGACTTATAGAACAATTCCTGCTTCACAAGTAAGTTCTTATGTATATATTCATTAATAATAAATTAAAAAAAGACTCGAAGCATAGTATGGATGTCCATATTGTGATTCGAGTCTTTTTAAGTAGAACTTGGATTTGTTTGTTGGTGACTAGATACTTACTTCACCTTTACGAACAGATTTTAAACGTTTTACTGTTGAAAATAGTGTGCTCGCAAGTGTGAAAGTTGAAAATACTTTTGCGAATTTACGTGGTGATTTTAAAGCTGTATAAAAATCTAATACAGCGCCAACACTAGTGATGGCAATGCTTGCGTAAATTAATTTTTTATTTCTTGATTGATAGGCATACCAATTAAAGCCTTCTACAGCAATGCCTACAAAATTAAGTGTGTTGGAAATGCGATTTATTTTAGTTTTTTTAGCCATTTATTATCGTAAAGCCTCCATTTTTGAAAATAGTTATCTTGTTTCATATTATACCATTAATATACATTCAATTAAGATTGTCTGAAATTTGATGTGTATGGATAATAAAATATAATAACATAAGCATTGATAGTATAAAACCAGTTTGATTCATTAATATAAAGTTAGTATGGAACGGAAATTGATGCTGTGGGGTGTTGAGTAATGATTAAATGTGTGTGTTTAGTAATTGAAGAACAAGAGAAATTATTGCTTGTTCAGTCAAGGAATAGAGAAAAGTATTATTTTCCAGGCGGCAAGATTGATATAGGAGAGACGTATAAACAAGCGTTACAAAGAGAATTAAATGAAGAACTACAATTAGATATACCTGAGTCATCTTTAATTTATATGCATACCGTTGTTGGCGAAGCCTACCCACAAAAAAATATGAAAACAGAACTCAATTGTTTTTATACGACGGCAGATATAGATTGGTCTACCTTGGTACCAAGTCAAGAAATCACTGATTTACAATGGATAGATAAAAAGGATGAACATAAAATTGCGCCTGCTGTTATTACATGGATAGAAGAACGGCAACATTTTGAAAATATAGAACGAGAGATACCTTTCGTTGAGCTTGTTCCCTATACTGAGAAATTGATAAGTGATGTGAAACATATAGCGTTAGACATTTCTGATCGTCAATTTACTAAAACACCTGTTGAAAATATCAAACTCGCGGCGGATGATAGCGAAAGGCATCCTACGCTCATTTATAACCATAAGCAACAATGTGTTGGCTTTTTTACTTTACATGAGGGGCAAGGCGTGGCGCCATATACTACAAATAAAGCCGCAATATTTTTTAGGTCATTTAGCATTGATAAAAACCAACGTGGGAAAGGTTACGCCAAAAAAGTCATGGATGCATTACCAGCCTACTTGAGTAAACAATTTCCAGATATAGATGAAATTTATCTCACTGTTAATAATGACAATATCGTAGCACAAGCATTGTATAAACAGGCCAATTATGAAAATGCGGGAACATCTACTTTAGAAGGTCGATCTGTTTATATTTTAAGGCGGACAATTAAATAGTTATGATATGGAATGCGTTAGAAAAGGTAACATAAAGTGTTATTTTTCCTGACGCATTTTTGCTATTTATATGGAATGGGTTTATGCTCCGGTATAAAGGAGTGAGTGCTATGAATATGAATGATACATTATTTTTGTTTCTTTGTACGTTACTAGTGTGGTTAATGACACCGGGGTTAAGTTTGTTTTATGGGGGATTGGTTCAATCTAAAAACGTATTGAATACAGTCATGCAAAGTATGTCGGCAATTGTTATAGTAACGTTTGCATGGATGTTATTTGGATTTAGCTTTAGTTTTGGATCTGGGAATTCATTTTTTGGAGATTTTACATATATAGGTTTAGCTCATGTTGGTTTTAGTACACAATCAGCAATTTCACCGCATATACCTTTAGCGCTGTTTATGCTATTTCAGTTGATGTTCTGTACCATTGCAGTTTCAATTTTATCAGGATCAATAGCTGAAAAAATGAAGTTTATACCTTATTTAATTTTTGTGTTTTTATGGGTTATCTGTGTATACAGTCCTGTTGCACATTGGGTATGGGGTGGAGGTTGGATTGATCAATTAGGTGCGATTGATTATGCAGGTGGAACAGTTGTGCATATAACGTCTGGTATATCTGGTTTGGTCTTAGCAATTATGATTGGTGCAGGGAAAAACTTTGATAAAAGACCGCCACATAACCTTATTATTACACTTATTGGCGCAATTTTCGTTTGGATTGGGTGGTATGGATTTAATGTAGGGAGCGCATTGTCGTTTAATAAAATAGCGATGATTTCATTTGTGAATACGGTGCTCGCAGCGAGTGCAGGTGCCTTAGGTTGGTCAATGATAGAGTATTGCATGAAGAAAACGACGAGTTTGATAGGTATGTTGTCGGGCATGCTTGCAGGATTAGTTGCTATTACACCGGCTGCCGGTTTCGTAGGATATATGAGTGCTGTGGTGATTGCGCTTATAGGCGGTGTGTGTTGTTACTTCGTCATTAATTACATTAAAGGGAAATTACATTATAATGATGCTTTAGATGCATTTGGTATACACGGTGTAGGGGGTGTGGTCGGTGCACTTTTAACTGGTGTATTTCAGTCACATCATATTAATGGCGATGTGGTAAATGGGCTTTTATTAGGCGGAGGTATGATGCCCGTAATCAATCAGTTGATAGCTGTAGCTATTACCATTGTATTTAGTGGGATCATGACTTTTATTATTGCGAAAGTGATTGCCCAATTTAGTGAACTAGGGACAGATACAGAAGAAGAGGCACAAGGCTTGGATTATGTTGTACATGGGGAGCGCGCTTATTTTAGTGGCGAATTAAATAAATTAAATAGACGTAAATAAATATAAAAAACCAGTCTGAAACAATCGTTGATGTTTCAGACTGGTTTTTAGTTAGTTATGAGATGGCAGCACTGAACATACAATTTATGACGTCTATGATTACATCCACAGTGCAACATAATATGAGGTAGGATGATGCTTTGAAACAATACAAAGAAGAACTTTGGATACGCTGTCCTTAAAATTAACGATGGGTGTCTGGTGCTTTTTGATTTTTGATTAATAATGCTGTTAACCATGCAGTAATTGGGATGCTTATAGCAACTGCGATACCGCCAAGAATAATAGAAATGAATTCTTGTGCGAAAATTTTAGAATTTATAATGTGCCCAAAGGAATAGTTAAGCTTGAAAAACCAGAAAAACAATGTCAATTGACCACCGAAATAAGCGAGATATATCGTATTGGCTGATGTTGCTAATATTTCACGACCGACCCGCATACCTGAATGAAATAATTCTTTTTGTGTTAAATTAGGATTTGTTTCGCTTAATTCATACATTGGAGAACTGATTGTAATAGCTAAATCAATAACAGCGGCGATCACAGCAAGTACGATGGTAAATACCATAAATTTCACCATATCTATACCGATATTCATAGAAAAGATATAAGTTTCGTCCTGTTGTTCGGTTGTAAACCCTTGTAAATGTCCGATTGAAACGGATAAATATATAGCTGCGATTAATATGACTGTCGTAACGATTGTAGCGTAAAATGCAGCTTTTGTTTTTGTATTATAGCTATTTAGTACAAACAAATTACAGGCTGCAATAACAATGCAGAATATAAGTGTAACTAGATAAATAGGTACACCGAATATGATGAGTATAATTGAAATAAATAAAATGACAAAATTTAAAAACAGTGTCAGATAAGAAATCAATCCCTTTTTCCCACCAAAGATCAACATTAATATAAATAATATGAGACCTAATAATGTTATCGCACTCATGATTTAACACCTCGCAATTTAAACCAAACTTGCATCAATAGAATGGTGATGGGAATTGTTAAGACAATGCCAATACCACCCGTGATTGCCCGGGAAATTTCCAATGACCAATTCATAGAAATTGTATACGTAATGGTGTTTGCATTTTTTAAGTAAATTAGGAGCATAGGCAAACTTCCGGATAAATATGAAAATAGTAATATATTTGTCATTGTTCCCATAATGTCTTGTCCGATGTTACGTCCTGCAAGTGCCCAACGTCTCATACTGATATCAGGTGTACGACGTAGAATTTCAGCCATACCACTGGCAATTGTAATAGCAACATCCATGACAGCGCCTAGTGAACCAATCATGACAGAAGCTAAGAATACTTCCTTTGGTGGCAAGGTTAGAAAACTCATAGTTTCGAATTTTAAACCAGAGCCATCAGTTATTTGAATGATGCATTGCGTAATACCTACGCATAAGAATGTGCCAAGTAAAGTGCTGATAATGGTGATGAGTGTCCGCCATTGCCAGCCTGTGACGAGGACTAGCGTTAATGTCGTAGAAATGAAGATGCCGATGCTCATTAGGCCGAACAGACTGATATTTGGCGATTGATTATGAATATAAATCGCTAATAATACAATACATGTATTGAGCGCAAGAGATAGAATCGATTGTAAACCTATTTTTTTACCTACTAGTAACACGGTTAATAAAAATATACCAGTTATCGCAACGACTAAACTATCGCGTTTCTTTTCCGTTATATAGGCGGTGCTGAGATTTTTGTCAACGTGCAATAAGACTTTATCATTTTTTGAAAATGCTTCACTGTCTGCTTGTGACTCGGTATATTCATGTGTGATTGTAGTTGTTTTACCTTCGAATTTACCATTTAAAATATGAATATGTAATGTTTCTTTATGCTTAGTATCTTTGTTGTGATGTTCATCTGACACTTGTGTTGATTGAGTATTGTTTATTTGTGTAATTTGCCCAATCGGTGTGTCATAGAATTTAGCATTAAAAAAAGTGAATATGAATAATCCAACAAAAATAATGCAAAAGGTAAGTACAACCCAATTGAAGGGGCGTGTTAATAATGTTTTAACAGACTTCAAAATATATTCAGTCCTCTCTTTATAGACAATGCGATTATACGCGCATCGAGAACTGAACTCAAAGATTTATGAAAAAGTATTTAATGATATGTGGCGCTACGACTTAGTAACTGGTCAATCGTAGATAACATGAGTTGAATATCATTTTTTCTATTATCACGACGAATGATGCTACATATGGTCCGTTTTAACTCTGTGTGTTCTAATGAGATATCTATCCATTTTTGGGGATTTTTATCTAAGAGTTGATAAGATGGTGCGATGATATAGCCTCGACCTTTATTTAATAAGTATTGAGCTAACTGTGTACTAGTTACTGTGCGAATAGGCGTTTCTACGACATTGGCTAATGTTTGTTTGATGTGTGGTGGCAAAGCATAGAGTTCATAAATCGATTTGTTTGAAAATTGTATTAAAGGTGGGTTCGTTGCCATGGTAATTGGATCATCTTTAGGGACGTAGATATGAAAATTTTCTTCAAATAACGGATTTATTTTTAATGATGTATTTTGTTTGATTTTTTGTGTTAAATCCATAAAGGCGATATCGATTTGGTTTGTAATGAGAGCGTTTAATATTTCGCTTTCTTTCATTAGAATAGGTTCAATAATAGAATCACTGTTATTTTCAAATGCTTGTATCAATAAAGTGAGTACTTGAGAAATATAACATTCAACATAGCCGATTCGTATAATGAAGTGGTTTGACTCTGATTGATTGTGGAACAAACGGATTGTTTCATCAAGTTGGTCGATAATTTTGGTTGCTTCAGAGAAAAACTGTCTTCCTTCATCTGTTAAATAAATATTTCGACCTTCTCTTTTGAATAAGGTAACTTGGAGTTCATTTTCAAGATGAGCAATTTGGCGACTGATTGCTGATTGTGCAATATTTAATTCTAATGCTGCTTCTGATAAATGTTCTCTTTTTGCAACTTCTATAAAATATTTCAATTGTTTAATTTCCATGTATAACCCTCTTTTCAACAATTGTTCTAATAATTAGAATGATATCATCTATTTTATATATTGAACAGATTAATCAACTGCTATATAGTTTACTTACTTATTTAATTTTCAGAATTTTCGTAAAAGAGGTGAAGATCATGGTCGAGTATAAAGAGAAATTGGGGTTATATGATAGTCGCGAGGAACATGACGCTTGTGGTATAGGATTTTACGCCAATATGGATAATAAAAGAAGTCATGATATCGTGGAAAAATCATTAGAAATGTTACGTAGATTAGATCATCGTGGTGGTATAGGTGCAGATGGTGTCACAGGTGATGGTGCAGGCATCATGACCGAAGTACCATATGCATATTTTTCACGACACCTTGATTTTGATATACCTGAAGAAGGTCAATATGCAGTAGGTATGTTTTTTACAAACGAAAAAATTAAAGGTTCTCAACATGAAGCGCAGTTTAACGCGCATTTTGAAGCGGAAGGTCTAACTGTGCTTGGCTATAGAGAAGTGCCTGTAGATATTAACGCGATTGCAGCACATGTAGCAGAAACAATGCCGTATATTCAGCAAGTATTTGTTGCGTTAAATGATACTTCACATATAGAGCGCACATTATTTTTAGCGAGAAAACAAATTGAAAATTATGCAAATCAACAACAATTGGATTTGTATTTCACGAGTTTATCGCATAGAACAATTGTATATAAAGGTTGGTTGCGCTCGGATCAAATTAACGCATTATATGAAGATTTGAATCATGAAGATTTCGTGTCAAAACTAGGTCTGGTGCATTCTCGTTTTAGTACAAATACTTTCCCGAGTTGGAAACGTGCACATCCTAATCGATTGTTAATGCATAACGGTGAAATTAATACAATTAAAGGTAATGTAAACTGGATGCGTGCAAGACAGAATGAGCTTATAGCTACCATTTTTGGTGAAGATAAGGATAAAGTCAAAGATATTGTAGATGAAGATGGTAGTGATTCTGCAATTGTTGATAATGCATTAGAATTTTTATCTTTAGCTATGGAACCAGAGCGAGCGGCAATGCTGATGATTCCAGAACCTTGGTTATACAATAAAGCAAACAACGCTAATGTACGTGCGTTTTATGAATTCTATAGTTATTTGATGGAACCATGGGATGGACCGACAATGATTTCATTCTGTAACGGCGATAAGATTGGTGCGCTAACAGATAGAAATGGTTTGAGACCAGGTCGCTATACCATTACTAAAGATAATTATATTGTCTTTTCATCAGAAGTAGGTGTAGTAGATGTACCAGAAGACAATGTTGCATTTAAAGGCCAATTAAACCCAGGAAAATTACTATTAGTTGATTTTAATGCACATAAAGTGGTTGAAAATAATGAATTAAAAGCACGTATTGCAGATGAACATCCATATGAGAGTTGGTTGAGTCAATTTAAAGTTGATTTGAATTTAGAGCATGTGTCTTATCAACCATCTTCTTGGAATGAAGCAACATTAACACGTATGCAAAAACAATTTGTCTATACCAAAGAAGAAATAGATAAATATCTTACAGAATTGGTTGAAAGTAAGAAAGATCCTATTGGTGCGATGGGTTATGATGTGCCGATAGCAGCATTAAATGAACAGGATGAATCACTCTTTAATTATTTCAAACAATTATTTGCACAAGTTACTAATCCTCCTATTGATGCTTATCGTGAAAAGATTGTTACGAGTGAGTTGTCTTATTTAGGTAGCGAGGGGAATTTGTTACAACCGAGTGAAGATGCGTTAAATCGTATTCAATTAAAACGCCCTGTCATGACGGAAGCACAGTTAAATGTCATTGAAGAAAGCCGATTTAATGTCGCGCGTTTATCAACGGTATATCATGATGATTTAGAAGACGCGCTAGATGTACTTGGTAATAAAGCTATTCAAGCAGTAAAACGTGGAGAAGAAATTTTAGTTCTCGATGATAGTGTTTTAGTTTCAGAAAAAGGTTACGCGATGCCGATATTATTAGCTGTTAGCCATGTTCACCAATTGTTGATCAAAGAAGGATTGCGTATGCGAACAAGTATTGTTGCTTTGTCGGGCGAATCAAGAGAGGTTCATCACATTGCTTGTTTGCTAGGTTATGGTGCTAATGCGGTTGTGCCATATTTAGCGCAACGAACAATTGAAGAATTAGTGCAAAATGAACGTTTAGAAGGGGATACTTCTGAAAATGTTCAAACTTATACAGATACATTGTCTGAAGGTGTAATTAAAGTAATGGCTAAAATGGGTATTTCAACAGTTCAAAGTTATCAAGGGGCACAAATCTTTGAAGCAGTTGGATTATCAGATGAGGTTGTTGAAAGATATTTCACTGGAACGCAAACAAAATTATCTGGCATATCACTTGAGATGATTGATAAAGAGAATAAATCTAGACAGACACCAAAAAGTGAGTACATTGAATCGGGGAGTACATTCCAATGGCGTAAGCAAGGTCAACGCCATGCTTTTAACCCTACATCTATTCATTTATTGCAACATGCGTGTCGATTGAATGATTATGAAAAATTCAAAGCATTTTCAAACGAAGTTAACCATAAGCGTACGGATCATATTCGTCACTTGATGACATTTAAATCATCGCAAACACCAATCGATATCAGTGAAGTAGAACCTGCAAGTGCAATTGTTCAACGTTTTAATACAGGTGCAATGAGCTATGGTTCTATTTCTGAAGAAGCCCACCAAACATTAGCAGAAGCAATGAATCAAATGGGTGGTAAAAGCAATAGCGGTGAAGGCGGAGAAAATCCAGAGCGCTTTATAGTTGATGAAGAAGGACGTAATCGTTCAAGTGCGATTAAACAAGTGGCATCCGGTCGTTTTGGTGTGACAAGTGACTACTTACAACACGCAAAAGAAATACAAATTAAAGTTGCGCAAGGCGCTAAACCAGGGGAAGGCGGACAATTACCAGGAACCAAAGTATATCCATGGATAGCTGAAGTAAGGGGCTCAACACCAGGTATTGGCTTGATATCACCACCGCCGCATCATGATATTTATTCGATAGAAGACTTAGCACAGTTAATACACGATTTAAAAAATGCCAATAAAGATGCCAATATAACAGTTAAGCTCGTATCTAAAACAGGTGTTGGTACCATTGCAGCGGGCGTAGCAAAAGCCTATGCCGATAAAATTGTTATTAGTGGTTACGATGGTGGTACAGGGGCATCACCGAAGACGAGTATTCAACATGCAGGCGTGCCATGGGAGATTGGATTAGCTGAAACGCATCAAACATTGATGATGAATGACTTGAGATCACGTGTGAAGGTAGAAACAGATGGTAAGTTACTCACCGGCAAAGACGTAGCCTACGCTTGTGCGTTAGGCGCTGAAGAATTTGGCTTTGCGACTGCACCATTGGTTGTTTTAGGATGCATCATGATGCGTGTTTGTCATAAAGATACATGTCCGGTTGGTATTGCAACACAAAATAAAGACCTACGCGCACTATTTAATGGTAGAGCAGATCATGTTGTGAATTTTATGCATTTTGTTGCTGAAGAATTGAGAGAGATTCTTGCGGAACTAGGATTGAGAACAGTGGATGAATTAGTAGGTAGAACGGATTTGTTAACGCGTAAAACCAATCTTGCAACGCGTCAACCTAAAGCTGCATCTATGAATGTTGAAGCATTATTGTATCAACATGATGGAGATAGATATAAGAAGATTGAACAAAATCATCATTTAGATATAGGATTTGACTTAACTGAATTGTATCCTGATGCACAAACAGCGATAAGATCTGGCCAATCATTCGAAGGTCAATATCGCTTGAACAATGAACAGCGTGATGTGGGTGTTATTACTGGCAGTATGATTACAAGAGCGCATGGAGCAGAAGGATTGAGTGAAGATACGATATATGCACAAACGACGGGTCATGCAGGTCAAAGTTTAGCTGCGTATACACCAAGCGGACTGACAATTCATCATACAGGTGATGCTAATGACTATGTTGGAAAAGGCTTATCGGGCGGAAAAGTAATTGTTAAAGCACCTAATCAACAACGTGAAAATGAAATTATCGTAGGTAATGTTTGTTTTTATGGCGCATCTCACGGTAAAGCTTTTATTAATGGTAAAGCTGGCGAGCGTTTCTGTATTCGTAATAGTGGTGTCCATGCCGTCGTGGAAGGTATCGGAGATCACGGTCTTGAATACATGACTGGAGGCAGAATCATTATATTAGGAGACGTAGGTAAAAACTTTGGTCAAGGTATGAGTGGTGGCGTTAGTTATGTTTTTCCATCTGATGTAGCGCAATTTAAAGCGCAGAATGAACTTGAGAATTTAGACTTTGATGCGATAACAGTAGATGAAGAACGCAACGTCGTCAAAGATATGTTAGAAGCACACGTTAAATATACCGACAGTACTAAAGCGAAAGAGGTATTAGCAGATTTTAATCATATTGCAGATAAGGTAGTAAAAGTGATACCAAAAGATTATAAATTAATGATGCAAAAGATAGATTTGCAAAAACAACAGACGGATGCTTTGGATGAAGCTTTATTAAATGCCTTTAATGATAAGCGTACGCACTTAATGTCAGAACAACAAAAAACAGCCGTATATTAAATCGTAAAGGAGGGATTGTCATGGGTGAATTTAAAGGATTTATGAATTATGACAAACAACAATTACACGAATTATCTTTAGTTGATCGTTTGAAAAATCATGACGCATTCCAGCAAAGGTTTACAAAAGACGAAGCTGCACAACAAGGTGCACGTTGTATGGATTGTGGTACGCCATTTTGTCAGACAGGTGAACCATTTGGCAGAGAAACGATTGGTTGTCCTATTGGTAACTATATACCTGAATGGAATGATTTAGTTTATAGACAAGATTTTAAGACGGCATATGAGCGATTAAGTGAAACGAATAATTTTCCAGAATTTACAGGTAGAGTATGCCCAGCGCCATGTGAACAATCATGTGTTATGAAAATAAATCGTGAATCAGTAGCTATTAAAGGTATTGAAAGAACGATTATTGATGAAGCATATGAAAACGGTTGGGTTAAACCAATTGTGCCAGAACAACGTAAAGATGAGTCTGTAGCCATCGTTGGTAGTGGCCCAGCAGGATTAACGGCAGCAGAAGAACTTAATAAATTAGGTTATCATGTAACGGTATATGAACGTGCGCATGAAGCGGGCGGTCTACTGATGTATGGCATACCTAATATGAAATTAGATAAAGATGTCGTGCGTCGTAGAATATCTATTATGGAAGCTTCGGGCATCCGATTTGAAACAGATACAGAGATTGGTGTCGACGTGAGTAGAGAAGCATTAGAAGAGAAACATGACGCAATCATCTTATGTACAGGATCTCAAAATGCGAGAGATTTACCATTAGAAGGGCGTATGGGATTCGGCATACATTTTGCGATGGATTATTTGACGGAGCAAGGTCAGTATTTGAATGGTGAAATCAAGGAACCAACGATTTCTGCAGAAGGTAAAAATGTGGTCGTTATTGGAGCGGGAGACACGGGAGCCGATTGTGTTGCAACAGCACTTCGTGAAAACTGTAAGTCTATCGTCCAATTTAATAAGTATACGAAACAACCTGAAGCGATTGAATTTGATGAAAATACCTATTGGCCATTAGCAATGCCAGTATTCAAAATGGATTACGCGCATAAAGAATATGAACAGCGCTTTGGATTTGAGCCGCGTGCTTATGGTGTGCAAACGATGCGTTATGATGTTGACCGTATTGGTAATGTGAAAGGTGTTTATACTCAAATTCTGGAAGAAACAGACGAAGGCATGGTGGTCGTAGATGGAACAGAACGCCATTGGCCTGCAGATCTAGTATTGTTATCGATTGGTTTCATAGGTACAGAAACAACAGTACCGCATGCTTTTAATATTCAAACAGAAAGAAACAAAATTGTAGCTGACAACAAAGATTTTAGAACCAATCAACCGAACATTTTTGCTGCTGGAGATGCTAGAAGAGGTCAAAGTCTTGTGGTATGGGCTATTCAAGAAGGAAGAGCTGTCGCAAATGCAGTGGATGAATATTTAAAAGAAAAAACATTAGTATAAGGTAATGATTTTAATTGACTTTTGTCATGGACTATAATATTATAAATATTGTGTTTGGAGGAATACCCAAGTCCGGCTGAAGGGATTGGTCTTGAAAACCAACAGGGGCTTAACGGCCCGCGGGGGTTCGAATCCCTCTTCCTCCGCCATTATATTTAAAATACCAAGACTAATGATATAGATAAAGCAAGTATTCAATGAAAAATTTGGATGCTTGCTTTTTTATTTTAATGCGCTTTTCTACATATTCGAAATTTAAGTTAGGCTAAGTACTTTTATATAGAAAAAAGATGTAAGGTCATTTCCGTAAATTTATCAAAGAAGTACATGATTATGATGTAACCATCTATAATTTGAGCCCCCTAATAACGCCAACTCATTGTTATAGGTGGTTTTAAATATTTGGATTGTAGCCCTGTAGTCGACGAGCAAAACACCCTTTTATGAAAACCTTTACAAAACTTGTATAGACAAGTTATACTTCTAGTAATATCTAAAGTTTAATTATAAGGGAGTGAATCATCATGGCTGTTAAAAAGAAAGATGTACAAGATATCGTCGAAGCTATTGGGGGCAAAGACAACTTGGACACAGCAACACATTGTGTGACACGTCTAAGACTGGTCTTGAAAGATGATGATAAAGTAGATAAAGATAGATTGAGCAATAATGATTTAGTGAAAGGACAATTTAAAGCAGACAACCAATACCAAATCGTTATTGGACCTGGCACAGTAGATGAAGTTTACAAGCAATTCATCCAAGAAACAGGTGTCAGTGAAGCATCTAAGGATGATGCAAAAGCGGCAGCGGCGAAGAAAGGAAATCCGATTCAAAGGTTGATTAAGTTATTGGGAGATATCTTTATACCGATTTTACCTGCAATCGTAACTGCTGGTTTACTGATGGGGATTAATAACTTACTGACGATGGAAGGGTTATTTGGTCCAAAGCCACTGGTAGAACAATTTCCGCAGCTAGGTGATATTTCGAATATTATTAATGTCATTGCAAGTACAGCGTTCATATTCTTACCCGCGTTAATCGGTTGGAGTAGTATGCGTGTGTTTGGTGGGAGTCAAATTCTCGGTTTGGTTTTAGGCTTGATTTTAATGAATCCACAGCTTGTATCACAGTACGATATAGCGAAAGGTCATATTCCAACCTGGGATATACTTGGTTTAGAAATTAAGCAATTAAACTATCAAGGACAGGTATTACCGATCTTGCTTGCTGCATATGTATTAGCGCAGATTGAAAAACTCTTAAATAAATTTGTGCATGATTCAATTAAAATGTTGGTCGTTGGACCTGTAGCACTATTGATTACAGGGTTCTTAGCATTTATTGTTATTGGTCCTGTTGCGTTATGGCTAGGTACTGGCATCACAAATGGCGTAACATTTGTGTTTGAACATGCTGGTTGGTTAGGTGGTGCCATCTATGGTTTGTTCTATGCACCATTAGTTATTACTGGTTTACACCATATGTTCTTAGCAGTTGATTTCCAATTAATGGGTAGTCAGCTTGGTGGCACATATCTGTGGCCAATTCTTGCAATTTCTAATATCTGCCAAGGTTCTGCAGCATTTGGTGCTTGGTTCGTTTATAGAAGACGTAAAATGGTCAAAGAACAAGGTTTAGCAATGACTTCAGGCGTTTCAGGTTTCTTAGGTGTCACAGAACCTGCACTATTTGGGGTGAATTTACCACTGAAATATCCATTTATCGCCGCGATTTCAACTTCTTGTATCTTAGGTGCAGTATTAGGTGCGACGCGTGTGCTAGGTAGTGTTGGTGTTGGTGGTCTTCCAGCATTTATTTCAATAAAAAGTGAATACTGGGGAGTATATTTAGTAGTGACAGCTATAGCATTTGTAGTTCCTGCCATATTAACAGTATTCCTATCAAGATTTAGTAAAGAAGAAGCGAAAGAAATGGTTGAAGAATAGGCGTCAACGACAGAGAAGTACAATTAAACTCGCTAAAATTACTTAGCGGGTTTCTTTTTTAAAATATTAAAAGTAGAGGTGGCAATAATATGCAACAAAATGATTGGAGAAAATCAGTCGTTTATCAAATTTATCCGAAGTCATTTAATGATACGACAGGTAGTGGTGAAGGTGACTTACAAGGAATTATTGAAAAATTAGATTATATACAATATCTCGGTGTGGACTATATTTGGCTAACACCGGTATATGAATCGCCTATGAATGATAATGGTTATGATATTAGCAACTATTATAAAGTGAATGAGAAGTTTGGGACAATTGAAGATTTAGAAATGCTAGTGGCTGAAGCGCATAAAAGAGATATCAAGGTTATGATGGACATCGTGATCAACCATACGTCAACAGAGCATGAATGGTTTAAGCAAGCATATGCTGATAAAAATAGTCCTTATAGAGATTATTATTTCTTTAGAAGATCGGCAAATGAAGAACCACCTACGAATTGGGAATCCAAATTTGGTGGAAATGCCTGGAAATATGATGAAAAAACGGATGAATATTATTTACATTTATTTGATGTGACACAAGCAGATTTGAACTGGGATAATCTTGAAGTCAGACGTGTGCTATACGACATCATTAATCACTGGATTGATTTTGGAATAGATGGTTTTCGATTCGATGTCATTAACCTCATTTCAAAAGGTGAATTTAAAAACTCCGAAAAAATCGGCAAAGAATTCTATACAGATGGTCCACGTGTTCATGACTATTTACACGAAATGAATCAGCAAACATTTGGTGATAAACAATTAATGACTGTTGGCGAAATGTCTTCGACAACCATAGATCATTGTGTGAAATATACTTCGCCTGAACGACAAGAATTAAGTAGTGTGTTTAATTTTCATCATCTTAAAGTAGATTATGTAGACGGAGAAAAATGGTCGAATGCTAAATTAGATTTTCATAAGTTGAAAGACATTCTAATGGAGTGGCAACTTGGTATTTATGAAGGTGGCGGTTGGAACGCGATATTTTGGTGTAATCACGATCAGCCTCGTGTCGTTACGCGTTTTGGTGATGACACATCTGAACCGCTACGTAAACAAAGTGCTAAGATGCTAGCGACTGTACTGCATATGTTGCAAGGGACGCCATATATTTACCAAGGCGAAGAAATTGGTATGACGGATCCAGGCTTTAATGATATTAAACAGTATCGTGATGTTGAATCTTTAAATGCTTATGACAAAATGAAAGCAGCAGGATATGAGGAGCAAGAAATTTTAACTATTCTTGGACAAAAATCACGTGATAATTCTAGAACGCCTATTCAATGGACAGCAGGTGAACATGCTGGTTTCACTTCAGGTACACCATGGATTGATATCCCTAATAATTTTGATAAAATAAACGTTGAAGCAGCTGTTGAAGATGAACAATCCATACTTCAGACATATCGACATTTAATTCAATTACGCCATGAGCATGACATTATTACTTATGGAAGTATTGAACCACTATACATGGATCACAATGAATTGTTTATATATAAACGTCATTATAAAGGTGAAACTTGGATAGTGCTTGCAAACTTTTCAAAAGAACGCATAGAAATACCAGAAGGATTAAAGTTAGATGGCGAAGTCATAGTGCAATATGGCCAGTTGATAGATGGAAAGATTGATGGATTTGGCGTCATAGTAGTTGCACATTAATCTATAAAAGGCAGTGAGCGAAACGATGACACAGAAGAAATTTATTACGATATATGAAACATTGCGGAAAGATATTATTGAATCACGTATATCGTATGGTGCTCAATTGCCATCGGAACATGAATTGGTAGAATCTTATCAGGCATCACGTGAAACTGTACGTAAAGCGCTAAATTTACTCGTTAGAGAAGGCATGATACAAAAGATTCGAGGGAAAGGTTCTATTGTTATTTATCAAGGTGTAACAGAATTTCCTTTTGCTGACTTAACCAGTTTTAGAGAAGTGCAACGCGGACTAGGTTTACAGCATGACACAGAAGTGAAGATGATCGAAAGCATTACTGCGGGCGATGTTCCGAGAGTCAAAGAAGCTTTAAATATTAGTATGAATACTGTCTTATGTCATGTGGTACGTACTAGAAAAATAGATGATAGAGTAAAAATCATTGATGAAGACTATCTAATAGAAGAAATTGTGCCGAATGTTACAGCGGAAATTGCTACAAACTCTTTATATCAATACATTGAGGAAACATTAGGGTTGGAAATTAGTTATTCAAACAAATCCATAACATTTGAACCGTTTGGAGAGATGGAGTATGAAGTGTTTGGTGAAATCAATCCAGCCTATACAGCGACGGTACGTGGCATTGTTCATTTAAAAGACACTACGATATTTCAGTATAATATTTCTAAACATTTAGCGACCGAATTTAAATTCAATGATTTTTCTAGACGTCATAAACTATAAATGTACAATGATAAGACTGATGTGTGAAGGATTTGTAAAGGTTTTACTAGCCATGCAAAAGGTAATACTTGCATTCTAATATGAGATTATAGTATGATATATCTTGCCGTGCTAGGTGGGGAGGTAGCGGTTCCCTGTACTCGAAATCCGCTTTATGCGAGACTTAATTCCTTTGCTAAGGGTGCGTTTTTGTGAAGTCTGCCCAAAGCACGTAGTGTCTGAAGATCTCGGTCCTATGCAATATGAACCCATGAATCATGTCAGGTCCTGACGGAAGCAGCATTAAGTGGATCATCGTATGTGCCGTAGGGTTGCCGAGATTTAGCTGTCGACTTTGGTAACGTTTGTGATACGCATTCGAAGCGAAGGTGCACGGTTTTAATTTTTAAAACTAATGAAATCATATACATATATAAAGAGTGACTTATCTTTTGATAGCGGTCACTCTTTTTTTATATTAAAATATAAACAATACTTTGATGGCATATTGGAACCGTCTTAAAACTTGTTGGAAATCGATGTTATGACATTAAAGTCTTGAACTGAACGTTTGGGGGGAAACCAATGCAAATATATTTAAGTACGCTAACTGAAAATGATTATGACACAAGCTTGAAAGCAATCGAAGCAGCATTTGCAGATGTTACAGAGTCGAATCATGATGAACAAAATTTGGTAGCTAAACTGAGGAACGCACCTGAGTATAATTATGAGCTTGAAGTGGTAGCTAAAAATAATGACGGTGATGTGGTCGGTCACATTATGCTATCTGAAATAACAGTCATTAATGGAACGAAGCGATATACTGTTCTGGCATTAGCCCCACTATCAGTATTGCCGGAATATAGAAATAAAGGCTTGGGTAAGGCGTTGATACAAGCTGTAGAAGAACGTGCGAAAACACAAGACTATACAACCATTATAGTGCTAGGTGACCCAAAATATTATAATCAGTTTGGATACGAACCAGCAGCAGATTATGACATAACATGTCCATTTGACGTGCCTTCAGAATATTTCATGGTAAAATTCCTGTGGGATCAACTATTAGAACAGCCTCAAGGTGATGTCGTGTACTCAGAAGCTTTTAATTGATATTCAAAGTACGAAGTTCAATGCTATAATAGTTTGTGAATGCAATTGGAGGTGCGAAAGTGAATTATCAAGCTTTATATAGAATGTTCCGACCGCAGAGTTTCGAAGATGTTGTAGGTCAAGAACATGTAACTAAAACACTACGCAATGCAATTTCAAAAGAGAAACAATCCCATGCATACATTTTCAGTGGTCCAAGAGGGACAGGTAAGACAAGTATTGCGAAAGTGTTTGCGAAAGCAATTAACTGTCTTGAACGTTCAGATGGCGAACCGTGTAATGAATGCGCAATTTGTAAAGGGATTACACGAGGGACTAACTCAGATGTGATTGAAATTGACGCTGCGAGTAATAATGGTGTAGATGAGATTAGAAATATTAGAGATAAAGTAAAATATGCGCCGAGCGAATCAAAGTTTAAAGTTTATATTATTGATGAAGTGCATATGCTAACTACAGGTGCTTTCAATGCATTGCTGAAAACATTGGAAGAACCACCAGCACACGCTATATTTATCTTAGCAACGACAGAACCACATAAAATACCTCCGACAATAATATCAAGAGCTCAAAGATTTGATTTTAAAGCGATAAGCCAGGAAGAAATTGTGGAAAGATTAAAGTTTGTAGCGGAATCGCAAGCGATTGAATATGATGAAGCGGCATTAAACTTTATCGCCAAAGCATCCGAAGGTGGTATGCGTGATGCATTGAGTATCATGGACCAAGCAATTGCTTTTGGAGATGAACATTTAACGTTAGAAGATGCATTGAATGTTACTGGTAGTGTAGATGCGAAAGCTTTAAATGAATTATTTAAGGAAGTTGTAGAAGGTGATGTGAGAAACGCCTTCTCTACGTATCATCAATTCATCTCACAAGGTAAAGAAGTAAATCGTTTGATTAACGATATGATCTACTTTGTCAGAGATACAATCATGAATAAGACATCTAATGAAGAAACTGAATATGATGCGCTGATGCATTTTGATTTAGAAGTACTTTACAAAATGATTGATATCATTAATGATACACTCGTTTCTATTAGATTTAGCGTAAACCAAAGTGTGCATTTTGAAGTCTTGTTAGTAAAAATCGCAGAAATGATAAAAGAAAAACCAGAAAGTGTTCAAACATTAGCGACTACAAGTGTAGCAACAGAACCAAACAATGATGTGTTACTGCAAAGAATGGAACAATTAGAAAGTGAATTAAAAACACTTAAAGTGAATGGTGTAACAACGAGTGTGCAACCACAACAATCAAAACGTTCTACAACTAAAAGTAGTCAGTCTAAAAATGCATTTTCTATGCAGCAAATTGCTAAAGTATTAGATAAAGCTAATAAAGATGATATCAAGCAGCTTAAAGATCACTGGCAAGAAGTGGTTGATCATGCTAAAAGTAATGATATGAAGTCATTGGTCAGTCTTTTACAAAATTCTGAACCGGTGGCTGCAAGTGAAACACATGTACTAATTAAATTAGAAGAAGAAATTCATTGTGAAATCGTGAATAAAGACGATGAAAAACGTGAAAATATCGAAAATGTTGTTTGTAATATTATAGATAAAACCGTTAAAGTGGTTGGCGTACCTGCAGACCAGTGGATGCGTGTGAGATCAGAATACCTTCAAAATAGGAAGCAAGGTACATCAGAAGATACACATAACAATGGTACGGATACAACAGAACCTGAAGAAGTAGACGTAGTTCAGAAAGCGAAAGACCTATTTGGTGAAAGTACGGTAAATATCATAGATGAAGAGTGATACATGACAATGATTAAAAAGGCATGTATAATGAAACGAAAGATGAATGATATTCAATATAATATATAAGTTTTAAGGAGGATATATTTATGCGCGGTGGCGGAAATATGCAACAAATGATGAAACAAATGCAAAAAATGCAAAAGAAAATGGGCGAAGAGCAAGAAAAGCTTAAAGAAGAAAAAGTACAAGGTACAGCTGGTGGCGGTATGGTTACTGTAACAGTTTCTGGTCATAAAGAGGTGCTTGACGTGGAAATTAAAGAAGAAGCGGTAGACCCTGATGATATTGAAATGTTACAAGACTTAGTAATTGCTGCAACGAATGAAGCAATGAATAAAGCTGATGAACTTACACAAGAACGTTTAGGTAAGCATACGCAAGGCTTAAACATCCCTGGAATGTGATCATATGCACTATCCTGAACCAATTTCGAAACTAATTGACAGTTTCATGAAACTGCCAGGCATTGGGCCAAAAACAGCTCAACGTCTGGCGTTTCATGTATTAGATATGAAAGAAGATGACGTTGTACAATTTGCTAAGGCATTAGTAGATGTGAAACGAGAACTTACTTATTGTAGTGAGTGTGGGCATATTACAGAACAGGATCCTTGCTATATATGTCAGGATAAACAACGAGATCGCTCGGTTATTTGTGTAGTCGAAGATGATAAAGATGTTATTGCAATGGAAAAGATGAGAGAATATAAAGGTTTATATCATGTCTTGCATGGATCTATTTCGCCGATGGATGGTATTGGACCAGAAGACATCAATATCCCTAGTTTGATTAACCGACTCAAAGATGAAGAAGTTAAAGAACTTATATTAGCGATGAACCCTAATTTAGAAGGTGAATCGACAGCGATGTATATATCTAGATTAGTAAAACCTATTGGAATTACTGTCACTAGATTAGCTCAAGGTTTGTCTGTTGGTGGCGATTTAGAATATGCTGATGAAGTTACATTATCTAAGGCTATCATGGGCAGAACAGAGATGTAATATGGTTAAAATACAATGTGAAGTAAGCGATAAAGCTATCTTAAACAGATAGCTTTATTTTTTTGTAAATAAAATTAAAAAAATGTAAAAGAAATCAAAGTATGGTTATTGAGCAGTAAATCTATGATAAGTGTAGTGTTACAATCTTTAAATTGTCTAAAACCGTACTTTAACAAATATATGTATAAGGAGGTTTGCTTTTTGATGAAAACGTAATGAAACCACGGAGTTATAGTGTAAATTTTACCGTTGTTAAAAGTAAATTAAGCGTGTATAGTATTATCTTGTCGGACGAAACAAAACGACAAACACAAAAACGAAATGAAAAACACAACGAAAAATAATTTTTAAAAGTTCTTGACTTTCTGAGTCAAAGCGAGTAAAATTAATTCTTGTGATTGAAGAAATGAACATTGAAAACTGAATTGCAATATGTCAACGTTA
>ERZ1023393.25-NODE-25-length-62959-cov-5.784640_pt1 | contig 62959 bp, 52 predicted proteins | sample MGYA00380503_ERZ1023393 | MGnify/ENA primary metagenome ERZ1023393 (study PRJEB33173, sample SAMEA4830379) | metagenome | study: EMG produced TPA metagenomics assembly of the PRJEB25223 data set... | reverse complement strand
GTCTTCACCGAGAATACTTTTCGCTCGCCGTCCCCATATACGGCTGACTAGCCAAAACTAAGCTACAGCCGGAGAATTTCAAACCGATAAAAGCCGCCCGAAAACGCCTGAAAACATCCGAAAGCGCCGAAGCAAAAACGCCGAGATGAAAACACGACTACGAGAAACACGGAGCCGAGCCCGCCCGAGGCCATTTAGGGCTGAGTACCGGATTCACTCGGGCAGGGCATACGAGAGCGGGGGCCGCGGGCGCACACGCGCCCGCGGCCCCCGCCGCGTTCAAACCCGGAACGCCCCGCGCAAACACGCGCGGAACGAGTCCAGGCCCTCAAGATAAGAAATTAAGCTTCCGGCTTCATGAGCGGGAACAGAATCGTCTCGCGAATACCGGGCTGACGCACCACGGTACCCGGACGCTCCGGGTCCTGCTCGCCGGCCAGCAGCATAATCAGACGATCGATGCCCAGACCAATGCCACCCATCGGGGGTGCACCGTGCTCCAGGGCGCGCAGGAAGTCCTCGTCCAGCTCCATCGCCTCATCGTCACCGGCAGCAGCCAGCAGCGACTGGGCGGTCAGACGCTCACGCTGAATCACCGGGTCAATCAGCTCGGAGAACGCAGTACCGCGCTCCATGCCGCCGATAATCAGGTCCCAGGCCTCAATCAGCGGCGCACCGGAACGGTGCGGGCGGGCCAGCGGCTGAGCGCTCGGCGGGTAATCGTACACGAAGGTCGGGTTCACCAGGGTCGGCTCAACAATCTCGCCGAAGAGCTCGATGACGAGCTTCTCAGCGTCCCACTTCGGGTCGATATCAACCTCGTGCTTCTCGGCAATCTCGCGCAGAACGGACGCGTCGGTCTCCGGGGTAATCTCAACACCCACGGCCTCGGACAGGCCCGGGTACACGCCGACCCATTTCCACTCACCAAACAGGTCGATGGTGCCGCGCTCGGTCTCGATGCGCTCGGTGCCGACGGCCTTGGCGCAGCTCTGGATAATCTCCTTCATGCGCTCAGCCATCACGAACTGATCGGCGTACGCCTCGTAGCACTCCAGAGTGGTGAACTCGGGGCTGTGGGTCGAATCGACGCCCTCATTACGGAACACGCGACCAATCTCGTACACGCGCTCAATACCGCCCACCACGGCGCGCTTGAGCGGCAGCTCGGTCGCGATGCGCATGGTCATCGGCTGGTCGAAAGCATTCAGGTGGGTGCGGAACGGACGAGCCGTCGCGCCACCGTGAATCAGCTGCAGGACCGGGGTCTCAACCTCAACGTAGCCGTGCTCATCCAACACGCGGCGCACGGTGCGGGTAATCAGGGCGCGCTTCTTCACCAGCTCGCGGGCCTCCTCGCGCACCATCAGGTCCAGGTAGCGCTGGCGAACGCGGGTTTCCTCGTTCAGGTCCTTGTGCAGAACCGGCATGGGGCGAATAGCCTTCGAGGCCATCTTCCAGTCGGTCACCATGATCGACAGCTCACCGCGACGAGACACAATCACGCGGCCGGTCACGAACACGTGGTCACCCAGGTCAACCAGAGACTTCCACTCGGCCAGGGACTCCTCGCCCACCTCAGCCAGCGACAGCATCGCCTGGATGCGCTTACCCTCGGTACCGCCCTGCAGGGTCGCAAAGCACAGCTTACCGGTGTTACGAACGAACACCACGCGGCCGCCCACGTGCACCACGCGGTCGGTCTCGTCGCCAGCCTTCAGCTCGCCGGACTCCAGCTTCGGGTCGTACTCGGCGCGCAGATCCTCGATGTGGTTGGGCTCCACACGGTTACCCTCGGAATCCAGCAAGCCCACCGGGTATGCCTCACGACCCGACTCAATCAGCTTCGCGCGCTTCTCCAGGCGAATCTGCATCTGCTCGGACATATCAGCAATCGCCGGTGCGGCGTGGTGCTCAGTGCTCACGGTGATACCTATCTGTGTAGTGTGTTGGGAAGTCTCTAAACGAAATTCAGCGAACGCTTAGCGCAGGTCCATGTTGTCAATCAGGCGGGTCGGGCCCACATACGCGGCAACCAGGGCCAGCACGCGCTCCGATTCCTCGGTCGGCTCGCCGAAGGTCATCGGGTCGACCAGTTCCAGGTAGTCGAGGCGCACGCCCGGGGTGGAGTTGATGCGCTCGCGCGCGCCCTCCAGGTCAATCTCGTGGAAACCACGGTTCAGCGAATTCTCACGCAGCATCGCCAGGGTGCGGGACAGCACCAGGGCAGACTCACGCTCCTCATCCGACAGGTAGCCGTTGCGCGAGGAGAGGGCCAGGCCGTTATCGTCGCGCACAATGGCCACGGGGCGCAGGGTCACGTCGTGGTTAAAGTCGTGAACCATGCGCTGAATCAGGATGTACTGCTGGGCGTCCTTCTGGCCGAAGTACGCGTTCACCGGGTGCGAGCCGGCGGCGGGGCGAATGATGTTGAAGAACTTATTCACCACGGTCAGCACGCCGTCGAAGTGTCCGGGGCGAGTTGCGCCCTCGAACTTGGTGCCCAGCTCACCGCTCGAGATGCGGATGAGCGGGTCACCATCGGGGTACATCTCCTCCACCGAGGGGGCGAAGATGATGCTCACGCCGGCGGCACCAGCCAGCTCAGCGTCGGCCTCAAGGGTGCGCGGGTACGCCTCGTAATCCTCACCGGGGCCAAACTGCAGCGGGTTCACAAAAATGGAAGCGACCACTACATCATTCTGCTCAGCAGCGCGACGCAACAGGGTTGCGTGGCCATCGTGCAGGGCACCCATGGTGGGCACATAACCCAGGGTGGCGGTACGGTGCTGGACGTCAGTGCCGTTCTGCTCCGCCTCAAGACGGGCTGCCCGGTCCAGCTGCTCCTGCGCAATAGCAAGAGATTCGGTGATTGCCGTGCGGAACTCCGCAATGGTGGTCACGACTCGGGGCTTCGAAGTCTCAGTCATGACGAGAACTCCTTGTTTTCGGGGGTTGAATCATCAATATCGCCGGGGTGGTTGCATTCCGTAGAATCGCCCAGCAGATTCTCAATTCGTCCCAGTTGTTCATCGTTTAACAAACCTCTATTATGCGCCCTTTTTGCGGTCGCATGTGCCAGAGCGGCATAAGAGTCTGTAATATCACCTGTTTTCTCATGCTCTGAGTACTCAGCCAAAGCCTGAAGGTGAGCCTTCACGGTGCCGGCATCTCCACGTGCCACAGGCCCGGTTAGGGCCCCTTCGCCGCTTGCGAGCGCGTTATCCACGGCCGCGCGGACCAGCGGACCCATGTAGTGGGCCGGGTCCTCAATGCCGATGGATGCGAGCATCTGCTGGGACTGACCCAGGATGGTCACGAGGTGGTTCGAGGCGTGGGCCAGGGCTGCGTGGTACAGGGCTCGGTCCGCTTCGGCCACGTGGACGGGCTCGCCGCCCACCTCCACCACGAGTGCCTGAGCAATCGGGATGAACGGTGCAGGCCCGGTCACCGCGAAGCTCGTGCCGTTCAACCGCTGCAGGTCCATGGACAGGCCCGTGAAGGTCATGGCCGGGTGAATGGCCAGGCCGATAGCGCCCAGGGCCGTTGCGGGGGCGAATACCTCCGTGCCGTGGCGGCCGGAGGTGTGCACCAGAAGCTGACCGGCGGTGATGCTCCCGGAGGAGGCCAGGTAGGTGATGAGGCCCGGTAGCTCGTCGTCGGGGACGGCCAGAATCAGCAGTTCGCTCCGTTCGGCAATCTGTTCCACCGGAAGCAGCGGCACATCGGGGAGCAGCATCGCGGCGCGCTCCCGGGAGGCCTCGGACACCGCGTGAACGCCCACAATCGTGTGCTCGCAGGCGCGCAGGGCCGCGCCGAGGACGGCGCCAACCTTCCCGGCTGAAATGATTCCGATGCCCAAACGGGCGGGTTTTGAATGGTGTACCACGGTTCTTAAGTATATTCGCCCGCACCGGGCGGCGCCTCCGGCTGGTTTACGCCTGTGGATAACCCGGCCGCGCGTCGGGTGGTGGAGAGCCGCTGAAACGGTGGATACGACGCAAGGCCCGCCCGCACAAGAGGTACGGGCGGGCCTTACCGGTTGAGGTTCCGGCGCTAACGTGCCTCGGGCACGCGGTAGTAGGCGCGGGTACCCTCCAGGCGCTCCGTGAGGGTCGAAGCGATAATCAGGCTCGTGCGCGGCGGCAGGTGCTTCATGGTGGTGCTCACCGGGCCCTTCGCAACGTCGAAGCGCAGGGTGGCGCATCCGCACGCACGCTCGAGCGGGCCCTGGGTCCAGCGCACGCCCAGCACGCGCCGCACCGGCAGCACCGACAGCCTGCGCACCAAGAAGCCGTTACGGATCAGCAGCAGGTCGCCGCGGGCGTGCTCCTCGATGTTCGCGTCAGGGCGCGAGGAGGCGGGGCTCTGAGCCCCCTGCGCGGAGGCGTTAATGCTTGTCAGGCCCTTAATGTGCAGGGTGAGCGGGTCAAGCCAGCGGGCCGTGGACGGCACCTGCAGCATCTGCGGGGCACCGGGCACCTGTCGCTTCTGGAAGCTTCGCGCCGCGGCCATGAGCACCTGCGCCTGCTGCTCGTCCAGCCCCGGCAGGAGCAGACGCAGCACCGCGGCGGTCTCGCGAGCGTTGCCCACCGGCAGGGCCACGTTGCGGGTCAGCCCGCCCTGATCGGGCCTGTCGATACCCACGCCGGCGATGGTCATCTTAATGCGGTACCAACCGAACATCTTCCAGAGAATCGACTGCTCAACCTGAACCGCCTGCACGCGCTCCGGCAGCACGTTCTGCGTGTGGGTTCCGGTGAAGCCGTAGCGCAGGGTGAGGGCCCCGCGGTCACCGCAATAAATCCTGAACCTCGCGGAGTTATCGAAGCGGGCCCACAGCGCACCCGCGTAACCGATGAGCGGCGCGCCCAGGCTCGGCAGGGCCACCATCGGAATATACAGCGGGCTGAGCCCACTGAAAACTGCCGTAATCATGGCGCTCACACCCATAACGATGACCAGAGGGACCACCCACACAAGATTCTCCAACAGAATCGACATGATGAGGCGACCAGTCGAGAGACGGAAAGCCACCACGCCCTCGGGGCTGCCGGACTCAGGGAAATTTCCGGCCGGAACGGGCAAAGCGGCGGGACGCGGGTACGCCGCGGTTTCCGGGACCGAGCCGGACTGGGACACACCGGGCTGAGCCGACGAGACAGGGTACGCCGCACCCGAGGGGAGCGGCGCATCCGACCGGTAACCGGCACCAACCCCGGTTCCACGGGCACCACCCTGAGCCCGCAGAATCGAAATGCTCTGCAAAGCCGCGCGACGCAACCGGGTTGCTTTCACCCGCGACAAATACTTGATGTGCAGGGCCTCGCCGGAACCGTCCGCAACCTCAAACCGCAACTCCGAAATACCCAACAGACGCGCCACCAGCGGGCGAGAAATATCCACGCTCTGCACGCTCTCCAGACGAATCGTGCGCTCCTTCTTGAAGAAGATGCCGCTACGGCGATGCACCGACAGCTCATCCAGGTGATAGCGGGTAAACCACCAGCTGAGCGTACCCAAAATCAGGCCGATAAAACTCACCACAAAGATGAACAGGTTCGAGAAAAGCACCTCCATGCGCCCCTCACCCATCTCAGCGCTAATGAGCGTGACCCACTCCCCCGGCGGTGTCAATAACATCTGGTAGATAGTGCTCTGCAGGCTATACAGCACCACCGCAATAAGAACCCACAGGTTCATCACAAACGTGCGGATATCGGCGCGCCACCATGTCTGTTTCTGCGGACCGCCGGGGCCGCCCACGCCCTGGCCGCCCGGCGCGCCACCGCTCGGGACGTTATTGTTCGGAACGGGCGCGCTCATTACAGGGCCGCCATTCGCTCATCGGCGCGGCGCACCAGCTCGGCGCGAACCGCATCCACAATGTCGTTCGGGACGCCGTACACCACAACCGTGCCGGCGGCCTCACCTGCGGTGCGCACCGTCAGACGCGACACCCCGCTGAGACGCTCGAGCGGTCCCGAATCGACGTCAACGTACTGGATACGCCCGTACGGAATCGAAGTGATGCTGCGGAAAACCAGGCCGCGGCGGGTCATGAGGTGGTTGGTCTCCAGCGCGTAGGCCAGGGCTCGGGTGCGGCGCGGGGTGGTGAGCATCCACCAGCCGCCCCAGAACACCGCAACGAGAGCCACCAGCACGCCCAGGATGCGCATCCCCAGGGGTCCGTCGGTCAGAACCGCGAGTGCATCCAAGCCCAGCCCCACCAGCAGCACCGGCACGAACGCGGCCACGGTGTGGATGAAGCGAACCTTCAGGTAGCCGGGGGCCGCGGGCTGCCACTGCGGGTCGGGTGCGGCCTGCCGGGGTGCAGGCCCGCCCACGCCGGGCAGGCCCAGGGAGACTCCGGCGGGTCGTGCGGTCGGTGCGCCCTGCGCGGGGTTCTGTCCCGGGCCGCCACCCTGCGGCATGGGATTCTGAGAATAATTGTTCGATTTAGGAGCCGGCATAGGTTCCTCCCTCTCGCGACTTCACGGCGCCGGCGGAAGAATCGTCCTCGTCCTCCCCCGGCGGAATACGACAACAATGCTGCGCCCACAGGCCGGCCGCCAGCAGCGCACCGCTACAGACCAGGTTCACCACGACCTGCCAGAAAAGCGCAGACAGACCGCGGGCAGGCGCCACCGTCAGGTGAAAACCAAAGATTGCGGCACACACACCCGTCAGCAGGGAACCCGTCAGAATCGAACCCTGCGCGTAGGCCAGGGCACGCGCAGCCAGAATCGGACCCATGTGCGGTGCCTTCTCGCGCGTCCGAATACGGCGATACCGCGCCACCTGCACCCCCAGCCACACCGCACCGGCAGCCACGAGCAGGCACACCAGCCCGAGCATCCACGAGAAATGCAACTCGCTATGACCGGCGTTCACCAGCACCGCGTTCACCAGCACGGTCAGCGCCGCGGCGCCTATCGCCGTCCAGAGCACCGCCGAATACCGGAGGGGTTTCATGGTGTTTCCTTTCGGTCGATTCCTCTACCTTCCAGAGTGCCACACTTAGGGGCCAACGGGCAGACTCATTTCACGCATATAACGAATTGCGTCCTCACCAGCGTCCTCGTGGGTCAGGTTAAGGTCGCGGGAAAGCTCCGCAACGCTCACCGGCACGTAGGTTACGGCGCCCCCATCGCTGCGCGCCACCAGCAGGCGCGCCTCCGGATCCATACGCGCCCACGGCGTCAGCACAAAGGAACGCTCGTGCGCGCGCGGGTGCGGCAGAGTCAGCACCGGGTCGTCAGAGACGGTACCCTCGTAGTCAATCACGTCAATATCGAGGGTGCGCGGGCCCCAGCGCACCAGGCGCTCGCGGTGATGCGCCGCCTCCACCGCGTTGCACAGCTTCAGCAGCTCGTAGGGGCTCAGCTCGGTCGACACCTCAATCACGGCGTTCACGTAGTCCGGCTGACCCTCCGGCCCGCCCACCGGGGCGGTACGGTACAGCGGCGAGACCCGCAGGATGCGCACGCCCGCCTCCCGAAGGTCGACGACGGCACGCTCAATGGTGCCCTCGCTCTCGCCCAGATTTGAGCCCAGCGCCAGCACGGCGCGATGGGCAGAAAGCGGCCTGAGCGGCATCGTTAGCACCTCCCTTCGGTACCGGGCATGGCGGCCTGCAGGGACTCGGGAATACGCTCGCGGAACACGCTCACCGCCACGTTCTCGAAGGGAACGGTGATGGGGGCCTGCGGCTTGGAGACCTTCACCTCCACCGCGTCGATGCGCGCGAACTCGGAGAGAATCCCCTCGGCAATCCGCACGGCGAGCGTCTCGATCAGGTCAAGCGAGCCGAAGACGATTTTTTGGTGGATCAGCTCGGCCACCTGCGCGTAGTTCGTGGTCTTTTCCAGGTCATCCCCCGCGGCGGCGTCCGCGAAGTCGGTGTAGAGCGTCGCGTCGACGGTGAAGGGCTGACCGTCACGCTTCTCAAAGTCGAGAACGCCGTGGAAACCCACGGCGGTGATGCCGCTGAGCGTGATGCGGTCGTGGTGGGCGTAGGCCGAATTCGGCATGGAGTCTCCTCAGTGGTTGGTTGTAGCGGGTACCCGGCGCGTGAGCCGAGCCCCGTGAGGTGCATAGGGGGCGGGTACCTACATGACGGCGCGCAGCGCGGAGGCGACCGTCACCGCATCCACGCTGGCGGGCACGTCGTGCACGCGCACCGCCCACACGCCGCGCGCCGCCACCAGGGCAGTCACCGCCGCAGAGGCTGCTGCACGATGCTGAGCCGGGCGCGGCTCCGACAGCGACTGCCACAGTTCACGTTCAGCCTCACCGGCATCGGTTGCGGTGAAGCCGCTCGCGTTCAGGCGCTCACCCAGCGCCATATCCGCCGCGGTTAGGGCGTTGGCAATAAAACGCTTGCGGGAACCGGCAATGAGCAGGCGGTGGCCCAGGCCCTGCAGCTCGTCAATGGCGGCGAGCAGCTCCCAGTCCTGCATGCCGCCCTTCGCGAAGCCCAGACCCGGGTCAAGAATCAGGTTCTGCGGCAGCACGCCGGCGGCGAGGAAACGCTCACGCAGACCGGTCAGCTCCTCCACAACCTCGGTGACCACGCCGCGCGGGTACTCCGCCAGGCTGTCCATAGTCTGGGAGGTGCCGCGGGCGTGCATCAGGATGTACGGCACCTGCAGTTCGGCGGCGGTCTCAATCATTTCATCGCTGACGTTCAGGCCGGACACGTCATTAATGATGTGCGCACCGGCGGCGATGGCGGCGCGGGCGGTCTGCGGGTTCATGGTGTCAACGCTGATGGTGGTGCCCATCTGCGCGACTGCCTCGATGACGGGCAGGATGCGGCGCTGCTCCTCCTCCACGCTGATGCGCACGGCACCGGGGCGGGTGGATTCGCCGCCAATGTCGATAATGGAGGCGCCCTCGGCAATCATGCGGGCGGCGCAGGCGATGGCGTCGGTGGCGGCGTAGTGCTGGCCGCCGTCGCTCATGGAGTCGGGGGTGACGTTGAGGATGCCCATCACGAGGGTGCGTTCGGCGGCGAGCGCGTCGCAGGGCAGAGGGGCTACACGGGTGGTGTGTGTGGATTCAGTCATGGGTTTATCGTACCGAATCTGCGGTGCGGTGGAGTTTGGCGCTGTGATTGAAAGAACGATTGGGGCGGGGTTGAGACAGCGGCGGGGGCGATTCTGGTGACACAACAAGCAATATTTGCATTGCAGATACTTATTTAAGGGTATGCTGGGAGGGCACGCATACCGTGCCGAGCGCGTTCCCGGTCGGCGGCGCGCACCCACACATACATACTCTAGGAAGTGACTCATTGTGAATATGAAGACTGGAGCTTGGATTTTGTCCCTGGTCGCGATTGCTTCGCTGTTCGTTATTGTTTTGGCCGAGAAGGCTCCCGCGGTCCGCTGGATCGCTTTCGGTACTGCAACCGGCTGCGGCTTCATTGCCCTGGGCCTGATTGTGACTCTCGCACTGGGTTGGGATAACAAGAACGAGGCCCGCTAAGGGGCTGTCGCAAGTCTTACCGGCGCTGGGCGCCGGCGGCTCCGAAGGCCACAACCGCACAGCAGGGGGGGGCGGAGGTGAAAACCTCCGCCCCTCTTTAGCGTGTCTATAAGCAGTGAAGATTTTAGCTCCACAAACGGGTTTCTTCCCAACCTTGCGGTATGCCCATAGCCCGCGATACATCAACCCCAGGAGCGGAAATATCAGGACGTTCCTTCAGAATCTGCGTCAGAGATTCCGTATCCCCAATTCCGCCCTTGTCCATCAGATATTTGAGGAGAGTGAGCATTCCGAAAGTCTTACACATCTTATGGTTCTCTTCAGCCTGCGGCACACCAAATAGGTCAACAACCTCACGGATTTCAGGGCTCTCAACTCTTCCACCTCTCAACACGCGCGGTAAGCGAGGCTCTGGGTGCAACTTATTGTAGAACCTACTTTGATGCGCACAAATATTGCGCATTACCCGCAGCGAGTTAATCCAGGTTTCCAATTGGGGGTCAGTACAGCCCAAGGCTTTCGCGATATCTCGCCGGATATTTGCCGGAGAGACCAAATACAGATTCTGTAGAGCCCCCAAATCTAGAACTTCCATCACAACCCACACGGGCAACTTCCCGCCGTATTGTTCACGGTGATGCTTCACGAATTCCTCTTCAGAAGTACGAATAAGCTGTTCACTTTTTCTCGTAAATCTGTTCCAAGCAGTGCGCCTTTTACTACCTTGAAGGTCGCACTGAGCTTCATCCTCGTATATGAGTGGATCCACTTCCCCCAGTAAATTCCCTAGGCGGGACCGCAAATACACCTCAAACTGCGAGAAATACGAAAACGCAATAGACCGAAGATTACGGTCATATTCATACAGGGCCACGATATCTTCAAAGACGGTTCCGGGCACGAAAGTATCCGAGCGCTGCCCGCTTCCCGCAGGTCGCCGGAACGAATAGTAGTAACCACTCAGCCGATAGTAACTAACACGCTCAAGGACGTGAACGGCATGTTCTTGAGAACCTACGAGCATACCTCGCTGCCGCAAGATTCCAACCTGCTGTTCATATGTTTTAAATGGTTTTACGATTGGAGACATACACTATCCACCACTTAATATCGTTTCATCATTGGAACTCTTTAATAATATCAATATAAGGATATTAAGGGTATAACTACACGGTATGTAAGCCATCTCTGCCTTGCTAAGGTCATCGCTTAAAACGATGACCGGCTCCAGACCCCTGATGGATGGAACCGGCCGCGGTTACTTTCGCTCCTGAGGAGGAGAGGAACAGTCATGTATTCATTAACAACGGTACGTGAAGAGCGCTGTACGTAGCATTGATAAAAAGAAGACCGGTCCTGTACTCCCGAAGGAGTGGTGCCGGTACTAGTGGTACTACTCTACAGCTGATGACGCTCTTCGCGCAAGGGCACTCGTCATACAGCCCAACAAATGCGACCGCACAGCGCAGGGGGGCAGGATTCCTTAGAATCCTGCCCCCTATCGTACAGCTACATGTTCATTCCATGCGATTAGCGCTGCGAGAAGATCAGGCTCATCGCCTCCGCACGGGTTGCGGTGTTCATCAGCGCGCCGCGTACCGCGCTGGTCACGGTCTTCGCGCCCGGCTTGCGCACGCCGCGCATCGACATGCACATGTGCTCGGCCTCAATCACCACTATGGCGCCGCGCGGGTTCAGGTGCTCCTCCAGAGCTTCCACCACCTGCGTGGTCAGACGCTCCTGCACCTGCGGGCGGCGGGCGTACATCTCCACCACGCGGGCGAGCTTGCTCAGGCCGGTCACCTTGCCGTCCGGGCCCGGGATGTAGCCCACGTGCGCCACGCCGTGGAAGGGCACCAGGTGGTGCTCACAGGTCGAGTAGAACGGGATGTCCTTCACGAGCACCATCTCGGAGTGGGCGATATCGAAGGTCGTACCCAGAATCTCGCCGGCGTCCTGGTGCAGGCCCGAGAAGAACTCCGCGTAGGCACGCGCCACGCGGGCCGGGGTCTGCTGCAGGCCGTCGCGGTCCGGGTCCTCACCGATTGCGAGCAGAATCTCGCGCACAGCCGCCTCAATACGCGGCTGGTCGACGGCGTCTTTAGCCTCGCTCATTCTCTACTCCATTCTGATTGTTCTCACCGGGTGCGGCCGGGCGGTTCTGGGTCGTCGGAGGCACGGGGTAGTTCGGGTACTGTTGCGGCGGCATGGCGACCGTCGGGTCGGCATCCGGGTCGGCCGCCGGTGCTACCGGGGCCTGGGGTGCCTGCTGAACGGGCTGAGTCGGTGCCTGCTGAGCAGGTGCTGCGGGGGCAGCCGAGGTTGCGGGAGCAGCAGGGGCTTCAGCCTTCTGCGCCTCCTGAGCCAGCTCGCTCGGAGCCTTCACCGGCGGAATGTTGGTGCGCTCGCGGGTCGGCTTGGAGTACCAGTACTCGCGCTCAGGGCGCTTGCGAACGTCCTTGAAGATCTCGGCAATCTCGTGCTCGAGCAGGGTTTCCTTCTCCAGCAGGGCGAAGGCCAGGCGGTCCAGCACGTCGCGGTTCTCCAGCAGGATTGCGAACGCCTCATCGTGTGCCTGATCCAGCAGGGCGCGAATCTCAGCGTCCACCTTCGCCGCAGTCTCGTCCGAGTAGTTGCGGGCCGAAGCGCCACCGCCACCGAGGAACGGCTCGGTGTCCTCGCCGCCAAGCTTCACGGAACCAATCACGGAGCTCATGCCGTAGTCGGTGACCATCTTGCGGGCGGTGTCGGTTGCCTTCTGAATATCGTTGGAGGCGCCGGTCGAGGGGTCGTGGAAGACGATCTCCTCCGCCGCACGGCCACCCATCGCGTAGGCCATCTGGTCCAGCAGTTCGTGGCGGGTCGTGGAGTACTTGTCGTCCTGCGGCATGACCATGGTGTAACCCAGGGCGCGGCCGCGCGGAAGAATCGTAATCTTGGTGACGGGCGCAGAGTTACGCAGTGCCGCCGCGACCAGGGCGTGGCCGCCCTCGTGGTAGGCGGTGACCTTGCGCTCGTGCTCGTTCATGATGCGCGAGGAACGCTGCGGGCCGGCCATCACACGGTCGATGGCCTCGTCGATGGCGCGGTCGTCAATCACATTGCCGTTATCGCGGGCGGTCAGCAGGGCCGCCTCGTTCATGACGTTCGCCAGGTCGGCACCGGTGAAGCCGGGGGTGCGCTTCGCAACCTGCGCCAGGTCCACGGTGTTGGCAATGGGCTTGCCGGCGGCGTGCACGCGCAGAATCTGCTCGCGGCCCTTCATGTCGGGGGCGTCCACACCAATCTGGCGGTCGAAACGACCGGGACGCAGTAGCGCCGGGTCAAGCACATCGGGGCGGTTCGTTGCCGCAATGACGATGACGTTCGAGTTGCCGTCGAAGCCGTCCATCTCAACCAGCAGCTGGTTCAGGGTCTGCTCGCGCTCGTCGTTACCGCCACCCATGCCGACGCCGCGGCGACGGCCAACGGCGTCAATCTCGTCGACGAAGACGATGGCGGCGGGGTCGCTCTTCGCTTCCTTGAACAGGTCGCGCACGCGGGAGGCACCCACGCCCACGAACATTTCAACGAAGTCGGAGCCGGAAATCGAGTAGAAGGGCACACCGGCCTCGCCCGCCACAGCCTTGGCGAGCAGAGTCTTACCGGTGCCGGGAGGGCCGTACAGCAGCACGCCCTTGGGAATCTTTGCACCCAGGCGGGTGAACTTCTCGGGTTCAGCCAGGAACTCGCGAACCTCTTCCAGTTCGGCGAGCGCCTCGTCCACGCCGGCAACATCGCTGAAGCGCACATCCGGCTTGTCCTTGGTGAACTTCTTCGCGCGGGACTTGGAGAAGCTCATCACGGAGGAGCCGCCACCGACGCGTCCCATCAGGAACCAGAACAGCACACCAAAGAGCAGAATCGGCAGCAGGAGCGAAATCAGGGAGCTCAGGAAGCTGTGCTCAACCGGCTGGTCCGTGTAGCTTTCCAGCTCGGCGGAGTTCATGGCCTTGATCACGTCCTCGGAGCGGGGCTGCACGTAGTAGAAGTTCACCGACTTACCGTAGTTGTCGTTGCCCTTCTTGTAGTCCTCCTTGAGCTGCAGCTCCACGCGCTGATCGCCGTCGTAGATCTTCGCGCTCTTGACCTGGTGGTCGTTAAGCAGCTGAATACCCACGTTCGTGTCCACCTGACGCGAGGTCTGGGTGAAGAGGGAGCTCATGAAGAACGCCAGCATGACCACGGCGATTGCGCCCGGCCAGAACCAGGGGCCGTTGATGAGCTTCTTCAGAAAGCTATCCGTGCCCTTCTGCGGAGTATTGGGGGTTTGCGCCAATGCTTTGTCCTTACGTTGCGGCTGTAACCCGTTGGGGCTGCGGCATTTTCGTGCCGGAACACCCAACGATGCAACCTTAAATGTACCCTACCGCGGCCGGGGGCCAGGCACCCATCTTCTCTATTTCACCTGCGGGCTAAAGGATGGAACCCTCCCTCAGCCATCCCGCGTGCGGGTACGGGAACGCCCCGCCCCCGTACAAACGGCGGGAGGCGGGGCGTGTATCGGCGTTTCGGGTGCCGACGATGAAGTTTAGGAGTACACGTGCGGGTGCAGGGTTGCGATGCAGTCCAGGTTGCGGTACTTCTCGGCGAAGTCCAGACCGTAACCGACCACGAACTCGGGCTCGATGTCCCAGCCAACGTACTTGACGTTGACGTCGGCCTTGACGACCTTGGGCTTGCGCAGCAGGGCGCAAATCTCAACGGTTGCGGCGCCGCGAGAAATCAGGTTCTGCTGCAGCCAGGCCAGGGTCAGGCCGGAGTCGATGATGTCCTCAACGATCAGCACGTCGCGGCCGACCAGGTCGGTGTCCAGGTCCTTCAGGATGCGAACCACGCCGGAGGACTTGGTGCCGGAACCGTAGGAGGAGACAGCCATCCAGTCCATGGTGTAGTGACCCTTCAGCGCGCGGGAGAGATCAGCCATCACCATGATGGCGCCCTTCAGCACGCCCACGAGCAGCACGTCCTTGCCGGCGTAGTCTTCGTCGATGCGAGCCGCCAGCTCGGCGACCTTCGCATTGATCTCTTCCTTGGTGAAGAGTACGTTCTTGATATCGTCCTTCACGTCGATAGCCTGCACGATAATTCCTTCGTATATTTGGACGCTACTGCGCCTCCGGGAGGGCGCAGACCGCTCACTGGCGGGCACCCCGCACCGGACAATGTGGATGGTGTTCGCTTTAAGTATGACTTAAAAACGTGCTTCGGCGCACCTCACCAGCCCCTCGCGCACCCGCAGGGAGCCCGATTCGAGGCGTGCGCAAGAGCCGAATCCACACGTGGGGGCACTATATGCGGGCCGAGCGGCAGGTTTGCGGCGACCGGCCCCGAAGCCCCAGTAGCGGAGCGGTGGCTACCCGCGGGTGGGCACGAGGACCAGCGCATCCACGCGTTCACCGGCCACCGGGTGCGCAACCTTGCGGCGGCGGTAGGCGCTCACGTGGCCGGGCATCTGAACGGGCCCAGCTACCGCGTATTCGGCGGTGAAGGCGTCCAGCGCCTGCAGTCGCTCGAAGCCGGGGTTCTCTCCCCCGGCGGCCTTGCAGGCAGCGGCAAGCACGCGCAGGCGCAGCGCCGGGTGCAGCGCCGCCACCTGCGCACGGTCTAGCAGCACGGCATCCTCGCGCTCGATGCCGCGCACGGCGGTTCCGGCTGGCAGCAGCACCCGTTCGAAAGCTTCGCGAACCTGCTCGTCGAGGTAGTCTGCATCGGGGCCTGCCACCGCGGCGGTACGGGCCAGGGAGCGGGCCACGTCCCCGCCGAGGTGCTCCTCCAGGTAGGGCAGCACGCTGTGGCGGATGCGGGCGCGCATGAGGGACTGGTCGGCGTTGGTCGGGTCGATCCAGGGGGTGAGGGTTTCGGCATCGCAAATATGGAGCATGTCGGTGCGGCGCAGGCCGAGGAAGGGACGCAGGTAGGTGACGCCCTCTTCGACGCGCACGGGCGGCATGCCCGCCAGGGAGCGGGTGCCGGAGCCGCGGCTTAGGCCGAGCAGCACGGTTTCCGCCTGGTCGTCGAGGGTGTGGCCGAGGAGCACGGCGCGGGCGCCGGTCGCCTCAACAACCTTCTTGAAGGCGGCGTAGCGGGCGGTGCGTGCCGCCATTTCGGGGCCCATGTTGCCGACGGGAACCTGTACCTTTTCGGTGATGACGGGGTGAAGCCCCAGGTCGGTGAGGGTCTGCGCGGTGCGTTCGGCAACCTCAGCGGAGTCTTCCTGCAGGCCGTGATCGACGATGACGGCGCCCACGCGCACGTCGCCGCGGCGGGCGAAGTGCGCGGCAATGGCTGCCAGCGCGAGGGAATCCGGGCCGCCGCTGCAGGCGACCAGGAGCAGGGGCAGGTCGGCGGCCTCCGGCTCGGGTGCGGCGCGGCTGGTGCGGGAACGTCCGGTGGCTTTGATGCTTCCGGCGCCGAGGAGCTTTTCGAGGGCGGCGGCGAGGTGTCGGCGGGCGGTGCCGACGGCCGGATGCAGGCGTCCTGCGCGTCCATTCTGCATGAACCAGTCCTATCACGAAGTTACGGTCTACCTGTAGAGGGCAACCATACGGCACCCGTGTTAATAGTACGGGCACAGTAAAAGGGGCGTGCCCACCGCCTCCAGCACGCACGAAAACTCGCACGAACCGGACGCGGGGAACACGCCCCTTCCAAAACCTGATGCGCCTAACGGCGCGGCAGCTTAGTGACCCTCAGCTGCGAAACGGTCGATAGCCTCCTGGACCATCTTCTCAGCAGCAGCCAGGTCTTCCCAGCCCTCGCCCTTAACCCACTTGCCGGGCTCCAGGTCCTTGTAACGCTCGAAGAAGTGCTGAATCTCAGCCTTCAGCTGCTCGGGAACATCAGCCAGGGACTTGATGTGGTCGTAGCGCTTGTCGGTGGGAACGCACAGAACCTTAGCGTCGCCGCCAGCCTCGTCGGTCATGTTGAACACTGCAACGGGGCGAGCCTCAACCAGCACGCCGGGAACCACGTCAACATCCAGGATCAGCATTGCGTCCAGCGGGTCGCCGTCCTCACCCAGGGTGTTCTCGAAGTAGCCGTAAGCGGTGGGGTACTGCATGGAGGTGAACAGCACGCGGTCCAGGCGCAGGCGGCCGGTCTCGTGGTCCACTTCGTACTTCACGCGGGAGCCGCGGGGGATTTCAATAGTGACGTCGAGTTCCATCGGAACCTTCTTTCTCGTGAGTTAAGGTCACTTTCGCGGCGACATCGGCGCACGGGTGCGAAAGCTAGGTGTTGAACTCACCCATTGTAACCCGTTCGCACGTGCCGAAACCGCGTATTACGGGGCAAAACGGGGCGGCGTGGGTAACGCCCCAATTCGATACCCGGCGCGCCCTGCCGCTATGCTCGAAGGATGCCCTCCTTCAATCCTCACGCACAGACCCCCGGCCGCCCTCACGCCGGCCGAACCCTCACCCGCCGCGCCGCCCTCACTCTCGGCGGCATGTTCCTGCTGACCGCCTGCGGATCGGCTGCCGTGGAGCAGAAGCGCCCCCAAGGCTCTGCAAGCCCCTCGGGAAGCGCATCCAGCAGCCCCAGCGAGCCGGCCACCGCCTCCGCAAGCGCCACCCCGAGCCTCGCACCCGCGCTGAACGCAGAGGATGCCGAGCGCCTGCGTTCCAGCCTCGACAAGCTATTTGCCGACGGCACCTACCCGCAGTACAGCATCCTCGTGACCGGCCTGGACGGCGGCCTCACCGGTACGGGCGCGACCACCGCGCCCGGCGACCTGTACGCCGCCAACGCCGATGCCGCGCGCGTGCCCGCCTCCACCTTCAAGATCCTGACCTTCTTCACCCTGAGCCGCCACGCCAACCTGCAGGCCCGCCTGACCACCCGCGCGGTGCGCCAGGGCGATGCGCTGTACCTCGTGGCCGGAGGCGACTCCCTGCTGGGTGCGGGAGCCTCCGACCCGAAGCAGGTCGTGGGGCGGGCCGGCCTGGCCACCCTTGCCGAGCAGACGGTCAAGGCCGTTGCCGCGGGCGATAAGCCGACCGGCGCCATGCCCGTCTACCTGGACACCGCGCTCTTCACCGGCCCGAGCGTCAACCCCGGTTGGGAGGAGGGCGACGTGTCCAGCGGGCAGATTACCGCTATTCATCCGATGGCCCTCGAATCGCACACGGTGCCGGGCAAGTCGACCGCAAGCAACCCGGTGCGTCCGGAGGACGCCGCCGTGGCCGCCCAGCAGGCGTTCGTGGATGCGCTCAATGCCGCCGGCAAGGATTCGGGCCTGAGCTTTACCCTGGCCGAGCGCGCGACCGCGCCCACCGGGGCGACCGAGGTGGGATCGGTGGAGTCGGCCACCCTGTTCGAGCAGGCGCAGCACATGATGCTCGAATCCGATAACGCCCTGGCCGAGGTTCTGGGACGCTACGCCGCCATCGCCGCGGGCAGGGAGGGTAGTGCCGAGGCCGCCCAGCAGACGGTACGGCAGACGCTCACGGATGCCGGCGTGACCGTGGAAAACCTGGTGCAGGCCGACGTGTGCGGCATGTCCCTGACGGACCGCGTGACCGCCCGAACCCTGGTGCAGACCGTGGCCCTGCTCAACGCCGATGAGCGTGCCGAGCAACTCATGCAGGCCTTCCCACTCGCGGGTGACAGCGGAACCCTGGCCGATCGTTTTGCGGCGGCGAATTCGGTGCACGCGCGCGGCTTCGTGCGCGCCAAGACGGGTACCCTCTACACGGTGTCCTCGCTGTGTGGTGTGGCGACCCGCCCGGACGGCACGCGCCTGATTTTTGCGATTATTCTGAACGACCTGGGCGGGGCGGAGGCCCTGCCCGCGGCAAAGGAGCGCGTGGACGCTGCGGCGGCCGCGGTTGCGGACCGTTCGAGCGCGCCGAGTGCGTCCACCGATGCTTCTGCGGGGGCCTCTGCGACGACTTCAGCCCCCGCGCCTGCGGCGGCTTCGGCACCTACCTCTGAAGGGGCGAGTGCCCCGGCTTCTGAGGCACCCGCGGCGGGTGCCGCGTCCTAGCGGATACTCCCGGACGACCCCGAAAGCCCCCTAAGTCATCCTGGATAGGTTGATTTTCCGCAGTGTTTCACGTGAAACCCGAAAATCAACCTCTCGAAGTGAGGGCGGCGGCAGGTGCCGATAGGCTCCTCGACCGGAGCTCATGCCCACTCCCCCGGCGGGTTTCACGCCCGCCCCGTTTCTCTCTTCTCCAGCAGAAAAGTCACCATGGACCTTACCTTCACCCTCGCCGATCTGACCGCAACCTCAGCCTGCGAGATGCGGCTCTACACCGAGCTCCGGGAACGCATGCGGAGACAGGCTACCCGCCCGACCTCTGAGAAGTCCGAGCGCGCCCGCGAGGCCTACCGCGAGTGCCTGCGAGCGCTGACCGCCGGTGGAACGATCGGCAGTGCTGTAGTCAGCGGTGAGCATGCGGGCGGCACGGCGCACCCGGTGCCCCTGATGGCAACCTCTGCGGCGGGGCTGACCTACACGGTGGAACTCGACCGCCTGGAGTACGCAGTCACGAACGGTGCACCCGTGGACAGCACCGCCGAGGGCAATACCGCCCAGATCGTCTGCACCCCGCACCCGGGTGAGGCGGCGCATAGGGCGCTGTTGCGCGGTGCCCTGGCGGCGCACCTGCTGACCGCCGGAGCCACCGAGAGTGCCAAGAACGCGGCGCGCCTCGACCTTCACCTGGAGCACAGCGCGGATGAGTACGGCGCGGGGTCCAAATCGGAGTCCGCTGAACATACTGGGCCCACCGAGCCCGCTGAGCACCACTCCCCCGTTCCTCAACCGCACCGGGTTGATTCGGAGCGTATTCTGCCGCTGATTCGTCTGCAGGAGCAGCGCCTCGTGTTGCTGACCCAGGCGCTGAACGAGGGTGTAGAACCGGCGGAACTTGCCGAACGCATCCCCTATTTTCTGACCTGCGACGAGTGCCCGGCGTGCCTGAACACATACCTGAACACAGCGGCATCTCTTGCCCTCGCAACCGACGCCCCGGAGCTCATCACCGATGACACCATCGAAGAACCCGAAACCGAGGAGCATCCGGTCATGTACCGGGTACCCGCCGCGGTCGAGAACGACAGTGAACAGTACCGCCTGCAGTGCCTGCTGGATGCCCAGCTCGCCTCCCTGGAAGAGCACGCGGCAGAGCACGGCTGGGGTGCCGGTGAGCTTGAGGCGGCGATGCTACTGTCCATGACGAATTATCACCGCCGTGAGCGCGCCCCGTTCTGGCGCGAGCACATTCGCCGCCTGGAGGACGGCCCGGCGGGGTGGGTGGCGAGCCGCGATTATGCGCACCTTGACCGGGTGCAGGTGCTCACCACCGAGCATGCGCATGCTCTTCTGAACGCCCCCGCCGAGGAGGAGGCGCTTGCCGCCGCCATGAAGGAGCCCGCCGAGGTTGAGGGCGCCCCCGGTTGGTATCGTGTGCGCGGCGCGCAGGTGCGCCTGTTGAGTGCGCGAATTGAGGCTGACCCGAGCCTGGTGCTTGCGCCCTCTGACCGTGCGGTTTTTTGTGCGTATGAGGCGGGGTTGAGCCCGCAGATTGCGCTGAACCGTATGGAGTCGCAGGTGAATTATTTCCGTGCGTCGAATCCGGGTGAGCGTGTGCCCGCCGAGTTGGCAGCGACGGGTTTCTTTGGCCTGCGTGTGCTGGCGGTGGCGCAGGGCGGTTTCGCCGCCGGGCCCGAAGGCTCCGCAGAGGCAGCGGAAGAGTCGGCCGGCGAGTTCTTGGAGGTTCTTCTGCAGGAACGCATCCGTGTAAAGGACGAGCCGCATGGCGCACTACCTTCGGGTATCGGTCCGGGCGATCCGGTGTCTACGGCGACGATTGAGGCGGCCCTGCAGGCTGATGTGCACGGGCTACTGTTCGACGGCGCTCTCATGCCCAGCGACCCCGTGCCCGGCGAGGGCTCCGGGGCTTCCAGCGAGTCCTCCAATACCCCCGCCTCGCCCCGCACCCTGCCGAGCGTGCTCGATGCGGCCGCATCCCTGACGGGGGTGAAGAGCGCCTCTGCGGATTTGTTATTCCGCCGCGCGCCGCGCCTCAAGCAGAGCGCCTCGAACGCCAAAAATGCAGAAAATCTACCCCGTGAGGTTGATTTTTTGAGCTCTGACCTACCCACGGTGGATGCCGTGCACGCGGCGGTTCGCGCCCTCGACCGCTCCTATGTGGCGGTTCAGGGCCCTCCCGGTGCGGGTAAGACCTTCCTCGCCTCGCACGTGATTGCGCGCCTGGTGGCGGAGGGTGCGAAGGTGGGCGTGGTGGCTCAGTCGCACGCGGTGATTGAGAACCTCATGTCGGCGTGCTGCGCCCGTGATGGTTTTGACGCCTCCCGTGCGGTGCGTTTGCGCGGTAAGTCGGTGACTCCGGACGCCCCGTGGTCTGAGGTGTCTGATTCTGAGCTGGTGGAGCTGATTTCTGGTGCGGGCGGCCTGCTGTTTGGCGGCACGGTGTGGGATTACGTGAGTGAGCGTCGCGTGCCTGCCGGGTCGCTGGATGTGCTGGTGGTTGATGAGGCGGGTCAGTTCTCTCTGACGAATACGGTGGCGGCGGCTCGTGCGGCGCGTTCGGTGCTGCTGCTGGGGGACCCGCAGCAGTTGCCGCAGGTGTCGACGGGTGTGCATCCGTACCCGGTGGATGCTTCGGCGTTGGGCTGGTTATCTGACGGAGTGGCGGCGCTGGATCCTCGTTTTGGCTATTTCTTGGGCGAATCGTGGCGTATGGATTCGGCGTTGTGCGAGCGGGTTTCGTGGCTGTCGTATGATGGCGCGTTGGCGAGCGCGGCGGCGACGGCTGGTCGTTCTCTGCGGGGTGTTGCGCCGGGTGTGGTGTCGTATCCGGTGGAGCATTCGGGCTGTTCGGTGCGTTCGGTGCAGGAGGCGCAGGCGGTGGTGGATTGCGTGCGCGAGTTGTTGGGCCGTGAGTGGGTTCCGGCAGCTGGTGCTGAGCCGCGCCCGCTGGCGGCTGAGGATTGCATTGTGGTGGCGGCGTATAACGCGCAGGTTGATTGTGTGCGTGAGGCGCTGATTGCGGCTGGGCTGGCGGATTCTTCGGGTGCTGGCGTGCGTGTGGGCACGGTGGATAAGTTCCAGGGTCAGGAGGCTGCGGTGGTGTTGGTATCGTTGGCGTCGTCGCGGGTTGATTCTGGGCGCGGTGCGGGGTTTGTGCTGTCGCCGAATCGTTTGAATGTGGCGGTGTCGCGCGGTCAGTGGCGGGCGGTGTTGGTGCATTCGCCGTGGGTGGCGCGTTCGGTGCCGCAGGATGTTGAGGAGGTGCTGGCTCTGTCGGGTTTCGCGGGCCTGGTGGAGTAGCACCCCTAGTGCGGCCCTTATTCTGCGCTCTTCTACACTCCCCCGCCCCCGCCCGCTGCGTTGCGGGGGCTGGCTGTAACAGGGTCTGGCGGTGTGGATTGGCGGAGCCTGGTTGCGGGCGTCTTTGGCGCGCCCGGAATCGGGTTTAGCTGAGGTTCAGTCAGGGGTTAGCCGGGTGGAACCACCAAGACTGAATTATAGTCATACTAACCCTAATGTCAATACTCAAAATGAGGAAAGTTTTTCAACCAGCGTTCATGTATATGATTCACATCTCTTATAGAATCTAAAGTATCGCGCGACACACTTCTTGTGCGGGGGCTCCCGATGAGCCGCCCCGTGCATCCTCAACCACCCCGTGATGACCGGCGGGCCCGTCATGACCAGCGAGCACAAGCGAAAACAAGCGAATACAGGCAGGCACAGCCGACTGTCGGGGTATTCACTCATACGATTGCGCGCTACGAATTGCGCACAATGAACTACGCACGACGGATTGCACACCGCGCGACACCATAAACCCCATCGTGGAGGTCCCCCATGAGTGTCAACACCGAGTTACTCAAGAATAGAGATTTTCGAAATACCCTTTTCGCCATTGGAGCCAACCAGCTCTCAGACTCGATGAGCTATATCACCACGCCCATCATTATTTTGGCGCTGACCGGCTCCCCCGAAGCTGCGAGTATCACCCTCTTTGTCGCGGGTGTTCTCGCTACCTGCGCCGGAGCGGTATCTGGAACGTGGGTTGACCGAATCGGTCCCTCAAAGTGCCTGGCACTGTCCTGTATTGGCCAGGCACTGTCCTGGGTCGCGATTCTTCTCTACCTCGTTTTCAACGTCACCAATATTTACGTTTTGGTAATCACGATTTCTCTCGCCGCCATTATTTCCACCTTCGACTACCCGAGCGAGCAGTCCATCATCACCCGCGTAGTGCCCAAGGAACACCTGGGGTACGCCTCCGGTATGGGTGAGACGCGCGAGTCCACCGCTAACCTGCTGGGCGGCCCGGTCGCAGGCATCATTATCGGCTTCTCGACCGTGCTCATGACCGCCGTTCACGCGGCCGTTAACCTGCTGGCGTTCATCGTCGCACCCAAAACCTACGGTGCTAGTCGGCAGCCCACAGAAGAGGAAGAAGACGAGAAAACCAGCTTCTGGCAGGACACAAAAGCCGGTTTCGAGTACATCCTGAAGAACAAGGTGCTGGTGTCCATCGCGTTCGTTTCAACGCTTGCGAACTTTGGAACGGTCGGTATTCCGCTGACCTTCATCTACTACTACACCCTGGAGGGCGCACACCCGCTCTTCATCGGCATCTTTGCGAGCGCCTTCGGCGTGGGCGTGCTGCTCGGTTCGTTCCTGGTCGGCCCGCTGACCGAGAAGTTTGCGCTCGGCCCGCTCGGTATCACCTCCCTGGCCATCATGTCGGCGTGCTACCTGTTGCTACCGGTGGTTCATTCGATGCTGTGGGCGGTGTGCCTGCTGATTGTGCTGGCGGGCGTTGTGCTCCCCTCCTTCAATTCGAGCATTATCGCGTACATTAACGCATCCACCCCGGAGCACATGATCGGTCGAGTGCACTCGGTGCAGGGCATCCCGAACATGGCGCTGACCCCGCTGGCTGTTCTGCTGGCAGGGTTCCTCATTGTTGATTGGGGTATTACGTACACGGCGCTGTTCTACGCGGTGTTCATTTTCCTGTCGCTGGTGGTGATGGTGTTCCAGAAGCCACTGCGTCAGCTGCCTCATATCTCGCAGGTAACGAACGCACAGTAGTTCCGCGGTAGCGCCGTCTATCAACTCCACTCAACGCCCCCGAAAGCGAATAATTCAACGTGCACTTGCATGAAAATTATTTTCTTTTCGGGGGTGTTCTACATCCTTTCAATGATTTTTACACGCGGTGTAACGTTTCAATAATTCCCCTTATCAATGCGTATTTTAGGGGTTTTGAGTGTTGCCGGTATTACGCCGAACCTTACGCTGGGCGTTGAAGGTTTTACGGCATAATAAGAGGGTGTTCGTTCTTACTTTCATCCAACGTTCCGCACAGCACTCACTCACTGCACTGTCGGACGAACTCGCCAAGCTCAACCCGCGTGTTGCCTTCGCCCAGACCTACCCTGACGAGATTCAGGGCGCCTTCGACCGGGCCAGCGATGCACTGCACGCGGCGCTGATGGCCGCCCGCGATAACGGCTTCTGGGTGGGCATCGGGATCGGCGAGCTCAATATCCCCCGCTTCGCCGGGGCGCTCGGCGCCGTCAGCACCACCGACTGCACCGGTGACGCCCTCGAATTCTCGCGCCTGGCCATCGAGGAGGCGCAGGGAGGCGCCCCCGTCCGCTGCATCAGCATCAGCGCGGACAACCACCACCTCGCCGAGCTGGCCACCGGTTCTGCACGCCTGCTCTACCGCGTCTGCGCCGACCGCACCGACGCCGAGTGGCGCGTCGTGAACCTGCTCGTACCCGGTGTGCGCGGCCAGCAGAAGGCCGCCGCAACCGCTCTGGGAATCACCACCCAGGCGGTCAGCCGCACCCTCGTCCGTTCCCTCTGGCACGAAGAGCAGGCCGCCCGCGGCGCGCTCATCGAGCTGATGACCCGCATCGAGCGCACACACCGCCGCGCCGCCTAAGCCTCGGTAAGCCCCGGGATGCCGGCCCGCCCGAACACGCGGTGCTGGCGCATCCCGCACATCCCGTCTCGCCATGATGGTTCACGGCCGGGCGGGATTTTGTATTTTCGGGCTATTCTTCAGACCCGGCGGACCGCCCCAACGGGTCAAACCAGAGAAAAGGTAAACTAATCTTTATGCCTCTCTCAGAACTTTCCGTCAGCACCCAGAACTACCTCAAGGAGATCTGGCGCCTCGAAGAATGGACCAAAACCCCCGCCACCGCCTCGGCGCTGGCCGAACGCATGGGCCTGCGCATCTCTTCGATTTCTGACGGCCTCAAGCGCCTGGCCGCCGCCGACCTGATTGAGCATCAGCCCTACGGTGCCATCGAGCTCACCGAGATTGGGCGCGCCTACGCCCTGGCCATGATTCGCCGCCACCGCCTCATCGAAACCTTCCTCGTTGAGACGCTCGGCTACACCTGGGACCGCGTACACGACGAGGCGGAGGTTCTCGAACACGCGGTATCCGACTTCATGGTGGACCGCATCGACACGCTACTCGGCCACCCGACCCGCGACCCGCACGGCGACCCCATCCCGGATGCCTCCGGTCGCATCAGCTTTCCGCAGACCGTGCCGCTGAGCCAGTGCGAACCGGGCGAGACGGTCATGCTCGAACGCATCAATGACGAGGACCCGCGCCTGCTGCGCTACCTGCACGGCCACGGCTTCGTGCCCGGCGCGTGCCTCAAGGTGGAGGAGGGCGCCCCCTTCTCCGAGGCGGTGAACGTGAGCGTGGTGGGTGCCGGTTCCGGCAACCTGCACGAGACGGACGAGAGCGGCGCGGTGGTCTCCGGGAGCACGATTATTCCGCTCGGTGCGGAGGCGACCGCTTCCCTCTTCGTATCGCGCCCCGCGCGCTAACCCCCGGGTTTCGCGGCCCCTCCCGGGCGGTGCAAGCACCGCTCACCAGCATGCCTTCCGCAGATAGTAAACAGCGGGCGAGGACACTCGAGAAGTGTCCCCGCCCGCTGCTGTACTGGCCCGCTATTGTGCTGACCCGCTGTTTGTGCTGGCCGCTAGGCTTCGGCGACCTGTCGACGAGCCCGCAGGCGCGCCACCAGGCCATAGCGCGGGGCCAACGCGTAGGCAATCGCGAAGAGCAGCCCCTGCGTGACCACCACGGCACCGCCCGGCGAGACGTCCAGGTAGTAGCTAGCGTACAGGCCGGTCAGCGTTCCCGCGAGCGAAACCCCCACGCTCACGCCGAGCATGGGCACGAAGCGGTCGGTGAGCAGGCGCGCCGTGGAGCCGGGGATAACCAGCATCGCCACGACCAGCACCACGCCCACGATCTGCAGGGCCACCACGGAGGTGAGCGCCAGCATCACGAGCAGTAGCGCGCCGAGCAGGCGCGGACGCAGGCCAACGGCGCGCGCAAACCCCGGGTCGAAGGCGTACAGCACGAAGTCGCGGCGCTTAATGAGCAGCACGGCCGCCACGAGGACCGCCAGGATGGCGACCTGCGTGACGTCTGCCCAGGACACGCCCAGCACGTTGCCGAAGAGGATGTGGTTCAGGTCGGTATTGGACGGTGTGACCGAAATCAGCACCAGGCCCAGTGCGAAGAGGGTTGTGAACACGATGCCGATGGCGGCGTCCTCGCGCACGCGGCCGCTGTGTTGCACCCCGCCGATGAGGGCTACCGCCACGAGGGCGGCAACCACCGCGCCGACGGCGAAGGGCGCGCCAAAAATGTAGGCGAGCACCACACCGGGCAGCACCGCGTGGGAGATGGCGTCCCCCATGAGCGACCAGCCGAGCAACACGAGCCAGCAGGAGAGCAGGGCGCAGACGGCGGCGGCGATGACGGTGACGACCACGGCGCGGAGCATGAAGGGCAGGGTGAGCGGTTCCACCAGAAAATCTAGAATGTTCATTCTTAGTTTCTCCCTTCGGGGATGCGGGTCTGAGCGGTCTGCGAATCCCGGGTAACCCGGTCCCTCGCGGCACGAGCCCAGGGGGCGGCGGGTGTAGAATCCTCGGCGGCGGAACCCTCAGGCGCGGGTACCTCGGTGGTCGCTGCAGGCGCAGAAGCCGCGGACGCGCCGGCATCCACTTCCATGCCGAAGGCACGCACCAGATTCTCGGGGGCGAGCACCTTCTCGGGGGTGTCGTGCATCAGAATCTCACCGCGTAGCAGTAGCGCCTCGTCGGCGAACTGGCGCAGGGTCGCCAAGTCGTGCGTGGAAACCAGCACGGTCGCGCCCTCGTCGCGCAGCTGTTCGATGACCTGAATGAGCATCGCCTCGCTGCGCTTGTCCACGCCGGCGAAGGGCTCATCCAGCAGTAGCAGCTGAGCGCCCTGGGCGATAGCGCGTGCCACGAAGGCGCGCTTACGCTGACCGCCCGAGAGCGCCCCAATCTGACGGTCGGCCAGGTCGGTCAATTCCACGCGGGCGAGCGCCTCGTCCACGGCGGTGCGGTCCGCGGCACGCAGGCGGCGGGTGATGCCGAGGGTACGGTAGCGGCCCATGCTGACGACCTCGCGCACCGAGATGGGGAAGGTCCAGTCAATCTCCTCGCTCTGCGGAACGTAGCTGACGATTCCGGCGCGGTGGCGGTGGGCGCGCTTGCCGCCGACGGCCTGCCCGTCGAGGGTGATGGTACCGGCGTGCGCGGGCACGACCCCCATGATGGCCTTGAAGAGGGTGGATTTGCCGGAGCCGTTCATGCCGATCAGGCCGCAGATACGCCCGGTGTCCAGGGTGAAGGATGCGCCGGTGAGGGCGCGGACTGGCCCGTAGTTCACGTGCACATTTTCGCAGGTGAGAAGTGACATTCGGGAGTTCTTTCGAGGTTTCTTCGGTGTTGTAGTGATGCCGGGTGTGTGACTCGGCCGGTGCCTCTCGGAGGCCGTTCGGGCTATTTCTTCTCACCCTTGAGCCCGGCCACGATGGTGTGGGAGTCATAGCGAATCATGTCCAGGTAGGTGGGTACGGGGCCGTTCGAGTCCGAGAGGGAGTCCACGTAGAGCACGCCGCCGAATCGGGCGCCGGTTGCGTCGGCCACCTGGCGCATGGGGTTGTCTGCGACGGTGGATTCGCAGAACACGGCGGGCACGCGGTTGTTGCGCACGTAGTCGATGGTGGAGGAAATCTGCGAGGGGGTGGCCTGCTGCTCCGAGTTGACCGCCCAAATGTACTTCTCGTTCAGCCCAGCGTCGGAGGTCAGGTAGGAGAAGGCACCCTCGCAGGTGACGAGCGCGCGCTGGTTTTCGGGCAGGGTGGAAATCTCGCTGACGAGCTCGTCCCGCACCTGCTGCAGCTGCTTCTTGTAGGCTTCGCCGCGGGACTTGTAGTCGGCGGCGTGCTCCGGGTCGAGAGCGCTAAACTCGCGGACCATGACGTCCACGTACTTCTGCACGTTGCTGGTGCTCATCCAGGCGTGGGGGTTGGGCTTGCCCGCGTAGGCGTCCTCGGTAATGGAGATGGGTGTGACCCCCTCGCTGACGGTCACGTGCTTAGCGTGGGATTCTTCAACGAACTTGGCGAACCAGGATTCGAGGTTCAGGCCGTTGTCGAGCACCAGGTCGGCGGCGTGCGCCTTCTTCAGGTCGGAGGGGGTGGGCTCGTACTCGTGAATCTCTGCGCCGGGCTTGGTGAGGGATTCGACGTTCAGGTCGTCGCCCGCGACGTTGCGGGCGATGTCTGCGAGCACGGTGAAGGTGGTGAGCACGGTCTTCTTGCCGCTGCTGCTCTTAGCGCCGCCGGTGGTACCGGTGCTGCCGCAGCCGGTGAGTACGAGCAGCAGGGTGAGCGCGAAGGCGGCGCAGAGCGCCTGGACGAGGCGGCGTGCGTTGCTGCCTGCGGGGGTGAGAGCGTTCATGAGGCATCCTTCATTGGAAGTCACGGGTTTGAGTATGTGGTTGATGCGTTGGGATTTGCCGCGCCGGGACGATAGGGACACGGTGTGTCTGCCCAGGCATCATGATGCGCTTTTACCTGTCGTCCCGGGCGGAATTTAACAATAGTTCGGCTAGACGAACTTTTCAACTAAGCCACACAGAAAACCCTGAAAATACAGCAAAGAGACACAGATACACCAAGGAGGCGAGAGCCTCACCCTCGCCTCCTCACACCCTCACACAGGTATATGACAGCTATTTAGTCGGCAATCTCCACGACCACCGGCGTGTGGTCGCTCGCGCCCTCACCGGCGCGTTCCACCCTATCGATCCAGGCGTTCTGCACCCGGGCCGCGAGCGCGGGCGAGAACAGCTGAAAGTCGATACGCATGCCCTCATCCTTGGTGAAGCGGCCCGCTTGGTAGTCCCAGTAGGTGTACTCGCCCGGGGTGTGCGGACGCACCACATCCACCATGCCCTCCTTCAGCAGGGCGACAAAGGCTCGGCGCTCGGGCTCGGAGACGTGGGTCAGCTCGTTATCACGGAAGTAGTCGATGTCCCACACGTCGGCGTCCTCGGGGGCGACGTTCCAGTCGCCAACCAGGGCGAGCTGCGACTGCGGGTCGGTGGCCAGTTCATTGTGCACGTTCTGGCGCAGCGCCTCCATCCAGCGGAGCTTATAGTCCATGTGCGGGTCGGTCAGACCGCGGCCGTTGGGCACGTACAGGCTCCAGACGCGCACGCCGCCGCAGGTAGCGCCAATTGCGCGCGCCTCCAGCACCTCGGGCTCGCCGGGCTTACCGAAGCGCGGCTGGTTATCGAAGCCGCGCTGCACGTCCTCAAGGCCCACGCGGGAGGCGATCGCCACGCCGTTCCACTGGTTCAGCCCAAAATGCGCCACCTCGTAACCCATGAACTCGAAGAGGTCGAAGGGGAAGGTCTCGTCCTTGGTCTTGGTCTCCTGCAGGGCGAGCACGTCGACCTCGTGCTCGTCGAGCCAGTCTTCGACGCGGTTTTCGCGGGCGCGGATTGAGTTGATGTTCCAGGTGGCAATCTTCATGCCTTCTAGCTTAGCGGGTGCGGGGAGCTCACCTCACGGGCGGGCGTATCGGAGGCATACCGGTACACCACCGCCCGCCTGCGCAACCCATTCAGTCACGCCGGTGGGCGGTGAATATATGCACTAGTCAGCACTGATTTTAGCCAATGTCAGCCCTAGTTACCGGCGAGCGTTCCGACGACCTTCAGGCCGGCCTTCTCGTAAGCCCGAAGCATGTAGAGCGCATCCGAGAAGTACAGCGGATCGCCGGGCTTTACCTTATCCGTCACGCCGTCGCCGTCACGATCGGCCGCCGGGTACTCGCCCAGGGTGCGGGTGAGCCAGCGGCTCTCGGTGGCGAAGGGGCTCTTACGCGCATCACGCTCAACCAGCTTCGGGCGGCGGATGACCGCGGCTCCCTCCGGGCTACCCGCCGCACGGTAGAGGAACGCAGCAAGAGTGTAGCGGCTGGCGCGGTCGTCGGGGTGGAAGAGGCCGTCGTCCCAGCCGGCGGTGATGCCCGCATCCGCGGCCCAGATGATGGCGGCATAGTTCGGGTCGCTGGCGGGCACGTCAGCGTAGGGAGAGACAGTCGGAAGGTCCTTCGCCGCGGGCGAGCCGGCCATGCGGTAGAGCAGGCGCACCAGCTCGGCGCGGGTGACGGTCGCATCGTGGCGACGACGAGCGACATACTCGCCCTCGTCGAGGTAACCGCGGCAGACGGCCCACACGCCGGGTGTGGGGGACGCATCGCCCACGAGGCGTTCAACGCAGGTGTTGTACTCGGTGTCAGCGTTGTTTCGGGGCGGCTGGACGGCGGCCACCGCGGTCTGGGGGTGGGGCACCACTGCGGATGCGCCCACCGGCAAGGCACCCAGGGCGAGGGCGACGGTCAGGGTGAGCACGCGACGCAGGGGTCGTGCGGGTGCAAGGGAGCGTGAGAAAGCCGAAAGCATGGTGCGGTCCTCGTACATTGTGGTTGGAAACCGGCCGGAAGGAACCGGTTGGGTCGGTGCGACACCAAAGGAAGGCGCCGGGCCGCCCGCGGCGCGCGAGCGGTTCCGGGCAGGCGACAGCATTAAACCTTCCCTTTTAATAAAGTTAAAGTACATCTCGAAAATTTATTCAAGATGAAATTGAATTCTTAGTGCGTGGTCGCCCCGACGCACAACCTCTTAGCGCGCGGCTCCCCCGCCCGGGCCCTAGCCGCGCATGACGTTATACGCCTCTACGCGAAGCTGAGCGGGCGTGGAGGTGGTGTGGCGCAGGTCCTCCACCTCAATCACCACGTTCACGCCCATTTCACCGGTCACGTACACACGGCGACCCAGCATATTGCCGTCGCCGATGCGCTCGTCCTGCGCAACGCCGTCGGTAATGCGAAGATCGTAAATCTTGTTTTCGATGTAGTAGCCGTACAGCGAGGCGGCCTGCTCGGGCGGGTTATAGGAGACGGGAGCGACCATGCGGGTACCGCGGGCATTGCGGCTGATGTACCAGTTGGCCGCCTCGTCGGCGCGGGCGGCACCGCTGACGGTTCCGGCCCAGCTGGACGCCTCACCCGCGCAGCCGATGAAAACGTTATTGGCCCACTCGACGAGCCAGCCGTGGCCCGCGTTGGAGCGGGCGGTGCAGCCGATGAACATGTTGCGTTCGCCCTGCACGATCCAGCCCGCCCCGGCGTTGCGGGTGCCGGGTTCGTAGAGGGCGCTCTTGCCGAGGGTGCGGTGGTTGCTATTGCTGGAGCAGTTCTCGAACTTGGACTGGGCCGCGTACACCTCGATACCGGCGTAGGAGCCGCCGCTGAGGTTGGCTTCGGCCACGTCAATGCCGCGTAGCTTGTTGTCGGCCGCGCCGGAGTTCTGACCTTCGGTACCGCGGCGGCGGTGGCCGACGGGCTTGCCGAGCAGCAGGCCTTGGTTGAGGGTGCGGCGCACGGTCACGTCGTCGATTTTCATGCCCTGGTCGTCCAGGCCGAGCACGGCCACACCAATGGCGGTATCCCAGACCTCCACACCGGCGATGACGGGCACGATATCGGGCTCGTTGAGCTGATCGCCCGTGAGGTGCGTGTGCATGATGACCCCGGCAACGTGGTCAAGCGGGGTGGTGTGCGCATCCAGCGGGTAGCTATCGATGGGGGTGTTAGCAGCGTTGGTGCGGATGTGCAGGTTGCGCACGCCCATGCGCATGGGCTTGTTCGCGTTGTAGGCGCCGTAGACGGGGGTCGTGTAGCGGACGACGGGGGAGCCGCGGGGGTGCCCGATGATCCCGTCGCTGGTGGAGGGAATGGCTCGGTCGGAGCGGGCGAGGACGACGGGCGCGGGGCCCTGCCCGATAACCTCGACACGGTGCTTGATTTCGATGAAGGGGTAGGAAACGCGGTAGATGCCGCGGGGTAGCTCAACGGATCCGCCGCCGTGCGAGGCGACGTCGTCGACGGCTCGCTGAATGGCCGCGGTGGAATCCTTGGCGCCGGTGGGATCTGCGCCGTAGTTGACGGCGTTAATGCTCATGGGAGTATCAGGCACGTGAGGCTCAATTCTTTCCGGGAGGGGTGTAACGCGGCCGGTGTACGGGCCGCGGTGAGGCGGTTGAATTGAGTGAATAGGATGCGCGGGCGGTGCGCTGTGCTGAGCGAGTTGAGCGGGGCGGCTCATCGTAAGCCGCCCGGTGCGGGCCCTTTCGCGCGGGGCGAGAATGGCTCCTGCTCAAGGGTACCGCATTGCACCGGCGGAGGCGATGACCGGCACCCTGCGCCCGCCCACTCCCCTGCCGCCTCTCCCCCGCCAGGGGCGGCGGGCCGCGCATGCAACGGGGCGCTTAAACGCCGCGGGGGCGAGGATTTCTCCTCGCCCCCGCGGCGACTGGTGTCGGTTCCGGGCCGCTGCATCAGCCCGGAACTATTGGTCCGGAAACACCAGAGCGAGTCCGTACCCCCTCGGGGCGGTCTCGCACGTCGAGGCCATCACTAGCCCATGAACACGCCGTTGCCGCGCTTCTCCAGCTGCTTGGGTGCGAAGGTCGAGTGACGGATGTGGTCCACCTCGATGAGCACGTTATCGCCCATCGCGCCGGTCACGTGCACGCGGCGGCCCACCATGTTGTTCTCGCCCAGGCGCTCGTCCTTGGCGGAACCGCTCGTGATGTGCATATCGCGAATGTTGTTCTCAATGTAGAAGCCGTACAGCGAGGCCTTGGCCCAGCTGTAAGGGTTGTGCGAGCGGGGTGCCACGAAGCGGCTACCGCGGGCGTTACGGCCGATGTACCAGTTGGCGGCCTCGTCACCCTTCGCAGCACCGGTCACGGCGTCCTGGAAGCTAGAAGACTCACCCAAGCAGCCAATGAACTGGTGATTACCCCACTCCACGAGCCCGCCGTGGCCGGCGTTCTCCTGGGCGGTGCAGCCAATGAACATGTTGCGGGTGCCCTGAATGAACCAGCCGGCGCCCACGTGGCGGGTCTTCACCTCGTACAGGGCGTTCTTACCCTGGTTGCGCTTGTTGAACCAGCTGGTCGACAGCTCAAACTTCGACTGGGAAGTGTAAATCTCGATGCCGGCGAAGGTACCGTAGCTCATGTTGGCGTCGGAGACGTCAATCATGGAGAACTTGTTATCTGCCGCGCCGGGGGTATCACCCTCGCGAGCGCGCAGCGGGTGGCCCACGGGCTTGCCGACCAGCAGGCCCTGGCGCAGGGTCTGGCGGATGCGGATCTTGTCAATCTTCATGCCCTGGTCGTCCAGGCCCAGGATGGCCACGCCAATGGCGGTGTCCCAAATCTCGATGTTGGAGAGGGTGGGCACTGCGTCCGGCTCACCGGGGTTAGCGTCCGCAATGCGGGTGTGGAAGATGACGCCCGCAACATTGTCGACGGGCTGGGTGTGCTTCTCCAGGAAGATCTGGTTGCTCTTAGAATCCAGCGGCAGGTTGTACTTGTTAGTGCGGATAAACAGGTCGCGCACGCCCATGCGCATGGGCTTGTTCTGGTTGGTGCCACCGCTCATGGGGGTGGTGTAGCTGCCGGTGTGGAACACGCCGGTACATTCGTAGCTACCGTTCTTGGTGGAGGGGATGCTCTTGTCGGTGAAAGCGACGATGCGGGTTGCCTGACCGTGGCCGAAGATTTCGACGCGGTGCTTCATTTCGATGAAGGGGTAGGAGACTCGGTAGATACCGCCGGGGATCTCGACGGAACCGCCGCCCTGTGCGGCGACGTCATCAACGGCCTTCTGGATAGCGCTGGTGGAGTCTCGTACACCTGTGGGGTCAGCGTTGTACTTGGAATCGCATACGTTCACGCTCATGATGGTAGCCATGATAATGTGTCCTCGTTTCTGGGGTGGATGCACTACAGCGACGAGCACGCAGGATAGCCGGAGCTATAGCTGCGCGTGGTGAAGCTGAGTTATCCAGTTGTGTCTGAGTGAATGTTTGGGAGCGTCTGCCGGTGCGAGGGAGTGAATCTCTTCCGGCCATCGCGCGGTCGGGGAGTGAATCCGCCGCGGCGAGTGCTCCGGGCCGGTTGAGGGAGTGAATCTCTACCGTGCCCATGTGACGTAGCGTCAGTAAATACTCGCAGGTGGAACCCGGTTTCGCTGAAGCTACAGTGAAATATTCTAAAGCACCATTTGGCTAATGCGAACCCCCAACACCGGATAGTGTTCAGGGTCTCCGAGGGGAATTTTGGGCCGAATACCCTGCGAACCCCACAGAAAATCAACTGACCAGCACAAACACCACATATTGCACATAAGTGCACTGGTCGGTTATTTTTAAAAAATTTCGTCATGTTCCCCTCGTGAACGCCCCGCACGCTATCCGAGAGGGCAGCGGACGACCGCGTGCGGGGGACGCCGGCTACTTCTTCGAAGCCTCCAGCGCGGCCGCCGCGCCCACCACATCCAGGCGCGCGTAACGCCCCGCAAGCCAGGTGCAAATCATCAGCTGAACCTGGTGGAAAATCATGATCGGCAGCATCATCAGGCCCAGCGAGCCCGCACCGAAAATAATGATGGCCATGGGCAGGCCGGCTGCCAACGACTTCTTCGAACCGCAGAACTGAATCGTGATGCGGTCGGCACGGTTGAACCCCAGGCGCTTAGCCAGCTGGTCGGTCAGCCACAGCATGAACACCACAATAATCGCCATGAGCACAACCAGCAGCACGATCTGCCACCAGGCCACGCGCGTCCACACGCCCTGCACCACCGAAGCGGAGAACGCTGAATACACAATCATCATGACCGAGAACTTATCCAGCCACTTGGTCGTCGGCTTCTTGGCGAACTCCCCCACCCAGCGGCGCGTGAGCTGGCCGAGCACGAACGGCAGGAACAGCTGAATCGCGATGTCGAGAAACACGGTGCCCGAGAACTCAATATGGTCCGTGTGCATCAGCAGCATGGCCAGCAGCGGCGTGGCCACCACACCCACAATCGAGGAGAGGGAGGCGCTCACAATCGCCGCCGCCACGTTACCGCCCGCAATCGAGGTGAACGCAATGGATGCCTGCACGGTCGAGGGCACAAAGGTCAAGAACAGAATACCCATGTACAGCCCATCACCGAGCACAAAACGCAGTGGTGAAAGCGCCAAACCGACCAGCGGGAACAGCACGAACGTGCAGCTGAGAATCATCAGGTGCAGACGCCAGTGGGTCAGGCCGCGAATAGCCTCCGCGGTGGAGAGGCGAGCGCCGTACAGGTAGAACAGCAGGGCGACCGCGAACTTCGTTCCGGTGCTGAACCAGTCGGCGAAGTCGCCGCGCGCCGGCACGATAATTGCGAGGATGACCGCACTAATGAGCATGGTCAGCAGCGGGTCGAGTTTGATGGAGCGCAGTGATGAGAGCATAGTCCCCATTCTATGACCCGCGGTTAAAGAGCTGAACCCGCCGGGGGCACCTCTCACGATGAGATGCCCTCGGCGGGTTCTTGAGCCTTTAGCGCCCGCGGGCGCGTTCACGGCTTAGCGGGCTACTTGTTGCCGGGGTCGAAGCCGTAACCGCCCTCGCCGGAGGGGCCGGCGTCGGGTCGGTTGGAGCCGGGCTGCTCAGGGGCCGACCCGAACGGGCCGGGCTGAGAAGCGGGCTGGGGTCCGGACTGATCCGGGGTTCCGGACTGCTGGCCAGGCTGCTGGCCGGGCTGGCCGAAGCCGGAGGCCGCCTGCTGGCCGAAGCCGGACGCACCCGCAGCGGGTGCACCGCCGGCGGCCGCGTACGCATCCCAACGCTGGGCGTGGAACGCGCGAGCCTGCTCGGTCTGCCAACCGCTGAACAGGGCTGTGTTCTCGGGGTATGCGAGGTCCTCCTCGGGCTTCTGTACCACGTCCACGGTCTCGAGGTTGAAGGGCTCCCAGGTCTTCTGGTTTTCCTGCATGAACTCGGTGGACTGAATCGGGTCGGGCCACATGCCAACGGGCTCCGAAGCGGGAACCAGCACGGGCACGCGCGGGGTGCCGTTGTCCGTGGGGTTCTCGGTCGGGCGCCAGAAGAGGCGACCCGGCTGGGTGCGGTCACGCAGGGCGTGGGCACGCCAGGTAATCACGGGGTGGCTCATCAGCAGGTGCACGGACCAGACAGCCAGGCCGCGGTCGGGGACGGCGCGGTCGGGCAGCTCGTCGAAGTTGACCTGCTTATTCAGGTACTTACCGGCGGCCATGACCTTGATGGCACCCTTGGCGCCTTCGGGGCAGAAGCGGTAGCCGAAGTTATCGGCGGTGTACTCCTGAGCGCGAGACAGTGCGCTAGACAGTATGGGGATGCGGCTGAAGAGCGTGGTGAAAATCAGACGGAAGTAGCTGACGTGACCGGCCGCGATGTGGCCCACCTCGTGGCCGATAATGAAGCGCAGGGCCTGCGGGTCACGGGACTTACCGCCGATTTCGAACAGGTCGGAGTAGATGCAGATGAAGCGGCGGAAACCGTGACCCGATGCGAAGGCGTTAATGGTGCCGTTACCGCTGATAACGTACGCATCGGGTACGCGGCGCAGGCCGGCTGCCTCGGCGGCCTCGGCGAGCATCTGGTACGCCTCGGGGAACTGGGTCGGGGTGATGCGCACACCGTTCACACGCTGCTGGGCGTAGAAGAGGGCACGACCGATGAAGAGCACGAGGGGGCCCAGAACCAGCATAGACACGGCCTGCATGACGATGTCCTGCACACTGCTTGCCACGCGGCTGCTTGTGCCGCCTGTGTAGTCGCCCGAACCGGACGAGAAGAGCCACTGGCCCATGCGGCCAAACAGCGTAATGATCGACATGAACAGCACGACGTAGCCGGCCGCGGTGACCGCGTAGGCGGCGACCAGCCACGGGATTTCGGCGGGGTGACGCAGCGCGTGCAACACCTTCGTCGGCAGTATGGACTGGTAGGCGAAGAACCTAGGTTCCGGAAGGGGGCTCACCGGCTTCTGACGCTTATCTTCGGGCAGCCAACCCGCGGAGAGGTCCTGCGGAAGGGGCGTGCCCTGCGGGGCGGGGCGCCCCTGGGAGCCGGGCTGGGCGTTGAACTGCCCGCCAGGCTGGTGGTTTTCAGGAGGTTGAGTCATTTCTCGTCCACTTCGTATCGAGTGTTGTCTGACTCCACTCTATCGGGTTTGGGCACGCTTGGGTGAATACGAGAACGGTTTTTCTCACAAACCGCACGTATTTGGGCGTCCGGGTGAGCAAAAGCCCGCCGCAGCACCCGTTAGCAACGGATGCTGCGGCGGGCTGAAGCTCTACGCGCCGCGTGCGGGATGCCTCACGCACCCCGCGCGGTAACCGCGCGAAACTCGAGCGATTAGAGGCTCTTGACGAGCTCCTCGGTAGCCTCGGCGATGGCCTTCTCCTCGTTGGTGGGGATGACCAGAACCTTGATGGCGGAATCCTCGGTGGAAATCACGCGGGGCTCGGGGGAGCGCTTAGCGTTCTCCTCCTCGTTGTACTTGATACCCAGGGGGCCGAGGCGGTCCAGGACCAGCTTACGGAAGTCGCCGGAGTTCTCGCCGATACCTGCGGTGAAGATCAGAGCCTGTGCGCCGCCAACAACCAGGTTGTAGCCGCCGATGTACTTCATCAGGCGGTAGGAGGTCATGTCCAGTGCGAGCTGTGCGCGCTCGTCACCGGACTGTGCAGCCTCAACGACCTTACGCATGTCGTTGGAGCCAGCCAGTGCGAGCAGGCCGGACTCCTTGTTCAGGATGGTGTCCAGGCGTTCACCGTCAATGCCCTCACGAACCAGGATGGTGGTCAGTGCGGAGGGGTCGATGTCGCCGGAGCGGGTACCCATGATCAGGCCGGCCAGCGGGGTGTAGCCCATGGAGGTGTCCACGGACTTGCCGTCCTTCACTGCGGTCACGGATGCGCCGTTACCGAGGTGTGCCACGATGCCGTTGAACTTGTCGCGGGCGATGCCGAGCATGTCGGCTGCAACGTGAGAGACGTACTCGTGGCTGGTGCCGTGGAAGCCGTAGCGGCGGATGCTGTACTTGTCAGCCAGGTCGTAGGGGATTGCGTAGCGCCATGCTTCTTCGGGCATGGTGGAGTGGAACGCGGTGTCGAAGATGGCAACCTGCGGCAGGGAGGGCCACTTGTGCATTGCTGCGCGCATGCCCTGAACGTGTGCGGGGTTGTGCAGCGGTGCCAGCGGGGAGAGGTCGTCGATCTGCTGGACAACTTCCTCGGTCAGCAGGGTGGGGTGAGTGAACTTCTCTGCACCCTGCACCACGCGGTGGCCGACTGCCTGCAGCTCACGGCCTGCCAGGACGGGCTCGAGCTTCTCGGACATGATGTCGAATGCGACCTCGTGGTTGGGCACGTCGGTGCCGATGTTTTCGACCAGGCCGGAGGTCAGCATCTGCTCTGCTTCGGGGAGGGAGGTGTCACGCACCTGGTACTTCAGGGAGGAAGAACCAGCGTTCACAACGAGAATAAGCATGAAAGTGTCTCTTTCGTAGTTTTCTTTTCGTTCCATTCTCGCACTTTTCGAGCCTGCGTGCGAGACGGCCCCGACAGTGTTTTTAACGGGGGTTTTTACTAGGGGTGATATCGGGGGCAGGAGGCGCCGGTTTGGTGGGCTCTTTTCTTTTCGGTTGTCGTAACCGGCTCACGGGCTGCCGAGTTTTAGGAATGTTAGACTGGTAGTGCATCAAAAACTTGAAACTAGCTCCATAGCATACGCTTTGGACCTGGATGGAAGGGCCCTGAGGATCTGCAGGTGGTGAAATATACAGAAGCCACCACGCTATCCAACTGGGCTTTTGCACACAAGGCACCCCCCACAGGGTGCCTTTCCTATACCCCCTGCACCGAAGCAACCGGGAACAAAACAACCACACCACCAACCACAACAGAAAGAACACCCATGATCAACACCAACCCCACCGCCCCCGCATGGATCACCCACACCGACCTCATCCAAATCGACGGCAGCCACTACATCACCTACCCCGACGACCTCGCCCTCACCCAAGCACTACGCACCGACATCGCCACCGCACAAAGCATCAACCACCTCCTCGACAGCCTCACCACCGAACTCGCCGACGAAGAACCCATCGACGAAATGATCACCCTCATCAACGAAGGATTCGCCACCATCGGCAACTCGCAAGCCTTCCTCTACAACCTACGCCTACGCTGCATCGCCCTAAACAACCTGCTCAAGAAATACACCCCCGGACAGTACGGCCGCTACCCCATCGACGCCGACACAAAGCAGGACCTACTCAACACCGCCATCGAACTAGCCGTCAAGGGTGAAGAGAAAGCAAACCACCTCACCGAAAACGGCTACCAGTTCCCCACCCTCCCCACCCCCGGCACCACCCTACGCGAACCCGATAACCGCGAAGTCGAAAACTACGTAGCAGCCCTCGATAATGAGGACATCCCCGCACAGTTCAAGCAGATGGCAGCCCTACGCGAACGCGTCTCCGACTTCGCACAAGAACTCGACGAAGCAAAGGCCGCCAACAGCACTGTCCCCCAGGCCTTCGAACTCAAGGAAGACGGATCCTACTTCTCCAACGAAGAAGACTTCCAGCGGTGGATGGAAGAGTACTCCCCCGCCCTGGCACGCGTCATCGCCCTAGAGCCGTCCTGGGCTGAACCGAACTTCATCCCGATGCTCTCGCGCGCACTGGTGCCGGTGTACAAGGCAACTCGCGTGGAGCCGTTCATGCGTGAGGATATTCTCTCGCGTGCTCTGGCGTCGGTGCTGGCGTCGGTTGAGGATGCGGGTGTGCGTGAGTCGGTTCGTCGTGAGCTAACTAAGCGCACCTACTAAGAGAACGGTTTTAGTGGGATAGCTCGTGCTGCTGATGCACCTGTTGCTGCACTGCGCGGGCAGGCTTGGCTTGCTGCTGAGGTCCTCGAGCCTTCGCGGCGGCTACAGCCTGGTGCGGGTGCGCACCGAGGGACTGGTCGTTGAGCTTGGCCGCGTGTGCGGTTTCTGAATCGTAGTGAGCCTCGTAGTAGGCGGCACGCTCACCGCGGGCTTCAGCCTGATCCCACTCATGACCAGCCTGGGCATGAGCCTGCTCTGACTGGTTCTCGTGCTCTTGAGCTTCAGCTGGGTCGTTAGAGTCGAGTTCCTTCTGACGCTCAGAATCGGAGAGGTTCTCCCGTTCTTCAGCTCGTTCCTCGGCCTGGTGTTGTTCGTAGCGTTCTTCCCAGCCGTGTTCCTTCAGGTATGCCAGGTAGTCGGCGAGGGTGAACCCGTATTCGTTCCGTAGCTTATCGTCGAGGTGGTGGTAGGCTGCGGCGGCGTCAGCGCGGTAGGGTGCTTCCTGATCTGCCGCGGTGGCCCATTCGGCTAGGTCGCGGCTGGTTGCGGTAGCCCACCATGATTCTTCCCAGAGCCGCGCATACGGAGATGCAGGAATCTGTGTATCTGCATTTACAGATTCCTGGTTTTCTGCACGGGCGACCCGCTGCTTATGGTTCTGCAATGCCTGACGAATCTGCTGGGCAATAGCCTGCAGTTCACGGGAAAGCTCCTGCTCAACATCGGTGCTGTGGTTGTCGAAGGGGTGAATGTTCATCGTTGACCTCACGGGGTATCGGTGCTTTCTTCCAGATTAACAGAGCATCGTCTCGTGTGCTGCTGAGAACGGTGAAGGGGTATGGGGTGAGAAATCCACTACTGGATTTCTCGCCCCATACCTCTTCCTTAGAGCTCGATGCCTCGCTCTGGGGGTTCAGGACCTCGACGTGGTGCCTCATTCTGAGACCGGCCTGTCTGTGGTGTGCCATTTTTCTGTAACATTACCCTGATTGCACTGATGGAATTATATTCTTCGTTATTGTTTTTTGATAATGTTTGATTGCTATTTTCATTCTTTATTTGAGAAATATTACTTTTATTCATACTTGGAACATTTAGAGAGTCAAGATTCTTGTATGACTTATTTCGAGGATTAATCGATAGTACATGTATCTGATTTGCACTCTTATTGATTGAATAGATAACTCGATAGTCTCCAGCGCGGATGCGATACAAATCTGCGCCTGAATAGGATAGCTTTTTATATTTGGGTGGGAAAGGGGTTGTTTCTAGGTCTGAAATTTTTGACAGAATCCGTTTGTAGTCATAAATAGATCCTCGTCGTATTTTTTTGAGAGCTTTAGCGGGTTGAGAATTTGGGTCATATGGATTATCGGTCTGAGACCCGAATACAACTTCGTAGGCCATCGTTCTCCTGAAATTGCGGTTGGAAACTGGAAGTTTGAGGAGCTTCTGATTAAATGGTACTTCACTCAAGATGACTTAGTGTACACTATTTAAATAGTGTACACTATTTAAATACTTGTATATTTAAGTGAGGAAGCAATGGACCAGATATCACTGCTCGAGCTACGTAACAGCCTAGGAGACACAATCACTCGTGTATCCCATACCAACGAACGAATCATCATAACCAAAAACGGTAAATCTATTGGCGCTCTTATCTCCATTGACGATTTAGCGCTTCTGGAAGATCTCGAAGATGAGCGTGATGCTCGCGAAGCCATGAAACTACTGGCAACGACTAAAACAACCATACCGTTTGCAGAATTCGTAGAGGCTTTGGAAGCCGATATCGAATCTGAGAATGCGGACGATAACTAATCAGGTTGGGGTCTTCCATCCATACAAGGTATGGATGGAAGACCCCAACCTGTAAGCGACTTTAGAGTGTGATGACTTGATGTATTCAGCGGGGTGCGGTCAGAAACTCAAATCCCAAAGCTCTCAACACATTCCACTTCTTTTAAAGCTCTAAATCCCTGTTAATTCTCGACTGGATAATCCGCCGAGGCTCACCTCGATTCGGACCTGCCGGATTCATCACCGGGTGTCTGTTTATACCCATCTGCCCCAGTTGCAAAGCCTGGAGAGTTTCCTCATCCGCTTCAGGCCCAGGCGCACGCTCAGCACGGGCTTCCTGCACCTTCTGCTCTACCGGTGAGAGCGGCTTCGGCTGCTGCTCCGGCTCAGTAACCTGCTGGTCCTTCGGCTGCTTTTGCTGGTTTTCGGCGCGTTCTGCCAGACGGGTCGCCTTGGTATTACTCGCGCCGAAGTGAACGCACTACTGCGCGCAGCAAACTCCGAGCCCAAACCCTAGAAAGAAGTGAGTGGTTCCAACATAAGCCGTATGATGGAACCACTCACGCTACGTTAGAAAAGCTGCGTCTGCCCTTCCATAACCATTCCGCGCCCTAGCCGGTCTACTTCGTCCTGTCGGTAACCATACCTTAAAAACACGCAAAGGTGGGGGGCTCAAGATATACATCTTGAGCCCCCCTTCTTTAGTCTCCGAGTCCATAGCCGGATTCGCGGTTTAAGCCGTGATTGATATTGCGGTTAGGTGTCTGGGGTGTCTGCTGCTGATTCGCTCCAGTAGGCCCAGTGAAGCCATTCATAATCTGCTGGTAAATCTGCTGCGACTTTTCATCCTCAGCATCGAGTTGGGTCTCATGTGGGGTTTCGCGTGGTGTTGCAATCGCCTCGAACACTTGATACAGCTCTTCAGGATGCAGCTCTGTGGACCCCCTATCTGGCCCACTAAACATTGACCGCTGGTTCCAGACTTCTTTACTAACACGACCGTAGTCGAGCTGGAAGTTGCTCATTTCTGCCACGTGTTGCATGAAAATCTTATTAGTTCTGCCGTTACCCTCACGGAAGCAATGGGCGTAGTTTAGGTTTGCGAATACCTCAGAGGCGGCTTCAGCAAATTCTCTCCGACTGAGACTCCCCCACTCCGTTGCCTGAATTTTACGGGTTGCCTGATTCAGGTAGTGGTCAATACCCCCATTCTTCGCATCTGCAAAGATGGTCATATTCTTACTCATATTGACGGTACGGTACTCCCCCGCCCAGTCATAAACTTCCTGAAAGAGGTACCCATGAATTGCTTTGAGATGCTCGGCATCATAGGTGTGAGCGATAAGCCCTGGATCCCTCTTCAGCTTCTTCGCAAAAAATGCTGTCGAGTTGTACTCGAACAGGCTGAGGGCGATAGCATTATCTATCCCTGGGATATTGCGCATCACGTCATTATGCGGTGGCGGGAAGAAGTATGAATCCCATTCCGATTGATTGCTCATTACTTTTCTTCCTGCCGCGCAAGAGCCTCCTGGAGAGCGAGGGCCTCCTCCCGAATCTGCTTCCGGAACTCATCATCGCTGATACGCCCTAATTCATGGTCAATGAAGCGGGCTACTTCCTTGCGACTGAAGTTATATCCTTCAAGCCAGGAAGAGATGAGAGGTTCAACAACGTTTTGGTACTGCTCTTCGTTGAGCTGTGCGAATAGTTCAGGGTAACGGTCAGGAAGGTCAAAGTACTCAGCCATGAGTAGTTCTCCTTAGATATCGGTGGTGTATCGCGGGGTCATTCTAAATCTATCAGAATGACCTTACGGGTATTTTTAGGATACGTTGGTTACGCTTTCGCGCATAATGTACTGCAGCTTCAAGCAACTTGGCATGGCCCCATAGGTTACGCCTGCCACCTGCACCTCTTCTTTTGAGGCGGAAATATGGATGTGCAGAAATCTGTGTTTCTGTATATCCATATTTCCGTGTTCCGCAAGGTTCTTTAGTCGTCGAGCTGATTAATGAACTCAATCAGCAGCTCGGTCATGGTCTTGCCGGTCATGGCTGCATGTGCCTTCAGGCGGGTGTGGGCGCTGGCCGGCAGGTTGAGGGTCAGGCGCTTGATGGGCTCTTCTACTTCCCCGCTGTTCTTAAATGCCTGTTCGAAGCTGGCGCGGTTCTTCACGCTCTTCTCGGTACTGGAGGGGACGGTGACGTTAAGCTTCTTCTTTGCGGTTGCCATTAGGATTCCTTTTCAAGGCCGATGAGGGTGATGAGTTGGGCGGCGACTTCGTCGTATCCCGCGAGGTCATCAGGGACAAATCCATAGCTGGCGCGTACGGACTGCTTGGGGCGGATGGAGGTCTCGAAGATGGTGATGCCAGATTCTTCGAGTAGCTCCTTGGTCTCGCGGAAGAGTACGGTGCGCGGGTCTGCAGAGGTGAGTAGTACGGCGGCGGGTTTACCTTCGGGAATGGAGGTAAGGGTGGAGAAGACGCGAGTGATATCCAGGCCAGCCGGTGCCGCCGGAATAATGAGTGTATCAGAGCGCTGAGCAATCGCATTAAGAATGGACTCGTTCAGCGGGGGCGAGTCAATAAGGGTAACCTCGGCGGTGGTGCGGCGCTTCTTGATCTGGGGTACATTGACGGGTGAGACCTCGAAGGGGAATTTACCGCCGTTTTCTTCTGCAGTGAAGGCCCAGTCGGTTGCGGAGCCCTGAGGGTCTGCATCCCAGACTTCGACGCTATAGCCTGCATTGGTGTGGGCGTGGGCGAGGTAGATGGTGCTGACGGTCTTGCCGCCGCCACCCTTGGCGTTGATGATGCCGATGATGGGGCTCATGGATTCTCCAATCTATTTCTCTGTATATACAGTTCAGCAGAAAAACAGAAATCTGCATATGAAGATTTCAATATTTCTTTATTTCTATACAGAATTATCCCTTGTCAAGACATAACTAAAGGGGGCGAGTGAACCGTTACGATTCACTCACCCCCACTCAGCTATATGCTAGGCATTAGAGGCCTTTCGGCGTACAGACCATACGCCAGCGGCACCGGTAAGAATCAGCATAAAACCGCCGACTGCGATTCCGCCAGTCTCGGCACTGATACCGGGGTAAGCCAACTCGTCGCGGGCGGTAGCCGGCGCCGTGGATTGAGCAGACGGCACCGAAGTGGGGGATTTCGCATCTGCAGCAGGCTGAGCTGATGATCCCTTCTTACTCTTGGGGGTCTTGGAGCCCGGTGCTTGCGGAGCAATGCCCACCTCGTCGCTACCGGTTACTGCGTGGTCTCCAGTATCTGAGGTTGCACGGGAGTGTGCCTGGGCATCCTCGGGTGCGATGGGCACCTCGGTACTGACTACCTCTGAGTTATCGGGTGTCTCATTATCCACAGTGTCCGCAGATGCTTTCTGGCTCGGCTCGGGGGTAGGTGCGATGACGACTTCAACCTCGCCGGGGGTTTCAGTAGCCTCGGGTGCCGGAGTTGAAGTCTCGGGCTCCGGTTCGATAACAGGTGCGGTGTCGTCAGCCGGCTGGTGGTCGGCGGGGGTTTCATCGTGCTCGCTACGGGCCGGTTCAGGCTCAGGTGCAATGGGCACATCGGTGTTCCCCGGGGTTTCAGGTGCCGGGGTAGTAGGTTCAGGGGAGGGGTTGATGGGCACGTCGGTATTGCCCGGCGTTTCAGGAACCTCATGGGTCGGCTCAGGGGTGGGCGCGATGACGACTTCAACTTCACCGGTGGTGGGGGTTTCCTCGTGAGGTTCGGGATGAGTCGCCTCCTGTGCAGGTGCTTCAGGGTCGGCGGGGGTTTCCGCTTCGGGGGTTGTCCCTTCCTGCGGTGCAGTATCAGCTGGTGCTTCTGCAGGCGCTTCCTGTGCTGGTTCTTCGGCGGGTGCTTCCGCTTCGGCAGGGGATGCGGTGACGAACTCGGGCGTAGTGGCAGGCTGGGTTGCTGCGTTACCGGCACCGTTTTTGGTGATGAGGGCAACGGTCAGGTCGCGGGTCTGGTCGCGGTTGGGCTGGCCATTATCACGGATGGTGATGGAGCCGCTCTGGGTGGGTGTTTCTGCTGCGGTCGCTGCGGTGCAACTGATAGCGCCTGCTGCGGCGGCGAGGGTGAGGGAAGTGATGAGAGCCTTGCGGTTCACTTTTTACTCCTCTTAATTAAGGGTTAATGACGATGCTGTGTTGGTCGGGGCTGACGGTTACGCGGTGTCCGTCTGCGGTTGTGCCAAGAACTGGGGTGTCGGTGGAAGCTATATAGCCGCTGGAGGTTGCGTCGCCGGTGGTTCCGTCACCGAATTCGAGGGTGAATCCTCCGGCGGGCCGGCTTGTGACCTTGGTCGGCACAGCCGGTAGAGCATAGGACCCCTCGGTGGTGAGGTAATGGACTTGGTCTCCTGCGATGGCGATGGTACCGGTGCCGTCAATCTTCACGCTGTCGGCTGCTCCGGTGATGGCGATGGTGCGGCTGACGCTGTCAGATTCTGGGGCTTGGAGGGCAAGGATGTCTTGCCCGGTGGGGGCATGCCAGAGGGTGACGACCTCGCCGTTGGCGGTGGCTCCTACCCAGCGAGTGAAGGTTGCTCCTTCGGTGGGTGTTACTAGGGGGTGCGCTCCGGTTTCGGTACCGTTGGCAGTTGCGGTGATGATGGTGCCGTTACCGCGGGTGGACGCCCAGATTCCGTTGCCTTTGGAGGTGGCAATGAAGGCTGCGCCTTCAGCGGGGGAGCGGTACCGTTCGGTGCCGTTGACGCTGATTTTTTGGACGTTTGAGGGGGTGGGGTCGCTGCGGGAGATGATGACAGATTCCCCAGCGCGGGTGATGATGGTTTGCGCTTTGGCGGTGATGGTGTTGATGCTGGAGAATTTTCCGCCGGACCACATGAAGTAGCTACCGGGTGCGGTGTAGAGGAAACCGTCACTGGTGGGGTGGATAGTCAGCCCTGCAGCTTCAATCTTGTTTTTGGTTAGGTCGGTCTGGCTGACGAGGGTGCCTTTGGTGGCATCAACAACGTAGAGGGTAGATCCGTCAATGTAGGAGATACGCTGGCCATCGCCGCTGAGGGCGCCGGTGGTGTAGGTTCCATTGTCGAGGGTGATGGTGACTCCGGCTGGGGTGGTGGCCACTGAGGTGGTTGCGGGGTGATTGAGGGCATTGACGACTGCGAAGGCTCCGCCGCCGAGGCCGAGTGCTAGGAGGGCTGCGGCGGGGATGAGGATTGCTTTGCGTCGCCAGATGGACGGCTTTTCAACATCCTCGGTCACAGTTTGGAGAGTAGGCTCGCCTTCTGGAGTGAGGGTGTAGTAGCTAGTCTTGGTACCTTCTTGGACATAGATTTTGACGTCGCGGCCGAGGGTTTGGGCGAGGTGGGCGCAGTGGTTCCACACCTGTCCCAGGGCCGCTTCAGTGGTTACGTCCTGGAAGGTTCGTGGGTTGTGGTCTTGAACCTCAAGTTGGATGAGACCGTCAGCTGAGACGGTGGCGTCGATGCGGGGGTAGTCGAGAGCTTCCATAATCTAGTTCTTGGTCTTGCTGTTGACGTAGGAGTTGAAGGCCTGCGGCTCGAGGATGTGCGATGCCTTCCACTTGTTGGGTCGTTCACTGGTGCGGTGAAGGCGCACATAGTATTCGGGGCTGATGCCGCCGTCGACCTTCACACGGACGGTCAGCCAGTAGGGGTTATCTCCGCCGGGGATGTCGTTGGTGGGGTCGTGGGTGATTTCTGCACCGGTAACGCCGTTTGCTTTGACGACGTCCGTGGGAAATTTAGAGTCGTATTGATTTTGGAGTTCAGGGTCAAGGAAGGGGAAGAGCTCTGCTGACCATTCCTTGTAGGGCTTGCCGCTGGTGTAGGCGGTGACGATTGCTTTCGCTGCGTCCACCGCGCGGGCGCGGTCATCGTCGGTGATAGTCCTCAGAATTGCTTCACTGGAGGGCTGCTGGGGTCCACCACCGGTTCCTGCCAGGGGTGAGGGGTCAAGGCTGACCGTCGGGGTTGGGGTTGCAGTGGTGGGGTTTACCTCGGTGACGGTGGGGGTGTGGGTTGCGGTGCTGGGTGCAGGCGCGGGCGCAGTGGTAGTGCTGGGGGTGGAGGTTGCGACGGGGGTTCCGGTGGGGGCGGTGTCGTCGGTAGATGCGGAGCAGCCGGTAGCGATCAGGGCGAGGGTTGCGGTAAGCGCGGTGGCTGCGGTGAGTTTGCGGGTCATGAGGGGGTGTTTCCTTTCTTAGTGACCGGGGATGTAGAGGAATGCGCTGACGGCGCTGTTGGATACGACGCGGGTGTAGTACTGGTGGTCTCGGGGGGCGGCCAAACCGTTGTAGCCCTCTTCTACGAAGGTTCCGTCGTCGCGGACTTCCTTGACGACTGCGACGTGTCCGTAGGTTGCGGAGGCGCCGGATGCTCCGGGGGCGTAGTAGACGATGGCGCCGACGACGGGCTTGTTGCCGATTTTCCACCCCTGGTTGATCCAGTGTCCTCGCCACACTTCGGCGTTGCCTGGGGAGTGGAAGGTGATGTTGTCGGCGTTACCGCCGGTTTGTTGGGTGACGCGCCAGGCGGCGAAGGCTACACATTCGCGGGGGAGTGCGTTGGTGGGGTCGGGGGTGCTGGGGCAGCTGGTGTAGGCGGCGTCGCAGTGGGCCATGTTTTTCCAGGGGTAGTCATCACCGGAGTTATCTGTATTTACAGAATTCTGGTTTTCTGCATTTGAAGATTTCTGGTCCTTCTTATCTTCCTTGCATTGATCCTTGTCAGATGCCTTTTTAGCGTTTTTCTTCTCTGCCTGTGCCGGTGCGGAAGCACTGCTAGTAGACTCGAGGGTTGCCTTATTGGCGGCAACGTTGCTCAGTGAGGGTTTCTCGGCACCGGTGGGGTAGTCGTCGATGCCGAGGTCCTTGATGAGGGTTTGGTATTGTTGCCAGTGGCTTTTGATGGCGGGGGCGTAGTTGTTGTTTTCGTCGGTGTTGTATCCGCCGGTGCGCCTCATGACTGCGCCGGGGCCTGCGTTGTAGGCGCGGAGTACGTTGTCGATTTCGTCGCCGTCGACGCCTGCGTTGCGGAGGGTGGTTTTGAGGTAGGCCATGTAGCGTCCCATTGCGGGGATGGCGTCATGGGGGTTGAAAGGGTCGCCGCCGTTTCCGAAGGATGCCCAGGTGCCGGGCATGAATTGAGCTAGCCCCTGTGCGCCGACGCCGGAGACGATGTTGGGGTCCCAGCCGGATTCTTGGTGGATGGTGGCTGCGATGAGGGAGATGGGGAAGCCGCTGATGCGGGATGCTTCCTGAAGCTCTGGGAGGTGGGCCTTGATGGTGTCGCCTCGGTCGCCGATGCTGGTGACGGGTGCTGCGGCGGGGGCGGAGGCGTTTTGGTGGCCGTTGCCGCCGTTGCCGCTACTACTGGGGGTGCAGGCGTTAGCGCCTGCTCCGCCGCCGATGACGAGGAGGAGTGAGAGGATGAGTCCGAAGATGAAGATGAAGGGTAGGGCTATCCCAAGGGCACTTTTTTGCATGACTTTATGGCTCCTGGTGTGTGGAGGTGTGTGTGGTTGGTGTGAGTGATACAGTGTGCCCTTGGGGTCGCCCCGTGTGGGGTGGCCTCGCATCTCATTTTAACAGGGGGTGTGGAAGTTTTAAAGCTGGCTGGTCATATCGGAAGACGCATATGCAGATATGCAGAAAGCTATGTTTACGGCTTTCTGCATATCTGCATATTTAGTTTTATCCCCGCTCACGCGGGGAACACGGGCCAGCGAGCTGAGACCAGCTGCGTGATATGGGCTCATCCCCGCTCGCGCAGGGACCCTACGTCTGGTCTGCCGTGATTGCGCGGTCAAGCTGAAGGTAGCCGGCACTGACGTCATTACTGCGACTGAATGCTGGCGTGCTGTGCGTGCCCGCCTGACTGACCTGTCCCGTCTGGACGGTGTGGACACTAGTGGCGAATGGGTCCACTATTCATCACTAGCTACGGCACACGGTGTCGAGGCATGAGACTCTATACGGTGGACTAGTGACAACGCGTGGCACGTGCATCAGGTGTGTGTGCTATGGTAATCGCTGATACTGCCGGTAAAAATTTTGCCCCCGACGCTGGGGGTTACACACACTACAACCACGAGGAGGCGCGAGATGCTCGCTGCTGCAAACACTTTTTTCCTGAACGCCGCTATTTTGGCTGGTCCGGTTGAGCCGGGTGCCGGTTCACCGCCCCCCGGCTCTGAGGGTGTGACCACCATCGTTAAGTGGATTGCCTGGATCGTCTTCGCCCTGGCGGTTATCGGTGTGCTGGTGACTGCTGGCGCGATGATGATTAACAACCGCCGCGGTCAGGGTGGCGAGCACGCCGCGTCCCTCGGTTGGGTGTTCGGCGGCTGTATCCTGGCCTCCGCAGCCAGCGGTCTGGTCGGCATGTTCATGGGCTAAAAGCCCTGCACGGGGTGCGCTCACGCACCCCGTGACCCTTTTAATCTCAAGCGAGACCCGTCACTGGGTCTCCTATCCCCCCATTACCCACTATCACTCACTCAAGCTCTCCCCTACGCTGGGGTAGGGCTATTTGATGTACCCCGATATTCGGGGCTGAGAGACATGGAGAGACATCATGGAGAAAAAGTCTGGCGTGACCATTCCCCGCTGGGGTATCGGCGTTATCGCCGGTGTTGGTGTGCTGCTGGTGCTGCTGCTGATTGTGCTGATTCCGCGTGGCGGCTCTGGCTCGTCAGCGTCGGGTGGTTCCGGTGCTTCTGCTGGTGCTGAGCAGCAGTTGAGTCGTGCTACTTCGTCGGTGGCGGCGGGCTCGTGTGGTGCTGGTGCGTCGGATGATGAGTCGGTGATGGATGCTGCCCCGAAGGGTACCTCGTGGGTGACTACTGATGTGGGATGGACTGGTCCGGTATCGAAGACTGCAGGTCCGATGACAAACTCGCCGATTCGTAGCTGCTTTGAGCACTCTGCGGAGGGTGCACTCTATGCAGCTGTGTGGGCGACCATCGAGATTAATGAGGCTCCGGATGCATACATGCCGACCGTTGTTGGCCCGGGTGCTGAGGCAGCGCGCCAGAACCGGAAGGGTGATACTAAAACCCGTACCGTAACGCACGTTGCTGGCTACCGCTATGTCTCCTACACTCCTGAGCGTGCTACCGTGCGTCTACTCTTTCAGATTCCCTCAGGTGCATACCGGAGCTGGGACGTAGTGATGGAATGGCACGATGGTGATTGGCGCTACTGGGTTCCTTCTACCCTACCGGGCTTTAGCTCTGCAGACCCCGATGAGTTCATCACCTGGGGATCCTAATGGCGGGTGAACATGATGTCAACGCAGGTTGCGTGTTGGGTGACATGGTCTGCGCGGCGTCGGAGGGCTTTCTTAACACCCTCTACCACGGTGTTATGGACGCTATTGGCGAGACAGCCAAAGGCCTAGGTTCCTTCTGGGTGCACACCCCATCCGTCCCCCTGACAGGCCCCGATAACGCGGTGACCTTCATGCGCGACACCACCCTCTGGTATGTCGGTGTGCTCATGATGATTAGTGTCTTCTATGCTGCAGGGCAGATGATATGGACCCGCAAGGGACAACCGCTCACGGACCTACTCGCGTCACTGCTGAAGTATATTTTGGTCAGTGCCGCCAGCGTCTCAGCTATCACCATGCTCCTCCACGCCGGTGACGAATTCTCGGCGTGGGTTATCGATCAGTCGACCGGCGCGGAGTTTGGTGCCGCCCTGACAGGTCTTATGGCGCTTACTGCGTTCGCTAGCGTGACCATTGGGCCCGGTCTGGCGATCTTCATTATTGTGGTCGGCATTATCGCCATCCTCATCTCTGTGATCCAGATTGGTCTGCTGATTATCCGCTCGGCTATGGCCATCATCCTCGTTGGTACCCTACCTTTGGCCTACTCAGCCACTAATACTCAATGGGGTAAGCAATGGTCGCAGAAGCACACCGCATGGCTCATTGCGTTCATCGCTTATAAGCCGGTGGCCAGCCTGATCTACGCTGCAGCGTTCAAGATTTTTGGCACCTTTGGTAAGACTGATGGTGACCTTGGACAGCGCATCGTGTACTTCTGCTCCGGTATTGTGCTGATGGTCGCGTCGCTATTGGCTCTTCCTGCCATGATGCGCCTCATAGTGCCCGCAGTCGGTGCTGCCTCAGCAGGCGGCGCCATGTTTGCTGGCGCTGTTGTCGGTGGTGCTGCCTCTGGTGCGGTGAATTTTGGTTCTCGTGTTGCTGCTCGTGGTGGCGGTGCAGGCGGTGGAGCTGCTGGTGCAGGTGCGTCTGGTGCAGGTGGTGGAGGTGCCGCCTCTGGTGCGGCTGCTGCTAAGGGTGCAGGCGCGGCCGCTGCTGGTGCTGCTACCGGTGGAGCAGGCCTAGCCGTTGCTGCTCTTGCTGGTGCTGCTAACAAGGGTTCTGAGAAGGGTAAGAAGGGCGTTCATGCATTGCAGTCAGCAGTGCATGATGCAGCTGGTGAGCAAGCTCCGCCTGCACCGGATACTTCTGACGATAAGAAGAAGAATCGAGGCCCGATTCCTACTTCCGCCGCCACTCGTAGGTATCCCGCTGGATTTCGCCAGTATGCTCCCCCGCCTAGTAGTAGTGGTGGTGGTGGTTCTAGCGGATCTGGTAGCCCTAAGCAGCTTCCGCCTGAGCAGAAGAAGCTGGAGGCGTAGTCGATGGCTCACGTTAATACCGATTACACAGAGCCCACGTACGGTAACTGGCGAATCCCTCAACGTGCCGGTATTGGCAGACTCTCCGGCCTCGCCACTGCTCTGCTGTTTGTCACTATCATCATCACCATCTTCGTCATGCGTCTGGCCGGTATTATCCCCGGTCTTGTCATTGGCGTGATCCTGGCGCTGTTCTTGGGTTCTTTTGCCCTGAAGGACAAGCACGGCATGACCTTGATGGAGCGCCTCTCTGAAAGGCTGATTTTCATGTTTGCTCGCTTCCGGAAGCTCAATATCTTCCGTTCGGGTCCGCTCGGGGCTACCCCCACGAATGAGTTCCGCCTGCCCGGTGTAGCTTCCTCTGCAGTCACCTATGAGGGTACTGACAGTGTGGGGCGTCCCTTTGCGCTGATTCACATGCCTGCCGTCAGTATCTTCTCCGTCTCTCTGGCGGTTGAGCCTGACGGTGCGGCCATGGTCGACCAGGCCGATATCGACCAGTGGGTCGCCAACTGGGGCGGCTTTTTGGCCGAGCTGGGCCGTGAGGTCGGCCTGGTAGGTGCCTCGGTGACCGTGGAGACCTCCCCCGGTTCCGGTATTCGTCTGCGTCGTGAGATTGAGTCGTCCATGTCTGATACCGCATCGCCGATTGCCTCGCAGATGCTGGCTGAGGCTGCTCAGACTTACCCTTCGGGTGTGTCTGAGACTCGTGCGTGGGTGACTCTGAGCTTCTCCGCTGCGGCTCGTGCGGGTATGCGCCGCCGTACCCCGGATGAGATGCTCCGTGACCTCTCCTCCAAGGTTGTCTTCTGGTGCTCGCACCTGGAAGCAACCGGTGCTGGTACCGCTACTCCGATGGTGGCCGGTGAGATTGGTCAGATCGTGCGTACTGCGTATGACCCCGCAGTAGGTCGCTTGCTGGACCAGGCGGCTTATGCTGGTGAGCGCGTCGAGATTGACCTGTCCTCTGCTGGCCCGAGCACCGCGGTGGTTGAGTGGAGTCATTATCGTCATGATTCGGGTGTGTCAGTGTGCTGGACGATGAGTGAGGCTCCGCGCGGTGCCGTGTTCTCGAACGTGTTCGCACGTCTTTTGGAGCCGCACGCAATGATTGGTCGTAAGCGCGTGACGATGCTGTATCGTCCGGTGGATTCGGCGTTGACTGCGGCGATGGTTGAGCAGGATCAGAATACTGCTCGTACTCGCTTGACCTCGACTCGTAATGGCTCGGCTCGTCTGTCGGCTGAGCTGGAGGCGGCTAATGCGACGGCGGCTGATGAGGCGCGTGGTGCTGGTTTGACCTATGTGGGTCTGGCTGTGTGTGCGACGGTTGAGGATCCTGCAGAGATGGTGGATGCTGTGGCTGTGGTGGAGCAGGAGCTTGCTCCGTCGAGTCGTATTATGTTGCGCCGTGCGTGGGGTGCTCATGATGCGGTGTTTGCTGCGACGTTGCCGTTGGGTGTGGTGTTGGGTCGCCATACGGTTCTGCCGGAGTCGGTGAAGTCGGCGTTGTAGCCCTTGTGATATTGCGTAGACCTGGGGATTTGTTGATGCAGATTCCCAGGTCTCTGCAAATCGGTATTTCTGCATATCTGCTTTTCTGTCTTTCTGTATGGAGGTTTTGATGAGTCGTCGTCGAGTCGTCACCTATAACGCCGCCGAGGCTGACCAGCCTGAAGCCCCGAGCCGACCTGGCCTGTTCTCGTCCCTCAAGTCTCTCTTCGTCTCGTCTACTGAAGCTCACTCGGGTGCCTATGGCCGCTCCCGTGGGTACATGATTCCCGGTGGCGGTGCCTCGCATCTGTTTGAGTCTCCTCGTGAGTGGCGTGGTTCTACCCGTCAGGTGTGCGGTCTGTGGCCGTTTGCGGCTGGCTCGTCCACCCCGTTCTCTGGTGCCCCTATGGGCATCGATATTGATACGAATGCGCCGGTTGGTTGTGACCCGATTGCCTGGTTTGTGGACGGCATTATTAATAACCCGTCGGTGTTTATCTTGGGTCTTCCGGGCTACGGCAAGAGCACATTCGTCCGTCATATGCTGTTGGGTATGAACGGCCGAGGTATTGTTCCGTTGATTCCCGGTGACCTCAAGCCTGACTACGTGGATGAAATTACCGCGATGGGCGGCCAGGTCATTCAGCTGGCCCCTGGCCGTGGACACCTGAACATTCTGGACCCGGGCGAGCTTAGTACCATCGCTGATTCTCTTCCCCCGAAGACTCGTGAGCGTCTGATGGTGGACGCTCACTCACGCAAGCTGCAGATGCTTTCTGCGCTGATTTCGATTCTGCGTAAGGGCCACATCACCCCGCATGAGGAGACGATTCTGGATGCTGCCCTGACGTATCTGGAAGAGCATCATGAGGGTGTGCCGGTGGTTCAGGATTTGCTGGATGTGATTGTGGCTCGCCCGCAGGCGCTGCAGGATGTGGCGCTGGATCGTGGTGATGAGGGCCGCTATAGGGATGCGACGGATGCGCTGGTGTCCTCGCTGATGTCTTTGAATGGTCAGGGCCGCTTTGGCGATATGTTCTCTAAGCCGACTACGGCACGTTTGGCGATGGACCGCCCGGCGGTGTTCGACATTAGCCAGATTTCTGATATTCACCGTGATGTGCAGGCTGCTGCTCTGCTGGCGTGCTGGTCCACGACGTTCGCGTCGGTGGAGATTGCGCACACGCTGGCTGATGAGGGCCTGGCCCCGCGCCGTAACTATTTCGTGGTCCTCGATGAGCTCTGGCGTGCGTTGCGTGCGGGCGCGGACATGGTGGACCGTATTGACTCGCTGACTCGTCTGAATCGTCGTGATGGTGTGGGGCAGGCGATGATTACGCACACGATGAGTGACCTGGACGCGTTGGCTACTGAGTCTGAGCGTGAGAAGGCTCGTGGTTTTGTTGAGCGCTCTGGTCTGGTGATTACTGGCGCCTTGCCGCAGTCTGAGATGGCAAAGCTACGTCGTGTGATGCCGCTCAGTCAGGCAGAGGCGGCACGTCTGGTGTCTTGGGCTGATCCTGGTTCGTGGTCGCGTCTCGCTCAGAATCGTTCGGCGCATGGTGCGCCCCGTCAGGCACCTGGCGTTGGTAAGTTCATGGTGAAGGTGGGTGGACGCCCTGGTATTAGTGTGATGGTGCGTCTGACTCAGGTCGAAATTGATATGAACAACACGAACAAGCGTTGGGGTAATAGTGACGGGTCGGTGCATGTGGCTAGTGGTAATGAGGTGACGAACGCACTGGTGGGTATGCCTACGGGTAGCGCTGGCACATACGGAAATGTAGAAATACAGGAATCTGCATATGAAGGTTTCGGTATTTCTGCACAGTCTTCTGGCTTGTCAGAGACCTATGCGCAGCAGGAACCTGAGCAGCCGCCGGTACGTTTCTCCTCCACGGATGCGGCACCGGCACACACCCCGCAGAGCGATCAGCCTCTAGACGAGTCTGCACACCTCGTCCCCAGCCCGGAAGGATACGGCTATGAGTACTCCGCATAAGCGCGGCTTCAACACTGAAGCGTTCGTCATCTGGGGCATCATCGCCCTCATCCTGGTCGCCGGCATTATCTTCTACTCCGGCTACGCGGTCGGTGCCGCCCTGACCGGTCAGAGCATTACCGTATGGAACCCGGTCGCTGCCATCATCGGCGTGATTCGTGGAACCGCGCCCTGGTCGGCGGCATCCACGGTGGTCTCTATCGTGGTAGCGATTCTGCTGCTGGGCGGTGCGGTAGGCATTTGGTGGCGCAAGCTGGCTAATAGCACCCCGTCAACGCGTGTGGATAAGGCCGGGTCCATGATGGGCTCTGGCGCTGATATTGCGTTCATGCGTGAGAAGGCGGCGTTGAATGATGCCCGCCGTCTGGGTGTGGATTCGCCGGGTCTTCCGATTGCCAAGACCCTCTCAGGTCAGATGCTGTATTCCGGTTGGGAGAACGTGTGCGTGGACATTTGGGGTCCTCGTACCGGTAAGACCACCTCGCGTGCTATCCCTGGTATCTTGGCTGCCCCTGGCGCGGTGCTGGTCACCTCAAATAAGAGGGATGTGGTGGATGCTACCCGTGGTGTGCGTGAGCAGGTTGGCGATGTGTGGATCTTTGACCCGCAGGCTGTGGCTGCTCACCCGGCAACCTGGTGGTGGAACCCGCTCAGCTATGTGACTGATGAGGTGAAGGCGCAGAATTTGGCGGAGCATTTCGCTTCTGGTTCGCGTGAGGAAGGTGCCCGCACGGACGCGTTCTTCGACTCTGCCGCGAAGGATCTGCTGGCGGCGTTCTTGCTGGCAGCCGCTAAGGACGGTCAGCCGATTACTCGTGTTTACCGCTGGCTCACCCGTGAGACTGATGATGAGGCGGTTGGAATCCTCAAGGATGCCGGTTACCCGCAGATTGCACAGAACGTGGACGGCATTATCTCTGCTCCCGATAAGCAGCGTGGCGGCGTGTTCGGTGTGGCTCGTCAGATGGCGAACTGTCTGACTTCGGCGGCTGTGCTCAAGTGGGTGACCCCGCCGGAAGAGGGCGAGAAGCGCGAAGAGTTTAACGCCCGCGATTTCGTGCGTGGTCGCAATACCCTGTTCCTTTTGTCGAAGGAAGGTGCTGGTACTGCTGGCCCGCTGGTGACTGCTTTGACGGTTGCGGTAGTTGAGGCTGCTGAAGAGCTGGCGGTTGCGCTGGGTGGACGTTTGCGTTTGCCGATGGTGGCGATGTTGGATGAGGCTGCGAATGTGTGCCGTTGGCGCGAATTGCCGAATCTTTACTCGCACTACGGATCGCGCGGTATCGTGATCTGCACGATTCTGCAGTCCTGGTCTCAGGGTGTGGTTGTTTGGGGTCGTGAGGGTATGCGTAAGCTCTGGAGTGCTGCAAACATCAAGGTGTACGGTGGCGGTGTCTCTGAGACCGAGTTTTTGGGCGAGTTGAGCCAGCTGATTGGCGATTACGTGTACTCGAATGTTTCGGTTTCGAGTAGCCGCCAGTCGGGCTCGTCCCGTAGTGTCGATAATGACCGTAAGGACAAGATCCTGGATGTGTCTGACTTGGCGGCGTTGCCTCGTGGTCGTGCGGTGGTTTTTGCTTCTGGTGCGCCTGCGACGATGGTTCAGACGATTCCGTGGTACACCGGTCCGGATGCTGCGGCGGTGAAGGCGTCGTTGGCGAAGTATGACCCGGCACAGCTGCTGGCGAATGGGGGTGCGTAGCGCATGGGCGAGAACGAAGTTCAGCAGGAGCAGGGTCCTGCAACGATTTTCCCGAATGCGGGTGAGTTCGTGCATTCCTGGTTGCTGCAGGTGATGAACCGTAAGGTCAATAGTAGGGACACGTTCTGGTGTGCTCAGTGGTGGAAGCACCCGGAGGCGGTGTGCCGTTTGACGGCGTTGTGGCTGTCGTGGGAGGCTTCCCGTGAGGATCCGACGGGTCTTTCGGCGTGGTGGCGTGACCACATGGATTATCACATGTCGGTGTTGATGTCTTCGACTGGCCCGTTTAGGTACTGTGAGGATGGGGAGCATAATGCGTCGCGGTATTCTCGTGAGGCGTTCCCGGTTCAGGATCCGCCGCGGGGAGTCTTTGATTTGCTGAGTTAACTGATAGAGGGGGCTCACGACAGTTTTGTCGTGAGCCCCCTCTTCATTGTGCATATTCTCTTTGGGTTAGAGTTCGACTCCGCCGTGGGACTGGTTCACCTGCGGGCGGTGTACTTGCTGTTGTGTAGCTGCCTGTTGAATTTGCTCCGGCTTAACAGGGGTTTTTGTTTCTGTTCCCTTCCTAAGCGTGGCTAAGAGTTCGAGGCTTCCCTTGGTTTCAGGGTCCATCTGCTCAGATGAGGTAGCTACTTCTGCATCGAACTTTTCGGCTTGTCCTTCGGTGAGATAGCCTCGGCCGACGGCAAGTTCGATTTCCTTTTCTGCGGGCATGGGGGTTCCCATAGCCTCGTCTTTTGCGTTGCGGTAGGCAATGTTTTTGCGATCGGACTTTTTGTCGGGGCCTGCCCAGACGGGGGTGCCGTTGGCTTCGGCGGCGCGGTAGGTTGCTTCAATTTCGGTGCGGGTGCCTGGTGTTCCTGCTTCTCGGTAGGTGTCTTCGGCATATAGTTTTATGCGGGGTGAAGGCTGGTTGAGGGGCCGAACATTGAGGGTTTTAAGTTCGGTTTGTACGTGCGAGTCAAGGAAACGCGCCTTGATTTTAGCGTCATCAAGCCAGCTGGTATTGGATTTATTGAGAAGATGGCGGGATGCCCAGGCGAGAAGGTCAGCCGCCCAGAGGAGCGGCTCGTCGGTGGGGAGGGCGAAGATTTTAGTAATGGGCGGGATAATGCCCGCTTTTTCGAGCCGGTTGAGTGTATCTATATCTTTTTGATTATCTTCTTTGGGGTCTTGATCATCGCTTTTCTGGTTCTCCTCCTTAACTTTTTCGAAGACGAAGGTAGTGGTAGGTGGGTCGGCATGAGTAAGTTGGGTGGCGATGGCGGTGATAGCTTCAGCTCGGGCAGCTTCACGGAGCCTCAGCCGTTCGTCAGGATCATCGGTATAGGGGATATTGAAGTTTAGTGTGACGTTGTTTTCCCCGTTCTGAGTGTGGCGACCGAGGGTATTGAGCATAGGTCGAATATTGCTGCGAAGGTGCCAGGGAGAATTGCCTAGGGTATGTTCGGCATCTTCCTTTTTTCTTTGATTCGCTTTGTTTCGATAGGCATCGGTGGTGTGCCAGTAGTTAATGCCCCCAAGGGTAGCAGGGAGGTCCTCGCGGAACTTGGCGATATCATCGGCTTCGACGACGACGGCAGCGATGGAGTAGTAGCCGGGGTGTAGAACGCCATTATCGTCGTAGGATGGTTCGACGAAAGTTTCGTCAATGAAAGCAATGCGTTCTGCGTCGGAGTTTCTTTGAAGCTCCTGATTGTAGTCGTTTTGAGACCCCAGATTAAGAATGAAAGGACTTAAAAGTCGGTTTATAGACATAGATGCTCTTTTCGGAAGTATGGTGATTATGTTAAAATAGTAATGCATCAAAAACTTGAAACTAGCACTAGCGGCCCTGAGCTGCTAGGTTGGCCGGATGGGCCCTGAGGGTTTGCAGTTGGTGAAATATATAGAAGCCATTGGCTGCCCAACTGGGCTTTTGCACACAAGGCACCCCCCACGGGGTGCCTTTTCTTTTTCCGCGGTGATGACCAACCCACGGCCTGCCGGGTTTTAGGAATGTTAGACTGGTAGTGCATCAAAAACTTGAAACTAGCACTAGCGGCCCTGAGCTGCTAGGTTGGCCGGATGGGCCCTGAGGGTTTGTAGGTGGCGGAATATATAGAAACCACTAGGCTGCCCGACTGGGCTTTTGCACTTAAGGCACCCGCAAGGGTGCCTTTTCTTTTTTCCGTAGTCGTGACCAAACCTCCAGCCACAGAACCTCACAAATGCTAAACTGATAGAGGTGCATCAAAAACTTGAAACTGGCTCCATAGCTTACGCTTTGGACCTGGCCGGATGGGCCCTGAGGATCTGCAGGTGGTGAAATATACAGAAGCCACCACGCTATCCGACTGGGCTTTTGCACACAAGGCACCCCCACGGGGTGCCTTTTCCTATACCCCCCCCTGCACCGCAGCACGGGGACACAACAACCACACCACCAACCACAACCGAAAGAACACCAATGATCAACACCAACCCCACCGCCCCCGCATGGATCACCCACACCGACCTCATCCAAATCGACGGCAGCCACTACATCACCTACCCCGACGACCTCGCCCTCACCCAAGCACTACGCACCGACATCGCCACCGCACAAAGCATCAACCACCTCCTCGACAGCCTCACCACCGAACTCGCCGACGAAGAACCCATCGACGAAATGATCACCCTCATCAACGAAGGATTCGCCACCATCGGCAACTCGCAAGCCTTCCTCTACAACCTACGCCTACGCTGCATCGCCCTAAACAACCTGCTCAAGAAATACACCCCCGGACAGTACGGCCGCTACCCCATCGACGCCGACACAAAGCAGGACCTACTCAACACCGCCATCGAACTAGCCGTCAAGGGTGAAGAGAAAGCAAACCACCTCACCGAAAACGGCTACCAGTTCCCCACCCTCCCCACCCCCGGCACCACCCTACGCGAACCCGATAACCGCGAAGTCGAAAACTACGTAGCAGCCCTCGATAATGAGGACATCCCCGCACAGTTCAAGCAGATGGCAGCCCTACGCGAACGCGTCTCCGACTTCGCACAAGAACTCGACGAAGCAAAGGCCGCCAACAGCACTGTCCCCCAGGCCTTCGAACTCAAGGAAGACGGATCCTACTTCTCCAACGAAGAAGACTTCCAGCGGTGGATGGAAGAGTACTCCCCCGCCCTGGCACGCGTCATCGCCCTAGAGCCGTCCTGGGCTGAACCGAACTTCATCCCGATGCTCTCGCGCGCACTGGTGCCGGTGTACAAGGCAACTCGCGTGGAGCCGTTCATGCGTGAGGATATTCTCTCGCGTGCTCTGGCGTCGGTGCTGGCGTCGGTTGAGGATGCGGGTGTGCGTGAGTCGGTTCGTCGTGAGCTAACTAAGCGCACCTACTAAGAGAACGGTTTTAGTGGGATAGCTCGTGCTGCTGATGCACCTGTTGCTGCACTGCGCGGGCAGGCTTGGCTTGCTGCTGAGGTCCTCGAGCCTTCGCGGCGGCTACAGCCTGGTGCGGGTGCGCACCGAGGGACTGGTCGTTGAGCTTGGCCGCGTGTGCGGTTTCTGAATCGTAGTGAGCCTCGTAGTAGGCGGCACGCTCACCGCGGGCTTCAGCCTGATCCCACTCATGACCAGCCTGGGCATGAGCCTGCTCTGACTGGTTCTCGTGCTCTTGAGCTTCAGCTGGGTCGTTAGAGTCGAGTTCCTTCTGACGCTCAGAATCGGAGAGGTTCTCCCGTTCTTCAGCTCGTTCCTCGGCCTGGTGTTGTTCGTAGCGTTCTTCCCAGCCGTGTTCCTTCAGGTATGCCAGGTAGTCGGCGAGGGTGAACCCGTATTCGTTCCGTAGCTTATCGTCGAGGTGGTGGTAGGCTGCGGCGGCGTCAGCGCGGTAGGGTGCTTCCTGATCTGCCGCGGTGGCCCATTCGGCTAGGTCGCGGCTGGTTGCGGTAGCCCACCATGATTCTTCCCAGAGCCGCGCATACGGAGATGCAGGAATCTGTGTATCTGCATTTACAGATTCCTGGTTTTCTGCACGGGCGACCCGCTGCTTATGGTTCTGCAATGCCTGACGAATCTGCTGGGCAATAGCCTGCAGTTCACGGGAAAGCTCCTGCTCAACATCGGTGCTGTGGTTGTCGAAGGGGTGAATGTTCATCGTTGACCTCACGGGGTATCGGTGCTTTCTTCCAGATTAACAGAGCATCGTCTCGTGTGCTGCTGAGAACGGTGAAGGGGTATGGGGTGAGAAATCCACTACTGGATTTCTCGCCCCATACCTCTTCCTTAGAGCTCGATGCCTCGCTCTGGGGGTTCAGGACCTCGACGTGGTGCCTCATTCTGAGACCGGCCTGTCTGTGGTGTGCCATTTTTCTGTAACATTACCCTGATTGCACTGATGGAATTATATTCTTCGTTATTGTTTTTTGATAATGTTTGATTGCTATTTTCATTCTTTATTTGAGAAATATTACTTTTATTCATACTTGGAACATTTAGAGAGTCAAGATTCTTGTATGACTTATTTCGAGGATTAATCGATAGTACATGTATCTGATTTGCACTCTTATTGATTGAATAGATAACTCGATAGTCTCCAGCGCGGATGCGATACAAATCTGCGCCTGAATAGGATAGCTTTTTATATTTGGGTGGGAAAGGGGTTGTTTCTAGGTCTGAAATTTTTGACAGAATCCGTTTGTAGTCATAAATAGATCCTCGTCGTATTTTTTTGAGAGCTTTAGCGGGTTGAGAATTTGGGTCATATGGATTATCGGTCTGAGACCCGAATACAACTTCGTAGGCCATCGTTCTCCTGAAATTGCGGTTGGAAACTGGAAGTTTGAGGAGCTTCTGATTAAATGGTACTTCACTCAAGATGACTTAGTGTACACTATTTAAATAGTGTACACTATTTAAATACTTGTATATTTAAGTGAGGAAGCAATGGACCAGATATCACTGCTCGAGCTACGTAACAGCCTAGGAGACACAATCACTCGTGTATCCCATACCAACGAACGAATCATCATAACCAAAAACGGTAAATCTATTGGCGCTCTTATCTCCATTGACGATTTAGCGCTTCTGGAAGATCTCGAAGATGAGCGTGATGCTCGCGAAGCCATGAAACTACTGGCAACGACTAAAACAACCATACCGTTTGCAGAATTCGTAGAGGCTTTGGAAGCCGATATCGAATCTGAGAATGCGGACGATAACTAATCAGGTTGGGGTCTTCCATCCATACAAGGTATGGATGGAAGACCCCAACCTGTAAGCGACTTTAGAGTGTGATGACTTGATGTATTCAGCGGGGTGCGGTCAGAAACTCAAATCCCAAAGCTCTCAACACATTCCACTTCTTTTAAAGCTCTAAATCCCTGTTAATTCTCGACTGGATAATCCGCCGAGGCTCACCTCGATTCGGACCTGCCGGATTCATCACCGGGTGTCTGTTTATACCCATCTGCCCCAGTTGCAAAGCCTGGAGAGTTTCCTCATCCGCTTCAGGCCCAGGCGCACGCTCAGCACGGGCTTCCTGCACCTTCTGCTCTACCGGTGAGAGCGGCTTCGGCTGCTGCTCCGGCTCAGTAACCTGCTGGTCCTTCGGCTGCTTTT